>Ga0310811_10005228_pt1 | contig 16396 bp, 13 predicted proteins | sample YCmetagenome_FD_207642 | JGI IMG/M metagenome (GOLD analysis project Ga0310811, IMG submission 207642) | Soil microbial communities from experimental microcosm in Duke University, North Carolina, United States - YC | ecosystem: Engineered > Artificial ecosystem > Soil microcosm > Unclassified ...
CTGCGCGGGCACGCGTCGATCCAGGGCTCGACCGACATTCCGACCCTGTACGACATCCTGCCCGGGTACCTGCCGATGCCGCACACCGAGTACTACGGCGGCTTCGACAACTTCGTGAAGGCGAACATCTCGCCGTCCGGGTGGTGGGGCCACTTCGAGGCGTACTGGGTCAGCCTCATGAAGGCGTACTTCGGCGAGCACGCGACGAAGGACAACGACTGGCTCTTCCGGAGCCTGCCGCGCGTCGACAGCGACAACTCGGTCTACTGGACGCTGCAGCAGATGCTGGACGGAAAGGTGAAGGGCTACATCGTCGCAGGCGAGAACCCCGCCGTCGGAAACTCGAACGGCCGCGCGAACCGGCTGGCGCTCGCGAAGCTCGACTGGCTCGTCGTGCGCGACCTCGTCGAGGTCGAGACGGCGTCGTTCTGGTACGACAGCCCGGAGATCGAGACCGGCGAGCTGAAGACCGAGGAGATCGCGACCGAGGTGTTCTTCCTGCCCGCCGCGGCCCACACCGAGAAGGACGGCTCGTTCACCAACACGCAGCGGCTGCTCCAGTGGCACTGGCAGGCGGTCGAGCCCAAGGAGGACTGCCGCTCCGACCTCTGGTTCTACTTCCACCTCGGCCGGCGGATCAAGCAGAAGCTCGCGGAGTCGAAGGAGCAGCGCGACGAGCTCGTCAAGGCGCTGCGGTGGGAGTACCCGACCCACGCGCAGGTGCAGGAGCCGAGCGCCGAGGCGGTGCTCGCCGAGATCAGCGGCTTCGAGATCGAGACCGGCGCATTCCTCGACGCGTACCCGAAGCTGAAGGACGACGGATCGACCGCGTGCGGCTGCTGGATCTACTGCGGCTCCTACAAGGACGGCATCAACCAGACGGCGCGGAAGAAGCCGCACTGGGAGCAGGACTCGTACGTGGCGCCGGAGTGGGCCTGGGCATGGCCCGCCAACCGCCGTCTGATCTACAACCGAGCCTCGGCCGATCCCGAGGGAAACCCGTGGTCGGAGCGCAAGCGCTACGTCTGGTGGAACGGCGAGAAGTGGACCGGCCTCGACGTGCCCGACTTCGAGGAGACGAAGCCGCCCGACTACGTGCCGCCGGAGAACGCGAAGGCGGAAGAGGCGATCTCGGGTGACCACCCGTTCGTCATGCAGGCAGACGGCCGCTCCTGGCTCTTCGTCGCGCAGGGCCTCGAGGACGGCCCGCTCCCGACGCACTACGAGCCGCACGAGTCGCCGTTCGAGAACACGCTCTATTCGCAACGCGCGAACCCCGCGCGTCAGCGGAGCGAGAACACGGCCGTCGACCCGCGCAACCCGTCCGACGGCGAGCCGGGCACGGACGTGTACCCGTACGTGATGACGACCTACCGCCTGACCGAGCACCACACCGCCGGCGGCATGTCGCGGACGGTGCCGTACCTCGCGGAGCTGCAGCCGCAGATGTTCTGCGAAGTCTCACCGGAGCTCGCGGCGGAGGCCGGGCTCGAGCACGGGGGCTGGGCGACGATCTACACCGCCAGGTCGGCGATCGAGGCGCGGGTGCTCGTCACGAAGCGGATCCGTCCCGTCGAGGTCGACGGGCGGAAGACGCATCAGGTCGGGCTGCCGTATCACTGGGGCAGGCGCGGCCTCACGACCGGTGACAGCGCGAACGACCTCTTCCACCTCGCGCTCGACCCGAACGTGCACATCCAGGAGGTCAAGGCGGCCACCTGCGGGATCAGGCCGGGGCGGCGGCCCCGCGGCGGCGCGCTGCGGCAGCTCGTCGAGGCGATGCGAGCACGAGCGGGGGCCGCGTGAGCGCCCTTGCGCAACCCGCCGGCCTCGAGACCTACGGCGACGAGGCGAAGGAGCGCGTCGGCTTCTTCACCGACACGTCGGTGTGCATCGGCTGCAAGGCCTGTGAGGTCGCCTGCAAGGACTGGAACCTGATCCCGCAGGACGGTCAGGTCTGGACCGGCGAGTCCTACGACAACACGTCCGCGCTCGGGGCGAACTCGTGGCGCCACGTCGCCTTCGTCGAGCAGGACAAGCCCTTGCACGTGAACGGAGACGGCGGGACGGGGCTGCGCTGGTTGATGGAGTCGGACGTCTGCAAGCACTGCACGCACGCTGCGTGCCTCGACGTCTGCCCGACCGGAGCTCTGTTCCGCACGGAGTTCGGCACGGTCGTCGTGCAGGAGGACATCTGCAACGGCTGCGGCTACTGCGTGCCGGCGTGCCCCTTCGGCGTGCTCGACAAGCGCCACATCGCCTCGGATGCGAACGTCGGGCACAAGCCCGACCTCGCCGCCACGTTCGGCAAGAGCGAGGACGGCCGCGTGTGGAAGTGCACGCTCTGTTACGACCGGCTGAAGGGGGGCCACGAGCCGGCGTGCGCGAAGGCGTGCCCGACGAAGTCGATCCAGTTCGGGCCGCTCGAGGAGCTGCGCGAGCGGGCCGACGCGCGACTCGCGAAGCTGTCGCGCGAGGGCTGGAACGGCGCGCAGCTGTACGGCCGCGACCCCGGCGACGGCGTCGGCGGCTTCGGCGCGTTCTTCCTGCTCCTCGACGACCCCGAGGTCTACGGGCTGCCGCCCGACCCGGTCGTCACGACGAAGTTCCTCGGCTCGATGTGGCGGAACATGGCGGCGGCCGCCGCCGTGACGGCGGTCGGGATCGTCGGCGCGTTCCTCGGAGGCAGCCGGTGACCGAGCCGCGCTCCTACTACGGGCGCCCCGTGCTGAAGGAGCCCGTGTGGAAGTGGGAGGTGCCGGCGTACCTCTTCACCGGCGGGCTGTCGGGCGCGTCGTCCGTTCTCTCCTTCGCCGCGGCGCTGTTCGGCAACCGGAAGCTCTCGCGCACGGCGCTCTACGTCGGGGCGGCGGCGGACGCCGTATCGCCGGCGCTGCTGGTCGCCGATCTCGGACGCCCGGAGCGCTTCCATCACATGCTGCGCGTCTTCAAGGTCACCTCGCCGATGAACGTGGGCGCCTGGATCCTGCTCGTCAACGGCGGCGCGTCGAACACCGCCGCCGCGCTCGAGCTGCTCGGCCGCTTGCGCCCGGTCAAGACGACGGCGCAGGTCGTCGCGGCGCTCTTCGGCCCGCCGCTCGCGACCTACACGGGCGTCCTCCTCGCCGATACCGCGATCCCGGTCTGGCACGACGCACGGCACGAGCTGCCGTGGATCTTCGGCGCCAGCGCGAGTGCCTCGGCGGGCGCGGCCGCCTGCCTGTTCCTCGATCCGGACGACGCGCGGCCCGCACGCCGTCTCGCGATCGGCGGGGTCGCGCTCGAAGGCGCGTTGATGCAGACGATGGAGCGGCGCCTCGGAGAGATCGGCGCCGTATACCGCGAAGGTGCTGCGCGCACGCTCTCGCGCGCCGCCAAAGCTCTCGCCGGCACAGGCGCGATTCTCCTGGCAGTGCGAGGCCGACGAAGCCGCACCGCGGCGGCGGCCGGCGGCGCACTCGTCTGTGCCGGCGAGCTCTGCCTGCGCTACGCCGTCGTGAAGGCGGGCGCGCAGTCGGCCCGCGACCCGAAGTACACCGTCGGGCCGCAACGAGAACGAGCGAACCGGGACGGGACGAAGGTCACGACGAAGGCGTAGGCGGTTCGGTGTACGCGTCGCCGCCCGGGGGAGCGCCGCTCTCGTCCTCCGGCAGGGGCCGCTGCTGGGGAGGCCGTGTCGGTTGCACGTGCAGAAGCGCCTCCACGACCTCGTCGAGAGATGCAAACTCGCGGTCCGGAAGCTCGTTCAGCGCCTCGACGAGCGTCGGCTCGGCGCGCTGCCCGACGGCGTAGGCCAGCAGCGCCGGCTTCTCGGCAGGCAGATCGACGCCGCTGAGCAGCGTCTTCAGCTCGGCAGTGATGGAGGGGTCCACTGTCTCTCCGGTTCCCGCCCTGAACCCCCGAAAACCAGGAGAGGAAAGCCGCTTCTGCTTGAATCGAGGTATGGCAGAGCCCGGGCAGCTTCGCGTCGGCGACAGCACGTACTCGATCTACCGGCTCGACGCGCTGCAAGAGACCTGGGACGTGGCGCGTCTCCCGTACACGCTCCGCATCCTGCTCGAGAACGTGCTCCGGAACGGCAGCGACGCCGAGGTCGAGGCGGTCGCAGGCTGGGTCGCGACCGACGAGCCGTCGCGCGAGATCTCGTTCTCCCCTGCACGTGTTCTCCTCCAGGACTTCACCGGCGTCCCGTGCGTCGTCGATCTCGCCGCGATGCGAGACGCGATGCGCGAGCACGGCGGCGACCCGAAGCGGATCAACCCGCTGATCCCGGCCGAGCTCGTGATCGACCACTCCGTGCAGGTGGACGAGTTCGCCTCGAGGCTCGCGATCGAGCGCAACGTCGAGCTCGAGTTCCACCGCAACCGCGAGCGGTATGCGTTCCTTCGCTGGGGTCAGACCGCGTTCGACAACTTCGCCGTCGTGCCTCCCAACACCGGCATCTGCCACCAGGTGAACCTCGAGTTCCTCGCACGTGTCGTCGAGGCCCGCGACGGCGTCGCCTTCCCCGACACGCTCGTCGGCACCGACTCGCACACGACGATGATCAACGGCCTCGGCGTGCTCGGCTGGGGCGTCGGCGGCATCGAAGCGGAAGCCGCGATGCTCGGCGAGGCGCTCTCGATGCTCGTTCCCCAGGTCGTCGGCTTCAGGCTCTCGGGCGAGCTTCCGGACGGCGCGACGGCGACCGATCTCGTGCTCACGGTGACCGAGATCCTGCGCACGCTCGGCGTCGTCGGAAAGCTCGTCGAGTACTTCGGCCCGGGGCTTCCCTCGCTGGCCCTCGCCGACCGCGCGACGCTCGGGAATATGAGCCCCGAGTACGGCGCGACCTGCGGGTTCTTCCCCGTCGACGCCGTGACGCTCGAGTACCTGCGGCTCACGGGACGCTCCGAGGAGCGGCTCGCCCTCGTCGAGGCCTACTGCAAGGAGAACATGCTCTGGCATCACCCCGACGACCACCCCACCTACTCGCAGGTCGTCGAGCTCGATCTCTCCGACGTCGAGCCGTCGCTCGCCGGGCCGCGGCGGCCGCAGGACCGCGTGCCGCTCGCCGGCGCGAAGGACGCCTTCCTCGCGGCGCTCGACACGTTCGGCGTCGACTACACGAACGGCAGCGCCGACCGGGCGGTCGCCGACACGTTCCCGGCGAGCGACCCGACGACTGAGCAGCAGCCGGGGGGCGCGCCCGAGCCCGTTCCCGACCGCGAGCTCAGCCACGTGGCGCTGCTCGAGAAGAAGTCCGTGCCCGTCGCAGGCGAGGACTACTCGCTCGAGCACGGTTCCGTCGTGATCGCCGCGATCACCTCGTGCACGAACACGTCGAACCCGTCGGTGATGATCGGCGCGGGGCTGCTCGCGAAGAAGGCGGTCGAGAAGGGGCTGAAGCGCAAACCGTGGGTCAAGTCGTCGCTCGCGCCGGGCTCGAAGGTCGTGACGGAGTACTACCGGCGCTCCGGGCTCGAGACGTATCTCGACGAGCTCGGGTTCAACGTCGTCGGATACGGCTGCACGACGTGCATCGGCAACTCTGGGCCGCTTCCCGAACCGATCTCGCACGCGGTGAGCGAGGGCGACCTCGTCGTCTGCGCCGTGCTCTCCGGCAACCGCAACTTCGAGGCGCGCATCCACGGCGAGGTGAAGGCGAACTACCTCGCGTCGCCGCCGCTCGTCGTCGCGTACTCGATCGCGGGTCGAATGGACATCGACCTGCTGAACGAGCCGCTCGGCGAAGGCGCCGACGGGCCGGTCTACCTCCGCGACATCTGGCCTTCGCCGGCCGAGATCGACCAGACGATCGCCTCGTCGGTCGACGGCGCGATGTATACGAGCACCTACGGCGACGTGTACACCGGCGACGAGCGGTGGCGCGCGCTCGACACGCCTGCGGGAGAGCTCTTCGACTGGGAGCCGGAATCAACCTACGTCCGGCAGCCGCCTTACTTCGAGGGGATGACCCGCGAGCCCGGCGACGTCGAGGACGTGACGGGCGCACGGTGCCTCGTGATGCTCGGCGACTCGGTCACGACGGATCACATCTCGCCCGCCGGCGCGATCCGGCCCGACTCGCCGGCCGGCGTCTACCTGCTCGAGCACGGCGTCGAGCGGCGCGACTTCAACTCCTACGGTGCGCGGCGCGGCAATCACGAGGTGATGGTGCGCGGCACGTTCGCGAACGTACGCCTGAAGAACCAGCTCGTGCCGGGCGGCGAGGGGACGTGGACGGTGCATCTGCCCGACGGCGAGGAGATGACGATCTACGACGCCGCGCTCCGCTATCGCGCTGAGGGCGTGCCGACGATCGTGCTCGCGGGCAAGGAATACGGGTCGGGCTCGTCGCGCGACTGGGCGGCGAAGGGGCCGAACCTGCTCGGCGTGCGCGCGGCGATTGCCGAGTCGTACGAGCGGATCCATCGCTCGAACCTGTTGATGATGGGGGTGCTGCCGCTCCAGTTCCTGCCGGGCGAGAACCGCGAGTCGCTCGGCCTGACGGGGCGGGAGGAGTTCTCGGTCGCGGGCGTCGAGAACGGCGAGGCGAACGAGGTGACGGTGCGTGCAGACGACAAGGAGTTCCGCGCCCGCGTGCGCCTCGACACGCCGCGCGAGCGCGAGTACTTCCGGCACGGCGGCATCCTTCGCTTCGTCCTGCGCCGCCTGCTGGGCTGACGCCCGCCGCAGCGGCGTCACGAACTCGCGAGGTTTCCGTATCAGGGCCTGGCCCCTGCCTGCGGAAACCCGCTCCGTTGTCCCAAGGCGGGGGCCAGGCCCTGATACGAGACCGTCACGACTTCTGAGCGGGGCCGTTCTGAAGGCCGATCAGGAGGGGCGGCCCGTCCGCTGCGGCCGCAGCGCCGCCCGCCTCGCTTCGCCTTCGGCGCGGTGCCGCTCGTGCTCGACCGCCTCGCCGCGCTGCAGCTCCACGCAGACGCGATATGCGACGAGGCCCGCGACGACCGGCCCGACGAAGACGAGCACGCGGTAGAGCCAGACCTGCGAGTCGTACGAGATCCCGAAGAGGACGGTGGCGCGGTCGGACGAGCCCGCGACGAGGACGATCAGGACGAGCGTCACCACCGCGACGCCGATCGCGGTCCGGCGCGCCGCGTCGCGCGGCCGGTCGAGGATGTTGTGGAACCCGTGATCGCCGGTCAGCCGGCGCTCGATCCACGGCCACAGGTAGAGGAAGCCGATCACGAGGAGCGGAAACGCAACACCGCCCCAGAACGGGTTCGGCACCACCGTGTAGCCGCCGATCTCGAGATCCCAGCCCGGCACGAGCCGCAGCGCGCCGATCAGCCAGCCGAGGTACCAGTCCGGCTGCGCGCCGTTCGTCGACACATACGTGTGGAAGGGGCCCCAAAGCCAGATCGGGTTGATCTGGACGAGCCCGCCGAGCAGGAAGAGGACGCCCGCGACGCCGATCATCAGACCGAGCGAGCGCGGGGTCTGCCCGGGCCAGAGGGGCACCCCGACGACCGTGCGCTCCGTCTCCGCCTGGCGCCGCCGGAACTGCGTGTGGTGCCTGAGCGCGACGAGGATCAGATGAACGGTCAGCAGCGTGCCGATCAGCACGGGGAAAAGCAGCACGTGCGCCATGTACAGCCGCGGCCAGAAGCTCTCCGTGCCGGGGAACGGGCCGCCGAAGAGGCCCGCCATCACGTTCGCGCCGACGAACGGGATCGACAGGCCGACCGCGTAGGCGATGAAGAGGCCCATGCCCGACATCAGGTCGTCGACGAGCGAATAACCCATGAACCCCTCGAGCAGCGCGAGCGCGAGCATCGTGACGCCGATGTAGTACGTCAGGTCGCGCGGCTTCCTGTACGCGCCCGTGAAGAAGATTCTGAACAGGTGGAGGATGATCGCGGCGAGAAAGACGTTCGCGGCCCAGTGGTGCGTCTGCCGGATCAGGAGCCCCGCCTTGACGCTGACCGAGAGATCGAGCACCGACCGGTACGCCTCGCTCATCCGCTGTCCCCGGAGCGGCAGGTAAGGGCCGTGGTAGACGACCTGGTGCGTGCTGTCGACGAAGAAGAACGTCAGGTAGATCCCCGTCGCGACGAGCACGATGAACGCGTAGAGCGCGACCTCGCCGAGCAGAAACGACCAGTGGTCGGGGAACAGGTAGCGAAGCGTCTTCCGCAGGAACGGCGCGGTGCCGGTGCGCTGGTCGAGAAACCGGACGGCGCCGCGGATCACGAGCCCGCCTTCCGGTTGCGCACACCCCACCAAGACGGCCCGACCGGTCCGTCGAAGTTCCCCTTCGCCCGCAGGTAGCCCTTCCCGTCGATCTCGAGCGGCAGCATCGGCAGCGGCCGCCCGGCCGGCCCAAAGACGACGCGGCCGCCCCGAGCGGGATCGAACGTCGAGTAGTGGCACGGGCAGACGAGCGCCGGGTGCGGCTCGGTCGGCGGGAAGAGCGGCGTGCGGTAGAGCGAGACCGCGCACCCTGCATGCGTGCAGATCTTCGAGTAGGCGACGATGCCCTCCGCGTCGTAGCCCGCGAGCTCAGGCGGCAGATCGAGCTCCTGCCTCGGCAGCCGGACGAGCACGAGCGGTGAGCCCTGCTGCTCGTCGTCCGCTCCCTCCGGGAACGCGGTGTAGAGCGTCTTCTCCTCGAGCTCGGCGGCGCGCAACGGCCGGCCTGCCTCGTCGACGAGCCTTCGCCCGCTGCGCCACGGGGTCACGACGAGCTCCCTGACCCGGAAGAACGGGCCGAACGAGAGCGCCGGCGTGATCACGGCGAGGCCGAGCGCGCCGCCGGCGCCGACGAGGCCCAGCTTGAGCAGCCGCCGCCGCGAGATCCCGTCCACGCCTTCGTCGACGAGCTGCTCGACGTCGTCCTGCTCGGCCGGATGCTCCTCGGGCGGGTAATCGTCGGCGAGCTCCTCCTCGGGCACGAGCCGCTTGCCGGTGACGATCAGCGCGGCGGCAAGCGCCAGCAGCGACAGCCCGAGCGCGAGACCGAGGAGCTGGGTCTGCGCGGGCAGGCGATCGAGGGCGTAGACGACGATGAAGGCGACGGCGCAGACGGACGAGAGCCCGAGCAGCAGCAGCGCGACGCGCTCGGCCCGGTCGTCGGTCTCGCGCTTCGGAACGAGCCGCGGCGCACCCGCGCGAACCGTACGCGTGCGCCGTCCCAGAAGCAGCACGAGCGCCGCGACGAGCCAGTCCTTCGCCCTAGCCACGCAACCTCTTCCCGAGCAGCATGCAGAGCGCGACGAGGACACTTGCGCCGAGGAACCACGTCACGAGCCCCTCCGGGACCGGCCCGATGTCGCCGAGCGACCAGCCGCCGCGATCGTCGGGATTCCTCGTCCACTCGACGTAGCGGATGATCGAGTCGAGCTGCCGGTTCGAGATTGCCCGCTCCGAGAACGACGGCATCACGTACGGGCCGATCCGCACCGCCTCGGCGATCTGCACCGCCGAGGCGGTGTGTAGCGGCGGCGGCACGGCGCCGGTGACATAGCCGCCCGCGCCGACGATCTGGTGGCAGCCGGCGCAGCGGTCGGCGAAGAGCCGCTGCCCCTCGGAGAGATCGCCGCGCTCCGGCCGGGGGGCCGGCACGCCGGGGCCCGGCCCGAGCGAGGCGACGTAGGCGACGAGCGCGTCGATCTGCCGCGGCCCGAGCAGCAGCCGGGCGCGCCGCGGCTGCAGGCCGCTCCGGCGGAGCGGCATGTAGCCGGTGCGCAGGTAGAAGTCGGCCGCCCTCGCGCCGACCCCCCGGAGCGGCGGCCCGAGCCCGCCCTGCACGACCTGGTCGCGCGCCGGGCCCGCGCCGATCTGCGACGAACTCGTCTGCCCGGCGCCACCCGGCCCGTGGCACGAGGCGCAGAAGCGGCCGTACAGTTGCTCGCCCCGCCTCGGCGATGACGCCGGCGCGGCCGCAGGCAACGCGAGCAGTGCGAGCGCCGCGATCAACGTGAGCACGGGGAGCCTCATGCCTGGTGACACGCCCTGTCGACGATCGTCGCGACGGCCGAGAGCACGATGATCACGAGGAAGACGAGGTTCCCGACCATCGCGCCGATTGCGAAGAAGTGCAGCCGCCCCTCGGGCGGCGGGTCCTGCTCGGCGACGGTGCGCGTGGCGCGGAAGACGGCGACCGCGGCCGCCTCGGCGAGGAGCACGACCGCGCCGCCGAGCCCGAGCAGTGCCGCCTGCACCGTGTCGTACGGGATCCCCCACCGGCCGCTCGCGGGATTGCAGAGCGCGACCGACGTCCCGGCGCCGGCGAGGAACGCCGCGAACCAGGTCAGGCCGCCCGCGAGGAGCCCGAACCACTGGAGGAAGGCGAGACGGCGAAGGCTCATAGCGACGGCGAGAGGATCGTGAGCGTGACGGCGATCGTGAGCACGTTCACGGCATGCCAGTAGAACGTGATCGCCGAGAGCGCGTTGAGGCGGTATCGGGTCAGCCCGCGCGCGAGCTTCGCGAGCAGCCACAGATCGAGGAGCAGGCCGAGCGCCACGTGCGCGTGGTCGGCACCGAGCAGCGTGTAGTAGATCGAGGCGTACGCGTGATCGGCGGGTGCGAAGCGTCCGAGATCGCCCGCGTACTCGTGCACCTGCATCGCGAAGTAGCCCGCCTGCACGATCGAAGCAAGCCCGAGCAACAGTCGCGCTGCACCGAGCCGGTGCGCGTTCGCGGCGCGAAGCGCGAGCTGCATCGGCACGCTCGTCACGAGCAGCACGCCGAGCAGCACGAGCGGCACCCCGAGCTTCGGCTCCGGAATCCCCTGGGGCGGCCACTCGAGGTTCTTGAACCGCAGATAGAAATAGGTGGCGACGAGGACGCCGAAGAGCGTCGCCTCGGCTGCGACGAAGAGCGCCATTCCCCACCAGCCGAGCGAGGGCTCGCGGCGCGTGACGGCGAAGTCGGTCACTCCGCCTCCGGCTCCGTCGAGTGCCAGCCGAGCAGCGTCAGCGCGAGGAGCACGGCGAAGAACGCGGCGACGGCGAACTTCTCGACCACGAGTACCGCGAGCATCCCGGAGAGGCAGAGCGCGAGCAGCACGGGCCAGGGCGAGGAGTGCGGCATCTTCACGACCTCGGCCGCCTCTCCGTCGACGAGGGTCGAGACGACCTGCTCGTGCCCGTCGTCGAGCACGCCGACCCCCTCGGCGAGACGCCGCCGGTCCGCCTCCCGGTCCGCTTCGTCCCAGTTCGGATACGCACTCGACACGGTCGGGACGACCGCGAAGTTGTACTCCGGCGGAGGCGAGGGGACGCTCCATTCGAGCGTCGGCCCGTGCCAGGGGTCCGGCCCGGCGGGCGCGCCGCGGAAGTACGAGACGACGAGGTTCCCGAAGAGCAGCAGGATCCCGGCGAGCGTCACGAAGCCGCCGACCGACTCGATCGCGTTGTAGGCCGTCCAGCCCATCCCGCCCGGATACGTGTAGACGCGGCGCGGCATCCCGAGCAGGCCGACGATGTGCATCGGGAAGAAGAGCAGGTTCGTCCCGACGAAGATGATCCAGAACGAGATCTGGCCGGGCCGTTCGAAGTACATGCGGCCGGTGAGCTTCGGGAACCAGTAGTACATCCCGCCGAAGATCGGGAAGACCGCCGCGCCGAAGATGATGTAGTGGAAGTGCGCGACGACGAAGTACGTGTCGGTCACCTGCTGCGTGAACGGGATCGCGACGAACATCACGCCCGTGAGCCCGCCGATCACGAAGAACAGGATGAAGCCGACGATGAAGAGCAGCGGCGTCTTGAACCGCGGCAGGCCGGTGAAGATCGTCGAGGACCACGCGAACACCTGGATCGTCGACGGGATCACGACCATCGCCGTCGCCCCGGCGAAGAAGACGAGCGTCGTCGTCGGCAGCCCGTCCGCGAACATGTGGTGCGCCCAGACGCCGAAGCCGATGAAGACGACGAGGAGCTCGGCGATCGCGACGAGCGGGAACGCGATCATCTTGCGCTGCGTCAGCGCCGGGATGATCTCGGTCGCGATCCCGAAGGCCGGCACGATCAGGATGTAGACCTCGGGGTGCCCGAAGAACCAGAAGAGGTGCTGCCAGAGCAGGGTGCTGCCGCCGTGTGCCGGGTCGAAGAAATGCATGCCGAGGTTGCGGTCGAGGAAGAGCAGGATCAGGTCGGCGGAGAGCGCCGGCAGCGCGAAGAGGAGGCCGAACGATGCGGCGAGGAACGCGAAGCAGAAGAGCGGGATGCGGTTGAACGACATGCCCGGCGCGCGCAGCTTGAAGATCGTGACGATGAAGTTCACGGCCGTGAGGGTCGACGCGATCCCGTTGAAGATCAGGCCCAGCGAGTAGAACTCGATGTTCCTCGCCGGGTCGTAGAGTCGCGAGGCGAGCGGCACGTAATCGAACCAGCCGGCGTTCGGCCCGAACCCGAGGAAGAGCCCGACGTAGAGAAAGATCCCCGACGCGAGGAAGACCCAGAAGCTGAGCGCGTTGAGGCGCGGAAACGCCATGTCGCGCGCCCCGATCATCAGCGGGATCAGGTAGTTCCCGAACGCGCCGGTCGTCATCGGGATGATGAACCAGAAGATCATCGTCAGGCCGTGCGTCGTGAAGAGCTGGTCGTAGGTGTCGGGCCCCAGCACGTCGCCGTTCGGCTGCGCGAGCTGCGTCCGCAGCAGCAGCGCCTCGACGCCGCCGGCGCCGAAGAAGACGAGCGTCGCCCAGAAGTAGAGAAGCCCGATCCGCTTGTGGTCGGTCGTCGTCAGCCAGCCGAGGACGCCGGGACGCGCGACCCAGATCCGCTCGAGGCGCTCGACGCGCTCGCGCACCGGTGTCGGAGCGGCGACCGCTATCTCCGTGCCTCCAGGTACGCGACGAGCCGCCGGATCTGCGCGTCGGTCAGCTCGACCCGCGGCATCTGGTTCCCCGGCTTCACGCGCTGGGGATCACGCAGCCATTCCCGCAGTCGCGCCGGCGTGTTCGGAATCGTCAGAGCAGCGAGGGAAGTGCGCGAGCCGACGTGCGTCAGGTCGGGCCCGACGCGGCTCGTCGCCGGCGTGCCGCGGATCGTGTGACAGCTTCCGCACTTGTCGACGAAGAGGCGCGAGCCTGCGGCGGGTGCAGGCTTCGACTGGCCGTCGAGCCACCTGCGGAACACGGCGGGCGGATCGGCGAAGACGTAGAGCCCCATGTGCGCGTGCTGCAGGCCGCAAAACTCGGCGCACTGGCCGCGGTAGCGACCCGGCCTGTCCGCGTACAGGAGGACCTGGTTCGTCTGCTCGGGGATCATGTCGATCTTCCGGTTCAGCTCCGGCACCCAGAAGCTGTGGATCACGTCGTCCGTCGAGACGAGCACGCGGACGTTGGTGCGCACGGGGATGTGAATCTCGTTCGCGGTGACCGCAGGCGTGCCGGGGTAGCGCACCTCCCACCAGAACTGGTGGCCGACGACGCGGACGGTCAGCTTCGGCCGGTCGCGCACGGCCGCCGCGGCGGTCGGCATCGTCGTCTTGCGGATCAGGAAGACGTTGCCGAACACGAAGAGCCCCGAGAGCACCGCGATCGGCACGACGATCCCGAGACCGATCACGACGCCGAGGGCGACGCGGTCGCCCTCCCGGACCCCGGGCACTCCGGCGCGGTTGCGCCGGATCCACGCCGCGAGGAGGATCAGCGCCACGATGCCGAGCCCGAGCGCCGAGCCGACGAGCATCTTCCACCAGAGCGTTGCGATGCCGCGGGAGGCGCCGCTCTCGGGTGAGAGCGCATCCTGCTTCGAGCCGCAGCCTGCGACGACGAGCGCGGCGGCGGTCAGTGTTACGAGGCCGGCCCGCGGCAACCTGTCCCCCGACGCGTCACGTTGCCCTCCCGGCTACCCCACCCCGACCGCCTAAAACGATGGAGCTGCGACCCGGCCGACTCTCCCTCTCCCTCGGCGTCGCGGTGTCGCTCGGCGCCGCGCTTTGGCCGCTCGACGGCCGGTTCGCGACGCACATGCTCCAGCACCTGCTGCTCGGCGACCTCGGGCCGCTACTCGTCGCCGCCGGCCTGACCGGGACGCTCCCGCGCCCGCCTCAGCTGCTCCGCATCGCGACCCATCCGCTCGTCGCGCTGCCGCTCTGGACGGCGGCGCTCGTCTGCTGGCACCTGACCCCGCTCTACGACGCGGCGCTCCGCCATGGATCGCTGCACGCGCTCCAGCACGTGACCTTCTTCCTTGCCGGGACGCTCCTCTGGTCTGCGATCGTCGAGCCGCTGCCGGGGCCTTCCTGGTTCACGACTTCGTGGAAGCTCCCCTACGTCGTCGCGATGTGGCTCGTCTCGCTCGCCCTGTCGCAGCTCTTCCTGTGGTCGGGGCACTCGTACTACGACGGCTACACGCTTTCCGACCAGCGCGCGGGCGGCGGAGTGATGCTGATCGAGGGCTCGCTCGTGATGCTCGGCGTGGTCGTCTGGCTGCTCTTCCGTGTCTTCCGCGAGAGCGAGGAGCGGCAGCAGCTGCTCGACGCAGCCGCCGGGGACGCGCGCCGCTAGGCTGCAGTCGACGTACCGGGGTGCCGCGCCAGGCGCGGCTGAGAACACACCCGTCGAACCTGATCCGGCTCGTACCGGCGAAGGGAGCCAGTTGGACAAGACGCCGTCGTGGGGAATCGAACCTGTTCCGGAGCGGCTCCGCGTGCTCGGCGCGCTCGACTCGTTCCTGCTCTGGACGAACCTCGGCATCTCGCTGCTCGTGCTCGTGGCCGCGGCGTACTTCGGACTGTCGCTCAAACAGGCGCTGCTCGCGACGGCGGTCGGCGCGGTGCTCGGGAACACGATGCTCGGCGTCGCCGCGCTGATCGGTGCGGACGCACGTGTGCCGACGATGGTGCTGCAGCGCGCACCTCTCGGTCAACGCGGCTCGTACATCGCGACGGGACTGAACGTGCTGCAGTGCCTCGGGTGGTCCGTCTTCGAGATCACCGTGATTGCGATCGCGGCCGGCGCACTCTCGAATCGCCTCTTCGGGGTGCACCTGATCTGGATGTGGAAGCTCGTCTTCGGCGCCCTCGGGCTCGTGCTCGCTCTGCTCGGGCCGATCGGGTTCGTCCGCCGCTTCGTCCGCAAGGTGGGCATCTGGGCCGTCGCCGCGTCGATCGTCTACCTCGCGGTCTGGATCCTGCGCAACGGCCACGTCGGCACGCTCTGGCACGCCGGCGGCAGCGGCGGCTCGTTCTGGCTCGGCGTCGATCTCGTGATCGCGTTGACCGTGTCGTGGGTCCCGCTCGTCGCCGACTACTCGCGCTTCTCGCGCAGCCGCCGCGCAGCGTTCGTCGGAGCCGGCGTGGGCTACCTGCTGCCGACGCTCTTCCAGTTCGGCTTCGGGGCGGTCCTCGTGCTCTCGCATCCGTCGATCGCCGGGCCGACCGACGTGCTGACGACGGTGGCGGCGGGCGGCGTCGGCTCGGTGCTGGCGCTGCTCGCGCTCACGGTCGACGAGACCGACGAGGCGTTCGCGAACATCTACTCGACAGCGGTCTCGCTCCAGAACTACGTGCCACGCGTCTCGCAGCGACTCCTGATCGTGGTCGTCTCGGTGCTCGCGACCGCGATCTCGCTCGGGATCAACCTGACCCGCTACCAGCAGTTCCTCCTGCTGCTGGGGGCGTTCTTCGTGCCGCTCTTCGGCGTCCTGCTCGCCGACTGGCTCTCGACGGGCGCGCACTACACACAGGAGCACATCTTCTCCGGCCCCGACTGGCGGCCCGGGATGATCGTCTCGTGGCTCGCCGGTTTCGCGCTCTACGAGTGGATCGCCCAGACCCAGGGCCTCGGCTTCTGGTCGCGCTGGCTCGGCAGCCTGCACCCTCCGCACGGCGGGATCGGAGCCTCGCTGCCGAGCTTCGGCGTCTCGTTCGTGCTCGCCTTCGCCGTCGCGCGAATAGGCTCCGGCGTCGATGCTGCCGCTCGGCGTAATCGGACCACTCTCGCGTGACGTCGTCGCGGGCACGCCTTCGCGCATCGGCGGCGGACCGTGGCATGCGGCGCGAGCCCTCCGCGTGCTGCGCGACGACGCGGTCGTAATCACGAAATGCGGCGAGCCCGACCGTCGCGACTTTCAGGGACGAATGGCGGCGCTCGGCTTGCCCGTGGCGCTCGCCGCAGGCGGCGAGACGACCGCGTTCTCCTTCAGCTACGACGAGCGCGGTGTACGGTCGATGCGCGTCGACGCCGTCGGCGAGCCCTTCCGGCGCGAGGACGTGGCAGAAGCGTTGCTGCGACGGGTCGAGTGGCTCCACGTCGCGCCTCTGCTTCGCGGCGATCTCGACGGCGACCTACTCGAGTGGCTGGCACGGGGGCGGCGCCTCCTGCTCGACGGGCAAGGGCTCGTGCGGGTGCGCCGGACGGGACCGCTCGTCCTCGATCCCGACTTCGACCGGTCCCTGCTGCGGCATGTCGCCATGTTGAAGCTCGCCGAGG
>Ga0310811_10005229_pt1 | contig 16396 bp, 10 predicted proteins | sample YCmetagenome_FD_207642 | JGI IMG/M metagenome (GOLD analysis project Ga0310811, IMG submission 207642) | Soil microbial communities from experimental microcosm in Duke University, North Carolina, United States - YC | ecosystem: Engineered > Artificial ecosystem > Soil microcosm > Unclassified ...
CGCCCACAACCGTCCAGGGGCCACGGCCGAAATGAAACTGGCCTCCCAGACCCGCCTCCGGGTAGCGTGCGGCGATCGATCGGCCGACCACAACCTCACGATACCCGGGACGAAACCAGCGGCCCGTATGGATGGCGATACTCCGCCGCATCTGAATGCCCACCGGAGTCACGCCGCGAAAATTGACGGTCGTTCCCCCGGGGTGTTCCGGATTTTCGACGCTGATGACCGTGACCACCTCGAGCGAAGCCATCGGCTCACCGGAAGGGGAACGCGCGATGCCCGGCTTGTACTTCAACGCATGATAAGAGACGCGCGGAAGACTGCTCATCAGTTCCGTTGGCGCACCGCTTCGGAGCACCAGGACGTTGAGCGGATCACCGCTGGCCCGGAATGTCGCACGCAATCCTTCGACCAGCGCCAGCACGGAAAGCAGTACCGACACCGTGAGCGCGAGGCCGAGTGCGGTCATCAGGGTAGTAGTCTTCCGCTGGCGGAGGTTGCGAAGGCTATATGTGATAGGGATGGCCACGGCACTAGTCGCTAAAGCGCAGAGCCTGCAGGATCGGGGTACGCGCGGCAGTCCAGGCCGGTATCAGAGCGCTCGCTAGCCCGACCGCCACCCCCACCAGTAACAGCATTGCCAATAAAGGCGCGCTCAGATTCAGTCCCGACAATGGCACAATGACGACCGGCAACCTGCTCAGCAACGAAATAAGTATCCTCGCAAGCCCACATCCGATTGCCCCGCCGACTAAGGCCAGGAACGCCGACTCGCCCAGGATCATTCCGAGAATGTCCGCGGTTGAAAACCCGAGTGTCTTCAATACACCGACTTCACGAACGCGCTCTCGAGCCGACATGGCCATAGTGTTAGCCGTCACCAGCAGCAGAGTGAACGTTAACGCGAGACTAATACTGGCCAGAAATCCCCTGACATTGCCCAGCATGGAAATGTAGGAGAGTTGGTACGCCCGTTCGGCTTCCGTTTTCGTCCGCGCCGGCGAGTTGCGGAACAATTCGTCGATCTCGCCAGAGATGCGCGGTACCGATTCCGGGCTGTCAGCCTCAACCTCAAACGCAAACACGCGATCTTTCAGGCGCTGAGGGACCAGATCGAACAAGTAATCGATGCCGAACAACAGGATGTTGTTGTCCTGGGGATCCTCAAATGTGCCGACCAAAATCAGATCCACATTGACCGGAAAGAGATCGCCTTTCAGTGTTATCCGTTCCCCGATTTTCCAGCCGAACCGGTCGGCCAAACCTTTGCCTGAGACGGCGCCTCTCTTCTCCCTTAGAAACGCCAGTTTCTGGTCCTCCGAAATCTTGTGATCCACGTGCATGGGGAACAAGCGAGTGCGATCCACGGCATAGCGGCCAAAGATGTTCTTCGGATCTTTGTACGTTCCGCCGAAGTATTGAAGGGGCATCACCTCTCGTACTCCGGGCACGCGGCGGATTTTGGTTTCGTATTCCAGGGGCAGTTTGATGGCGGGTGATATTCGGTTTCTTGTAATCATCAGCAGCGCTTGCTGCGGGGGCGCGTCGGCGACATAAAACGCGTTGTAGATCGCCATCAGTATCCCGAGAAGGCAAATCGAAATGGCCGCGCTCGCAATCGCCAGGAGACTGCGCCGCTTGCTGCGCATGCTGCTCTTGACAATCAGAGGCAAAAATCGAAGCATAACCGTCGATCGCTGCTCTATCGCCCAATGCCGAAGCGCCCGAGCAGCCCGCCGACAATATCGGTAAGCCTGAATTGGTCGAGGAAATCATCGAGCTGGGCGAGGCCGGTGAACGCAGAAAAGCGACGCAAGAGGTCGGCCGCCTCAAATGCGCGGTGGATGCCGGCGATTTCGAAGACATGGGGGCGGCCAACGCGGTAGAGATCGGCATCGAGCTGCTTCCAATGGTCGTAATGTGGCGGCTCCCGTAACGGCCAAATCTCGACGTGCGATGCCGCCGAGGCTGCGCGATCGAGGATTGCGTTGGCGGCACGGCGGCCGGCTTCGCACGCAGCCTCCATCGACGCGATGTCGGTATAGGTCCGGACGTAGTCGGCGGCGAAGCAAAGGTTCGGTACCGCACTCGCCGCCTCGGGGCGAAGCGCCCACGAGCCCGGAGGATGGATCAAGAGACGCGACCGGTTCAGCGGCGGCAAACCGGCCGAGTAGTCGAGGTCGTCGTCGAGGTGCCAAGAGTGCAGGAGGTCGTCGGTGAGCGTCTGCTGGTCGGCGCGACGGCCGTTGAGCGCCGCCTTGAGCTGCCACCATACCTCAGCCTGAATCTCGTCTTTGGTGCAATCGCTCGCCTTCTTGCGCACGAACGTGCCCTCTTTGTTCCATTCCGAAATGTCCACCGAGATCAGCCCGCCGACTTCGCCACTGCCGTAGCGGCGCCGGAACAGGCCCGCCGGCTCGCTCCAGAACTGCGGCTGCGAGATCGCCGTCAGCGCCCACGGCGCATCTGGGAAAACCATGTGACCGAGGGCCAGCGGCACGTCCTCGTAAAGGTAGAACTGGATTCCAACCATCCACGAAACTAGTTGGTCAATATTGGCCGTTCGCAGACGATCGCACTGGGCGTCGAGCGCCGCCAGGTCCCCTGACATGAGCCCGTGGGCGGCCTCGATCGGCACGGCGAGAACGTAATGGTCGCCCGTCGCGACCAGGCCGCTGGCGAACCGCGCGCCTGCGATGCACCCCCCGCTGACGTCCAGACCGATGCACATCTCACCGGGGTGAAACTGCACTCCGAGCGCCTTCAGGTGCGCTACCCAGGGGTCAATCCACATCTCGCTGGTCGGGCCGCCCATGGTGCGGTCGTTGGCAACGCCGCTGGTAGTAAAGTCCAGCAGCAGCTGCATCGAGGTGCTGCCGATGGTTCGGGCGTTGCCGAGTTGGGCGTCCATGGCGACGAGCATCCGGGGAATCCCACTGGCCCGGCTCTTGCACTTCTCCGAGTAACCGTCGCCGCCAAGGAACTGCCACCACGAGATACCTTCGTACTCGCCGAGCCGCCGTTCCTCGGACGACGTCAGGAACTGTAGGACCTTTAGGCCGAAGAGGCTGGTATCGGCGGGGTCAAAGCCGAGCTGCTGAAAGAGGACCTCCACGCCTTCGAGGATGTCGTAGGGCCGGAGGGCGCTGCGCCGGTGGAAGCGCGACCACGTGCCGCCGTCAATTAGCGCGACCCCGGCCTCGGTACAAGGGCGCAGGCGGCTGTCGACGTAGCCGCCCATCCCATCTCTGACCGGGGTGCGGGACATCGTGTCGATGACGTGCCGGTAGAAGCGGGGGTAGAAGCGGAAGCCGTGCTCGCCCGGCAGGTCGCGGCGGCCGGCCGTGCCTGTGCCGGGCACCGGCTGCGTGCGCGCCTTGCCACCCCAGGCGCCACGCGTCTCGTAGACGTGAACCTCGAGCCCGCGCTCGGCGAGTTCGTGCGCTGCGGTCAACCCGCCAATTCCACCGCCGATGACGATTACCCTGGCCATGCCCTCCGCGCTCCTATGAAGCTTCTCGGACCCTCGATCGACTCGTCCGGCCCGGCCGTTCGCTGAGTAGTAGGTCTGCCACCAGGCCCACCATGAAGGCCGCACCGGCGAGCCCGAAAGTCACTGATACCCAGCCAGCCCCGCGCTCGGAGACCGCTGTGAGGGCGCTTGCCAGGACGGCGAAGCCGGCCGTAAGCCCCAGAGCGAGCCGCCGGCCTGCGCGACGCACAGTCTCTTCAAGGGAGGTAGTGCGGACGTTCACCTCGAGCTTCTGACCCGGACGCGCGCCGACCAACCGCTCGAGGGCCTCGAAGAATCGCATTGCCCGGACCTTCATCTTCCGCGATTGGTAGAACAGCGCCTTGGGGTCGCTTTTTGCGACAATCCTACGCAGAAGCGACCGTACGAGAAAGCGTCCGGCGACATCGAACGGATCGATGTCGGGATCCAGTTGCGAGGCCACCTGCTGCATTTGTGCAAGGGTCTTCGCCGTGAGTGTGAGTGAAGCCGGAAGCGGCACACCGTGGCGGAACGACACCTCGATCATCTCTTGCAGCACGGGACCGAACTGGATATTCTTGATGGCCACGCTGCGATACTTGGCCATCAAAGCGTAAATGTCCCGTCTGAACGCCTCGATGTCCGGCTCGCTGCGGTCCATCTCGCCCGACAGCATCAGGATGACATCGGTCAGGAAGCCGGCGTCCCTCTGCCAAAACGCCATCAGCAGCAGGATCATGAGTTCGCGCATGTCTGCGCTGACCTCGCCAACCAGGCCGAGATCAAGGAAGTACAGGCGCTCCTCATCGGGCTGCCACATCAGGTTGCCGGGGTGGGGATCGGCGTGGAAAAAGCCGTCGATCAGGATTTGCTTGCAGAAGGACTCGAGGAGCTGCGTCGCGATTTCCTTCCGGAACCTCCCGGTCGGGATTTCCGACGCCGGCACTCCCCCTACGTCCTGCATCACGAGTAGGCGCGAAGTGGAAAAATCGGTATAGATCCGGGGAACAGCGAGACGTGGGAAGTCGGCAATCGCGCCGCGCAACCGTTCCGCGTTGCTGGCTTCCAGCCGAAAGTCGAGCTCCCGGTGAAGGGACGCCGACAGATGCTCGAAAACGGCGGACACGTCCATGAACCGCCGCACTCCCGGCCTCGCGCCTGCTTTTTCGGCGAAGACCTTGAGCAGCGCGAGGTCCTGTGCGATAAGGTCTTTCGCTTCGGGGCGCTGGATCTTGACGACTACCTTGTCGCCGCTCGCCAGCGAGGCGCGGTGCACCTGGGCGATCGTTCCGGCTGCGAGCGGCTTCCGGTCGATCGTCTCGAACACGTCCTCCCATGGAACGCTGAGATCTTGCTCCATGACACGAACGGCCTGCTCCTCAGTGAGCGGCGTGACGCGGTCCTGCAGTTGAGCCAACTCCTCGATGAACTCGGGCGGGAGCAGATCGGGCCGGGTTGAGAGCATTTGGCCGAGTTTGGCAAAGGTGGGGCCGAGTTCCTCGAGCGCACTGCGTAAGCGCTTGGCTTGTCGATGGCGCCCGATGGCACCCGCCTCGTCCGGGTACCCGAACAACTCTCGGAACCCGTGCTTCGCGAAGACGGCGGCGATTGTGCTCCCACGAGCCATCCAATGAGGCCGCGCGGGCTGCTCCTGGGTTTCGGATCGGATCGGCCCACTCTGCTGCGGCTTCCCGTCTGTGGCGAGTGTGTTGACGATGATTACGGTACATCGAGCATTGTGGCTGATCCGGTTAGGTACGTTCCCGAGGAGGAATTCGTTGCGGCCTGCCATTCCGGCGTTGCCTACGACCAGGACATCTATGGCGTCCTCCTCGGAGGCGCGAACGATAGCCATCGCAGGATCGTCGTCGACGATGACCCTGCCAGTCGCACGCTCCCCGGCGATAGAGCGCGCGTGTTGGACGAGATCAGCTGCCGCGGCCTGGATCCGTTCGGTCACGCCGGACTCGTTCTCGGCAGTCTGCTCGGGGAGGATCACCTGAACCACGTGCAGGTCGGCGCCGACGCGATCGGCAAAGCTTGCCGCCCACCGGACCGCCCGCTCGGCGGTCTCCGACCGGTTGGTCCCAACCATCACCCGGCGTGGATTAAGTACCCCCAGCATCAACAACACTCCCAGGACTCGACATCATACATTACCTGCAAACTTACGGCACGAATGCCTGTAAGTTGGCAGACTGGACACTTTCTCTGTCACTCGGCGACCTGAGTTATCCAGCATTTGTACTTTGGGAAGAAGCAACAGCGCAGAAAAGCGCCGGAAAATTAGCCCTTGTGAGGGCCCTCGACGGACTGCAGAAACTCGCTCAGTCGCGCGAAAGATGTAGACCACGTCTTCGAAGGGCTCTCATAGCCTTTCAGCTGGGCCTCGCCGCCATGAAAATACGCTGCGCATTCAGGTACCGCCTGAATGTAATCGAACGTGTTTTGCCCCAGCACCAGGTCGGCCTTCAGCTCTTTGCTCGCCGATTCCAAGCGAAAGGCGGCATTCACGGTATCGCCCAGGGCAGTGAAATCCATCACCTGCTCGGTGCCGGGATTCCCCACCGCGGCCGTGCCGGTATTCAAGCCTGCTCCGATCCGCACCTCGTTTGGCAATCCGAAACGTTGACTCAACGAAGTGGTGGATTTTGCAAACTCCGACAGGGCGCGCAGAATCCGTAGAATCTCCGCACCTTCCTGCTCCCGCGCGCGGTGCAGCCATATGGCCATAACGGCATCGCCAATATACTTCTGGCCCGAGCAACCGCACCTGCGCAGGATCGTGTCCGCTTCGTTGAACCAAGTACCGATCACCTGGCACAAAACTGCCTGGTCCACGGACTGCGACAGCGCAGTATAGGATCGAATATCCACGACGAGAGTCGAAATCAGACACTTGGTAAACAGCACTTTTGTGACTTGGGAGCGTGCACTGGGAACCGGCGTGGCGCCGCGAGCGACCTCGTTTGGATTCCGGAAGAGGATCGTGGTCTGGCCTAAGGAGATCACGTCCTCGTTGCGAAGCAAAACGGGAGTGCTGACGCGTCGTCCATTCACGAACGTGCCATTACGGCTGCCCATGTCGACCAGATAGTACTCGTCGGAATCGGTGCACTGAATCATGGCGTGCGTGCGCGAAATGGCTTGGTCGTTGATGACGATAGCGCAATGTTCACTCCGCCCCAACTTCCAAAGTTTGGACGCGGTGAGTGGAAATTGACGGCTTTCGCTACAGTCCCTTATGACAAGGTGGGTGTCCGTTACCGTGGCGTCCAATGGTCCTCTGCACCCGGCCGGGTCATCTTCAATTTTATCAATCTAGCACAGCGGTATGCGAACGTCATCCGGCCGAAAGCTGAGAAGCGTCCCGTCTTCTCCGACAACGGTCGCGCTTACGAAACCACCGGCAGCCGTGCAGCATCCCAAGCGGCGAGGCCGCCGGCCATCTCGATCAAATGGGTGATCCCATATTGATGCAGGATGCTGGCGGCGATCGAAGAGCGATAGCCGCCCGCGCAATGGACGGCAATGCGGCGGTCGCGGGGGATTTCGGCGATGCGCTCCTGCAAATGATTGAGCGGGATATTCACGCTGCCGTCGATATGCCTGGTGGCCCACTCGCGCGGATTTCTGATATCCAGCAACAGCGGCGGATTCGCGCTGGCCAACTCCTCTGCCACCATGGGGGCGCTGATGCGCTCAGTGGGCCACACTAAGTCCGCTCGGCCGGCAAGTGCTTCCATGCCCCCGTGCAGGTATCCTTTGACGTGATCGAAACCGATACGGCCCAGGCGCAGGGCGGCTTCCTGCTCGCGGCCCGGCTCGGCGATGATCACGATGGGCTTGGCGCGGTCGAGTACCGTGCCGGCCCAGGTGGCGTATTGTCCGCCGAGCCCGATGTTAATGCTGCCGGCGACGTGGCCCTTGGCGTACTCGGCGGGATCGCGGACATCGAGAATCTGAGCGCCGGCATCTCCCATCCGGAGGACCTCGGCGAGATCGACGGGATGAAGAACCTGTTCGAGATTCTTTTCCAGCGTGGCGCGCTCCCGGGTGTTGAGGACGGCGTCATAGGTGAAGTACGGCGGAGCGTCGGGTTGGTCGGCCGTGACGAGACGAATAAATTCGTCCTTTGTCATGGGCTGCAGGGCGTAGTTCAAACGCCGCTGATCTCCCAGGGAAGAAACGGTGTCGGAAGAAAGCTTCTTTCCGCAGAGGGAGCCGGCGCCGTGGGCGGGGTAGACGAGGGTCTCGTCGGGAAGTGGCAAGAGTTTGTTGTGGAGCGAGTCGTAGAGGTGCGCGCCGAGATCGTTGGCTGTCCACCCGAGTGAAGCGCGCAGGTCGGGGCGGCCGACGTCGCCGATGAACAAAGTGTCGCCTGTGAGGACAGCATGAGGTTTTGCGGAGTCCTTCTGGAGATCGAAAACCAGGATCGAGATCGACTCGATGGTGTGGCCTGGGGTTTCGAGGACTTGCAGGCGCAGACCCGGGAAGTCGAGGGTATCGCCGTCTTTCATGGCGACGAAGGCGTACTCCGCCTTGGCGCGGGAGCCGAGATGGATGGTCGCGCCGCAACGATCGCGCAGTTCCAGATGGCCGGCGACGAAGTCGGCGTGGAAATGAGTCAGGAAGACGTTGCGGATCCGGAGGCCGAATTTTTCGGCGTCGGCCAGGTACTGCTGAATGTCGCGTTGGGGGTCGACGATGATGGCGGTCGAACGGGCCTCGTCTCCGACGAGATAAGAGGCGTGCGCCAGGCAACCGAGGTAGTACTGTTTGAGAATCATAGAAATCTTTCGAAATTGCAGTTCAATGCGGCAGCCGCGGCCTCAGAAATCCGTACAGCCAGGTCCCGGCCAGCGCGCTGCCGATGGCATTGGCGTTGGTTTTGCGCGGTGGACATGGATTAAGATCAGCGGAAGAATAAAATAGGCACCCAGCAGGCCGCCGAAGAACCGATCACAGCGACCAACGACAGCAACTCGAAGTTTGCAAGGCCGGAGATCGCATCACCGGAAGTGCACCCTCGGCATAGGCAGAACCGAAGCCGACTAGAAATCCAGCCATAATGATCGACACAAATCCCATGATTGTCAACAATGCGGACCAGTTGAACAACTCGGCCGGTATGGGACTAATCGCCGCCGGTCCCGAATCAATATTCGCGGCGCCAAACCGGACCGGCTGTTTAGCGCTTCGGTTTGACCTTGGCAGCAAAGGATTGGGCTACTATTTTCCCGTTCCGCACAACAAATGTGTCTTGCGCAGCGTCGAGTGCATCGGCGATTTGGATCGCGAGGTCCAGCAGTATGTCGAAGTTGAGTGGCTTGCCGTCGATGAGGTTCTGGAGGGTCTGGCCTTCCAGCAATTGCATGGCAATGAACGGTTGGCCTTCGTGCTCACTGACCTCGTAGATCGTGCAGATGTTGGGATGGTCGGGAGCCGATGTTGCGCGAGCTTCGCGTTCGAAGCGCTCCAGCGCCTGGGGATCCTCCGCAAGCTCCTCCGGCAGGAACTTGAGTGCGACGAGGCGATGCAAGCTTGGTGTCCTCGGCCTTGTAGACTACTCCCATCCCACCCTGGCCCAGTTTCTTTGCCACGTGATAGTGCGAAATGGTTTGCCCTTCCAGGCCGTCGCTACCGGGCTCGGGCTCTGCAGTACCGAGGGGTTCCACCGGCTCCGCCCGCTGCACGGAAACCAGGAACCGGTAACCCCGCCGCGGCAGCGTCTCAATGAACGTCGGCTCCTGCGCGGAATCTTCCAGTGCCTGGCGCAGGCGTTGGATGGCGGAATTGATGCAGCGGTCGAACTCGACAATCGTTCCGTTCGGCCAGAGTTTTCGGTGCAGCTCAGCGCGCGTGACGACCTCGCCGGGGTTCTCGACCAGCAGGCCCAAAACCTTAATAGATTGATCGGGCGCCCTGACTTTGATCCCGTTTCGGCGCAACTCACGGGCGCCCAGATCTAACGCCCAAAGCGCATGAAACGGACGGGGTCAGCCACGCTGGAAACTCCTGGGGGTCTAACACATCGGATGATTTAGGGGCTTTGTTTTCAAATACCTGACTTGTTGCATAAATGTTACCGAAATACCACAGCCCCATGTATCGGAGAACCAATCTCTGCGGAGTAGAGCCACGTCGTCAGCATCCAGTTAAAACGCGAGAGTTCTCACGACGCCTAGACTTCCGGGCCGGGCTAATGTACCAACACTCGCGGGCATTGAGTTTCACTGGGGTGGGACGCCCAATTGCCTTGCTGAAACAAATGCGCCAAGCGAATCATAGATTTCTAGAGTTTTTCTGTAACCGGCTCGGACTCCACGAGTATTAGAAGAGGGAGACCGGATGCAGATGGCTACCGGCGATTGGCGTTTCGGAGGAACTCCTCGTAATTCAGTTTCGTAAAGACTACGAGGCCTCTGCAATGCTAAATCTTCTCAGCCATCTTCGCTATGCCGCGCGCCAGTTCCGTGGATCACCCGTATTCACGGTCGCGGCTGTGCTGACGCTAGCTTTGGGAATCGGTGGAACTACCGCCATATTCACGCTTATGGACGCGGTTATGCGCCGCTCCCTGCCGGTTTCCGATCCCGGTAGACTGTACCGCATCGGGGAAGGCGACGATTGCTGTGTCGAAGGGGGGCCGCAGGACCGGTGGGGGATGTATTCGTTCCCTCTCTATGAACGGCTGAAGGCTTCGGCGCCGGAGTTCGAAGAAGTGACGGCGTTCCAGGCTGGCGGTGCCCGCGTGAGCGTCCGGCGTCAAGGGGCCGAATTATCCGCCAGGCCTCTGCGCTCCGAGTTTGTCACTGGAAACTATTTCTCTACCCTGGGTGTCGGCGCGTTTGGCGGCCGCGTGTTTGCTCCAGATGACGACCGGCCGGGGGCGCCCCCGGTGGCTGTGCTCAGCCATCACGCCTGGCAGGCCACCTATGGCGCAGACGCATCGATCGTCGGATCAACCTTCGTCATCGAAGGCCATCCATTTACCGTCATCGGCGTCGCACCCCCAGGTTTCTTCGCCGAGACCCTACGCGGCGATCCGCCGGATATCTGGATCCCGGTGCAACAGGAGCCGCTGATTGACGGTAACGGTTCACTGCTACATCAGTCTGTCTCTGCGTGGCTGCGTGTAATCGGCCGGTTGCGGCCGGGAGCTTCAATAGCCGGGATGGCTCCTCGCCTCACCGGGGTACTTCGACAATGGATGCAATATGATTCCGGCTACCCTGCCAACTGGATGCCGGACGTCATCCGTATGCTTCCCAGGCAGGTGATCAACGTCGTGCCGGCGGGCGCGGGTGTTGCGGCCATGAAAGAGGAGTACGGCCGCAGTCTCCAGATTCTGCTCTGTGTCTGCGGATTGGTGCTGCTCATCGCATGTGCCAATGTCGCGAATTTGCTGCTGGCTCGCGCGGTAGCTCGCCGTTCGCAAACCGCAGTGCGTCTGGCCATCGGCGCATCCCGACTGCAGATCACGATGCAGGCGCTCACAGAAAGCGTTTTGCTGTCAATTGCCGGCTGCATCGCCGGACTTGTAGTGGCCATCGCTGCCGCCCGGTTGCTGCTGGCGCTCGCTTTTCCGGGCTCGAATTTCCTACCGATCAGCACAACGCCATCACCCGCGGTGCTTGCCATCTCCTTCGGATTAGCGCTGGTAACAGGCATCATCTTTGGCGGGGCTCCGGCGTGGTTTGCCACGAAGACCGACCCAGCCGAAGCCTTGCGTGGATCGGGCCGCAGCACGAGCGATCATTCTTCTTTCATTCGCAAGGCGCTTCTAATCGCGCAGGCCACTCTGTCGGTCGTGCTGGTTTCGGGCGCCACGATGCTTGGTCGAAGCCTCAACAAGCTCGAGCACCAGGATTTCGGGTACCGGGTTCAAGGGCGCGTAGAAGTTTCGCTGAACAATCCCCCGGCCACTTACACACAGCCGAAATTGGCCGCACTCTACCGGCGGCTTGAAGACCGGCTCAACGGTCTGCCAGGAGTGCAGGGATCAGGGCTTGCCCTTTATAATCCGCTAACCGATAACTGGGGCGAGATGATTATGGTAGCCGGCCATCCTGCGCCTAAAATGAGCGAAGAATCGGGCGCGTCATGGGACCGCGTTAGCGCGAACTATCTTCAGAACCTGGGTATGCCCATGCTGCGCGGGCGCGCGTTCAGTGCCGCCGACAACGAAACCACCGCGCCGGTTGCGATCGTCAATGAAGCTTTCGTGAAGCGCTTCTTCAAGCCTGACGAAAACCCTCTGGATCAGCACTTCGGTCTCGATATGCCGGAGAATGCCGGCACATTCCGAGTCGTTGGCGTCGTGCGCGACGCCAAGTTTGCCGGTTTCGGCTTGAGCCGGCCCGCGCGTCCGATGTTCTACGTGCCGCTCGCACAGAGTGTCGATTACAAAAACGACCTCATGAAGGCAATCGAACTCCGATCGCACTTCATCGGCGGCATCATGCTCGTAACTGCCACCCCGCCCGGTACCCTCGAGGCGCTGCTCCACAAAGTGCTGGCGGAAATCGATCCCAATCTGACCATCATCGGCGTCAAGACCCTCCAGCAGCAGATTGATAGCTCGTTTGATCAGGAACGCGCCGTAGCGAGCCTCGCTGGCCTGTTCGGGACCGTGGCCCTGTTGCTGGCTGCCGTCGGAATGTACGGCGTCACGGCCTATGCGGTTGCGCAACGAACCAACGAAATCGGTATTCGCATGGCGCTGGGTGCGGACCGTGCAAAGGTGGTGCGCTTGGTTTTGCGCGGCGCTTTCAACCGAGTGTTGATTGGCCTCCTGTTAGGGCTGCCGCTAGCCCTCGGCGCCGGCCGTTTCATCTCAGCGGAACTGTACGGTGTTTCCAGTTGGGACCCGTTCGCCCTAATTGTGGCCGCCAGCGGGTTGGCCATTAGCGCCTTCTTTGCCGCCATGATTCCCGCGAGCCGCGCAGCATCCATTTCGCCCATGAACGCGTTGAGAATGGAGTAACACGAGCGAGCGACTGTCAAACCTTTACCGCCGAGAACGGCCACAGTCTGCTGCATTCCGTTATTCTACGGCAGCTGGCAATTCTGTGCCCTCGCCGGAGACCAGTCCTGATTAGTTGCCGGTAGGCGACGCGGCAGGAGCGGTCCCATTTCGCACCAGAACCGTCCGATCCACCCCCTTCAACAGTTGGCGCATCAGTTCGATGGTTTTCGGTGACGTCGCCTCAAAGTAGGACGAATGGATATCTTCGGCGCCACTTGGAATGAGTGAGGAACAATCCACATCCCAAACATTGTCCGGAGCCGGATTGCTCCGATCCAGTCCGCTCCGCCCCAGCCGTCTCTTTCCGAAATGCTTCAACCCGGCGGAAAGGCCGAGGATCGGATCCCGCCCGGTATAGAGGGCGGTCACACGATAGGTGAGGTTCGCAATGGCGTCGCCGTCACTCTTATCGGTGCCTTCGCCCATCTTAAAAAGATCATTGTCTACGTCGGCGGCAACCATAAGCAGCTGATTGACCAGCGACACCAGCAACGGCTGGCTTTGCCTGGTCCAGGTCAGTTGCATAGCTTTTTGAAAAACGTAGTTGCCCATACTGTGTGCAATGACTGAGGTCTTTGCCTTGCATGCGTTGGCCGGATCCCGCATGGCGGCCTTCTGCTTCGCCAGCAGCCAGTCGTAGAACTCATTGAGCACGGTGGACAAATCCGGGGCTGTTTCACGTGCCTGCACTTGATCGGGATAATATCCCAGATAAGCCCCGTCTGAGGGCCAGGTAAACAGAATGCAGAGGCCCAGGCTGGCGTCGCCGCTGAACATATTCGAAATGATCGATTGATAGCGGTTTGCCGCGTCCTGCCAGCTATTGTTGTAGCCGTGGATGAACAGCGTTACGTGCTTCTGGTCCTGCGCGAACACGGGCGAAAGCGCCGGAAATGAGTCCGCCACCTGCAGGACCGCCTTTTTGAAGTCGTCGGCGCTGACGCTGGTCCAGTTCGCCAGGGTCGTGACCTTTTCATTTTCAGTAAGCCAGAAAGTGAGTGGTCCTCGAATATTCGCCAGTTCGCCGTCTTGCAGGACGCGGTTGCTAATCATGAAATATTTTGCAGGCATCGAAGGTCTCCTCTAGAGGTGTGCGGTCAGGCTTTCTGAATGGTGTACAGCGGATTGAACTCTGGGATTCCGGCGCGTTGGCCGGCGATCCAGCGCAGAACATACACGACCCGCGGGTCCGTAAGACTTCCAAGGGCATTCACCGCGACTTCCAGCAGCAGGTGGGCACCCGGATCCCGATAGTAATCGATGTCCGGCTCGATCTTGACGCAGTTCACGCCGTCGATCATGAGCTTGTCGTTCTCGTGGAATGTAAGTTGTACATTGGCTTCCCCGAACTCGATCTGCTTGTAGCTGCGAGTTGCGCCGGGGTGCAATCCGAAGGGTGCGTCCGCGAACTCGCCCTGAGCTTTTGCCTGTTCGGCTTGCGAAATCATGGCGGGGTCCGCCCAGGCATAAAACCGGTCGCGAGCCATGGCGGAAGCGCCCTGCAGGTCCCAGATCACTGCCTTCAAATAGTCGAGCGCGGTCCCCTGCGGCAGCTGGATCTGGTCCATGGCGGTCGTGATATTGAGAAGACACGCGAGAATCTCACCGTCATGCGTATCCTCGAGGCTGCTGTAGCGCGATCCGGCCGCTGTATCGTCGGCAGCTCCTTTGGCAAACAACGCCTTGACTTTCGGTTTTGCCGCGCCTAGCTTGTCCCAGGTCGCGTTAAAGAAGTTGAAACCGTTCGACTCGGGGAGAAGCATCAGGTTGACGGTCTGGACAATTTTTGGATTGACCCTGACCGGAACGAACCCGGCATCCTTGTATCCGTCCGCCGAGGCCAGGAAGGTGTAGTCATCACCAAGATTGCCAAAGAAAGGCAAGTCCTGAAAGTATATGCTTGCCTGCCCGTGAAAATCTCTCGATACGACGCTGTGGTTTCCATCCATAACCGTGATCAGAATCTGATTGGAATCCGAATAGAGCGACCGGGTGCCATCGAAAACATTCACCATCGCCCGACCGCCTACCGCTATCCCCGTTGCCGACATGGCTTGCTCCTTTCGCTCCAGGGAATTGGATCAGGCACTGGTAGCAGCCGTCCCCGCGCTCAGAATACTTTGGAAGTAGTCGTTCAAGAGCCGGTTGTTAGGATCGTAGACCTTGCGGGTGTCGTCGAGCGTCTTTAATCGGCTGCCAAAGGCTTTTTGCGCGATTGCCGGTGTTATCCCGAATGTCTGATTCAGCAAGGGCACCCCGCCGCGGTCGCTGCATAATTGGTTGTACGCTTCGAGGAAGGGCTTCCATCCCGGATTCCCGGTGGAAACAGGATCCACCGTCATCACGGTTCCATCGTACGAATAGGACAACAACGATTGTTTGTCTTGGGCAATGCGGTAACCGACGTTCAACATGTTGGAACGGTATCCCTCGTGATCGTAGTAGTCCCGGACGAATTGGAAAAACTCGGGAAGGACGGTGGGATAGCGTTCCTCCGGAAATGCAAACAAGCTGAAAGTGTACCGGCTGTCGTCGGATACCGGCGGATAGCGAATAATTTGGTCGGTCGGGATCGTGTAATCGCTTCGAATCAGGTTTTCCAGCTTGAAACGCCAAATCGCGTTGAAATTATCGATCACCTTGTAGCGAATCGCAGGGATCGAAATGCTGTCTTCGATATCGTGCGCGAACCGTGGTCCAGCTTTACCCCAAAGATAATTCCTCAATTCCCAGACGTCGCGATTGGGCTCTCCGGAGGCAGTTGGATTGTACTTTCGAAACTCGACGGTGATCAGGTCGTCAAACGGAAAAATATAGAACATCATCGAATAATTGAGAGCTTTCAGGTCCGGCAGGGCGTCGAAAAAGTCTTTCAGGCTGAATGTTTTGTGGTGCACGGACATCGGCGTTAGCGCGCGCACCCTGAAAGTTACCTCGTAGATGATTCCGAACGTCCCATAACTCGATCGGACCTTTTGCATCAGCGCAGGCTGATCGTCGGTGACTTCCAACAGGTCGCCGGATGGAAGGACCATCTTGACGCCGGTGACATGAGATCCGACCTGGCCGTATTCTCCCGGCATGGAGGCGTCTTTTGTGCCCGCACACGCGGCGCTGCCCGCCGAGAGGCTGCCTATCTCAGTGTTCACATAGAACTGCAAATTGTGCTTCTCGAGTTCCTTGGCAATGTCGAAATAAATCGCCCCGGCCTCGACGGTGACGACGTCGGCTCCGATATTCAGTATCCGGTTCATCTTCATCTTGATCAGCGTTCCACCCTCCGCCACACCGCAACGCGCTGTAGAGTGGTTGGAGCCGACGGCCCTGACCGGAGAGGGATACTGAGCAGGGTTCTTGAGAACGGCGATGATGTCATCGACCGAATTGGCTTCTACGACGGCGTTGGGATGCGAAACCAGGTCTCCAAACCAGTTGGTAACGACGAGATCGGACACAGGCGATTCCTCCTCTTTCTTATGCGCTGATCAGGGTGCCGCAACTGCCTTGGCGCGCTTGGCAGACAAAGCCAGCCGCGGCCCGGTGATGGTTATCGAGCCATCCGCCAGGCGGGCGGTGGCCAGATCCATGGCCACCAGTCCCCATGGCCGCCCGAACTCTTCCTTGGTATTGGCGGCGACGGCGGCTAGGCCTTTGGCAAGCTGACCGCGCAATTGCCGATATTCAGGATCGTCAGGCGAAAGGCCAGGATGCGTTTTGAGGAATGCATGCATTGCGGCGAGCGGTTCGGCCGCGCTTCGCAGCGCTTGGGACCACCACACAATTACGCTGTAATCGGCGGTGATGGCGCCGACCTGTTCCTCAGGAAACATGAATCTGAATTGGGCCTGCCCGGCTGATTTCATCTTTGC
>Ga0310811_10005230_pt1 | contig 16394 bp, 13 predicted proteins | sample YCmetagenome_FD_207642 | JGI IMG/M metagenome (GOLD analysis project Ga0310811, IMG submission 207642) | Soil microbial communities from experimental microcosm in Duke University, North Carolina, United States - YC | ecosystem: Engineered > Artificial ecosystem > Soil microcosm > Unclassified ...
AGATCCATTTGAAGTACCAGGCGAACCAGTCGAACGTGCCCTTGGGGCTGGAGCCGCCGCGCCACGGCAGCAGCAGCAGCGCCGGTGGTGCCAGCGGCAGGCAGGCGACGACCGATCGCCATCCGCTCTCGAGCCACGGCTTGCCGGCCTTCCGGTTGCGCACCACCTCCGCGATGAAGCAGAGCAGGCCGAGCGTCCCCCAGGCGAATGTGTGCGCCACCCAGAGCAGGAACGACACCACGAAGAAGATGTAAGGCCGCCACTTCAGCCGTCCGGTGCGCGCCATGCGCAGCCAGAAGGCGAAGGCGATCAGCATCAGCCCCATCGCGAAGGCGAAGTTCACGAAGCCGAACTGGAAGGGATAGCCGTAGGCGAGCGGCAGCGCGAAGATCGCGGTGGCCGGCACGCGCCCGTGGATCTCGCGCGCCAGCAGCAGCAGGCCCGCCACCATGATGCAAGGGATCGCCATCACGACGAGGTGGACCGCCGGCTCCAGCCCGAGGATCGGCCCCAGCAGCTCGATCACCAGATCGACGCCGAGATTTCCGATCAGCGCCCAGTCGAACTTGTAGTAATGCGACAGGTAGGGCGAAGAGCCGATATCGAGCTGAACCCGATAGCGGCCCATATGGCCCATCAGATCGGTGAGCGGCGGGATCGGCGTTAGCAGCAGGGGCACCGCCGCCAGCGCGATCATCGCGATGGCGAAAGCGCGCGTCTCCCAGAAGGTGCTACGCGGGGACGTCTCGGGTTCGGTCATGGTCGATACCGCGATAGTCCGGCGCGGTGGGCGGGGGCAAGCGGCGATCAGGGGGCGATCGCGTAGACTCGGCCAGCCGAAAGGCCCGGAACCGCCACCGGACGGAGCCATGCGGGAGGCGAACCGGCGATCAGGCGCGCGGCGAAGCCGTGCGGCGCCTCGCGCGCGGTCATCCGCAACTCGGCATCACCGGGGCAGAAGAAGAGGTGGGTCGCGCCATGCGCGGCGATCAGCCGGCGAGCCTGCGCCTCGTCGCTTATCCACAGCGTGAGGACGTCGCGCATCACGCCGACATTGCGGTGATAGCCGCTGGCGACGGCCTCGTGATGGCTGTCGACGATTACCGCCGGCGCCTCGTCCATCGGCGTGAGGAACAGGCTCTTCGGCAACCGGTCGAGCAGGGCGAGGTTGGCCGGCGCCATGCAGGTGCGCGCGGTGGCGATGGCGATGCCGCGCGCATGGTCCTCGGCGTGGCCGGTATGGACGGTCGCCAGCGCCAGCAGATCGATGGCCAGCGGAAAGGCGAGCAGCCCGGCACCGGCACCGGCCAGCACGCGCCGCAGGGAGTTGGCAGTGCGGTTCATCGCCGCGCCGGCCGCCGGCAGGAAGGCGAGTGCGGCGGGGACCGCCAGCGCATTGGCGAAGGCGGAGGCGCGGATCAGCATCACGGCGATGGAAGTCGCGGCGATCAGCAGCGCGCCGAGATCGAGCCACGCGCCTTTGTCCTCCGCGCGGCGCCAGCCGACGACGCAGCCGGCGAGGCCGACCAGCGGATAGGCGATGGCGAGCGCCCCCGCCTGCGGGGTCTGGCGCCAGATCGGCAGGCCTTCGGGGATGGCGAGATACCAGAGGCGATAGGTCAGCGGATCGAGCGCCGCGAACGGCCCGCCCGCGCATTGCGGCGCGCCGAGCTTGTAGACGAGGCCCGCGACGACCGCCGTGACGCCCAGCATCGCGCCGCGCCCCAGCCAGTGCGTTGGCGCGATACGACCGGCGAGGGCGGAGCCGATCGCCGCCACCGTCAGCAGTCCCATGTGGACGGGCGAGACGGCGTCGCAGAAGGTGCGGTCGAACAATGCGCCGCCATGTGCGATCACGAACAGGCCGAGGCTCGCGACGGCGGCCGTGCCGAGGAAAGCGGGAAGGCGCCAGCGCTCGTCGGCCGGCTGGATCATCCAGCGCAGGCCCAGCCACGCGCCGCACGCGGCGGTGAAGGGCAGGCCCTCCAGAGAGATATGCATCCACAGCGCGGCGAACAGGCCGGCGAGTGCGGCGCGGCGTGGGCAGCGGTTGCCGATCAGCGCCCAGGCCATTGCGGCGGCGCAGGCGAGCTGCCAGCCATGATGGTCGATCCGCATCGGGCGCGCGGCCCACAGCAGTTCGGGTGCGATCATGCAGAAAGCCATGGCGGCGAGCGCGACGCCGCGCCCCATCAGCCGCTGCGCGACGCCTGCGATGGCGAGCGCGGCGAGGCCGAGCGAGATCAGCGGCACGATCGCGCAGGCATAGACCTCCGCCTGCGCGGGGCCGAAGATCGGCCGCAGCAGCGCGATCGCGCCCGCGAGCGGCAGGTCGACCAGCCGCGACCAGTGCATCAGTAGGCCGTGCGGCGGATTGATCCGGTATTGGGTGACGTCGAACCAGCTCTGGCCCGCCATCCAGTCGCGCACCTGCTGGAGGCGCATGTAATCGTCGGGATCGGAGAAGGGGGCTCCGCCGATATCGTCGCGGAAGAAGAAGAGCAGCAGCGCGCAGCCCGCCAGCCAGATCGCGACGAGCGCGATGGCATGACGGACGCGGCCGTGCGCCGGATGCGGCCGCACGGTGTAGCGCTCCGCCTCCGGCAGCCCGGTCACGCCGCCTTCAGGCGACGCGGCACGGCGCGCACCGATGTGAGCGCGGCCTTCTGGTCCTCGTCGAGCGGCTTCGCGATGGTCGCCTCGGCGCCCTCGTTGCCGCTCTCGTGATATTCGGCGTCCTCGTTGACCTGCCAGCAATCGTAGACGCGCTCGCCGGCCAGGATGTTGCGGACGGTCAGCATCGCCGTCATCATCGCATGATCCTGGTTGTTGTAGCGGTGCATGCCGTTGCGGCCGACGAGGTGGAGCGTCGGGTAGGCGCCCTCCAGCTCCCTGCGCATCGCATCGACATGCGCGGCATAGGCGTCGTCGTAGATCGGATAGGCCTTCTCCTGCCGCACCACAACTCCGCCCTCGACGGTCGCCGGATCGCACAGGCCGAGGATGCCCATCTCCTTCTTGGCGAGATCGACCAGCACGTCGTCCGGCGAGGCCCACAGGCCGTCACCCTCGAAGCAGAAATATTCGAGGCCGACGCAGGCGAGATCGGGATCGGGCACCATCTCGGGCGACCAGGAGCGGAAATTCTGGATGCGGCCGACCTTCACCTTCGAATCGTGGATGTAGATCCAGTTGTCGGGGAACAGGTCTTCCGAACGGATCATCAGCGCGACGGTGAGGAAGTCGCGATACTTGAGATCCAGCGCATCGGGCAGCGTCTTGGGCAGGGGATGGATGCGACCCGCCAGCTCGCGCATCGGCGCCGACGAGATCACGTCCTTCGCCCGGATCACGCGATCGCCGTCGGGGCCGGTGGCGACCATGCGCCAGCCGTCGGAATCCTGGCTGAGCTGCTTCAGGCCATGGCCCATCAGCACATGGTTGCCGCCTTCCACCACGCGATCGCGCGCGGCGTCCCACATCATGCCGGGACCGCGACGCGGATAGCGGAAGCTCTCCAGCAGCGTCTTGGTCTCCATGCCGTCGTTCGGGCGCTTGTTGAGGCCCAGCGAGCGCTTGAAGCCGTCCATCACCGCCTTGCCGAGCGACAGCCCCTTGATGCGCTGCGCGGCCCAGTCGGCGGAAATCTCGTCGCACGGCATGCCCCACACCTTCTCGGTATAGGTCTTGAAGAAGATGCCGAACAGCTTCGATCCGAACTGGTTGATCGTCCAGTCCTGAAAGCTCTTGGCTTGCTTCTTGGGGAACAGCTTCCAGCGCAGATAGCTCGCCATGCAGGCGGTGGAGCGCAGCACGCCGAGGTTGAACAGCGCCTCGAACGCGCGCAGCGGGTAGGAGTAGAACTTGCCCTCGTAATAGATGCGGCTCATCCGCGGTCGCTCGATGAAATCGTCGGGCAGGATCTCGTTCCAGAGATCGACCACTTCCTTGGACTTGGAAAAGAAGCGGTGGCCGCCGATGTCGAATCGGAAGCCGTTGTGCTCCACGGTGCGGCTGATGCCGCCGACATAGACGGGATCCTTCTCGATCACCGTCACCGTCTTGCCCGCCTTGGTCAGCAGATAGGCGGCGGTGAGGCCTGCAGGGCCTGCACCGATGATGGCAACGTCGACTTGATCGGAATGCGCACCCACGCTCGTCTCCCCGGGCGATACTGAACTCCGGATGCCGGAGAATGGATAATTTGGGGTTAAGGCGCGTCCCACATCGGTGCGCCGGCGGGTTTTTGCGGGATGTTCTACGGCCGGAATGTTCGCTACGCGCGAATCACCCGGGGGCGGGGACTGGCGTATGGCGGCAACGGTTTCGGAACGGCGCGGGGCGGAAATCGCAGCGATCGTCGCGGTGGTGGCGATCGTTGTCGGCGCCGTGCTGCGTTTCCATGGCGCGGCGACCGATCCGCTGTGGCTGGACGAGGCCTATTCGGCTTTCGCGGGCGATCACCCCTTCGGCTTCATCTGGCGGATGGTGCCGCAGTACGAGACGCACCCGCCGGTCTATTACTCGATGGTGCGGCTGTGGGGCCTGCTGACCGGCCACAGCCTGATCGCGCGGCGGATGCTGGGGCTGCTGTGCGGGCTGGCGACGATCGCGATCGCGGGAATCGTCGCGGGCCGGCTGGGGCGGCAGACCCGCATGTCGCCACGGGAGCGCGGCTGGCTGATCGCGGCGATGCTGATCCTCGTCTCGCTCCAGCCGCTGCTGATCGCGATGAGCCGGCAGGTGCGGCCCTATCCGGTGATGATCCTCGTCTATGCGCTGAGCCTGCTGCCGTTGCTGCGGCTGGTGAAGGACGGGACGATGCGTCGCCCGCTCGATCGCCTGTCGATCGTCGGCTTCTTCGTCTGCGAGGCGCTGATGCTGTGGCTGCACAGTCTCGGGCCGCTCTTCGGGCTGACGATGACGCTTGCGCTGGCCGTGGCGGTACTGGGGCCGAACCTGAAGCGTGGTGACTGGGCGTGGCTGGTCGGCGGGCAAGTGGTGGTCGGCCTCCTGTATCTCCCCGCCTTCCTGATCATGCTCCACCAGGCGCGGACCTGGGTGAAGACGGGCTGGGTGGTGTTCGATGCGCCCGCCGTGCCGATCACGGTCGCGCAGATCTGGCTCAACTGGAACCTGTGGGCCTGTCTGATCGGGCTGGCACTGGCGGCGGCGGGCGGCGCGCTACTGATGCGGCGGGTCGGCGGGGTGCGGGTGCTGGGCATCCTGCTGCTGATGGCGGTGTTGCCGGTGGCGCTCTCGATCCTGCTGTCGGCGACGGTATCGCCCGTGTTCCTCGCCCGTACGCTGAGCCCGACCGCCGTTCCGGCGTTGTTGCTGGTGAGTCTCGGCCTCGCCTGGCCGGGGCGGGGGGCATGGGGCGCGCTCGTCGGTTTCGTGCTGGTCGTCGCGGTGACGCTGGTGATCGATCGCGAGGAGGCGGGCCGCGGGCCGCCGCAGGACTGGTACGGCGCGCTCGCTTGGCTGCAGCCGCGCATGGCGCCGGGCGATGTCGTCTGGGCCTATCCCAACGAGGGGGCGCTGCCGCTGGCCTATGCCCTGCAGGACCAGCGGCGCGCGTTGCCGTGGCGGCAGGTGCCGGCGCCGATGCCCGCGCTGGCGGTGCCGGGCTTCCACCCGACCGGCAGCATGGGCGCGGTGTCGCTCTACCCGGCGCAGATCGACCGGCTGATGCGCACCGGCGAGGCGACGCGCCCGCCGACCATCTGGCTGCTGCGCCTCAGCCCCGAACTCTACGACAAGGGCGATGTCATGCTCCACGCGCTCGGCCGCGAACGCGTGGAGGTGGGGGCGTTCCGCTCGCGCCAGATCGACCTGATCGGGCTGCGGCGGCGGGACTTACCGCCCGTCGCGCCGTCCCAGCAGGCGCAGCCGTAGCGCGTTGAGCTTGATGAAGCCTGCCGCGTCGCGCTGATCGTAGGCGCCGGCATCGTCCTCGAAGGTGACGACCTTCTCCGAATAGAGCGTGTTGGGGGACTTGCGGCCGACCACCGACACCGAGCCCTTGTAGAGCTTGAGGCGGACGGTGCCCGCCACCTTCTCCTGCGAATGATCGATCGCCGCCTGCAGCATCTCGCGCTCGGGCGAGAACCAGAAGCCGTTATAGACCAGCTCGGCATAGCGGATCGCCAGCTCGTCCTTCAGGTGGGCGGCGCCGCGATCGAGCGTGATCTGCTCGATGCCGCGATGGGCGGCGTGGTAGATGGTGCCGCCCGGCGTCTCGTACATGCCGCGCGACTTCATGCCGACGAAGCGATTCTCGACCAGATCGAGCCGGCCGATGCCGTGGATCTTGCCCAGATCGTTGAGCTTCGCGAGCAGGGTCGCGGGCGACACCGCCTCGCCGTTCAACGCCACGCCATCGCCGCGCTCGAAATCGATCGTGATATATTCGGGCGTGTCGGGCGCGGTCTCGGGATCGTTCGTGCGCGAATAGACGTAGTTCGGCACCTCCTCCCACGGATCCTCCAGCACCTTGCCCTCGGACGAGGTGTGGAGGAGGTTCGCGTCGGTGGAGAAGGGCGATTCGCCGCGCTTGTCCTTGGGCACCGGGATCTGGTGCTTCTCGGCATATTCGATCAGCTTGGTGCGGCTGGTCAGATCCCATTCGCGCCACGGCGCGATCACCTTGATATCGGGCTGGAGCGCGTAATAGCCGAGCTCGAAGCGGACCTGGTCGTTGCCCTTGCCAGTGGCGCCGTGGCTCACCGCATCGGCGCCGACCAGCTTGGCGATCTCGATCTGGCGCTTGGCGATCAGCGGGCGCGCGATCGAGGTGCCGAGCAGGTAGAGGCCCTCATACAGCGCGTTGGCGCGCATCATCGGGAAGACGTAATCCTTCACGAACTCCTCGCGGAGATCGTCGATGAAGATATGCTCGGGCTTCACGCCCATCAGCTCGGCCTTGGCGCGCGCCGGCTCCAGCTCCTCGCCCTGTCCGAGATCGGCGGTGAAGGTGACGACCTCGCAATTGTAGGTCTCCTTCAGCCATTTGAGGATGACGCTGGTGTCGAGACCGCCCGAATAGGCGAGGACGACGCGGTTGACCGCGGGTTGCGTCATGATGGCTCCAATCTTGGGCTCAGGGGTTACCGGACGCGCGCGCCTGTGCCATCGCGGGGGCGAAGGTTCAACCCGGAGTGTCACGATGCGGAAATGCCTGGGCCTGTTGGCCGTCCTGCTGTTGGCCGGCCCGGCGCTCGCCGATCCGCCGCCGGTGCAGCGTGGCGACGTCCAGCGCCGGGCGGAGGGCGAGTTCGACAAGGCCGACGCCAACCATGACGGCATCCTGACGCGCGACGAATATCACGCCGCGCTGGCGCGAATCGTCAAGGCGAAGGGCGGCACGCCGACGGCGGCGGGCTGGGCGAAGGTCGACGCGCAGTTCGATGCCGTCGATCAGGCCCATACCGACCGAATCCCGCGCGGCAACTTCGTGGCGGCAGCGCTTGCCCATTTCGACGGGGCGGACCTCAACCACGACGGTATTGTCACGGCGAACGAGGCGCGAAAGGCGCAGAGCATCAAGCGGAAGGTGGCGAAGGAGCAGGACAAGGCTGCGGCGCGCTAAATCCTCCCCAACGGAGATGGGGAGGGTTCAACAGAGATGCGCATCTCTGTTGAACGCCGAAGGCGGTGGAGGGGAAATGCGGAGCGGTTGCGATCTTCCCCTCCACCACCCGCTGCGCGCGCGGTCCCCCTCCCCATGCTTCGCATAGGGAGGATGAAGGATCACCCCTTCGCCAGCAGCGCCTTTTCTGTCTCCGCGATGTAATCGCGGGTCAGCGGCAAGGCGTGGCGATCCCGCACGTACTGGAGCTGGAAGTTCACCATGTCGCCCCAGCGGAACACGGTCAGCGCGCCGGCCAGATAGAAGCGCCACATGCGATAGAAGCGCTGGTCGTAGAGCGCGACGATCTGTGCCTTCGTCGCACCCGTGCGCTCGTACCAATGTTCGATGGTGAGGCCGTAGTGCATACGCAGCACCTCGACGTCGCTCAGCATCAGATGCTCGCGCTCGCTCGCCGCCACCGTTTCGGACAGCGCGGGGATATAGCCGCCGGGGAAGATGTATTTCGCCGTGAAGCTGTCGGTGTAGCTCGGCGGCCCCATGCGGCCGATCGTGTGGATCAGCGCCACGCCGTCGTCGGCCAGCAGATCGCGCACCTTGGCGAAATATTCGCGGAAGGACGGCACGCCGACATGCTCGAACATACCGACCGACACGATCCGGTCGAACTTGCCGGTGAGCATGCGGTAGTCGATCAGCTCGAATTTCACGCGATCGGCGACGCCTGCCTCCTCTGCGCGGCGCTTCGCGACCTTGAGCTGTTCCTCGCTGAGCGTGATGCCGAGCACGTCGACGTCCGCCACGCGGTTCAGGTAGAGCGCCATCCCGCCCCAGCCGCAGCCGATGTCGAGAACCTTCTGGCCGGGCTTCAGGTTCAGCTTGGCGGCGATGTGCGCCTTCTTCTCCAGCTGCGCGCGATCGAGGTCGCGGTCCTCGTTCTCGGGCGTGAAATAGGCGCAGCTATATTGCTTGTCGCGATCGAGGAAGAGATCGTAGAGCCGGTCGCTGAGGTCGTAATGATGCGCCACGTTGCGCTTCGACTGGACCAGCGAGTTGAACCGGCCGAGCTTGGTCAGCCAGGGATGCTCGCCGATGCCGAGGCCGTCGTCGACCGACGATTCCCAGCGGGCGTTGAACCGGAACAGATCGACGAAGGCGAGGATGTCGTCGCCCTCGATGTCCAGTCGCCCGTCCATATAGGCTTCGGGAAAGCCCAGCGTCGGCCGCCGCATGACGTCGAGCGGCACGCGCTTGTCGTGGAAGGTCAGGCGGACCGGGCGACGCTCCGGGTCGGGCGCGCCATAATGGTGCACCTTGCCTTCGGCATCGGTGATGATCAGCTCGCCCTGTTTGACGATACGGCGAAGCAACGGATCGAGTAGCATTACAGGACTGTTAGGCGGTCGCCCCGTCCCCGATCAAGCCTAACCGAGCGCCGCCTGCTTTTCTTCCGCCAGCCGGTCCAGCTCGGCGCGGCTGCGCTTCTCGGCCGAGGTCTTGAGCTGGCCGCACGCCGCATCGATGTCGCGGCCGCGCGGCGTGCGCACCGGTGCCGAGATCCCCGCCTCGAACACGATGTTCGAGAAGCTGCGGATGCGATCCGGCGTCGAACATTCGTAGGGCGCGCCCGGCCACGGGTTGAACGGGATCAGGTTCACCTTGGCGGGCAGCTTGTATTTGCGGATCAGGCGGACGAGCTCGCGCGCATCGTCGTCGCTGTCGTTCTTGTCCTTCAGCATCACATATTCGAAGGTGATGCGCCGGGCATTGTTGGCACCCGGATAATCCGCGCAGGCCTGCAGCAGTTCCTCGATGCCGTACTTCTTGTTGATCGGCACGATCTCGTCGCGCACATCCTTGGTGACGGCGTGGAGCGAGACGGCGAGGTTGACGCCGATCTCCTTGCCGGCGCGCTCCATCATCGGGACGACGCCCGAGGTGGAGAGGGTGATGCGGCGCTTGGAGAGCGCAAGCCCGTCGCCGTCCATCACGATCGCCAGCGCATCGCGCACCGCGTCGAAATTGTAGAGCGGCTCGCCCATGCCCATCATCACGATGTTGGTGAGCATCCGCCCTTCGGGCTGGCTCGGCCATTCGCCGAGGCTGTCGCGCGCCAGCATCACCTGGCCGACGATCTCGCCCGGCGTCAGGTTGCGGACGAGGCGCATCGTGCCGGTGTGGCAGAAGCGGCAGTTGAGCGTGCAGCCGACCTGCGAGGAGACGCAGAGCGTGCCGCGATCGGCGTCGGGGATGAACACCATCTCGAAATCGTGGCCGTCGGTGGAGCGCAGCAGCCACTTGCGCGTGCCGTCGTTGGAGACCTGCGCCTCGACGACCTCGGGGCGATCGACGGTGAAGCGCTCGGCGAGCCACGGATGCTGCGCCTTGGCGATGTCGGTCATCGTCCCGAACGCGGTGGCGCCGCGATTGTAGATCCAGTGCCACAGCTGCTTGGCGCGCAGCTTGGCCTGTTTCGGCTCCATGCCGGCACCTTCCAGCTCGCCGCGGATCTGGTCGCGGGTGAGGCCGACGAGGCTGCGGCGGCCGTCGGCGCTGGCCGGCTCGGGGCGCGGCACGGGCACGGGATCGACGTGGCCGGGAATCGGCATCAGGTTCGGAGCGGTCTGCATGTCCGCGCACATAAGGGAAACAGCGCGATTTTTCCAGCCGCTCAGAGGTCGCCGAGTGTGCCGGCCTCCGGCTCGACCCTCTTCGGGCGCCTGGGGTCGGCGAAATGCCAAATCAGCAGCACCGGCTCCAGCACCGCCATGCCGATGAAGATGCCCGCCAGCCGCTCCCAGCCCGGCGCCAGATGCGCCTGCGCATAGCTGTCCGGCACCAGGATGATCAGGATCGCCAGCACGAACTGGGTGCCGACATAGGCGATGGGCTTGCCGCTATTCTCGATATGGCGGCCGATCGCGACACCCAGGATCGTGCCGAGGATCAGCAGCGGTGCCCATCCTCGCGCCGCGAACAGGAAGAGCGCGGCGAGTGCGGCGCCGGCGCTGCATCCGATGAAGCGATAGAGGATGCGGCGGTTGACCAGCCCGAAGCCGGCCGCGCCGAGGCTGGAGACCGGCACCAGCATCACCGCCATGATCGTGATCGCGCTCTGCGCCAGCGCGGGCAGTTCGAGGAATTGGCTGAGGCCGCTCAGCAGCACCAGCGCGGCGGCGCCCTGCGCGGCGTGGCGAAGGGCGGGCGGATGCCAGCCGCCTTCCAGCGGCTTCGCACGCGTCGCCGGCCAGCGGCGGCGCAGCGTGAGCGTGGAGGCGAGGCTGACGACCATGCAGGCGACGGTGCCGGCCACCACCTCCAGCACCCGCGTTTCGACGAAGCCGAGCAGCGGGTGGGCGGGATGCTCCACCTTGTCGAGCACCACCATCACGAAGGTGAGGCCGAAGAACAGCCAGGCATAGGCCCGTTTGGCCGTGATCGCGCCATAGAGGCTGACGGTGCACACGGCGGCGAGGGCGATGGCCTGCGCCGGCCAGAAAGGCAGCAGCCAGGGCGTCACCACCAGCGCGAGCAGGCCGCCGACGACAGTGCCGACGATGCGCAGGATCCCGCGCACCACCGTTTCGTCGGCATGGCCGCGCATCACCATATAGCCCGAAAAGGCCGCCCAGGAGACGTTGGCGGCGTGGAGCAGGTGCGCGAACAGGATCGCCAGCAATACCGAGGCGACGACCTCCGCTTCGTCGATCGTGCGTGCGTCGATCCGGTCCATGCCCGGTCAGTGGCAGAGCCGTTCGACCATGGAAAGGTCACGCCTCGACCAATGTCCGGCTAAACCGATCGTCGCGGCTGCCGTAACAGGAATCAGCATGGACCAGCCCGCCGCCCCGATCGTGTCGCTCAGCCTGAAGCGGGCCTTCGCCCAGCCGGCCGGCCAGGCGCTGCCGCGCGAGTTCCTGGCGATGCTGGTCGCGCTCGATCGAACCAAGCAAGGCCGCTGAAATCCTTAACGAATCTTAACGGATTTCGCCGAACCGACTCGAAAATGCCGCGACCTGAATCGCGGCGTTCTGGCGGCGTACAGCATCTCTCCTATATGCATCGCGCATCCCTATTGGAGCGTGACGCCCGTGTATTTCGATCGCAGCCTCGAACTGGCGAGGATGACCGACGATCAGCTGTGGAAGGCGCTCGACGAGGCGCTGGCGCAAGAGGATTCCAAGCTGGTCTGGCGGCTCGTCGACGAGCTGGAGCGCCGCAACGGACGCGTCGAACTCTAAAAGAAAAAAGGGGCGCGCCGTCGAGCGGTTGGCGCGCCCCTCACAGGCCGAGCGGGGCTTGGCTGGCCTGTAACCGAAAAGCGGGATCAGAATTTCAGCGACGCCTCCACGCCGAAGGTGCGCGGCGCGTTGAAGTTGCCGTAATCGCCCATGATGTTGTTGAGGCTGGCCGAAACCGCATTGGTGGTCGGCGCGCCCGGCAGGCTGTTCGACGGATCGCGGCGGTAGACGTAGGCGGTATCGAACAGGTTGCGCACCCAGATGCCCGCGGTCAGCTTGCTGCGGCCCTGCAGATCGATGTCGGCGAGCGCCAGGCGGGCGTTGACGATGAACGACGCGTCGTTCTTGGTCGCGAACTGGTCGAAGGTCTGCGTCGCCTGGGCGTAGTTGCCGTCGATGTGGAAGCGCAGCTGGCTGTCCGCGCTCACCATCGGCATCGGTAGCGCATAGTCGATCGATCCGCTCGCCGCGTTGCGCGGCGTGAACACGATGTAGAAGCGCTGCAGCGTCGTGTAGCTGACGCCACCGGCATTCACCGTGATGGGTACCAGCGGGATCTTCGTGTAGGTGTAGGCGTAGGAGGCGCTGAGCGTCAGGCGCTCGACCGGCTGCAGGGTCAGCTCGGCCTCGATGCCCCGGATCTTGGTGGTGCCCGGCGCATTGATCGTGACGAGGTTGTTGAAGCTGCTCGACCCGACGAACTGGATCGAGCTGATGTCCACCTGGCTGTCCTTGCGGTCCATGATGAAGCCCGCGAGGTTGAAGCGGCCGCGACGGTCCCAGAAATCGGTCTTCAGGCCGATCTCGTAGGATTTCACGTCTTCCGGATCGAACGCCTGGTAGTTGGACGTGCGCGAGCTGGCGCCGCCCGCGCGATAGCCGGTCGCATATTTGGCGTAGACATGGACATCGCGGCTGACGTCGTAGGCGACCGTCACCATCGGATTGAAGCGATTCCACGATTCCTTGAGCGGCTCATACCCGTTCACGCCCGCGACCGGCGCGACGTTGCGCGACAGCAGCAGCTCGCCGCGCTTGCGATCATGCGTGTAGCGGCCGCCGGCGGTCAGGTGGAGCGCGTCGGTCATGTGCCAGGTCGCCTGGCCGTAGACGGCATAGCTCTTGGAATTGACCTTCGAGGCGCGATCGATGGACTGGCAGCCGGGCTGCGATCCGGCGGGTGTCGTGCCATTGAAGAAGCACGGATCGAGCACTTCATACTTGTAGCCGCTGGTCTGGCCTGCGGTGATGTAGCCGGTGATCCGCATCGAAGCCGGCGTCGCGGCGTCGTCGCTCACATGCTCGTTGAAATAATAGAGGCCGGCCACGTAATCGACCCGGCCGAGCGAGCCGACTGCCTGCAGCTCCTGGCTGAACTGGCGTTGGCGCAGGTTGGCTAGGCTGTAGCGGCTGAAGTTGCAGGCGGTGGCGCCGGTGCAGCCGGGTACCACGACCGGCGGGCGGTGCGCGCCGCCGCTATTGTCCCACTGCGCGACATCGACGCCGCGCCACGCGGTGATCGACCGTAGCTCCAGTTCGGGTGCGACCTTCCACTTGAAATTGTTGGTGAAGCCGTGCGTCTTGTCGACGCTGGGCTGCTGCGGCACGCCGATGTCGGCGACCGTCATGCGATCCTTCCCCTCGACAACCACGCCGGGCAGGGTCGGGCGCGGCGCGCCGGTGAGGGTCTCGTACTGGGTGCCTGGCAGCACGCAGTTCGGTGAAGCGGACTGGGGACCGGCGGCGCAGTTGTTCGGGTTATAGTTGAGCAGCTGGCTGTAGAAGGGCGAGTTGGAATCGCGGCTGACATCGACCGAGAAATCGTTGGTGATGCCGTCGACCGGCTTCCAGCGGACGGCGCCGCGAATGCCCTTGCGGTCGTAATAGTTCCAGCCCGTCTGGCCGGTGAGCGGGTTCTTGGTGGTCGCGTCCTGATGCTGGAGCACGCCGTCGAGCTTGAAGGAGAAGCCGTGCACCTCCGGCAGATCGAGGTGCAGCTCGGCATTGTGCGATCCGTAATTGCCGATGCCGCCCGTAACGCGGCCCTCGAACTTGCCGCTCGGCGCCCTGGAGACGATGCTGAGCGCGCCGCCTTCGGTGTTGCGGCCGAACAGGGTGCCCTGCGGCCCCTTGAGCACCTCGATCCGCTCGACGTCGAACAGGGCAGCGTTGAGGCCGTGCTGGCGGCCCATATAGACGCCGTCGATATAGACGCCGACGCCCTGCTCGCGCGCCGGCTGATTGGCGTCGAGCGGCACGATGCCGCGAATGCCGATGGTGAGCGCGGACTGGCGCGCCTCGAAGGTGGCGACGCGCAGGCCGGGCACCGCGCCATCGGCGAAATCGAGCAGGCTCTGGACGTGGCGATCCTTGAGCGCCTGGGCGTTGACCACCGAGATGGCGATCGGGGTGCTCTGCAGGTTGGTCTCGCGCTTCATCGCGGTGACGACGATGTCGCCCAGGCCATCGCCCGCCACCTCGACCGGCGCCGGCGTTACCGGTGCGGACGCGGGCGCAGTCTGACTCTGGGCCTGAACGGCGAGCGCAAGCGTGAGCGCGGCGGCCGAGGCCGCCGGAAAACAAGTTCGCATCGAATATGGTCCCCTAGCGGGCGCTGACTACGCCCGGTCGAAAGCCGGTTAAGACGCCCGGCTTTCAGTTCGGGGACGGTTCCGCGATGCTTTGCGTCAGGAGTGTAACGAAATGTGTCCGCTCAGCGCGGCGGGCAGGCGAGCGTCGCCGTGTCGATCGCGCTGGCCGCGCCACGCAGACGATAGACGTCGGCGAACGCATTGCCGTTGGCTCCCACCGCGCTGACGCTCATCGAGCTGCCCGATCGCATCGCCGCGACGATCGCCGCGTCCTGCCGTCGGTCGTGCGCCCAGGCGCTCTGGCCGCGCACGATCAGCGGGAAGGCCGAGTCGCCGATGCTGAGCGTCACCCGGCTGCCGTCGCGGGTCGGATGGCTGAGCCGGATCGCCAGTTGCGCACGGATTCTTTTGCCCGGCCAGCTCGCCACTGATGCAAAAGCGCCACGCCCCGCGTTCGCACTTGCGGGAGGCGGCTCGGCGATCGCGTAGCACCGCGCCGGGGCTTCCACAGACCCTTCGCGAAACGCGCCCCAACTGCGAAAAACGGCTAGAGATGTGCGGTCTGTCGCTGCCCAGGCACGCCCTGTCGGCAACAGCATCAAGCCAAGCAGGATCAGCCGGGTGGGTCGCCATGGACCGATTTCAACCCTTGCGCTCAGCTTCCCAACCTCCGCGTTGCGGCACTGCAACAGTCCCCGTTACGTTTATGTGACGTTCATGTTGCGGCGCCCAATGGCCCCGCCGCGATCCACGGCATCCCCCTCAATTAGCCGGGACGCAAGCGTAAGGAGTAAGTTTATGCGCATTCTTCTCGCCGCCGTCGCGGCGCTGGCCGTGTCCGCCCCCGCCTTCGCGCAGGACGCCGCCCCCTTCACCGGCGCCCGCCTCGGCGTCACCCTCGGCTATGACAAGACCCATGACCGGGACGGCTTCACCTATGGCGGCGCCTTCGGCTACGACTACGCCGTGACGCCGAAGATCACGCTCGGCGGCGAAGCGACCTTCGAGGATTCGACCACCAAGGGCCTCGGCTTCCACGCTTCGCGTGACGTCGCGATCTCCGCGCGCGCCGGCTACGTGCTGACGCCGAAGATCCTGGCCTTCGCCAAGGTCGGCTACGACACGACCCGCTTCGAGTTCCAGGGTGACCACACCAACCTCGAGGGCGTTCGCTACGGCGGTGGCCTGGAATATTCGGTGACGCCGCGCACCTACATCTCGGCGGAATATCGCCGCACCGAGTATGAGGACAATTTCGGTGGTCGCGATGCCGCGATCGTCGGCGCGGGCTTCCGCTTCTGATCGGCTGACCGACCGGAACGAAACGGCCAAGGGGTCGGCGGAGCAATCCGCCGGCCCCTTTCTTAATGGCTGGCGGCGCGCGAAGGCCGCGCTATAACCACTCTCCAATCAGCGCTTAAGCGGGGACGGAATGAAGGCGACGATCGAGCGGGCAACGCTTCTCAAGGGGCTGAGCCATGTCCAGTCCGTGGTGGAGCGGCGCAACACCATACCGATCCTGTCGAACGTCCTGATCGAAGCGGCGGCGGGCGGCGGGCTCAAGCTGATGGCGACCGATCTCGACCTGCAGATCGTCGAGACCGTCGATGCCGCGGTGGACGTCGCTGGCGCCACCACCGTCTCGGCCCACACCCTGTTCGATATCGTGCGCAAGCTGCCGGAGGGTTCGCAGGTCCAACTATCGGCCGCCGAGGGCAAGATGCTGGTGACGGCGGGCCGCGCGCGCTTCAACCTCGCGACGCTGCCGCGCGACGATTTCCCGGTGATCGCCGAGGGCGACCTGCCGACCAGGTTCGATCTTCCGGCGGCGACGCTGCGCCAGATCATCGACAAAACCCGCTTCGCAATCTCCACCGAAGAGACGCGCTATTATCTGAACGGCATCTATATCCACGCGGCCGACGAGGGCGCGGACGGCGCGGTGCTGAAGGCGGCCGCCACCGACGGCCA
>Ga0310811_10005231_pt1 | contig 16389 bp, 23 predicted proteins | sample YCmetagenome_FD_207642 | JGI IMG/M metagenome (GOLD analysis project Ga0310811, IMG submission 207642) | Soil microbial communities from experimental microcosm in Duke University, North Carolina, United States - YC | ecosystem: Engineered > Artificial ecosystem > Soil microcosm > Unclassified ...
TTGAATCAGCATCTTGGCGTGGAGGGCGCGGTCTTCGGGGTTTACGGTGGCGGTCATTGCGGCCTGCTCCCCGGCTTGGTCCGGAAGGGAGCCTCGATATCAATCCCGAGGTCATCCGCAATCTCGTGGATCAGTTCCAGAATCGAGGGCTTATCTCCCTTGGAGCCTCGGCGCCGTGGCCGTGCAGCTTGGTCCTCCGATAGGGTGCTCATACTGTGAGCACCCTTGCCGGCCCGGCGATCGGCCAGGGAAATGATCTCGGCGGTCATGCCTCCATCTCCCGCTCCATAGCTTCCCGCAGGCGACTGACATCTCGAGCGACGGCCTCAACGCTGCGCGCCAGGAAGACAGCCTCGTCGGCACCAAGGGCATCATGATCATCCCCGGTCAGGCGGATCATGATGCCAGCGATAGCTTCAAGATCGCGGTGCGCCCTTATGACGATAGAGACGCGCGTGCGGTGCGGGAGATCGAGGGTCGCGCTCATTGCCGTCTTCCCCTTCGCGGCTTAGGCGGCGTGATATCCACTACGGGGCCGCCCTCTATGACGCGCAGCTCCGGTCGCGGGGGGCCATCGTCCGCAAGCTTGTAGTAATTGCAGCCGATCTGAGACAGGTGGTCAATCAGGTCGGCGGGCACCTGCTTACGGAGCGCCATCTCGACTAATCGCCGCGTGCGCAACAGGTTCCTGTAGACGAGATCCTCATAGATCTCATCAAGCTTGTGGCTGATACTGGCCTGTAGAGCCTTCTCTCTCTCGGTAGGCTCAGGCTTCGGGGGTGGAGGTAGCGTGCTCATTGCGGCATCCTCTTCATCACTTCGGCGGCGCGCTCCGTGAGCCCCTGGGCGGCGTGACCCAGGAATTCTGACCAATTAGGATAGACCTCGTCTGATCCCCGGCCGAGCGCGACCATGATTTCGCCGACTGTATCGAGGTCTTGGAGAACGCTCTTAAGTTCCCCGATGCCGGATGCGTGGCTGAACCGCACGGGGAACTCGCCGTCGAATTTGTTGAACGGGTGGATCATGCCCCTGCCCTCCCCTCAATGTCCCGCGCCAGCGACCAGGCCACGGCTACGTCCGGGTGGTCATCGGGGTCATCGAATTCCCAGAGAGCGAGTTCCGCCTTCGCCCGCAGCCCTTCTGGGGTTCGCGCCATTGTGGCGCAAACCTCTCCCCTGATGCGCCAGCACTCCGAGACGATCGCCGTCGTCTTGGCCCGCAGACCGGGCCCGTCAGTGTCCCAGTCCCGGCATCGGTCTTCCTGCACAGAGAGCACGTCCATCCGGCGCCGCAGACGGCGGAATTGGGCGGCGAGTTCGAGCAGGCGGGCGTCGGCGCGAGCCGGGCGCTGTCGGCGCGTATGACGGGCGATCATGACACCACCGCCAGCCGCAAAGCGTCGGCAATGACGGCATAGGCGATGCCGTGGAGGTGCCCGCTGGTTTGCGTGGAATAGTCTGCGGCGTCGCGGCCGAGGGCATACAATGCCTTCGCGTGCCAGCCGTCTGCTGTTCTGGGCTGCGTCGTGACGATGCGTTCGTGGAGCGGCACCATCAGGGGGGCCAGCCGAACGGCGGTAGTGGCGAAACCACCCCTCTTCCGGTCGCGCGAAGCTTCCAGCTCGTCGGCCAGGTTCGTGGCCTCCACGATCATCTGGAGGAGGGTGCCATCGGGGTGACGGGAAAGGTCGATCAATTCCAGTGGGAAAGCCCCAGCGCCGACGTGCGGCAGGCTGGGGCCGATGCCTCTTCTTTGGGGGGGATTTACCTCCCGGGCGGGCGCGGGCGGAACTCTTCTGCTATGATTGCGGTCAGCCATGGACATGGGTCGCTCCGTGTCTGAGGTCAGGCCGGGCGACGGTGCGTCAACACCACGTCCGGCCGTCATCGCCGGATTCCGTCCGGATCGGCGCGAAGGCTGTTGTTGCCCTTCGTCGCCAATTTACCTACAATGCCCTCATCGAAACGTCAACGTCATTGTAGGTAAAAGTTGTCATGGTAAAAACGCCCTCCCTCGGGGTCCGATTGCCTGCCGATGTTAAGGCTGCGCTGGAAAAGGCCGCGAAGGATGACGTGCGGTCGCTATCTTCTCTGGTCGAGAAGGTGCTGACCGAGTGGCTGCGGGATAAGGGCTACCTAAAGGAAATCCCCAGCGACTAGGGGACGTGACAACCAACCCTGAACGCGTCTAGTCTTCCGCTATCGAAACGGGAAAGTAAGATGAGCGGAAGAAGCGGTGGTAGTTCGGCTGACGGCGAGCCTCTATCGAGCCTCCCCTACCTGCCCAGGCCCGGGAGCGACACACAGCCCACGGTAGTATCGGAGTCGATGAAGAAATCCGATTATCGTTCTGCGACGCCATCACCTACACCGCAACTTAGCCCACCAACCGATAGTTAGGGGAGAGAGCAGTGCCATATCTGCATTCGTACAGGTTGTTCATCAGCCACGCCTGGAGCTACAGCGAAAGATACAAAAGGGCGGTGAAATTTCTAGATGCCGCGCCATACTTTCAATGGAGCAATTATTCTGTCCCAGAAGATGATTCTTATCCACGGATGAACAGCAACCAATTGGGCGACGCATTGCGAAATCAGATTCGTCCCGTTCAATGTGTGGTTATTGTATCCGGGATGTATGTTAACCACAGTGACTGGATCCAATTCGAAATTGATTTTGCCAAGTCGCTCAAAAAACCAATTCTTGGTATAAGACGTTGGGGTGAGGAGCGGAGTCCGCAACGGGTAATCGAATGCGCCGACGAAATGGTTGCTTGGAATTCGAGTTCAATTGTCGCCGCCATCCGGCGCCTCGTGCCATAGCTAGTCGAATGTTCGAGTATTCGGCGCTATACACAATGGCAAGCAGACTTTCCGCGCAATCGCAAAATAGGTATTTATGGCTCATACGCGGCGAATATGGATTGCTTATCATCGCCGCGACTTTCGCGCTCGAGCTCTCCAGGGCCGCGTGGTACTTCGTGATCTACGCACTCATATTCTTGGCATCACTCCTCATACTCATGACTCGAAGTTGGCTGAAGCCCGAGCAAGATTGGTACAAAGGCAGAGCGCTAGCGGAATCAATCAAAACTTCCTGTTGGCGTTACTGCATGCGGGCCGAGCCTTTCGGGGACGCCGTTAGCGTTGCGGTTCCGAGGTCAGAGTTTCGCAATCACCTTAAGGCAATCCTGCAGGCGAACCGGCACATTGGCGACCGTATTCCTCCCGATGGCGCCGCAAACGATCAGATAACCGCATCGATGGAGTCTACTCGTAGGCTGACACTAGACGATCGTAAGACGTTCTATCTGAGCCTACGCATTACCGAGCAGCGGAAATGGTACGCCAAGAAGGCGAGCGCCAACAAACGTGCCAGTAGGAAGTGGATATTTGCCGGTGTTGTCGTATACGCGGTGGCCATAGTTTTGGTCCTTATGCGCATAGGATACCCTGGACAAGAGATTTGGCCCATAGAGCCCGTCATCGTGATTGCGTCCAGTATCGTCGGGTGGACACAGGTAAAGAAGTTTAATGAGCTAACTTCCTCATACACACTCGCGGCACACGAGATCGGAATTATTCAAGGTATGATCCACGAAATCTCATCCGAAACGGAGTTTGCAGAATTCGTGAACGAGGCTGAGCAAGCTTTCTCACGCGAGCATACCCAGTGGGTCGCACGGCAGCGGGCAGTTTAATGCGGTTATTGGAAGACGCCGATCCGTCGCCATGAAACTCTCACCAAATATAATGGTCTCGTCGGCCACAGACCAGCTTTGGCACAAAATGCGGGGCGATCTTGTCCGATTCGTTCCTGAATTGGCATATAACAAGCTCCTCATGTGCTGCACCTGCGGGCGTTTTTTGCCACAGGAGTGCTTTGACGTTGATCATCTGATCCCCCGCCAAGCTATCAAACTTGATCCCTTAGGGGTGAGGCAGAATCCCGCTACGCCGACCAATGTGAGAGCTGGAAACCTGCTCCTTTGTAAGAAGCCACTCAGATACAGGGGGAACCTTTTGTATTCCAATGGCTGTAATAGTTGGAAGGGTAAGCATTACGATCGGCTCATCCGAGAGATGGTCACGGGCATATCGTTTCGAGGGCAACCATCCCAGGGATGTATCATTGCCGCACTATGCCTCGGCTATTTAGCGTTGGTAGCCGAATTTGGCTATCAGATTGCTCTGCTACCGAGCGGCCTTCTGATGCGTGAGCAATTCTTCAACCCCCACAATTTTCGTCCTGCTATTCCCATCACAAGCCAAATTTTGCTTGGGCATGCTGTATCACTTATCGAACCAAATCTTCCAATGTGGGCAAAGCCCTTTTCTTTCAGCTTTCGCGAAGGTGCATGCGCAGTGGGAGCTCGCAATTTCGGTATCATTGTTCCGGTTTCCCGAGATCCACGACAGCCGATAGCACAGCACCTGCCGATTGCCCCGGACAAGTATAAGCTGCGGCCTAGCTTCACAACAGTCTTCAGCTAGCGGCTAATGCCCGACTGACTGCCAAAAAAGATGATAGCCAATCGACCCCACGCCCAAAGCGAGAGAGCTCCATGCTATAACGACAGATGTTTTTAGCCGCGTAGCGTCCCGCTTCCAGGTCTCGTTATTCGTTTCGATCATCTCTGCATAATGAGAGGCCTGCTCGGCTAAACTTTCCTTCAGCGGTTTCCTGGCTTCAATGTCGGCAACCCACCTGTCGGGCGAGTTGCCGACAAACCAGAACTCTTTAGGACTAAACGACCAAATCGAGACCGCAATGGCCAATAATAGGCCAAAGCTGACACCAAACGCCGTCCAAGCGAGATAGAGGTCTCGGTGAGTGCCGAAGATTACCGAGCCGCCAGCGCCTGAAATAAGCACCAGCGCGGCCATGAGAAGGCTGGAAAAAGAGATAGATCGCTGGTTGGCCGCTAAAGCTGAGGTAAGTTGTGCACCGAGATACGACTCGGCATTGCGAATAATCTCGCGTAGGCTCTCTTCGCTTGCCTCAACCAGAACATCCTTGAGATCAGTCACTATGCAGCCTCCTGTCGAGACATTACCTGGTAAGCCACCGGGAGGCGGAAAAGGGGGAGCTACTTCCCCATACCCAGCGCCAGTCAACAGACCACCGCCCCCGCCGCCGAAACCACCCGCCAAACCGCCAAAACAATAATAGCGGCCTAGAAAGGAAATGCGCACCTGCGGCTGGCGCTTCCGAGGGCGGCTGAGCTTTCTCAATACAACCCCCCTGCCGTCGGCATCGCCGTGACCGTTTTCACGCCAGGCGCACCTTTTTGCCGTGTCGTAACCTTCGCGCCATCAGATGCGTGGATATAGACATGCAGCTCGCCGCTTTGCTCGTTAGCGCCAGGGTTCGTTGGCGTAGCGCTCAGAGTAGAATCTGGTTCACTCAGGGGGTGCCATTTCCCATCTATGGCGGACTGATATTCGCCAGGATGAAGGCCAGAATCGCTCTGTTTCTCCGATGCTGCGACGGCTGCACTGCGGTCCTGTAGGCTCGTTCCAGCGGCGCTACGGTCCTCTGCCCCCATGCCGACGGTGACCGCTAAGCTGTCCGAGGGGGCTGGCCCTGAAGCTCCAGGCGGAAGTGCTGCCGGGGGCGTGCCAGACCTACGGTTCTCCGCCCCCATTCCTGAGCCGCCGGTTCCGGAGGGAATGAGCGACCCAAATTGTTCGGCGTAAGATGTCCGCGGCACGACGCTGCCCGTCGGATCGTCTTTGTCCTTCGGCGCTTCGTAGGACTGCATGAAGAGCTTGGTGGCCTGCTGGGTATCCAGCTTGCCGCTCATGAGCTGCGCGTAGGTCTGCGGATAGTTGTGCTGCATCTCCCGCAGGAAGAAGTCGGTCTCCTGCTGGATGGTCGCTTGGTGCATGTCAACGCCCTCGACCCGCTTGAACAGGGCCTGCCGTGGGCCTTCCCATTGCGCAATGCCCAGGCCAGGTCCGCCGCCCGCTTGCTTCTGATGGGGGTCAAGCGTGCCGCCAGTCTCCCAGGCGAAATTGCCAAGAGCTGCGTCAATGAACGATGCCGGCGCTCCCTGTGCTCTCATCGTCGCGGCAATGACCGCCGCATTCGGGGCCATGCGCTTCATCTGGCCGCGGCCGAGGTGCAGAGTGTCGTTGCCGGGGGTTTCGGGCCAGAGGGCTATGCCCGCGCCCACCAAGCCGCCAAGGGCCAGGTCGGTAGCGCCAGCGCCGAGAGGAAGGAGGCGAGACCAAGTAGATGGGCTAGCTTCCCCTGGGACGCCCGGCATCTCGGGAGCGGGCGCCCCAGGGGATTTCCCCCGTCCCAGGAGAATCTTCAGGCCCATGTGGCCGAGCCCCGTGAGGATGCCGCCAAGCGTAGCCGCAAAGACGTCGAACGATTTCTGATGATGGTCGATCCAGGTCGAGAGGCTATTGAGAGCCGGGATAAGCACCGGCGCAATGCTGGCAGCGCCAGCTTCGGCCGCTCCGCTAATCGAATTTTCCAAGTCACCGAAACTCGTCGACAGCGTGCTGAGACTTCCGAGTTGCGAATTGCTTGGGGCGGCGGCCAGCCCCTTTGACAGCTCCTTCTTCACATAGGCCGGACCCTGGGCCAACACATCCTGCATGAAGTCGGGCGTGATCGAGAACGCGCCCTCAAGCTGCTCCATCGCCTCGGCCTTGGCGTCGCCATGAAGGCCAGATACGTATTTCGAGATCGCCAGGAACTTGTCGGTATCGGTCTTGTACTTGTTCTGCCATCCGGCCCCAAGGGCTTGATTGGCGATTCCCATTTCCTTTCCGCCCATCAGCGTCATCCGCGTGACGGCTTTCTCCATGCCCGCAATGCTCGAGGTGGCGGAGGCTGCTGAAGATCCAGCTGAGTGCGCGACATTTTGCCAGGCAACAAGATGATGAGCACCCATGTTGATGCCGCGTGCGGCGTTCAACTGAGATTGGCCGAGGCCGGAGATGGATTTGGAAAGCGCAAGGACGCCAGCGATCGACCCGGCGCCCGTCAGGACGCCCAGGCTATCTACGGTGCGGGTGACGTTTTTGTAGAACTCGAAGCTCTGGCCCGTGACGCCCTTGAAGCCCTTCGTCAGGGTCTCCAGGCCGCTCGTCTGGGTCATCTTCTGAACCTGGCGGGAGGTCCGCTCAGTCTGCCGGCGAAAGCCTTCTAGCTGCTTATCGGTTGCAGCAAGAACCTGACCAACGTCAGAGCGCCCGGTGATTACGACGCCAATGGTCGGGCTGGGCATTAACCGGCCCTCCCGATCGTTCCCGCGTTGATGCCGGGACTGACGTGCCCGATGGCGGCGGGATTCGGCGGCACCACAGTCGGGTCAAGCCGCGGCGGCTCAGACTGGACGAAGCCGGCGCTCTGGAGGCGTGCTGCCTCATCCGTTGGCAGTTTCACCATCGCGCCGGGGCCGTTAGCCTGTCCGTCGATCACCAGGGTCCGGCCACGGGAGACGAACATTACTTCTGATTGAGACATTGGAATTTTCCTTTTGCTCTTTACCGCGGCCACCAGAAAGGCGGCTGCCCGGCTGCGGCTGCCGGGAGCCTGACCAGGAACCCGAGCCCGCGAGTGTCCTGACCGACATGGGCGCGGACCATCTCCGGAAGCCCATGCGGCAATACGGGGGAGCGCAAGGCATTCAATGCCCTCTGCGCCGCAAGCTCCAGTTCCAGACCTTCCGCTAGCGCTTTGGCGTGCTTGGCATAGGACTCAGCGAACCAAGAATTAAAGGCCTCGATCTTCGCAGTGGCAGTCCGCACCTGTTCCGTCCGCTCATCGCCAGCTTCCCGCGCTACGGCATCCGCCAGTTGAGCCGCCAGCGGTGCGCCGATCGCGTCCAACCGGGCCACGTCAGTTTCAGCATCACGGATGGCTTCCTCAGCCGCGCGAATTTCAGCAGTCGACCCGCTCAGAAGGAGGTCCGTTCGGCGTGCGGCATGATCGGCCATGCGCTGTTCCGATGCCGATCGTTCCTGCGCAACGACCGCAATGGCTGCGCGGATGGCTGAAGCGCTGTCATCGGCCGGACGGATGCGGGAGAGTGTCTTGGCGTCCATATCAGTGATCTCCTCTGCGGCGCTTTCCCGCGTCCAATATTCTCGCCGCAAGGCCGGTCGGTGCGGCAGCGCCCGTACCGGACGGCGTACGGCTCTTCGCGCCAGCGGCCAGGATGAGCTGGGCGGCGCTCAACGGGGCGCTCGCGGCTTCCGTGGCATCGGGGACTGCCTTCAAATGGTCGAACCGCAACGTCGCGCCTTTGCGCTTGGCCGGCGTGGGGGTAGCCTTCGCTGATGCCTTCTTCGCCATGGCTCGGCGGAGAATGTGCGCGAATTTATTGTTGGGGCCGATCGGCGGCAGTTTGCCGTCTGGCGACAGCGCAGCGGCGGGGGCAGCCTTTTCCATTCGCAACGGTTGCGATTTGGCTTCCTCGGCGGGCTTGGTCATGCCGAATAGATGGGCAATCAAAGAGGCTTCTTGTGACATGGTTGCTCCAATACTTGCTTTCTATAATCTGGGAGATCGAAAATTCGCCGTCCATATCGCCGTTAAATCGCCATCACGTTTACGGCGAATTGGGCTTCCTGCCTCGGCCGACCCGCCATTCGATCGGTCGGAATTTGCGGATTATCGAGCGGGCGACGCCTGGAATAGCGAGGCGCGCATCCTGAATGTCTCGCGCTTCGGATGGCGGGGTGCGTCCCTGGAACTCCTCCTGGCGGGTGAGAAACCAAGTTTGGGCGATCTCGGCTTGCTTGTGCCGGGATAACCGCGCTGGTGCCGGAGGTTCAGGTGGTGCTGAAGGGTGCGCAAGTTGCGCACCCTGCCTGATGGCGACTGCGAAATACTTCTGGACGGTCGCGAATTCGGGATCATGCCTCGCGATGACGCGCCAGCTTTCGTCAAGCGCGTCGGCGAGCCGTTTTGCCTGTTCCGGTGTCGGCGGTGTCGAGATACCGGCCTGCATCGGGACCTTCATGCTGCCGCCCGTCCGGCATCAGTAGTGAGCAGTTGCTCCCAGGCGATGAGATCGCGTTCTTGGTCATCCCAAAGTTGCGATGACGCAACCCATGTTCGAGCGATGGCGCGGAGACCGTCAGCGCGCTCCGGCTGCGGTTCGACGACAAACAGACCGGAGCCGCCTGGCAATGTAATCGTGTGCAGCGCAAATGCGGCCTCACCCTCGGCGGGGCGCAATGCGAGCAGCGCATCGTGGGCTCCGAGCATCGCCGCTTCCGCGTCCCCGGTGAAGCCCGTACGATCGTAGAAACGGCCGAGGGCGTGCAGAGTGAACCCGATGCCGAATGAGCGGCGTGACCACCCGTTGATGCCGCAGGTGCCGAACCCAAGCCCGTCGACGACAATCATATCATCATGGGGCACTAGAACCCGCCATAGGGCTGCGCGCTTCTCGCGATAGAGGGGCTCCGGCATTGCCCCCAGGATCGCCGCCATCGCCCTGTCGCGTTTCGCACTGGTGCAGCGTCGAGCATCGCGTAGGAGCGACCCGGGGATGGCGTCAGAGGCGGCCTGTAGGGCGGCGGCCTTCGCAGCCAGGGCTCCCCAGAGCAGGCGTGTAGCGCCGCGGGCCTGGGCGGTAGGAGGTGCGCTCACGGTGTATCTCCAGGCCGCTCGCCGCCTTCCTCTGCGTCTCCTCGCGCGCCCCCGACATATTCCTCCGGGGCGCTCAGTTCGGAAAGGACGTGATGGAGAACATCGGTCAATCGGCCTTGGATCTCTGCGGCTGTCTTGCAACGGTGCAGGCTGGGTGCCTGTTCCGAGGGGAGCGCAAGGAGGCGCGAGCGGATGGCGCTGAGATGCTGTCCGAACGCCTTAACCATGGGGGCGAACTCCACGAGTTCGCCGCGTCGACGTTCGTTTTCCATCGCGAGTTTGTCGGCCTGTTCGTTCAATAGCCGAATGCGCGCCGCATCGAAGGTCTCGACTGCGCCCGATCCGCCTGAGGCCGCGCGCCCGGTAGTCGGACGCATGTGTCGGCAATACGCTGTGACGCACGCGCGCAAGTCGTATTTCTCACCCGCGAGCCCAGGGAGCACGCCATCCGCTCGCAGTTCCTTCACGCGACGGGAAGAAATTCCTAGCCAATCTGCGACGATTGCAGCAGTTGTCGAATCACTCATTGGGTGATGAACCTTCATAGGTTGTTTGAACGTAGGGACACATCGCGGGTGGCAATGTCCCGTGACGGAGAGTCCCCCCCGAAGGACCCAAAACGCATAGCTCTTGGATCTTGGGTGCATCTGGCGCATGACCGACCCATCATCGCGGCCACCGCGCGGCTCGGATCAAACCTGCAATCATCACGGCGTTGGGGATGCGCTGAGGCACCGCCAGGTCAGCCTCGCGTTGAATGGCGAGCCGTTCCTCCTGCAGGTCGAATGCGTTCTCTGGTGGCGATGGTGGCAACGGTGGCGATGTTTCAGCCCCACCATGAGAACTGTCAGACAGACCACAATGGCAACCGTAGGAGATTGGATTGCGACATGTTTCGCGTAGGGTTGGAAACATCGCCACCATGCCCACCATCGCCACCATCAGCGCCCTGCCTTTCTGACCGTCCAACGGACTAGACCTCCATGGCCGGCAGACGTGGCCTTGCTAAGCCTCAGGCCATCCACGATCCGACCTTCGCGATTTCGCAGCCAGTATCCGAGCCGCTTGGTCGAGACGGCGCCGCGTTCGCTCACTATGCGTAGGAGACAATCTCGCCACTCGGGATTGACGTAGTCGGTCGGTTCTCCGATCTGGGTCTTGGTGCGCTCTTCAGCACGATCGGCCAGCTCTTTGGCTGTGAGTGATTCGACGAGCCCGAAATTATCCCGCCAAAGAGTCGTCACCTCACGCAGTTCGGCCAGTTCAGGATCATCTTCGCGCGCTCTCTCCATACTATCTGCAGGATCCGCGCAGCCAAGCCAGCAGAGAGCGGAGCGGACGGTATCAGACCAGTCTGTGAAGCTGGCGACGGATGATTTGCGATCGGGGCGTCCGGCCAGGATATAGGCCCTGACGATCGCGAGACATGCCGAGACGTAGCGGCCCCGATTTGCCATGACGACGGCCACTGGATCGGATTCAAACTTGCGCAGCTCCGGCCGCTCCATATTGGCGTCCAGATCACAGAGAAGCGTGCGTCGAACCATGTCGCCACGGACACGCAGAGCATTGCCCGTCGCAAAAAGGGTAGCGCGGGATTCGATCTCGATGATGTCAGATCGGCCAAGGGGGCGCAGGCGGATGAAGGGGCGCTCAATCGCCTGACACAGCAGGTCGCCGCCTAACTCGCCGTTGCAGTTGTCGAGACTGGCAATGGGGAAACCTGCGAGTAACAGCCCAGCTAGGCGCTTCTCCGTCTCCGCCTCGTCCGCTCCTGCCGCCACAACCGGACACGGGCGTCCAGAGCTTATGGCGCTGGCAAGGTCCACCAGAAAACTCTTGCCGCTGCCGGCTGTGTTGGCAGCGAAAGCGTGGAGCGGAGCGACGCTCAAAGCCCCGCGGACAATGGGTGTGATCAGCGCCGAAAGAGCAACCGCGTGGCTCACGGATTTAGGACGCTCCTCACCTTCGGCCGTGACGAAGGGAAATTCACTTAGAAGCGCGTTGAGCAGATCCATGGCCTTGAGGGCAATCTCCTTTGTCGGCTCAAGAGCAACTGGGGATAGCGTGATATCTGGATCAGCCGCGTGATAGAGGCGCGTTGCCGGATCATAGCCTGGCTCTGAAAGGATCGAGCCATCGGGCCTGATTGTCGGCGTGGTGATGACGCCCACTATCTTCGGAAACTTCCACATACCGACGCGAGAAAGCATTACGTCGGCCACATTTCGCGGCGGATTGATCCTAAGCCAATCCTCGGCTCGGGCGTCATAGCGCTCCCAATTTGCGACGCCACAGAGAGCGTCAACCAATCCGATGCCGTCCATCTCGTGGAGGGCTGCCGAAACCGTCATGCGCCCGCGAGCGGCAGGGACATCCTGCACCACCGGTCGCACCAAGGCGCTGCCGCGCTGGAAGATCGGGAGGTCGGACTGCAGAAGAGCGGCCTCGGCCTGCGTCGAAGTATTGTGCAACTCACCTGCGATGACGCGGATAAGCGGACCATCCGATGCTTGCCCGAGGGATTCCTTCCGCCGGTTCTTCTTCGGCGCCACGGCCTCGGTCTCAGGTACCTCCTTTGCCAGCCGCTCAAGCTCTCCGGCAGTTCCCCCCGTCATTATCCAGTCGTAGGGGTCGCCCTTCGGCGGCAAGCCGGGGAGATCGAGGATGCGCACGCTCGTCCGTCCCGAGCCCAGTAAGCCGCTGAGGCTCTTGAGTACAGCTTGTGCATGCTCCTGCCCGGGCTCGTCATTGTCCGGCAAGATGACGACCGAGGCGCCCGCCAGCGGAGGGTTATAGGTCGCCCGCCACTTGCCCGCCCCGCCTGGCGAGCACGTTGCGACCAGACCCAGCCCGCGTAGCGCATCAGCGCTCTTTTCCCCCTCGGTGATGTAAACGGTGTGCCCTTCCGATACCGCCTTCAAAACTTCCGGCAGGCGGTAAAGGACACGTTCAACTCCGGTCATCTTCCAGACCCATCCACCAATGCCATCGGGTCGACGCTGGCGGAAATCCTTCGGAACGAAGCGCACCACCTGAAACAGGAGTTCACCGTCGCTAGACGTGTAATCGTAGGTAGCCGCAATCTCTTTCGAGCCGGCCGTCTTCTCAATATGGCCGCGCTCCCGCAGCCATTCGATTGCCTCATCCTTGGTGCCGCCGCGGCGATCGATGACAAGGTCGACAACCCCGCCAGCAGCCCCGCGTTCAAAATCTGACCAGACACCCTTGCGCAGATCAACGGACAGGCTGCCGCGCGAACCGTACCGGAGTTCGGTTCGGGTGGACAACTCACCGTTCGGTGCGCCGAGCAGTTCCTGAGCGACATTCCCCATGCACGCCGCAATAGCGACATCGGAGGCGGAGACAGAGGCTTGGCTCAACGCGCCACCTCCGCCATATGCTCGCGAAAGTTTGCCACGACGCTTGCACCGTCTGAAATGCCGACTGCATCACCTAAATAGTTGTGCGGGATGAAGAACCGCGTAACCTTCCAGAAGTCGGTCGGTTTCATTATCTTCAGCAGGGTCGCAATGTCTTCAGGCGAAAGCTTGTCGAAAAGGAAAGTCGCGGCGGTGCGGGCTGCTTTATTGCGCTCAGCCTCCTGGGCTTGCTGATCCGCCCGCCATTTCTCTTCGCGAGCCTTCTCGGCGCGTCGGCGGCGCTGTTCAGCTTCCTTGCCCTTGCGAATCTCCTCCGCGGTTTTGCGCACCTGCGCCTCGGCAAGCTTTCGCTCTTTGGCAGCAGCATTCAGGCGCTCGCGCACTTCATTAGCAGAGAGCACCTTGCCGCCCTCGACCTCTTCAAGAACCGCGGCAATCACATGCTCGTCCGCGGAAGGTGCTGCCAGTGCATAGAGTGCGGACGGCGGCAAATACGCAACGGTTGCGGATTTGCCCGCAAGGAATTTTGCGGCGGACATATAGTTCTCTGCCGACCGAACAGACATTGCGAATTCGGCATTTAGCCAAGCCTCAAAGCCACCGTGACCGATCGCCTCCTTCGCTGCAGAGAGGCAGCGACCCACTTCAGCAATCGCCGTCGTCTGGAAGCGCCTGACGCGAGCCGCTAGGGTCCGAAGCTGGTGAGCTACGTCCTCGCCGACCTCGGCATAGTTGAAGCCAGGAGCAGCGACCCCCACTGGCGCCGGTGCTGGCACAGGAGGCCGTGCATCAAGCAGGGTCGGTTCTGAGAACCGGCCGACACGAGGAACGTGAGAGAAGGTCATTGCCCAATCTCCCGCAAATCGGCAGCCCTGGCCGCCAGTCGTTCAGCCTGGGCGACGTGCCCCATCTGAAGTTCCGCGTCAGCCAGTCGATCAAGTAGGCAAGGCTCGGCCATCTCGATTTTGAACGGCCGTTGCATTGGCGTAGGTCTTTCGCGATTCATTCGTGCGCATCCCTGCGTTCGACGTTGATCGCGGCGCTTGCGAGGGGTGACGTGACAAGCTATAAGTTTCCTATCCCAGAGACTTTTGCTTGTTGCGCACCTCCACGTTCGCCGCGTGGGGGTGTTTCCGTTAGACGCCTTCGACGGCGGCCTCGAGACGCTCGATGAACGTCTGATACGTGCTTTTGCGCATGTGCCAGCGCCCTCCCAGCTTAAAAGCAGGAAGACGCTTGTTTTCGACAAGGTAGTGCGTTCGCCGCTCGCTCTTTCCGAGGAATTCAGCAATGGCGGCGACTCCCTCCAGGGTATCGCTAGCAGTCGTCAGGTCAGTTATAGACATGGGACCTCCTAGGTCTTTGTGAGATAAAACTTATAGCTTGATGAGCCCGAAGGTGGCCGTCAGGTTCACGAACACCCCGCCGGGCAGTTTGTTGATGCCTGCAGGCAATTCTTCTCGGAGGAACAGCGCGTACTCCCTAGTCCGATCTTCGAAGCCCTCGCGAAGTACGCCCGCTCCGAGAATCATGAAAACGTCGCGCGTGCCGCGGATCGCATCATTCCACAAATCAAGGTATCCCCCGGCGATCAGCGGGTTATGGCCGGAGAGATTTCTGAGAAAGAGACCAGCGTCCACGAGAACGCCGATACCCTGATCGTTTTCGGCCAGGACATTCAGGGCTGCCGCGATATAGGCGGTCCGCGCTTCGTACCGGCGATGTTTTCCGCTCCCGGTATGGGCGGCACCCATAGCTTTGATGGCGCCCGCGACGGTCCAGTTTCGCAAACGGCGAAGGACGACATCCACATCGCCCTCGGATGGCTCGCGCGGATGCGAAACCACAGGCGCGACTGCGACGGCAAGCTCAGAGACGGACAACTCGCTGCTCATTGGAACTGTATAGGGACCTCCGGTGTCCCTTGTCAATTGTGATATTCGAGTCGTCAGGGTCGTTGACCGGAGGAATCTCCTGCAACATCATCGTCAAGAGGGATCCGCTATGGCAACCGTCCGAAAACGCACCTGGAAATCCGGCGCTGAAACCAAGACCGCCTGGGTTGCCGACTATTTCGACCAGGATGGCAAGCGGCGCCTAAAGACCTTCGCGACTAAGAAGGCCGCGGATGCCTGGCTGGTGCAGGCCCGGACCCAGGTTGCTGCCGGAACCCACACTCCGGATTCGACCAGCGTCACGGTGGCCGAGGCTGCCAAGAAGTGGATCGCGCGGAGCGAGTTGGAGAACCTGGAACGGTCGACCGTCGCGAAATACCGCAATCATGTTGACCTTCATATTGTCCCCTCGATAGGCGCCACTAAGCTCTCTCGCCTATCGGCGCCCGTGGTTGAGGGGTTCAGGGACGAATTGCTGGAGAAGCTATCCCGACCCATGGCCAAGAAGGTTCTCGGCAGTCTCAAGGCCATCCTCACCGAGGCTCAGCGCCGCGGCCTCGTTTCTCAGAACGTCGCTCATGCGGTTCGCATCAAGACCAAGGGCCGCGATGATGCCAAGCTCGCGCCGGGTATCGACATTCCTACCAAGCAGGAGGTCAACGCCATCCTTACCAAGGCGGCCGGGCGCTGGCGTCCTTTTATGATCACAGCCGTCTTCACGGGCATGCGATCTTCCGAGCTGCGCGGTCTGCGGTGGGAAGACGTGGACTTCACGCATAAGACAATCCACGTTCGCCAGCGAGCAGATCAGTGGGGGCAGATCGGCTCGCCTAAATCAAAGGCCGGCCATCGGGAGATCCCCATGGCTCCCATGGTGGTGAATGCCCTCAAGGAATGGCGCCTGATCTGTCCGAAGCATGGAGCGACCCAGGATCTGCCAGGGAAACTCTGGCTAACCTTCCCGAATGGGCAGGGTAACGTCGAGTCGCACTCGAACATCATCAGCCGGGGGTTAGAGCCGCTGCTGGTCACTGCCGGGTGCGCTACTCCGGACGATGAAAAGAAGCAGGAAGACGGAACGCCCGTAATGCATGGCAAGTATGGTCTGCACGCCTTCAGGCATTTCTTCGCGAGCTGGGCGATCGAGCGGGGGTTCTCCGCTAAAAAGCTCCAGGCGCTGATGGGCCACAGCTCGATCCAGATGACCTTTGACACCTATGGCCACCTGTTCCCCAGCGTGGAGGACGATCATGCAAGATTCGCCGCAGGCGAGACGGCGCTCGTGCAATAAGGCGCCCGCAACGCCACTGCGACAAGGATGCGACATCAGTCGGTTTATTGACAGAAATCAGCCAATAATCGGGGAATCATAATCCCTTGGTCGGCGGTTCAAATCCGTCCGCCGCTACCAGGATTTCAGTGACCGGGGGATGAGCGCGGGATAAGTTTGTCACTTACCCGCCACCCGGTTTGCCAGTCCCCCTCTTT
>Ga0310811_10005233_pt1 | contig 16386 bp, 17 predicted proteins | sample YCmetagenome_FD_207642 | JGI IMG/M metagenome (GOLD analysis project Ga0310811, IMG submission 207642) | Soil microbial communities from experimental microcosm in Duke University, North Carolina, United States - YC | ecosystem: Engineered > Artificial ecosystem > Soil microcosm > Unclassified ...
AGCCACTGTGTAAAGCCACTGTGTAAAGCCACTGTGTAAAGCCACTGTGTAAAGCCACTGTGTAAAGCCACTGTGTAAAGCCACTGTGTAAAGCCACTGTGTAAAGCCACTGTGTAAAGCCACTGTGTAAAGCCACTGTGCTCAGATTGCTACTCCATCACATTGGACTGTCCAATGTGATGCTCATTCTTCATCCGACCATCCCCATTTCCCTTTCTCTCTCCTTCCTTCGTCCACTTCATCATGCCTTCTCTTGCATCTCTACGTCGTATCTTTCAACAATCTCGTCCTCAGGGCTCGCGTTTCCCCAGGCATCTAACTCATAATCTACCGCCTGTCGTTTCATCGGCTCCACTTAAACGCCGTCGGGATCCGGTTTCAGTTTCTCAGGTCAAGAAACCACGTGTTGAGATTGAAATTAGTGATTCAGACTCGGATTCGGATGAGAGCCAACCTGGCGCGCGCTCCACATCATCCTCATCATCCTCATCATCCTCGGATTCCGACTCTGATTCATCTCAGTCCGGCTCAGACTCCTCTTCCGACTCTGACTCTGATTCATCTCACTCCGCTCAATCAAGCTCGTCATCTTCATCTCCTTCAACTGAATCCATCCTATCCCTGGAAGAGCAGTCTGGTGAGCGTGCGCTCGCACTTCTTCGTGCGGAAGCCGAGAATGAGCCTGGTAATCTCTACTCGTCGGTCGTTGTTTTTGCACGTTGTGAACTTTACTCGGCACAGGAGAGACATGTAGCGCGCATCAGTTATCAACTGACTCACGTCTATCCGGTGCATATGGACAGATCAAAGGTCGGTGCGGGCAAGACACGGTGTGCACAAGCTGTGAGTCTATTATTACGCAATCTTCCGCTACTCGTCGTCTGTCCTGGTGCAATTGATGCGTGGAAAGAAGAGTCTTTGTTGACTGGTGCTCATATTCACTCTACGATAACGTATTCGAAGCTCCGCTCGCGTACTGGTCAGACTAACCTCTCTCATGGACTACTACGACGATCTGAAAGACCGATTCGAGACGCTACTGAAAAGGACATTTCCAACAAGGTAGTCATTCCTACTCGCGGACATTTCCACACAACGTCCAAGTTTCGTGAACTCGTGCGCAAGGGAATACTCGTGGTTTTCGACGAGTGTCATGCGGGTAAGAATCGATCCGATCAGACGCAGGCCATTGGTGCAATGGTGAATTACATTGTCAATGAATGTGAGAGAAACCCTCAGTGCAGATCACGCGTGTTGAAGCTGTCGGGGACTCCATTTGAGCGAGATCACAAGTCTATCTTTGTCGCTCAGTCCATGGGTCTATTACCGGACGATCTCAAGGATGCGCACTATGCATTGAAGCACTCGCGACTTGTCAAGCTCACGAAACGGTTTAATCCACGTGCCGATATTGCTCCCGTTTCGAAGCGCGCCGAATTGGACAAGGAGGTGTATAGGCTCTTCACTCGACACGTCTCGCTGGAATTGGCTTCGGCGTTGCCTTCTCCGACCATTAATGTGGAGCTTGATGCGAAACTTGGATTTTATCAGATGAATCCACACGACACGGAAGTGCTTGGTGATGCGGTGTCTAAGATGCAACAAGCGTTGATGAAGATGCGTCAATCGCGCGGACATGGTGCTCAAGGTGAGATGATGGTCGGACAAAGTGAGCTGATGTCGGCAGTTATGCAGGCACACAAGTCTAAGGTCGACTTGACTATACGATTGATGACTCAGGAATTGGATGCGGATCCTAACTGTCAGGTCATCTTGTTTGGTGTCTATCGCGAGTCTCTGTTTCATGTAGCTGAGGGTCTGAGTCGGTATGGTGTCGGTATCCTCAACGGTGAAACCAAGATGCAAGATCGCGCGCACATTCAGGCCAAGTTTCATGCCGGCAGTATTCGGGTGTTGGTGTGCAATGTACAGGTCGGAGGTGCGGGACTCAATCTTCAGGACAAGGTCGGTAATCGTCTACGAATCACTTTTCTCTGGCCGTCGTATCTCGGTGATTCGATGTATCAGGCGATGTATAGGACATATCGGGTCGGTGCCAAGTCGAGAGTCAAGGTACGTTTCATTCTGAGTGAGAAACATCCTGAGCAGTGTCTGTTAGACAATTGGTCGACTAAGACCAAAGTCTGGAAGGATTTACTGACTCGACAAGTGGGTGAGGGACAGTTGTTTTTGGCGGATTTGCCACGTGTCGTGGAGAGTCCGGAAGAGGCACGATTGGGGATTCGAGTTTAACGTTAGTATAGTGTGTGTGGAAGAAGAGCTTCGTCTATGACATAGATCATCCCATTATCTGTCTGTTTGCTCTGTTGCACCTTATTGATTTTCATGATGGGCAAGTTGGGGTTGATCACCTCTTCGCCACTGCGCACACTGAGCATCTGATCTCGTCCATCGACAAGCATTGTTTGATCACTCATCATGGTTGGTATCCGCAACACGCGATCAAACACCTGAATGGGCAACAGTGGAAATCGGAGCATATGATATCTCAACAACGACTCGGGTGAAACATCTCCGCGCTGAGCCAATGTCCATAGCTTGCTCACATCGACTGGTGCAAACAAGGTATAGTCATTATTACCACTCTGATCCATGCTGTTCAAGTAATTCTGGAGTCTGTTGAAACGAATAAAGCTGAGGAATCCCGCGAACTTGGAACCCTGAGATTCTAGCCAGCGAATCATCGTACCTGTCGGTCGAACGGTGAAATCCACTAACTCTCCCGAAGCATAAGGATAAGGTGGTGCCTTGGAGAACAGTGGCTTGTACGGTTGTCCAGGCAAACGTTGCTGATCCTGATTTGGTCGTGTATTGGGTGTGCGAGCATTGTTCAAGATCATGGACTGAACGTTCACAGGATTCGCTTTACCATCGATAAACTCCACCTCCACATCGCTTGGCCAGAGGTATAAGCGGTAGCTTGCAATAGACTCAATAGGTGGCGTTCCACCTTGAAATGTCGTCATCCTGTGGTTGTTTTTGGATGATAAACCAGACTTTTTAAGGAGGAAAGACACCGTTCACTAACTCATTCCGTATGTCCACTATTGCTGCCATTGCTCGCGATCTCAAACGTTCTCAGGCACGCAGTCTGAAGAACAAGCAGTCGACGAGTGCACTGTTACAGAGGTATGTGAACAGAGCACCAGCCGGACGTCAACCTGTGGAAGAACCTGAGAACGTCGAAGAAATGGAGCATGTGGAAGAGGCTGAACCCGAACCAGAGCCCGAACCTGTTCCCGCTGTGCGTAGAGTTAGAAATCCAAGAGGTAGGTCAGTTGTTCAACCTCCTCAAGCTTCCCCTCCTCAATCCATTCAACCTCAACCTCAACCTCAACCTCAAACAACAAACCGTAAAGAACAAGCACGTGGTCAGCTTCAAGACCTGCACTTGCAGTGGCAACATATTCAGACGTCCAAGGCTCAGCTAGTCATTCAGGAACGCAGATTACTGAAGAAGATGGATCAATTACGACTAGAGGTTGAAGACGTTGAGGATGATGATGTCGACCAACTCGAATATGAACCTGAACCTGAACCTGAACCTACACCAGAACCTCCTACTGAACCTCCAGTTCATTTAAACATCCGTAGAAGTCGACCTCAACCGGTGAGTACAGCCTCCACTTCTAGCCGAGTGAATGGAAACCCTTCTGGTAATTCTCGACCACAACCCACTCCACAAAAATCCAGCTGGCTTACATCGAGCTGGTAAAGGAAAGCTTGATGATTCCTCACCCTTGTGCGATCTTGATTCGTGATCACGTTCTGTATTCGTTACTGCGTTTTGACAACGGTGTTCAGGGTTTGGTTGTCAAAAGCAATTCATCCGTTTCTAACTCGAAGCTTGCCTTTCGCACGGATCTGAAACGTCATCTGTTATCCTCGTTCACCCTCAAGTATAACTATATCTCCAGATACTCAGAGGATACTGGTCGTTTTGAACGAATCGATTGCCTCTCGAGCAACCTCAACACAAACGACTGGTGTGTTGAGGTTGAGTATCACCAAACCTTTGGTCAACAAAGTTCTGTACAAACTACGATCCGAATCTCGTGCTTGGTCTCAAGCGAATGAGAATCTGTGTCAAACCATGTGAAGTCGATGACTCGAAGTGCAGGGACAGAACTGATTTATTGTGAGTCTATAGACGTGATCGAATCTGTCCACGCTCCGTCAACACAGCTCTCTGTATACTCGTTGTATGAAATACAGCACCTTGTTTCTCGTGACACTTGCGAGTCAAGGGATCCATTCGTGTGTGATGTTCTTTTCCAATACCTCCATACGTGTTGAGAAACCACTGAGGAACAGGGATATGTTCAAAATACATGATCCATGCTACGTTCGATGCCACATGGAACGTGTCATCAGGAGACACTCCTGCTAACCACTCGGTGGTTAGTACATTACCTTTCCCAAACAGATGACAGTGCTCGATGAGTTTAACGCGGTCGTGCATGGATACATGAGTGGGACGAGACATTGTGCAGAATCACAATTCATTTGGATTGTGATTCTATACTGGCGTGGTTTCTGACGTCAGTCCACACTTCATTTCACACCCTCTACCTAGAAACTTCCCATTCTCTTCCAGATGAGCACCGTTCCCATCGATCGTTCTCCTTCCAATGCATTGCTGGAGCTGTTGATTACTCACTTGAACAGTGCTCCTGACGTTCAGCGCTTCCATCAGTCGGTCTCGTCGTTCCTCTCTGACTCGACTTCTCGCGTTCTGGTTTTAGGGTCGATCACTCCTACTGTCTCTCGACTAGCTAACGTTCTCAGTCAAGAGTTCAAACGTCGTGGGTTGAATGTTCCTGTCGTTCATCATCAGCAAGAATCGGCTTTTGTGGACGACTTAGTACGTGTGCACAGAGACTGTTTGCCTGGGATTATTCTTACCGAGTCTCCGGATCAGTTCATTTCGGACGTGTCCAATACTACCCGTGCCTTGGTGATGATGCATGTGTTTGACTTTGATCGTGATCCTGACCGTTCTGCGAGAGTATATGAGGAGGAAGAGTTGAAGAGGGATGTGGCGAGTTATGTTGGGTTTTGTGTGCACATGAGGGATTGAGAAGGACACGAGAGACAGTCTATGTTCATGTCACCAAGGCAAAGAACCGTACAGCGTCAAAACAAGTGTGAATAAACATGCTGGGTGTAATGTCGTCAGTGCTTTCCATCGGCAACACTGACGCCAAAGCTCAACATGATACACCCAACAATGCGTGGACATCCCTGTCAGCATGAGCTAGTGTGAAGAGCAATATGGTTATTGTGCTAGCTGATAACACTTCACCATCTCCTCAATAATCATTTCTCAAACTCCTAAAATCTTTCCTGTCTCTCTATTTCTTCGACCTTTCATCTTGTTCATCATGATGTCCTTGTTCGGCTTTGGCACTTCCAACCACTCTGCTCCTACTACCTCTCGTTCCTCTATCTTTTCTCGTTCTCTACCAGACGTTGTCTCCACGGTGTTAAACATCCATACGAACGTGGAGACACGTAAACAGGCCGAACAGCGTGGTCTGGTGATTACTCAGATTCAATGGGAAGATGTCTCTCGTTACAAGGATGCTTTCGGCAAGAACATCAGCTGTTGGGGTAATTCCATCAGTGATTTTTCACTGCGCGTGTCGAACAGGATGTGTCCAGTTATCCGCTACCCCAACTTTGAGGATCAGACGGTCATGATGCCGGCACGTCATTTCCAAGTGTCTGTTGGTGGAGAGCCGACTGGACTATCTAAAGACAGTCCCATCTCGAGGATCCCCTTACTGACGTACTTGAAGGAACACATTAAGGACTCGACCGGATCTGTGGTGGATTTGTCATGTGCATTGGATAATGAAGTTGGTATCTTGACAGCTGGTCAACAATGTATTTTGCCGTTGAAGGATGGATCGTGCGAGTTCAATCCTCACGCCTACAATTATCAGACCATCTCTTCCTCTGATCCAGGCATCCTGTTCGTTGTGTCAGTGAGTCAGGGCACCTCACCGCAAACCTCGACTAGCTCAGATCAGGAGCTCTATTTCAATTGGAACGGAGAGGCAACGAATCTAGTAGCTAAGCGTTTGAAGGATGATCGCGCCGAACGTAAGGTACAGACCACAGGTGCAATGACACAGGAAGAGCTTGATCGCAATTGGCTTATAATCTATTCGGTGCCATTGGTTCAGGAACGTAAGACCGTTCGTCATTATTCGATTGGTGGGATTGATCTAGACTCGCTAGACTCGCTGGAATGTACGTCACTGTCATTGGAGTCGCTGGAATACAAGAGTGATGTGATGATCCCGTGCTCCGCGTCGTTTCACAGTAATTCGAACAAGGAGAAGTCGATCATGAGGATGGAGGCTCAGGTAAGTCGTGCTACTCCTCCTCCACCCCCTCCACGTGGTCTGGATCATGCCATGTTGAGCATTGGTGCACCTTTGTTCAAGTTTCCTAACGATCCTAGTCTGGTCAAGTTGAAGCGTGATGAGACAAAGCCCGTTCGTGCTACCGTTCAGTTCTATTCTGTAACGGACGAGCCCAAGGTGGATGGGGCAGTGTTTGATGAGATTAAGACCAAGTTGGAGAAGCTGAGTGCTCGTGCAACATCATAGGACTGGTCGGATCAGTTGAGATCAGGTGGGATCAGGTGGGATCTATGGTTTGATCATGAAACATGTACATGCAGACGTTTCATGAACCTTTAATACACGTTTCTAGTTTCCCCACCAACTCTTGATCCACTCTGTCCATGTATGAGGATGTGATGTCTTCAGTATCAAAAATTGTGATGTTGGGAGTTTTCCCACTACCACTCCCGATTCCTCCAACTCTCTATCCATCTTGATTCTTTGATCGATCGCATCCAGGAACATCTGATCCACTTGAAATGATGTCTCGCTATCCACGTCCCAGTAGGTCATTCCAAGTTGCCGAGCCAATTCAAGTGCTTCATCTTTTCCAACCGTTCTAGATACAGACCCAGATTTCGTGCCGACCAACATCTTGACGATCCCTGGTCGTTCCAGCTCAAACTTTTCATTCCACGTAGCGATATGTTCAAAGGAATCACGGTTCGTTAAATCAAAAACAAATACAGCAACCGATGCACCACGGTAATAGGCTACATTGTTCTGGTATTGAGTAGCTCCGGAGGCCTCAAAGACTTGTGCTTTGACCGATTTATTGTTTGACTGAACAAGTTCAGATTTGATTTTGAAGTCAACCATTACTGTGGGAACGTATATTGAAGGGAATATATTATGAGCCCACCTCATCATCAGAGCGGACTTGCCCACATTGCAATCACCAATCAGAATGAACTTGATGATCATATCATAGGTACGATGAGGAGGAGTGGGCTGAACATGTTGAACGGACATACGAGCCAGAGTTATCAGGGGTTATTTGACTGGAAGATGGAATGACGAGTGAGTGGGAGAATAATAATTGTCTATTGGAGACTCACATAATATCACAAATCGTCTGACGATCAGGATACTCGGCTTTTGCCTGCGAGCACTCACGTGAAAACGCACTCGTCAATTCTTCCAAGTCCATGTCACCTACCCATGCAGTAGTCCGGAACACCTTATTCATCCTCAACAAGATGAAGAAGCGATACACCCATGGACAATCCACATACTCTCGAAGAATGAGTTGATGGGATCTACCTGGCATGCCGTGGATATGTCCTCCCATTATTCTCCACCATTCTTGGATCTGATTGACCAATCGCTCTTCTCTCTTCTTCTGTTGGATCAAGCGATTTCTACGAATCTTCCGTCGATTCACGTTATCCTGCCACAAGTTGATCCATCGTTCTCCATCAGGTACACGATGTATAGTGTACAATGCATTTTCATACACGGGATCTGGTATTGGCCATCCCAGCTTGACACGTGAACCTGTAAATCGACACGTATTTCTCCACTGGACATAGTGATGTAGAACGGTGGTACAGCAGAGTTGATCCAGATAAGGTGGACGCCTGAACCCGTAGTGAGCGCGAGCGATTCGTAAGTGTCGTCTGTCAAAGACAATGCGATGCAGAATAGCTGTGGGTTGATCTTCCTTTCCGAAGAAGTCGTTCCAATTACACAGACGTCTCCATTGTTGAAGGAACTTGTTCCGGTGCTTACACACGGTCTTTCGACTTGGCATAAAGTACTTGGACATGTGGTTGTGCCAAATGTCTCGCGCGTCTGAACAGTGTTGGATCAACAGGTACATATTACAAGTCATTGTTGAGGATGATAAATTGGAGGCTGGGCAGGATCATGAGCTGTTTCAATTGTAAGCTCAGGCTTACATGCTCACAGATGCTATCTTGGTACCCGTCGACCATCATGTGATACCGCAAGTCCTTCATTTCCTTGAACCGGTAGAAGGTCAGCCCAGAGAATCCAGACACTACCTTACGTGCAGACACCGGACATCGCAATGGCCAGTGCATCACGCTGAGGTCATCTAGTGCACGCTTCCTGTAGTTCCACACCTGTTCCGTTCGCAGAGCGTACGTGTCTAGGTAGCGCAAGCGATTGTCCATGAGATTCGGTTTCAACTCGAGTCCGTTCGCACAGATAGCACTCCAATCGGGATGATGTTTGAACTCATATCCCATATCCCAGAGCCCTTCCACAAACAATCCAGCATGCAGGTCAAGGTCAATAACTGCTACAAAATCGGCATCCTGCAAATCGGAATCGGTATGTAGGGCGTCCATATAGATGTTACGTAGATTGACCATCTTGTTGATTCGTGGAGCATATGTAGAATGTGCTGTCGTCTTCATGAGCTTCATCTCACATTTCGGGACGTTCACACCACATCCAAGTACCTTGATATTCGGGTCTTTCTGTGCCCAGTCTAACAGTAATTCGCGTGTGTCATCTGAACTGTCGTTCTCAACGATCAAAACACGGTACTGACCGAACTGATCACAGATACGATGAACGAGGCGCTGAACATGACCGTCGCGTAAACGGTCGCTCTTGTCTCGGAGCAAACCCGCTACCACTACCTTGCACTGTTTCAGATAGGCGCGTCCTTCTTTCAAGTGCTCTTCATTGTATTGGCATCCGAGATGTGCGGGAGTGTGTTCCAGGGTGTCATACTGATTCCCTGCTCGTCGCCACAAGGCCAGACGTATCGCCCCAAAGATTTTACTCACTGCCCAAAACAAGATGAGCAAGGTGATCATGGTCAGGGCAACACCCGACACCGCTTCCAACAAGATCATGCTAGTCAGCTTTTTTCAGAGTCAGGAAAAGATAAACGTCCTCAATCTATCGTAATGTCTACTCCTTCTCCTCCGATCACTATTACTTCTGTGCAGAACGAGACAGAATGTGCCACCGCTATGCAACGGCTCCGTCAAATTAAGACGGAGACCACTGTTCTCCAGCGTCAGCTCAACACCCTCCGACAAGAGCAAAAGCATATTATGCGCTTGGTGGGTACGTTCTTGACCAACACTGCACGTGAATCGGTGAGGATGGGAGATCTCGTCGTTCAGGCCGAAACCAAGACCATTGCTCCAAAAGTGAACATTATTACATCAAGGCAGGCTACCGCTCAACAAGTCCTGAATGAATTAGCTCGAGTTGGTGTGACGATGTCTGTCGATCAATGGAAGAACATGGTTCAACACATGCGCACAAGTCAAACGCGCACGCGACAGAATGTCCGATTACTGATTAACTAAAAGATGTCCAACCAAAAACCTGCCAAGTTCCGTGTCTGTGCACACCCGATTATTCGCGGACAGCTCAACACCAACCAGAATCAATGGGCATGGCTGTATCAGTTGTCGATAGAACGATGGGAAGAATTGATTCAAGCCAACATGGATGAAGAACAGACGGAAGAAAACAACACAACATTCTATGTGGTCAAACCAGATAGCGAACAAGTACTCGAGTGTCCGAGAGACATTGCCTTACAGGCATACAGTGATGTACTCAGTGGCAAGACAGCTCCAGCTCCTAATGGACCATTGGCCAATGCAACCATCAAGAAACTCAATACTCTGGGTGGGATGCGCATCCGTCCAACACTGACATCGAGCGAGTCGTTCATGTAAGTGTCAAGTACGTGGTGAACGCCGGTCGGCGTTTGTTCATGGAACGATTTCCAAATGGAAAACCATGCAACAACTAACAGACTCACGGTCATTCAAAACAGTCCCAGAAACCCACCTCGTCTTCCATGTCTCATGTCTCGCTCATCCAATCTACCGTTCAACGTCTTCAGCGCCTCCGCCAACTCTTTACCCACTTTACTATGGCTCTGAATGCTTACACACAGTCCATGTTCAAGCTCCTTGGCTTTTGACTGTAATTCCTCAATCCGACCGGTTTGATAGTTCACAACTGAACGTAGATCTCGAACGATCTGATATATCTCTGTTATCGTCAATGTGTCAGGCTCCTTGACAAAGCCATCACGTGCATCGAGCCAATGATCACTCTCCTGAGCCTCAAACACCCCTTTGCGTGTATTCAACAAGAATGGATACGGACATGTACACTTACATGGACGTAACGTGAGGATCAGTTTCAATGATAGAGGTATGACAGAAACATCCTCAATCAGATACCACCCTGTGGGCTGATCAAATCGTCTTAGACCAGATAGAGAACGGAAAATAAAGAGCTCATCGGATGGACGGGCATCGTTGAGTAGTCGTTTACGTTCTTGAAACATAGACTCTCTCTTCTCAAAGTCGAGGTGCAAGTAAATCCATCCGGTTTGGTATGCCGAACTGTATGACCAAGACATAGTGTCCTTGTCCAAATCAAGAACGATACATCTGCTATCGACCATTGGGAGAGAAGATGGAGGTTGTTCGACGGAATCAGTCTGAGTGATTACAGGTTCATGAAGAACATCTTCTCGAACAGATTTAACATCGTCTGACATCATTGATTAGAGAGTGGAGCAAGTATGAAAGCAGAATGGATGGGAATAGAAAATGGATTTTGATTTATGAACCCAGGGCAATCTCCTGTGCACTGGTAATGGTCACACAACGTCCCAGAATATCCCCTGCACGTTTCTTGAGCGCGTCCAAAACGGAAGCATCCTTCCAGTACCTACCATCAAGGATAAACACAAAATGCTTCAGATCTACCGTTCCATCTGGGTGTTGTTGAAAGAAGAACACCATTGCATCCATCATGCGGTTCACCTCTTTCCGTGCTTGTTCGGTAGTTTTATCCACTCTGGTATACATTGACATTGCGTACCATCCGGGCTGAAGATGAAAATCAAACGCTCTAGTGTGTCTAGCGCGAGGTGGTACTTCATGAGTGGCCACAATTGCTCCTTGCACTCCATACAACATACACTTGGATCCATTGAAATGACTGGGTAGTACCTGTAATTGATTCCATTTCGGGTAGTGGTTCTTGATCCATTCCGCTTGGCAACTGCGTTCAATAGAATGTGTGCGTAAACGTTCGAGTCGGAACAACAGTAGAGCCCAAGGTACACGCTGAATGATATGCTGACGGTACTCGTCAATGATCTCTTCCGTACATTCTCGTGGATCGTGCATGTCTACGAAGTCGGCGATACGTTTACGCAGAGTTGGATCGTTCCTGACTGCCGTCTGTACGGTTATGTGGTTCATTACTTCTGTCGTGAGTTTGTGTCGACTAGGGAAGTAATGATCGAAATCAGGACTGTCTACGAGAAGATTAGATATCTTTGTCAGTCGTTCACGATGTTCATTCCGAAGACGATCTCTAACTGCGAGGTTATCTTCTACCAATTTGCAGATCTGTGGATGGAGTGATTTCAGTGAAGAGTTATCTGTTGCACTCACTATCGTTCGAACGATAGTGAGTGCCGAGTCATGCTTTGATCGAGCTAATCGTGTGATGCGGTTGTCTGGAGAGCCTACAAGCATACGTTCAGCCTCGCTCAAATGAGAGAGGACATCAGTCAAATCGTTGATTATTCTGGCATAGGGGATCACCACTGGAATCTCTACGATCAGCACGATATCCTGAATAAGTTGTACCGAATAAGCGGGGTTGTCCATAGTGATACATGCTTCACTAGTCGCATCACGTAGTTTGAGTAATCGACTGGGTTGATGTTCAAGGATTTTCAGAGCTGTATTTATGATCCAAGTCAACGTGTGATTACGATTTACCAGAGGGGGTCGAAGTGGATCGGTGAGATTCGCAGGCATGCGACCAAACACACCTTGACGTAATTCGTTCAGTGTGGTCTGCATGGCAGAGATCGGAAGAGGTTGATTTTCGGTCATGACGTGAATGGAATGGATGTGGATGAGTGAGGAATCAACCATGTACTACAGACATACATACATCGGGAAAACTTGAAGACTCCACGCTTCACACATAGACCTTCCGTCCCTTCACCATGATGTAACGTCCTCCTCGCGGTCCTACATGAACCTTAGGCGTTCGTGATGTAGATTTGGACTTGGCTTTGGCTTTGGATTTAGACTTTGCCTCTCTCTTCAACTTCGCCCAATCCGTCTCCTTTGCCCACTTGTCACAGTCCCATCGACTCTTCTTGCCTTGTTTGGCGAGGTCAGCACGCCGAGCATAACATGCTCGAGCCTGTGCTAAGGAAACGAATGGCATGGGTGTAGGTAGTCTAGTCTAGCTTTTTGGAAACCTCTCATGATCTCGTTCGCACACCACGCAATCGATACACTGACTTGTCCGTTCCAGATTGACAGTGATCCGCACTTACAGCCTCACCGAAAACACTGAAAACATACGATGCGGTAAACGGAACTCTCAGGGGCTGACCATTCACGGTTACGGGACGAATCTGAAACAGGTGAATGCCTGTTTGTTCCACCACATACTCGGCATCCTTTCTGGGAACAAAGACACTCAGATCACCTAGAGGCACCTTGATTAACTCCACTGCGCTATCAATGCGTCTATTGCTATCACACGGGAAAAATCGTGAACTGTCATCCGAGAGGTAGTGAGTGAATGCTGAACGTGTGTAGCAAATGGCGCGATCTCCCCATCGCGAGGTTTGGGTAGCTGGAAGAAGGATAAAGATGTTGTCCTCTGGACTCTCTCTGATATACTCTTGGAATCGTTGTGGATCGTCAATCATTCGGAACACCGAGTCGGAGCACATGAGCTGACTCAGCTGGACATCTTCGGGTATATCATCTGTCATGGGTGCACTCTCTATCTCACGTGCTTCTTCCCAGTGCATCTCGGGCTCTCGTTGGAGGAACTCTTGTGCCCTCTGTGTTCGTATCCGTTGGAGAGCTTCTTCTTGTTCTCGTTCGATCTGTTGGAGTTGTTCAGTTGTGAGCATACTGAGTTGTGCTTCTGTCATCCTGCCTCTCATTGGAGTATTATCATGATTACTTAATTCCTGTCCATCGTGAATATCCAAGTCCATGAACTCGTTGACTTTACAGATCACTATAGACGGAGATAATGGTTCACGTTGAGCGTTCATTAACAACACGGAGTAGACGCTGTCGGAGTTGGGGTGAGTCCAGGATCCAGTGTTGTCATGGTTGTCCTGTTCCAGACGAATGTAGAGCTCAGGGAACGTTTCTTCGATCAGCATGCAGACGTGAATCACCCGTTGTAAGAACTTCTTCAGTGATGGCTTGTTCCAACTGGGTCTGTGTCCTCTCGCATCATTTACTGCACGCTCAAAACCCAATCTCATAGAGTTCATACATGCTTTGAACAGCTCTGGGATGTCGGCTTTGAATCCTCGGCGCATATACTTGATCACACGATTCCATGTACGCGACCATTCGATCGGGGATTGAGCCAGTCCACTAGGGGTAAAGTGAATCTGGTCAGTGAGAGAATCGGTTATGCCGAATCGTACCCCATCCCAGTACACCTGACAGATGTTCAAGTCAAATTGTGCTATTACCTCTTGATGACTGAGGTTCTTGCCATGAAGCACTATAATCTGGATCTGTTCACGAGTATTGGGGTCATCACGGGTATCACGGCGAAACGTATGGATCCACCGGACTTGATCCTTCAGTCTCTTGTATGCTGACTTTGGTCCAGGACTAGTACGGATATGAGATCGGAATCCTGCATTCCATAAGAGTTGAGCGAACGGTTCAGCAGGGTCAAGCCATTTAGATCGATCTTGACAGACCCAAATATCCACGTCCCCATTTCTCCACGATGCAGGGGGATGGACAAAGGTTGCACGCAGAGAAGCGCCTCCAGCAATAATAGCTTTGGTGGTTTGCAAAATGGGACTCAATTGATCTGGGTTGATTCCAAGTGTTTCAAGTTCCTGTTTCAAGTTCCTCACCGCTTCTTCACCTGTACTTATACGTGCTCTGGACTCGTCAATTTCTCCATTGGATGCGGAGGTACGGTTACCCATCTCGACGGCTTACTGTATGCGTTTTTAACTGTGTATTTCAGTGTCATTCTTCAAATCTCAGAGCTCCATCAGTGGTCATTTAATCATTTTGTTGTTCAAGAATGGATACTTCCGTCGTTCAGACCAGTTCTATAATTCATGATATTTTGAAGTTGAGTGATACTGATAATGTTCCCATGTCTCAGTTGGAACCCGTTCAGACTCGTGCCAACACCCAGATGGTGACGGCGATTAAAGGTCCAGTCGGCTGTCAACCGTATGCTGCGATTGGTCGTTTCCATGACACTGAGTACATTCAAGAGTTGTGGATTGGTAAGCCGTTCTTTCTAGCATGCAACACTGCACAAGGTTCACTCAATATCTTCAAGGCCAAGCATTGTCGTGTGGAACGTCCCAACCGAGTTGAGGTAAGTGTGTCTCGAATCTTTGTGCGTCGGTTGCAAGAGTATCTGATCAAGAAACAGCGCGTGATGGATGATATTGACATGTATTTAGGTGTGGAAAAAACTGAGAAGGTGGACAATGTTCAGAAGGTGATGAAGAAATTGAAGAAGAGTCGTCATATACGTGTAGGGAAGAAGATGTTCAACAAGCGGGCTCGTGCTGGCAAGTTCAAGTTTGGTGAGTACGTGGTCTATTTGGATGGTTGTGAGATCATTGATGGACGCAAGTTCGTTCGTGGGTTCAAGGCACCGAATTACCAAGTTGCAGTACAGTGGGCAAGGGATCATGCGAACAAGGATGGGTATACAAGCTCGTTCTATTGCCATGAGTTCACTAGCCCTCCATTGGACTTGACAGACAGTGATGATGACGAGGAGTATCCTGATGATCCAACAGACGACATTCTGGAAGACTATGTTCGTCAGAATCGTCATCTTCGTGTAGGCACCAAGTTCTTCAACAAACGTGCTTCCGCAGGTGAGTGCAAGCACGGTGAGTACGTGGTGTATTTGGACGGTTATGAACGGCTTGATGATAAACTGGATGGTAAGAAGGTCGTTCGTGGGTTCAAGGCACCGAATTATCAGGAAGCCATGAAGTGGATCAAGGAACATAATCACCCTGATGAGATAGATGGTTTTACGGGTCGGTACTTTTGTCAACAATTTATTGAGTCATGGGTAGACAAAGATAATATCAGGGACGACGAGTTCCCCGATGACCCAACATGCGATTCACTGGAAGAGTATGTGCCTCCTAAACCAGTTGTAAAGGGTGAGGAAACCAAAGCTGAACGTGCAGTGGTTAGAGATGAAGAGGCTTACGATTTTGTGGAAGATGATGAGACTGATGAGACGGATGAAGATGAGATGGAGACGGATGAGAAGGATGAGAAGGCACCGTCTCTACCTGAGCAGAATGAGTCTAGGGAGTTCACCAAGAGCGATGCGTTCTATCGTGATCGTACGAATCAGGATTGAGTTGAGAGGGGAAGCGTGAAGGTGAAGATGTTTACTTGAAGAAAAAAAACAGTCGGTGTGTTGTCTGATGTTGAGTGCTGTATTGTAAACAGGAGTCATTACTTGTCCGTCTCTCTCTGATACAACGTGTATGTCCATCACAATTCTGTCAGCAAGAACACTACCTGTAGAGTATGATGATCCTCGGGTGTATACGGGAGTCTTATACAACAACGCTCCCTGTGCAATCGTTCATGTCGACTTGGTCGCAGAGTACACCAGATTAAAGGATGAAAACCGTAGTTTGCGTGGACAGGTATTTAGTCTGGGAAAGCGTGTTCAGGAGCTTGAGGAGAAGAACGATGCGATTACAACACGGTTACAGGAAGTTGGAAGTGAAAACGAGAAGCTCAGGATATGTATTCAGGAATTAGAACGTGAGAACGCTAAATTAAGAAACGAGCTGACCACAGTCAAAGCCGAGCTGACCACAGTCAAAGCCGAGCTGACCACAGTCAAAGCCGAGCTGACCACAGTCAAAGCCGAGCTGACCACAGTCAAAGCCGAGCTGACC
>Ga0310811_10005234_pt1 | contig 16385 bp, 18 predicted proteins | sample YCmetagenome_FD_207642 | JGI IMG/M metagenome (GOLD analysis project Ga0310811, IMG submission 207642) | Soil microbial communities from experimental microcosm in Duke University, North Carolina, United States - YC | ecosystem: Engineered > Artificial ecosystem > Soil microcosm > Unclassified ...
TATTTTAGTGGGCAGGATTGTGGTTGACGGCGATCACGGGCGGCGCCTCACTTCCGAATCCTATCGATCCGGGAGATCGTCCGTTGAGCGAAGCGCTGCTACGGGACATTGCTGACTTCTGCCGTCGCTCGCACATGGCTGAGTCGACCTTTGGCCGGCTGGCGGTGAATGACGGCAAGCTCGTGAGTCGGCTGCGGCTGGGCGGCCGGGTGACCACGGACACAGTGGACCGGGTGCATGCGTTCATCGCCCGGGCGCCGCATCGACCACCCATGAACCGGGCGCCGGCTCTCACGCCAGCCGTTCGGGCCGAGCCAGCCGGCAACGCGCCGGGCAATTTCCGCTTCTACGACAACCGGCAGAAATATCTGCTGTTCGTCACCACGTGCAGCGAGAAGTGGGTCGTCGCCCAACGCGTGGGCATGGAGCTGGCGAACATCCACCCGCGACCGCCGGCGCTGCGGCTGTTCGATGCCGGCATGGGCGACGGAACTGTGCTGGCGCGCACCATGCGGGCGATGCACGCACGGTTTCCCACCATGCCGTTCTACATCGTGGGCAAGGAGATCAGCCTGGAAGACGTACGGCTGGTCCTGGAGAAGATGCCGGACCGCCTGTTCGAACATCCGGCCACCGTGCTGGTGATGACCAACATGTACTATTCCGAAGCGCCGTGGCTGAAGCCGAACTCGGTGAATGCCGCCACCAGCCTGGTGTGGCACGAGCTGTCGCTGACCGGGAACACAGCGCACGATTTTGAGGATCAGATCACCGAACTCGGGCCGTTCCTCGCCGAGAGCTGGCGGGCGAAGGTCAGCCGGACCTCCGGCAATCCGGTGTACGAGAAGCCGGTGGTGCTGGTGATCTATCGCGAGGACCACAAGTTCCTGCTGGACCAGGTGCGGCCTCGGCGCGGCTTCACCGAGGCAGAATATGATCTGGTGATCGCCTCGCAGCCGTATCGCGCGCGGGCATCGCTGGAGTTCAAGGCACGTCGCGTGGTGGCGCCTCTGGCGCGAGCGCTGGCGCCGGGCGGCCGGCTCATCGCGATCCACTCGCACGGTGACGATCCTGGGCTGGAGATCATCCGGCGCATCTGGCCCGACGAAAACCCGTTCACCACGGACCGGCATGCGCTGCTGCGCGCGACCAAGGCGGAGCTCGGTCATGCCGGGCGCGACCTGAATTTCGGCGCGTATGCGGATGCCCGGTCGCTGTTCCGCTACGACATGCACACCTTGCCGAGCGAGATCAGCGAGACGATCGGCACATCGACGTTGTTCGCGGCTTGGAATGCCGCGGTCTATGTGGCGCAGATCGAGGACCAGCGGCTGTCCGAGGCCATCAGCAGCGGCGCCTATCTGGAAGCGACCCAGTCGGTGCTGCGAGAGCATGGTGGGCTGTGGTTCTGGGATGAGTCGTATGTGATCTCGCGCAAACGGGATTCCGGCTGATGGACCGCGTTGCGCAACTGATCCGCGACAGCTCGATCGAATTGTCGCCACGTGACGAGTTTGCCGGGGAGGCACTGCGGGGGCAGGTGGAACCTGGCACCACAGTGTTCGTGAACTATCCGTCGAGCGTGTCGCATCATGACATCGTCGCAGCCTGTGCGCGGCTACAGCGCGCGGGGTTTGCTCCGGTGCCGCATGTCGCGATCTGCTGGCGACCGGCGTGGTGGAGCGAAGCGGGGTAGGTGCGGTGTCTTTCGGCGGATATCCGGAGGGGCATCCGGCGATCGACACTGCAACGCTGGATGCGGCATTGCAGGCGAAGGTTTCGCTGGCACGGCGGGCTGGACTGGTGGTGTCGGTGGTGACGCAGTTCGGTTTCGAGGCCGAGCCGATCGCGCGGTGGATCGAGACGCGGGCCGAGCATTGTCCAGTGCATGTGGGCATCGCAGGGCCAGCAAGTGTCGCGACCCTGGCGAAGTTCGCGATCCGCTGCGGGATTGGCACGTCGCTGAGGGCTCTGGCGCGTGGGCATACAGCGTTTGCGCGCGTGCTGGTCGAGGCGGCACCGGATGAGCTGGTCAGGCAACTGGTGGCGAGCGGCGCGCCGATCGCCGGGCTGCATTTATATACGTTCGGCGGAGTGCGGCGTGCGGCGGAGTGGATCCGGCGTGGGGCGAGCGGGTAGCTACAGCGTCGCCTGGGTGCCGAGAATCACCGTCGCCTGTGCGGACAGGACGCCGCCGTTGCCATGCACCAGCGCGGTTTCCGCCTGCGCGACCTGCCGCGCCCCGCATTCGCCCCGGAGCTGGCGCACCGCTTCGATCAGCAGGAACAGGCCATACATGCCGGGATGGCAGTAGGACAGGCCGCCGCCGTTGGTGTTCACCGGCAGGCTGCCTTTCGGGCCGATGCGTCCGCCACTGACGAAGCGGCCACCTTCGCCCTTGGCGCAGAATCCGAGATCCTCCAGGAACAGCACGGTATTGATGGTGAACGCATCGTACAGTTCCAACACATCGATGTCGCTTTCGCGCATCCGGGCCATCCTGTAAGCCGCCGCGCCAGACTCGCGCGCCCCGGTCACGGTGAGGTTGGGCATCGACGAGATCGAGGCATGCGTGATCGCCTGACCGCAGCCCAGGACATAGACCGGCGGCTTGGCCAGGCTGCGCGCGCGCTCGGCTGACATCATCACGATGGCGCCGCCGCCATCGGTGACCAGGCAGATGTCACGCACGGTGAACGGATGGGCGATCGGACGCGCGTTCAGGACATCTTCGATGGTGAGCGGCTTCTTCTCCCACGCTACGGGGTTCAGTAGCGCCCATTCGCGCGCGGCGACCGCCACCTCGGCGAGCTGTTCGCGCGTGGTGCCGAATTCGTGCATGTGGCGCGATGCGGCGAGCGCGTAGGCGGTGGAGGGCAGGAACGGGCGGAACGGCGTCTCATACGGATTGTACTCGCGCGCCGAGGCGGCGCGACGGCCAACGGTGCGCTGTGTGCTGCCATACGCAATCACCGCGACAGAACACAGGCCGGCGGCCAGCGCGGCCTGGGCGTGCGCGACATGCACCTCGAACGACGAACCGCCGACGATGGTGGAGTCGGTGTAGGCGTTCGGCAGGCGTAGATACTCGCAGAGTGACATGGCCGAGGTGCGGGCCTGCGTCGTGGCGCACCAGAGACCGTCCACATCCTTCAGCGTCAGCCCGCAATCGGCGAGCGCGCGATGGATGCCCTGTGCCATCAGGTCGAGTGGGCTCATGTTGGTGGCGACCGCGCCGATATCGGATTCGGCGGCACCCACAATGGCGGCGCTGCCGCGGACGAGGCCGTTCATGGTGCGGTTCCGGCGCGGGTGAAGACGGGGTAGGGTGGTTCGTCACCCTCGGCCGGATGGACCCGGAATTTCACCCGCATGCCGATGCGCACCTCGAGCGGCGGGGTGTCCTCCACGCGGCTCATCAGGCGGAAGCCTTCATCCATGTCGATCAGCACGACGTTGTAGGGATCCCCCTTTTGTGGATACACGGCCGTGGTGGCATGCACCGTGCCCAGGCCCTTGCTGATCCGCCACTCCAGGTTGTCCTTCCCGGTGTAGGGACAGATGATGCGTGGGTAGAACACGGCGGCGTTGGCGTCGGGGCTGAACTGGTAGGCGAGTTCACCCTTTTCCAGGTGTTCCAGATAGACCCCGAGCGGGGATGTGGCTGCGTTTGCCATTACACCGGCCGATCGCCCTGGACGGTGACGCGATGGCCGGAACGGGTGTGCGGCCAGTAGTCCCACATGGCGCGATGCTGCACGCAGCGATTGTCCCAGAAGGCGATGGAGTTCTCGCGCCAGCGGAAGCGGCACTGGAACAGCTCATTCTCCGCGTGGTCCCACAGATAGTGCAGGATCGCGCCGCTTTCGTCGCGCGGGACGCCGACGATGCGCTTGGTGAACCCGCGGTTGACGTAGAGCGCCTTCTTGCCGGTGACCGGATGGGTGCGGACGATCGGGTGCTCGGCGCGTGGGTAGGTGGCTTTATCGGCGACGCCATAATTCGCATAGGTGCCGCGATAGGCTTCCTCCCCATCATGGATCGCAGTCAGGCCATCCAGATACGCTTTCATGCGGTCAGACAGTGCTTCGTATGCAGCGTACATCGAGGCGAACAGCGTGTCGCCGCCGCGCGGCGGGCAGTTACGTATATACAGAATGCTGCCCATCGGCGGTTCCGTATCGCAGGACACGTCGCTGTGCCAGCCCTCCCCGTTGGCGCGGGGCGAGTCCTTGTCGGCATGAATGATCATCAGCTCAGGGTGGCCTGGGGCGTGCGGCGCGGCGGGATGGAGGTGCAGCTTGCCGAAACGCCGGCCGAAATCGAGATGCTGGTCCTCGCTGATTTGCTGGTCGCGGAAGAAGATTACGGAATTTTCGGCGAGCGCGCGGTGGATTTCCTCGAAGGTCTGGTTGCCGAGCGGCTGCGACAGATCGACGCCGCCGATCTCCGCGCCGATGATCGGCGTCAGCCTGTCGACGGTGATCGTGTCGTAGGGCGCCGACTGATCGGCAGCGGGCTTGTAGCGCGGGCCCTGATTGCCACGCAGGCTGGTCATAGACGAATCTCCCAATCAGATCACGGCGATCGCACTCATCTCGATCAGGTAGTCAGGATGGGTGAACTTGCTGACTTCGACAAGCGTGGACGCCGGCGGCGGTGCGGGGAAATATTCCCGTCGCACCTTATGGATCGGCGCCAGGTTCTCCATGTTGCGCACATAGACATCGACGCGGCAGACATTGGCCAAGGTGCCGCCGGCGGCTTCCACCGCAGCCTTCACGTTCTCGCAGACCTGGCGTGTCTGCGCTTCGATATCGCCGACGCCTGCGATGGTGCCGTCAGCCCGCTGTGCGACCATGCCGGAGATGAACACCAGGCGACCGGTTGCCTCGACAGCGATGGCCTGGGCGAAATGCCCACCGGGCTGCGGTGCCTTGTCGGTGACGATGGCTTGGCGTGGCATGGCGTTCTCCCTCAATGGCATTTGAAAGCATCGAACGGTTCGCGGCAGGCGCGGCAGCGATGCAGCGATTTGCAGGCGGTGGAGCCAAATTCGCTGAGCTGCTCGGTATCCGCACTGCCGCAGTGCGGACAGGCGAGTTGCGCGGCACTGAACAACGCCCGGCGCGATGAGGTGTGCGGCGGCGGCGCGACGCCGTGGGCAGCGAGTTTTTCGCGCGCGGCGACCGTGAGCCAGTCGGAGGTCCAGGCTGGCGAGAGGCAGGTGCGCACGCGTGCGTTGATGCCGGCGCGGGACAGGGCCGTTTCAATGTCGAGCGTGATCATGGTCATCGCCGGGCAGCCGCTGTAGGTGGGCGTGATTGTCACATCCACCGTATCGCCGCTGACCGACACGTGGCGCAGGATGCCGAGATCACTGATGGTGAGCACGGGGATCTCCGGATCGCAGACGTCCTGTAACGCGGCGAGCGCGCGTTCGCGTAAGCTTGCCGCCGCTACCATGTGGCACCGGGATAGGTGCGCTGTAGATACTGAAGCTCGGCCAGCAGATGGCCGAGATGTTCGGTATGGCGGCCGGCGCGGCCGCCCGATTGCATCCAGCCATCCTGGGGGCGCGCCAGTGTGGCGCGAGACAATGCCGAATCGACAGTCTCTTTCCACACACCGTGAAGGGATGCGGGGCTCGGCATCGCGTTGCCCTCGACAGCAGCGAACAGTTCGCCGGTATAGGGCCACAGGTCATCGACCGCGGTCTGAGCGCGACGATGGCTCTCCTCGGTGCCATCGCCAAGGCGGATCAGCCATTCCGCCGCATGGCGCAGATGATAGGCGGTTTCCTTTTCCGCCTTCGCGGCGACCGCGGCGAACGTGCTGTCGGACGATGCCGTGGCCGTGCGCCAGAACGGATCGGCAAAGGCAGCGAACAGCAACAGTCGTGTGATGGTGAAAGCGAAGTCTCCGTTCGGCAGCTCGACCAGCAGGCAGTTCCGCCACGCCGGTGCGTCGCGCAGATAGGCAAGCTGATCCTCGCCGTGACCGGTGAGCTCACCTGCATAAGCGTACAGCAGCCGGGCCTGGCCGATCAGATCGAGCGCGATGTTGGCGAGGGCCAGTTCCTCCTCCAATATCGGTGCGTGGCCGGTCCATTCAGACAGCCGATGGCCGAGGATCAGCGCATCGTCGGCCCGATACAGAACCTGGCGGACGAGCGGCGTTTCCTCGACGGTGATCGATGTCGTGGCCATGGGCACGAGACTAGCACGGACCCAACGCTTTGGTATCAGTGCACCGGAATGCGCACCTTCATCGACGAGATGCTGCGCAGCAGATTGGAGTAGGCGCGCGTTGGCGGTTCCAGTACCTCGATCATCGGGAAACGCTTGAGCATCTCTTCCAACAGGATGGTGAGCTGGAGCTCGGCCAGCCGGTTGCCAACACAGCGATGAATGCCGAAGCCGAAGGAAAGATGCTGCCGCGGGCGCGCACGGTCGATCAGGAACTCGTTGGCGCGCTCGATGCCTTCCTCATCGCGATTGCCTGAGATGTACCACATGGCGACCTTCTCACCCTTGCGGATACGCTTGCCGCCGAGCTCGGTGTCACTCAGCGCGGTGCGGCGCATGTGGATCACCGGCGAGACCCAGCGGATGATCTCCGGCACTGCACTGGTGATCAGTTCGGGATTGGCAATCAGCTTGCGGTACTGATCGGGATGATTGTGCAAGGCCCACAACCCGCCTGACATGGAATTGCGCGTCGTGTCGTTGCCGCCGACCAGCAGCAGCAGCGTATTGCCCATGAATTCTGCCGGACGCGATGGCAGATCGCGCGTTGCCTCACCGTGCGCCAGCATGGAAATCAAATCGGGTCGCGGCGGCAGCGCGGCGCGTTCATGCCACAGCGCGGTAAATTCCTCCATCATCTGCTGGAGAACGGCATCGCGCTTTTCATCGGAGTCGATCTCGGTGCCGGCGCGCGTATTCACGGTGGCGACATTGGACCAGTAGGTGAGTTTGCGGCGCTCCTCGAACGGAAAATCGAACAATGTGGCGAGCATCTGCGTGGTGAGCTCGACCGAAACGCGATCGACAAAGTCGAACGGTTCGCCGCGTGGAAGTTCGTCCAGCACGCGCTGCGTGCGTTCTCGAATCGTCCCGGACAGGCGCTGAAGATTCGATGGTGCGACCACAGGCGAGACGACCTTGCGCTGTTCGTCATGCTTCGGTTGATCCATCGAAATGAAGCTGGGGCGGCGGTAATCCATCGGCGCGTCGCGCAGCACGATGCCGCCCATCAGCGCGTCGGAGGAAAACACGTGCTGATTGGTGTCCACCGCCATGATGTCGCGGTATTTCGTCACCGACCAATAGTCACCGTACACACTGCCTTCGCACCAATGCACGGGATCGTCGCGGCGCAGGCGCTCGAAATACGGGTGCCAGATATCGTCCTGGTACAGGCGCGGCTGACTAACGTCGATCCTGTCGAGCGGGAGCGATGCAGCGTCCTCACGCGGGTCGAAATTGACCGGTGCGTTCATCGTGTTTCTTCCCTGCTGGCCGGTGTGCTGCTTCTTTGAATCGCAGCGTGCACCGCGGATTACATGTTGTCCACTTCGTCGGGCACTTCGTAGAAGGTCGGGTGGCGATAGATTTTAGAGGCGGTGGGCTCGAACATCATGTCCTTGTCGGATGGATCGGACGCGGTGATGACGTTCGATGGGACGACCCAGATGGAAAGCCCCTCACCGCGGCGCGTATAGACGTCGCGCGCCGCCTGCAATGCCAGCGTCGCATCGGCGGCGTGCACCGAACCGACATGGCGATGCGCAAGGCCGGTGCGGGCGCGGATGAAGACCTCCCAGAGCGGGGTGGCTGGTTCGGTCATTCGGCGGCTTCACGCAGTGGGGTGGCGCGCTGCTTGGCAGCGTAGGCGAGGGCAGCTTCGCGCACCCAGGCGCCATCCTCATGCGCGCGGTGGCGCGCAGCGAGGCGTTCGCGGTTGCATGGGCCGTCGCCGGCGAGGACGCGGCGGAACTCATCCCAGTCGATCGTGCCGAAGTCCCAGTGGCCGGTGGCGTCGTTGAAGTGCAGGTCTGGGTCGGGGAAGGTGAGGCTGAGGTAGTGGCCCTGCGGCACCGTCGCATCGACGAATTTCTGGCGCAGCGAGTCGTTGGTGAAGCGCTTGATCTTCCAGCGCATGGATGCGTCGGAGTGCTGCGACTGCGAGTCGGGCGGGCCGAACATCATCAGGCTCGGCCACCACCAGCGGTTCAGTGCGTCCTGTGCCATGGCGCGCTGATCCTCGCTGCCGTGGGCGAGGGTGGTCATGATCTCGAAGCCCTGGCGCTGGTGGAAGGACTCTTCCTTGCAGATGCGGATCATCGCGCGGGCGTAGGGGCCGTAGGAGCAGCGGCACAGCGGGATCTGGTTCATGATCGCCGCGCCGTCCACCAGCCAGCCGATGGCGCCGATATCGGCCCAGGTCAGTGTGGGATAGTTGAAGATGGAGGAATATTTGGCGCGGCCGGTCAGCAGCTGTTCGACCAGTTCCTCGCGCGACACACCGAGGGTTTCAGCCGCAGCGTAGAGGTAGAGGCCGTGGCCGCCTTCGTCCTGCACCTTGGCAAGCAGGGCTGCCTTGCGGCGCAGCGTGGGGGCGCGGGTGATCCAGTTGCCCTCCGGCAGCATGCCGACGATTTCCGAATGCGCGTGCTGGCTGATCTGGCGGACCAGGGTGCGGCGATAGGCGTCGGGCATTGCGTCGTTCGGCTCGATGCGTTCTTCGGCGTCGATGCGGGCCTGGAAGCGCGCGGCGGCTTCGCTGGTGTCGACCGGTCCGGTAGGAGCGTTGAGGGCCTGGCTATACATGGTGCTATTCCGGCCAGAAGTGACTGTCGCTCTTGGCTGCCCTACACGGGCACGAGTGTTCGTGGGACAAATATGGCCCAGCCAGCCCCTGTCTGAAAGGTCTGCTCTCATGGACTTCGCCTTGACCGACGCGCAGCAGCAGATCCGCGACGAGGTGCTGCGGCTGTGCGCGCGCTTCGACGATGCCTATTGGCTGGAGCGCGATCGCACCGCGACGTTCCCCGATGCCTTCTTCGGCGCGATGGCGGAGGGCAACTGGCTGGGGGTTTCGATGCCGGAGGAGTTCGGCGGTGCGGGGCTTGGCATCACCGAAGCCGCGATCGTGATGCAGGCGGTGGCGGAGTCCGGGGCCTGCATGTCGGGCGCCTCGGCGATCCATATCAATGTGTTCGGGCTCAATCCGGTGGTGGTGTTCGGCACCGAGGCGCAGAAGCGGCGCATGTTGCCGCCGATCATCGCGGGCGCCGACAAGGCTTGCTTCGGCGTGACCGAGCCGAATGCGGGGCTGAATACCACGCAGATCACCACGCGCGCCGAAAAGCGTGGCGATCGCTATGTGGTGAACGGGACGAAGATCTGGACTTCCACGGCGCAGGAAGCGACGAAGATCCTGCTGCTGGCGCGCACCACGCCGTTGGATCGGGTACAGCGGCATAGCCACGGGTTGACGCTGTTCTACACGACGCTCGATCGCGAGCATGCCGAGGTGAGGCTGATCCACAAGATGGGGCGGCACGCGGTGGACTCGAACATGGTGTTCTTCGAGGACATGGAGGTGTCGGAAGAGGACCGCATCGGCGAGGAAGGGGAGGGGTTCCGGACCTTGCTGCACGGGCTGAACCCGGAGCGTGTGCTGGTGGCGGCGGAAGCAATCGGTATCGGTCGCATCGCGATCGAGCGCGCGTCGCGCTACGCGCGGGAACGTGTGGTGTTCGGGCGCCCCATCGGGCAGAACCAGGGGATACAGCACCCGCTGGCAAAGTGCTGGGCGGAGCTGGAGGCGGCCAACCTGATGGTGATGAAGGCCGCGTGGCTGTACGACACGGGACGCCCGTGCGGGGCGGAAGCGAACGCGGCGAAGTACCTGGCGGGCGAAGCCGGGTTCCGGGCCTGCGAACAGGCGGTGATGACGCATGGCGGGATGGGATACGCGCAGGAATACCATGTGGAACGTTACTTGCGCGAATCATTGATCCCGCGGATTGCGCCGGTCAGTCCGCAGTTGATCCTCAGTTACCTGGCCGAACGCGTGCTCGACCTGCCGAAGTCGTATTGACGATCGTCTATTTGAGCTGGTCGCGGATCTTGTCGACGCCGGCACGGGCGCAGGCCTCGTCGAGATCGCCGCCGGGCGCGCCGCCGGCACCGATCGCGCCAATCACTTCGTCACCTGACTTGATGACGACACCGCCGCCAATCAGGATCAGATGCGGCAATTGGGTGAACAGGTTGGAAAAGCCAGGCGCTGACTTCGCGCGTTCAACCAAAGCCATGGTGTCACTCTTGAACGTGGCAGAGGTGTAGGCCTTGTCGAATGCGCTATCCAGCGAATGGCTGCCGGCGCGATCGCCTCGCAATACAGCCTGGCGGACGCCGTCGGCATCGACCAGGACCGCGGTTTCCGCGTAACCTTGTTCGGCGCATTTCGCCACTGCCGCCGCGACGGCCTGACTGGCAAGCGACGCCGGGATGCGATGGGTGGTCAGCAACCCGTCGGCATGGGCCGCGACGGGGAGCAGGGAAGTGCAGGCGGCCAGAAGAAGGCTACGTTTCATGGCTTTCACTCCTCTATGCGGGCGAACACCAGATTACGGGCACGGCTGGCATCGACGTGCAGGCCGGTGATCGCGCCATTGTTGTCGCGCAGAATTCGGACATCGAGCCAAGCGCGGAACAGGTTGCTCGGGGTGATGATCCGGAAGCAATCGCCTTCGATCGGTTCGATCTCCCAGAACACCGCGACGCGCACCGGACCGGCGACCTGCGCGATCATGCCGGTTTCGCCGCGTTCGATGGTCCACGTCGTCGCGCTCTCCGGGTTGAGGTAGCGACCGGGCAGGTCCTGCGGCAGTAGGGCGCTCGTTGTCAGGCGATGCTGGGTTTCGCGAATGCCGGCATCGCGCTCCAGCTCAAGCGTATCGTCAGGCAGCGGGCGCAGAGTGAAGTCCTTGGAGCCGCGGCTGGTGGTGAGGCGGCCATCCTCGGTAGGGATGATGGGGAATGTGACGCCATGCGTGCTCGCGGTTCTGCGGCCGGTTTTGTCGATGGCCAGTTCCGTGGTGGCGCCCGTCTCGCGGTTCAGGTAGCGGCCGGCAGGCGGGAGCGTTGCGGGCATCGGCGGCATGGGATGGACGCCGGGCTTATCCTCGATCAGTGCATCGACCACCTGGAATGCGAGGTCATGCGGATCGGAACCGCCATCGTTGCTGATGCAGATCACCGCGGCGTCGTGATCCGGGATGCGAACGAAGCTCGTCTTGTAGCCGGGCCACAAGCCGTCGTGACCGACAGTGCGGACGCCGCGATGCGTCTTGATCCGCAAGCCGCGCGCATAGGTATTGGGCTGGCCGTTGGTGAAGGGCGTCATAACGGTGAGCGCGTTCGCCAGGGCCGTGCCGCCGATGCGAGGCGAGGCAACGTTGGCGTGCCACAGCGCGAGATCGGTTACGGATGAAACCAAGCCACCCTCGCCATGCAATGGAAAGCCATGCTGCGCGCGGACCCAACCGTCGCGCATGGGAAGGTAGCCGGTGGCGAGGTTGGGCACGATCTCGGTGGTGCGCTCGACGTGGCGTGTCGCGTTCATGCCAAGCGGGGCGAAGATGCGGCGATCGAGGAAGTCGCGGAATGGCTCGCCGCTGACCTGCTCCACGATGCGGCCGAGCAGCATGAAGTTGGAATTGCTGTAGAGGTAGCGCGAGCCTGGCGTGAAGTTCAGGCCGCGCTGGCGATTCACGCCGTCGAGCAGGTCCTGTGGCTCGATGGGATGGCCGAGGTCGATGCCACCCAGCCGCATGATCTCCAGCACGTCGCGGATGCCAGAGGTGTTGTGCATCAGGTGATCGAGCGTGATGCGGCAGCCGAGGTCGGGGAAGGCAGGGAGGTGGTCGCGCACGTCGTCGTCGGGCGACAGCTTGCCCTCGGCGGCGAGGAGGAGAATGGCGGCGCAGGTGAACTGCTTGCTGACCGAGGCGATGCGGAAGGTGGTCGCCGCGCCGATCGGCACAGTGTGTTCGATGCTGGCGAGGCCTGCGCTCTCGTGGATGGCAAGATCGTTGCCGAGCACGACGCCGATGGTCGCGCCGGGGCCTTCGCTCGCGCGCCACGGGGCGAGCAGTCGTTCCACGCGACGGCGAAGGAGCAGGTCACGCATGCAGCGTCAAGGCGCCGCGGCTCACGGCCGGGTCAGGCCCGGCCATGACAGTTTGCTGGCGCCGATTATGCCTCGATCTCTTCGCGATCCACGTCGCCACCGCCATCTTCGTCCGGCTTCGGCAGGGCAGGGAGCTGGGCTTCGACAATGTCGAACTCAAGCTTGCCGTCCTTCAGCGTGACCTTCACGGAGCCACCCTTCACCAGCTTGCCGAACAGCAGTTCCTCGGCAAGCGGCTTCTTGATGTGCTCCTGGATCACGCGGGCCAGTGGTCGCGCGCCGTATAGCTTGTCGTAGCCACGCTCTGCCAGCCATTCCTTTGCCGCCGATGACAGCTCGATTGTCACGTTGCGGTCGGCGAGCTGGGCCTCGAGCTGCATGACGAACTTTTCCACCACGCGGCCGACGATTTCCGGCGTCAGTCCGGCGAAGGCGATCGTCGCGTCCAGGCGATTGCGGAATTCCGGTGTGAACAGGCGCTTGATCGCGTCTTCGTCCTCGCCCTGGCGGGAGTCACGGCCGAAGCCGATGGCTTCCTTCGCCAGGTCGGATGCGCCGGCGTTGGTCGTCATGATCAGGATGACGTTGCGGAAATCGACCGTCTTGCCGTTGTGGTCGGTAAGCTTCCCGTGGTCCATCACCTGCAGCAGGATGTTGAACAGGTCGGGATGGGCCTTTTCGATCTCGTCCAGCAGCAGCACGGCGTGCGGATGCTGGTCGATCGCGTCGGTCAGCAGGCCGCCCTGGTCGAAGCCGACATAGCCGGGCGGGGCGCCGATCAGGCGGGAAACGCTGTGGCGCTCCATATATTCGGACATGTCGAAGCGGATCAGCTCGATGCCCATCGTGGCGGCGAGCTGGCGGGCGACTTCGGTCTTGCCGACGCCGGTGGGACCGCTGAACAGGTAGTTGCCAATCGGCTTTTCCGCCTCGCGCAGGCCGGCGCGGGCCAGCTTGATCGCGGCGGAGAGGGCCTCGATCGCCTTGTCCTGGCCGAACACCATCGACCTGAGGTCGCGCTCGAGATTGCGGAGCGTTTCCTTGTCGTCGGCCGAGACACTCTTGGGAGGAATGCGCGCGATCTTGGCGACGATCTCTTCGACGTCGCGCAGGGTGACCGTCTTCCGGCGCTTGTGCTCGGGCAGCAGCATGCGTGACGCGCCGACTTCGTCGATCACGTCGATCGCCTTGTCGGGCAGCTTCCGGTCGTTGATGTATTTGGCGGAAAGCTCCACAGCAGCTCGGATCGCCTCGTCCGTGTAGCGGACCTTGTGGTGCTTCTCGTAGTTCGTCTTCAGGCCGCGCAGGATCTTGACGCTGTCTTCCAGGGTCGGCTCGTTCACATCGATCTTCTGGAAGCGGCGGACCAGGGCGCGGTCCTTCTCGAAGTAGTTGCGGAACTCCTTGTACGTGGTCGAGCCGATGCAGCGCAGGTTGCCCGACGCCAGCGCCGGCTTCAGCAGATTGGACGCGTCCATCGCCCCGCCGGACGTGGCGCCGGCGCCGATCACGGTGTGGATTTCGTCGATGAACAGGATGGCGCCCTGCTGGTTTTCCAGTTCGGAAACCACCGCCTTCAGGCGTTCCTCGAAGTCGCCGCGGTAGCGGGTGCCGGCGAGCAAAGCTCCCATGTCGAGGGCGTAGATGGTCGATTTCGCCAGCACTTCCGGCACGTCGCCCTCAACGATGCGCTTGGCGAGACCCTCGGCGATCGCGGTCTTGCCGACGCCGGGATCGCCCACGTACAGCGGGTTGTTCTTGGTCCGGCGGCACAGGATCTGGATGGTTCGCTCGATTTCCGAGTCACGGCCGATCAGGGGATCGATCTTGCCGGCCATCGCCTTCTTGTTGAGGTTCACGCAGTAGTTGGACAGTGCGTCCTGGTTGCGGCGGTTCGGCTTTTCCTCGCGCTCTTGCTCCTGGTGTGCTTCCGGCTGATTGCCGGTCCCCTGCACGGGGCGCTGCGCCGAGCGGCCTGGCGCCTTGGCGATGCCATGACTGATGAAGTTCACGGCGTCGAGACGGGTCATATCCTGCAACTGGAGGAAGTAGACCGCGTGGCTCTCACGCTCGGAGAACAGTGCCACGAGGACGTTTGCACCAGTCACCTCATCGCGCCCGGACGACTGCACGTGGATCGCGGCGCGCTGCACGACGCGCTGGAACCCGGCTGTGGGCTTGGGATCGCCGGCGCGGTCCGTCGCCAGTCCGGCGAGGTCCTTGTCGAGGAATTCCGAGAGATCGGTGCGCAACTTGTCGAGATCGACGCCGCAGGCGCGGAGCACAGTCGCCGCATCGGTATCGTCAGCCAGACCCAGCAACAGATGCTCGAGTGTGGCGTATTCGTGTCGACGTTCGCTGGCGAGCGAGAGCGCGCGGTGCAGCGTCTGTTCGAGGTTTCGTGAAAGCATCGTCGTCGCCGCTCCTACGCACTAAAGGCCCCAACAAGCCCGTCCCAATCATTTGCGGCGGTTGGCCTCGCCGTCAACTCAGGCAGATTCGGTACTCAAGGGCAAATCCGTTAGTCAAAGAATGTGGCATCCTGTGTCTTACAATGTGATGCCGTTCGATCATTCCTTCTCGATCGTACATTGCAAAGGATGCTGATTCTGCCGCGCCAGGTCCATGACCTGCGTCACTTTGGTCTCGGCAACCTCGTATGTGTAAACGCCACAAACCCCGACGCCGCGGCGGTGCACGTGTAGCATGATGCGCGTGGCTTCCTCGCGCGATTTCTGGAAAAACCGTTCCAGCACATGAACGACAAATTCCATCGGCGTATAATCGTCGTTCAGCATCAGCACCTTGTACATCGCCGGCTTGCGGGTTTTGGGCCGCGTCCGGACAACGACGCCCGTATTGGGGCCGTCGGTGTTATTGCTGTTGCCGCCACGCCTGTCGCTGTCGCTCATCTTTCTTCCGCGTCCACCCTATCGCGACACCCCGCCGAATTGGGCGCTCCTGTCCCGATCCAGCCGCGCCTTGGTCCACACCTCGGCCTCTGCCGGAGCACGAACCATATCGGAAGGCGGTGGCAGGTTAAAAGAGCATTGACGCGCAAAGATTAAGGTCGAGTGTCAGTCCAAGAAAAAAAGGCCCGGGTGAATGACCAGGGCCTTTTCCTCGATCCACCGTTCTGTGCCCCGGGTCAGGCCGACTTGGCGAACTTTTCCATGGCCAGGCTGAAGCGCGCCGTGAGCGGTGCCATAACCTGTTCGGTCAGCTTGAGCGAAGCGTCGGTCAGCTTGCCCGAGTCGGCCATGGCCTTCTCAATCGTGGTACGGGCGAGGCTCGTCTGCAGGTCGAACGCGTCCTTCACCGATTTGGCAGACGACAACGCCTTGAACGTCGACATCGTCTCCTCGAACGACGCCTGGGCGTTTGCCGCGATCTGCTTGCCGATGTCCTGGACGCCGGCCGTCCAGATCTGGCCGGACTTCATCAGGGCCTCGGCATTCCCCTGGCTGAACGCCACGAGCTCCTCGGCCGTCTTCATCGCCTTTTCCATTCCTTCTTTCACCTTTGCCTGAGTGTCGGCGAGCCCTGTAGCCGCCTTTGCCATACCGTCCTTGAGGCCCGAAACCGTGGCTTCGAAACCCTTGCCGGCCACGGTCGCCGTCTGATCCTCGATCGCGGCGGTGGCCTCGATGGTCTTTGGTTTGCTTGACATGTACGTCATCTCCTGCGGGTACGGCCCGTAATGGCTCATCCAGGGCGTGCACGTGTGCGTCGCATGCGCCGGTGACCCGAGCCGTTTTGCTGCAATGCAGCATGAGATTGATATATGCCCCCTCTTCGGATCGATCAAGCGATTTATTGTGCGCTGCACAAGAAACTTTTGTGGCCATTTCAAATGACGAGGCAGGCACTTCGCTTGTGCAAGGATCCACCCGTAAGCCGTTCAGTTTTTTCCGTTTTTGCGCGGAATTCGGCTGGACAGGCGCGGCACGCCGCCCGTAAGGTCAAGCGGGACGGTGGAAGGGGGAGAATACGGATGGCTGCTTGGCGAAGCCCGGCGCGCGGAGTTGTGAAGCGGCTGGTCGCGCCATTCGGCGTTTTCCTCTGCCTGTCGGTGTCGGTCGGCGTGGCACACGCGCAGGTTGGGTCCGACCGTTACGCCTCAATCGTCGTGGATGCCACCACCGGCAACGTCCTGGAAGCGGCCAACCCGGACGCCC
>Ga0310811_10005235_pt1 | contig 16385 bp, 17 predicted proteins | sample YCmetagenome_FD_207642 | JGI IMG/M metagenome (GOLD analysis project Ga0310811, IMG submission 207642) | Soil microbial communities from experimental microcosm in Duke University, North Carolina, United States - YC | ecosystem: Engineered > Artificial ecosystem > Soil microcosm > Unclassified ...
ACCGCCCCCGGGCGTCCCTCACGGTGGGCCCCCCCACGCCCGGGGGTGCGTTCATTCACGCAGACCCTGATCGGGGCCTGCGTCACTGCGTCAACCCTCTGTCACGCCTCCGAAACGGCCTCGCTGGAGGTCGCCCACAGGTTGATGCCGGCCTCCACGGCGTGCTTGTCGATCTGCGCCAGCTCCTCGGGGGAGAACTCGAGGCGGTCGAGCGCGCCGAGGCTGTCCTCGAGCTGCGCGACGCTGCTCGCGCCGATCAGCACCGAGGTCACCCGCGCGTCGCGCAGCGCCCAGGCCAGTGCCATCTGGGCGAGCGACTGGCCGCGCCCGACCGCGATCGCGTTGAGCGCCCGGATGTGGGCGACGTTGCGCTCGTTGAGCGCCTCGCCGGACAGGTAGGAGTCGCGGGAGGCGCGCGAGCCGTCCGGGATGCCGCCGAGGTACTTGTCCGTCAGCATGCCCTGCGCGAGCGGCGAGAACGCGATGCAGCCGACGCCGATGTCGCCGAGCACGTCCAGCAGCTCCTCCTCGATCCAGCGGTTGAGCATCGAGTACGAGGGCTGATGGATCAGCAGCGGCGTGCCGAGCTCGCGCAGGATCTCGGCGGCCCGCCGGGTGTGCTCGGGCCCGTAGGAGGAGATGCCCGCGTACAGGGCCTTTCCGGAGCGGACCGCCTGGTCGAGCGCGCCCATCGTCTCCTCGAGCGGCGTGGACGGGTCGAACCGGTGGCTGTAGAAGATGTCGACGTAGTCCAGGCCCATCCGGCCGAGCGACTGGTCGAGGCTGGAGAGCAGGTACTTGCGCGAGCCGCCGCCCTGGCCGTAGGGGCCGGGCCACATGTCGTAGCCGGCCTTTGTGGAGATGATCAGCTCGTCGCGGTAGGGCCGGAAGTCCTGCGCGAAGATCGTGCCGAAGTTGCGCTCGGCGCTGCCGTAAGGCGGGCCGTAGTTGTTGGCCAGGTCGAAATGCGTCACGCCGCGGTCGAAGGCGCGGCGCAGGATGGCCTGCTGCGTCTCGAGCCCCCGCGCGTCGCCGAAGTTGTGCCACAGGCCCAGCGACACGGCCGGCAGATCGAGTCCGGAACGTCCGCTGCGGCGGAAGACGGCGGCGTCGTACCGCTCCGGCGCGGCTGTGTAACTCATGGTGTCTCTCCTTGGACGGTACGGAACTCTGGCGGCGCCTCCACTCTCGATCTACGCCCGTCCACCTGTCCAATAGAAGAATCCGATCCGCTCGATCGGCCGCGGCGCTCAATCGCCGGACGCGTTTCTTGCCCGAGTCTTGCCCTCCCCATGCCCTCGCGGTCCTGGCAAGCGCGGGCCGGGCTGTCATAGGGTGTCGGGGTGTCCAATAACAATGATCTTGACCCCGCCGCCAGCACGCAGATGTTCCGCGCGTTCGTCTCCAACAACGGCACCCCGAACTCGCCCACTCCGGCGGCGACCGCTTCGGGTCCCGGCAGCAACTCCGGCAGCTCCGGCAAGGTGATCGTCGGTGTCGTGCTCGCCGTCGTCGTCATCGCGGTGATCGCGTACCTGGCGCTCTGAGTCGAATCCGCGGCGTGCCGCGCGCGAAGGCTCATGCCCTCGCGCGCGGCACGCCGCGTGGCGTTACGCCCGATCCGTTGCCGCCCAGGCGAATCCGCTACAGCTGGGTCGCGGCCTAGGCGCCCGCGGGGCTCGGCTCGACGGGCTCGGGCGTTGTCTGCGCTGCCGCCAACCGCCGGTAGGGGCGGGCGAGCACGAAGTAGAGCGCGCCGACGGCCAGCAGCACCACCATGACCATCAGCGTGATCCAGTCGAAGTTGAACAGGCTGCCGCGCGGGCTGGACAGGCCCGAGGGCCACACGATGTTCAGCAGCATCAGTGCCAGGTACGCCGCGGCCCCGATGCTCACTGGCCAGCCCCAGCGGCCCAGCCGGAACGCGCCGGCCGGCTGCCAGCCGCGCGCCCGCGCGATCATCGAACCCAGCACGGTCAGCAGGAACGACAGGTGGATCCCGGAGACGCCGAAGGACACCAAGAGCGTCAGGGCATTGACTCCGGCGGGCATGGTGAACCACAGGATCTTGACGTCGCTGGACGGATTGACGTTCACCAGCAGCGTGAACAGCACCGGCACGACGCAGGCGACCAGCAGGGCGTTGACCGGCGTGTGGAAGCGCCGGGAGACCGAGCTGAGACCGCGGCTGAACGGCAGCACCCTGTCTCGCGCGTAGGAGTAGATCAGCCGCGATCCGGCGCCCTGCACCGCCGTGCCGCAGGAGAAGAACGCCACGACGACCATCACGAGGAAGAGGTCCTGGACCGAAGACGGGAGTTCGGCGAGGATCGCGGGCACGCCGCCGGTGAACGAGGCGGCGTCCGCGTATCCCTTGGGGGAGGACGGCATCGCCAGCAGCAGGCCGATGACGAGCACCGCCGAGGCGAGCCCGCCGTAGAGCAGCGCCGAGCGCATCGCCCGCGGCACGGTGCGGGAAGCCGACTTGGTCTCCTCGGCGATGTCTCCGGCGGATTCGAACCCGTAGAAGATGTAGACGTGCGCCAGGATCGCCACCAGCGCGGCGCCGGTGAGCCAGTGGCCGCCGAAGTCGACGCCGAGCGGGTTCGGGCCGGCGTGCTCGGCGCCCTGCGAGGAGAACAGGAAGCCGAAGCCGTGGTGGAAGCCCGCGACTGCGAGCGCGATGGCGACGCCGAAGGTGCCGAGGGTCTCGACGAACACGCCGAGCCGGGAGATGCGGCCCATCAGCTTCGCGCCCACGGTGTTCATCAGCGTCTGGATCACGATCATCAGCACCGTGACCAGGAGGACGGTGCCGTGCGAGGTGCCGTTCAGATGCGTGCCGAACAGGTTGTTCAGCAGGGTGGTGAGGTAGCTGACGACCCCGGTGTCGACGCTGGCCACGGTGACGAGCAGGGCCAGCCCGTAGATCCAGCCGATCCACCAGCCGTATTTGGGACCGACGGTGCGTCTTCCGTACTGGTAGAGCGCTCCGGCGATCGGGTAGTGGCTGGCGAGCTCGCCGAAGACCAGGGCCACCAGCAGCATGAACCCGACCACCGGGATCATCAGCCACAGATAGCGCGGGCCGGCCGTTCCGACGCCGAGGACGAACAGCGAGTACACCCCCACCATCGGCGAGAGGTAGGAGAAGGCCACGCTGAAGTTGTCGAACAGTCCCAGCACCCGGTGCAGTTCCTGCTTGTAGCCGAGGCGTTCGAGGTGGGCCGCGTCCTCGTCTGGTGTCTCCGTCGACACACCGGCTATCTCACTCATGCTCGTCTCCTTTGATGGCACGAAACCGGCACACGTTCCTGTTGTCAGTACCCGTTTTTGCACGAGGAGCGGCCGCCCGGCGCGAGGAGATCAGGCAGTGCTTGCAGCGCCCGCAGTGCCCGCGTGGCCGCGCTCCTGCAGCACCCAGGTGTTGCCGTCGGGGTCGGCGAAATCTGCGAAGCTGGCGTAGTCGCGCCGGGCCTCGTCGATGCCGGGCGCGAGGGCGCCGGCCCACGCGTCGAGCGGGGTCTTGTGCCGGATCTCGCCGACCTGCACGCCGCGGCCGACCAGTTCGGCCCGCGCCTGCTCCAGATCGGTCACCACCAGGTGCATGCGGCGAGCGGAGCCGGGTTCCGCGTCGGTCAGGCCGACGCCGAACTGCAGCGAGCACGCCGAGCCGGGCGGGGTGACCTGCACGACGCGGAAATCGGGGCTCGGCGCGTAGTCCACCTCGACCGGGAACCCGAGCGCGTCCCGGTAGAACGCGAGCGCGCGGTCCGCGTCGGCGACCGGCAGGATGACGACTTCGAGGGTGTAGTTCATTTCAGCCTCCTTGGATGACTATCTTGGCTCAGCCGACGTATCAGCCGGTGGATTCATCACGGGAGCGCCGGTAGTGGCGGCGCGCCTTCATGCGGTTGCCGCACGTCGCCATCGAGCACCAGCGGGCGTTGTTCGGCTTGCTGTGGTCGATCAGGAACAGCCGGCATTCGGGGTTCGCACAGGAGCGCAGCCGGCCCGGGCTCTCGACACGCAGTTCGTCCCACGCGAGCGCGGCCAGTGCGGCGGTGCTGCGTCCGCGCGGCAGGTCGAGCAGCAGCTGCTCGTCCGCCGGCCGGGTGATCCTCATTTCTAACCCCCTCAGTACGTTTGACGGGTTATACCCTTCGATGCTGGGATGCTAACCAGCAAGACGCCCTAAGCGAGTTAGATTCGCGGTGGGCGAGACCCGCCGCCGCGTCCCGGCGCCACCGCCGTTCCGACCTCACCGCCGTTCCGAGGGAGCCCGTCATGACCGCCGTCCACCACCGCTACGCCACCGTCCAGGGCCGCCGGCTGTTCTACCGCGAGGCCGGCCCCGCCGACGCCCCCGTCGTCGTGCTCCTTCACGGCTTCCCGACCAGCTCGTTCATGTTCCGCGGGCTGGTGCCCGCGCTCGCCGGCCGGTACCGCGTGATCGCGCCCGACCACCTCGGCTTCGGACTGTCCGACGCGCCGTCCGCCGAAGAGTTCGACTACACCTTCGACGCGCTCACCGAGCTCACCGCGCAGCTGCTGGCCCAGCTCGGCGTCACCCGCTACGCGCTCTACGTGCAGGACTACGGCGCCCCGATCGGCTGGCGGCTCGCCCTCGCCGACCCGGGCGCGGTCACCGCGATCGTCACGCAGAACGGCAACGGGTACGACGCCGGCTTCGTCGACGCGTTCTGGCAGACGGTCTGGGCCTACCACCGCGAGCAGACCCCTGAGACCGTGGCGGGCGTGCGCGGCGCGCTCACCCGCGAGGCCATCCGCTGGCAGTACCTCACCGGCGTCCCGGACGAGACGCTGGTCAGCCCGGAGACCTGGGAGCACGACCACGCCCTGGTCTCGCGCCCGGGCAACGACGCGATCCAGCTCAAGCTCTTCCTCGACTACGCCACCAACCCGCCGCTCTACCCGGCGCTGCACGCCTACCTGCGCGGCCACCGCCCGCCGGTGCTCGCGGTCTGGGGCCGCGGCGACGGGATCTTCGGCCCCGACGGCGCGCGCGCCTTCGCCGCGGACGTCCCGGACGCCGAGATTCACCTGCTCGACGGCGGCCACTTCCTGCTCGAGAGCGCGGGCGACGAGGTCGCCGAGCTGATGCTCGACTTCCTCGGCCGGGTCGTGAAGTAGTCCGCGGCCCAGCCGGTTTTCCGACCCGTTCCGCCCGCCATCCCGACCTGCCGAGGAGCACACGGATCATGTACACGACGACGAGCGCCGGGATCCGGCAGGGAGCGCCGACGCCGACGGCGATGCAGAAGGTGACGGCGATGCCGACGCCGATGCGGACGGCGATGCCGACGCCGACTGCGATGGCGGACGGGACCGCCGGGGCTGCCGGGCCGGCGAGGCCCGCCGCGGCGTCCGCCGCCATGCCGATGACGATGTCGGCGGAGTCCCTCAGCCCGCTGCGCGCCTTCCTGCGCACCGAGTCGGCCAGCGCCCGCATCCTGGTCGGGGCCGTGCTGCTCGCCCTGCTCTGGGCGAATCTCGGGCCGGGCGGGTACGCGGCGTTCTGGGGCTGGCACCTGGCCGTGCGGGTCGGCCCGCTGGCCGCCTCGCTGGACCTGCGCGACTGGGTCAACAGCGGTCTGATGACACTGTTCTTCCTGGTCGTAGGGCTCGAGGCGCGGCGCGAGTTCGATCTCGGCGAACTGCGCGAGCGCCGCAGGCTGATCCTGCCGGCAGTGGCGGGGCTCGCCGGGATGCTCGTTCCCGTACTGATCTATCTGGCCGTCAACCGCACCGGCGGCGGCGCGGGCGGCTGGGGCGTGGCCATGTCCTCGGACACCGCGCTCGCCCTCGGCGTGTTCTCGGTCGTCGGACGCGGCGTGCCCGACCGCATCAGGGTATTCATCCTCACCGTGTTCGTGATCGACGACGTCGTCTCGCTCGTCGTCATCGCGGCCGCGTACAGCAGGCACATCGACTTCGGCGCGCTCGTCGTCGCAGTGATCGCATATGCCGGCGTGCTGGCCACCACCCGGCTGCCCCACCCGCGGCGCAAGCCGCTGTTCGCCGCGCTCGCGGTGACGGTCTGGGCGGCGCTGCTCGCCGGCGGCATCGACCCGGTCGTCGCGGGCCTGGCCGTGGGCCTGGCCACGTCGGCGTCGGCGCCGCGGCGGGACGCGCTGGAGGAGGCGACCACACTGGTCCGGCTCTTCCGTGAGCAGCCCTCGCCGGAACTCGCGTCCGAGGCGACCCGCGGCCTGGCCGGCGCGCTGTCCGCGAACGCCCGTCTGCAGCACACCTTCCACCGCGTCAGCAGTTATCTAATCGTGCCGCTGTTCGCGCTGGCCAACGCCGGCATCGCGGTCACCCCGCATGCGCTGCGGCTCGCGCTGACCGCCCCGATCAGCATCGGCATCTTCCTCGGCTTCGTGCTGGGCAAGCCGCTCGCGGTGTTCGGCGCCGCGTGGGCCGTCGCCCGGTTCGGCCGGGGCACGGTGCGCCCGCCGGTCGGCTGGGGCGCGGTGCTCGGTGGCGGAACGATCTCAGGGGTCGGCTTCACCGTCTCGCTGCTGATCGCCGACCTGGCGTTCACCGGCCCGGCGCTGGCAGAGGCCAAGCTCGGCGTGCTCGCCGCCGCGCTCGGCGCCTTCCTCGTCAGCATGCTGACGTTCCGGCTGATCGGGCTGCTGCCCGGCCCGGCCCGCACCCGTGCGCTGCTCGGCACCGGACGGCAGCTGAGCGACCTGGAGACGCCGGTGGACCCGGCTCGCGACCACGTGCGCGGGCCGGCCGACGCGGCCGTGACCGTCGTCGAGTACGGCGACTTCGAATGCCCGTGGACGCAGATGGCCGCCCCGACCGCGCGCGAGCTGCTGGCCCGGCACGGTGACATCCGCTACGTCTGGCGGCACCTGCCGCTGCACGACGTGCATCCGCGCGCGCAGCTGGCCGCGGAGGCGGCCGAGGCCGCGGGCGCGCAGGGACGGTTCTGGCCGATGCACGACCTGCTGCTCGCCCATCAGGACGCGCTGAACCTCGACGACCTGGTCGGCCACGGAGTCCGGTTGGGGCTGGACGTGGACCGGTTCCGGGCCGACCTGCTCAGGGGCCGCTTCGCCGGCCGCGTCGCGCAGGACGTGGAGAGCGCCGACCGCAGCGGGGTGGCGGGCACCCCGACGTTCTTCGTCAACGACCGCCGGCACGAGGGTCCGCAGGACCTCGTCGCGCTCGGCCGGGCCATCGGCGAGGCCAGGGACCAGGCGGCCGCCCTCGCCACCGCGTGAGGTCGCATCCGGCCGGCCCGCCGGCCGGATGCAGCCGGATTCCAAGTGAATGCTTGACATCGCGCCGCGCCGGGCCAAAAATCCAAGCATGTCCTTGGAATCCGTGGAACCTGTGGAATCTGTAGAGCCCGAACCCGCACGACGGGCCGGTGGCGGGCAGCGGCGCCGGCTGCTCGACGATCCGCGTGCCATCAGGGCACTGGCGCACCCGACGCGGCTCGCACTGCAGTCGATCATCGGGCGGTCCGGGCAGATCACCGCGGCCGCCGCGGCGCGGGAGCTCGGCATCAGCCACGCGCTCGCCGTGCACCACCTGCGTCAGCTCGCGAAGTACGGGTTCGTCCAGCAGGTCGAGGGCGCCGACAATCGGGAGAAGCCGTGGCGGATCGCGCACACCTCCTACGACATCGAGGACATGGACGCGAGGCCGGGCGGCGCGGACGCGATGGCGGTGCTCGAACAGGTCGGGGCCGAGACAGGGCTCGAAGAACTCGGTAAGTGGCAGGAGATACGGGCGTCCTGGTCCGAGGGCTGGCGGCGCAACTCCGGTGTCGGGCGCAGCACCGTCTACCTGACCGAGGAGGAGCTCGGCCGGCTGACGAAGGCGTTCGAGGCCCTGGTCACCGAGTACGTCGAGCAGCGACCGCTCGACGACGTCGGTTCCCGTCCGGCCGGTTCGCGTGCCGTGACCATGACGCTCATCGTGGCACCGCACGCTCCGACCGAAGCGGAACACTGACATGCGCGCCATCGCACTCGCACTGCGGCATCGCGACCTGCGGCTGCTGCTGGCATCCGGGCTCGTCTCGCTGACCGGCGACTGGATCCTGCGGATCGGCCTGGCCTACAGCGTCTACGAGCTCACCGGTTCCACGCTCGCCTCCGCGCTCACGCTGCTGACCTCGTTCGTGCCGCAGATCGCGCTGGGTTCGCTCGCGGGCGTCTTCGTCGATCGCTGGGATCTGCGACGCACGATGGTCGTCGCCGACCTGCTGCTCGCCGCCGGGCTGCTGCCGCTGCTCGCGGTCCACCGGCCTGGGCAGATGTGGATCGTCTACCTCGTCTCCGCCTGGCAGGGCTGCGTGCAGCAGTTCTTCAACCCCGCGCAGCAGAGCCTGCTGCCGCACGTCGTCGAGGACGGGCAACTCGTCACGGCGAACGCGCTCAACGGCCAGAACGGCGACGTCTCACGGCTGGTCGGCTCCGCGCTCGGCGGCGCGGTCGCGGCGGCCGGCGGGATCACCCTGCTCGCGCTCGTCGACGTCGCCAGCTTCCTGATATCCGCCGGTCTCATCGCACTGATGCACTCCGGCCGCCGGGAGGCGCGTGCGCGGGCCGCGGGCGGCGAACTGCGCGCCCGGGTCTCCGGGATCCGCGCGGAATGGGCCGAGGGGATCCGGCTCAGCGCCCGCCATCGGGTGCTGCGCGTGATGGCGGTGTTCGTCCTGATCACCAGCGTCGGCGAGGGCGTGATGGGCACGTTGTTCGCGCCGTTCGTACGCACGTCGCTGCACGCCGGCGCGGGCATGTACGGGGTGATCGGCGCCGCGCAGGCGGTCGGCGGCATCTGCGGCGGACTGCTCGCCGCCTCGCTCGGCGAACGGCTTCCGGCCGCCCGCGTGCTCGGGCTCGGCGCGCTCGCGTTCGGCGCGATCGATCTGGCGCTGTTCCTCTATCCACTGGCCTACGTCGCCGCCTGGCCCGCGATCGTGCTGATGATCGTCGTCGGCTTTCCGGGCGCGCTGTTGCTCGCGGCCATGATGACGCTGCTGCAACGCAACACGGCCGACGGCCACCGCGGTCGCGTCTTCGGTGCGCTCGGCGCGATCGAAGGCGTGGCGGCGGTCGTCGGCGCCGTGGGAGCCGGTGTGCTCGGCACCGCTCTCGGCATCATCCCGACCCTGGCGGCCCAGGGCGGGGGCTACGTCGTGGCGGGCGTGCTCGTCCTGCTGACCTCGGTGCAGGAGGAGCGCTCCGAACCGGCGTCGGCCGAACCGGCACGGAAGGGCGAGTCGCCCGGGTCGCCCGAATCCACCGAGCCGGTCTCCGCAGCCTGACATCGCCGACCGTGCCGAGCCTGTCGGCCGTGCCGGCCCCGCTGACTGTGCCGCCCCGGCCGCCCCGGCCGCCCCGGACGGCTCAGACGAGCTGCTCGCCGCCGTCGATCGGGAGGATCACACCGGTCAGGAAGGTGTTGGTCAGCGCGAACAGCACGGCGCCGGCGACGTCCGCGGAGACTCCGATCCGGCCGGCCGGGTTGGTCGTCGAGCGCTGGTCGAAGAACGCCGCCTTCTTCTCCTCGCCGAGCGCGTCGTAGGCGCCGGTGTCGATGGTGCCGGGGGAGACGGCGTTGACCCGGATCGGAGCGAGCTCGACGGCGAGCGAGCGGGCGACGACGTTGACGGCGCCGTTGGTCGCGCCGACCGCCAGCATGCCGATCGACGGCTTGAGCGCCGCCCCGCCGGAGAAGAGCACGAACGAGCCGTCCTTCGGCATCCGCGGCGCGAAGTGCTTGGCCAGCAGGATGGGGCCGAGCACCTTGGTATCGAAGGCTTTGAGCATGGTGTCGTGGTCGAGGTCCGCGGCGGTGCCGCGGGCGCGCGCGGAGGCCGTGGTCACCACGTGGTCCACGGTGCCGAGGCGCTCGGCGAGCGCCCGCACGCTCTCCTCGTCGGTCAGGTCCACGGTCTCCGCGCCGATGCCCGGGCCCTGGTCCTTGTAGGCGGCGGCCAGCGCCTCCGCGTCCCGGCCGGCGACGACGACCTTCGCCCCCGCGTCCCGGACGGCCAGGGCGATCGCGCGGGCGATCCCGCTGCCGCGTCCGATCACCAGGACTTTGCGGTTCTGCAGTGTTGCGGACATGTCAGGCTCCTCATCGGTTCCGTGCTCATGACGGCGAATGGGTGATCGAATATATGAGTACTGTTTTGTGCGGGCCTGTCGGGCCTGCGGGCCTGCAGGCTGCGGCCTACGGCCTGCGGACCGCGCGCATCCCTGCGGACGCCCGTGCCGGCGTCAGCCGCGCGCCTGGATCTCGTCCGGGTCGAGGCCGCGGTCGAAGCCGTGCGCGATCACGCTCTGGCCGGGCTCGAGTGCGAGCCGCTCGCCGTCGAGGTAGACCTCGATCTTGTCCGGCTCGAAGGACAACAGCCCGCGTACGCGGCGCACCTCGGGCCATGCGTCGACGTAGGACCAGGCGGCGCCCTTGCGCTCGCCGATGTCGTAGTAGTCGGCGAGTCCCTTGTACGGGCAGAACGTCTGGCCCTCGGCCGGAGTGAGCGCGGACTCGTCGACGTCCTCACGCGGCACGTACCAGCGCGGCGCGAAGCCGGACTCGTAGAGCACGACCGGCCGGTGCGTGTCCGCGATCACCCGGTCGCCGTCCCGCACCACGAGGTGCCGCGAGCTGTCGCGGATGTCGTTGCGGTGATACGGGTCCGCGGCGTGTCCGACGATGCGCTCGTCCTCCTCGTAGAACGCGTCCATGGCCCGCCAGGCGAAGGCGATCCGGCCGCGCAGTTCGTCGGCGAACCCGGGAAGCGCGATGTGCTCCCACGCGGCGCGTTCGACGCTGCGGCCGCCGCCGGTGACCGTGAACCAGGCGGTCTCGCCCAGGTCCCGGTGCTTGGTGGTGCGCGCGGGTTCGCTCAGCACGCCCGCCTTCACGTCGGCGCGCGGGAAGTACGCCACGGGGTAGTGGCCGGGCTCGTGGAGCAGCACGACGTCCTCGCTGTCCGCGATCCACTCGTCGCCGAGGCGCACCCGCATCCGGCGGCGCAGCGGCTCGGCGAACAACAGCCGCTCGGGCAGCGGCTGCTCGACCAGGAACCGCCCGATCGCCCGGCCGCCGAGCGGCCCCTGCTGCCATGACAATCCCATGATCATGCTCCCTCGGTCCGCGGCCGCGGGCTGCCCGCCCGGCCGGTTTTGCTAACGTGTAACTCGACGATATATCCGTTAGGATGATGATGCAAGGTCCCGCGCTGAGGCCAACTGGGTGGCTTGTGCTCGAGTGGACTAATGGATACGATGATGCTATGGGCATTATGACAGTTGATCTGCAGGCGGCCCAGCGGGCCGGCTTCCCGATGGGCGGCGAGCCGCTGGTCGCGCTCGACCTGGTGGACACGCTGATGACGGCGGTGGATCCGGAGCAGGACCTGCTCGCCTCCGTCGAGCGGCGCGGGGCCTGGTGGCACCTGCAGGCGGCGAGGCTGCCCACGCCGGCCGAGCCGGATCCGGCGGCGGTCCGGCGGCTGCGTGCCGCGGTCCGCGACCTGCTCGACGCGCACCTCGAGGGCCGCGCACCCCGGCCGACCTCGGTCGAGGACGTCAACGCGGCGGCCGCCTCGGTTCCGGCGAGCCCGCGGCTGGACTACCCGGGCGCGGACGGCGTCGAGCCGGTGGCCGGCACCCGCTGGCACACCGAGCACGGCGGAGACGTGGCGCTGGCGTACATCGCCCGCGAGGCCATCGGGCTGCTCGGCGCGCCGCAGGAGCTGGCCCGGCTGCGCCGCTGTGCCAACCCGGCCTGCTCGATGCTCTTCCTCGCCGAGACCCGCCGCCGGCAGTGGTGCGCGAGCAACGTCTGCGGCAACCGCGTACGCGTCGCCCGGCACCAGGAGAAGGTGCGCTCGGCCCGGCACGAGCACGACACGCCCTGATCGAGGCGTACTGAACGCACAGCCCGGAGAAGGCGTCCGATTCGGAAGGAGCCCGAGGTGACCGCCTCGACCACGATCCAGCAACACCGCTTCCACCCCGGCGAGCTCGAGGTGCAGCGCCGCGCGGGCGTCTCCCGTGAGGCGGCGCGGCTCGAGGGCATGCTCGCCGCGCCGCGGCTCGACGGCGGAGCGGCGAGCTTCCTGGCCAGGCGCGAGTTCGCGGTGCTGACCGCGCGCGACGGCGCCGGGCGGCTGTGGACCTCGCCGCTGCTCGGCCCGGCCGGTTTCCTCGAGGCGCACGGAACGAGCCTCGAGGTGCACGCCGCCCTGTCCGCCGCCGACCCGCTCGCCGCGATGCCGGCGGGCGGACAGGCCGGCCTGATCGCGATCGAGTTCGCGATCCGCCGCCGTTTCCGGGTCAACGGGATGCTCTCCGCCGTCTCCTCGCACGGCCTGACTATCGACGCCGACCAGGCGTTCGGCAACTGCCCCTCGTACATACAGCAACGGTTGTTCGATGCCGTGCGCGACGATTCCGCTACCGTCGGTACGGGAGCCGCGGGCCGATGGGATGGCGGAAACCCGACCGATCTGACTCCCGAAGCGTGCTCGCTGATCCGCTCGGCCGACACGTTCTTCCTCGGTACCGCGCACCCGGAGCGCGGCGCCGACACCTCGCACAAGGGCGGCCGTCCCGGCTTCGTCCGGATCGAGGGGGACGACCTGTGGTGGCCGGACTACGCGGGCAACAACATGTTCAACAGTCTCGGCAACATCGCCGCGAACCCCCAGGCCGCGCTGCTTTTCGTGGACTTCGCCACGGGCCGCACGCTGCAGCTGACCGGCTCCGCGGAGCTGCAGTGGATCGAGCCCGGCTCGGCGGGCGACGACGGGGAGACCGGGCGCCGGGTGCGCTTTCGCCCCGCCGCGATCACGGCCGGCTCCGTCCGCCTGCCGATCCGCTCCGCCCTGGTGAATCAGTCCCCGGACAATCCGGATCCCAGGCCGTGACCGGGCCGGCGCGCGAGGCCGCGGCCGGGCGCGCGGACCGTTCGCCGAATCTCGCGAGGCCATCGAGAAGTCTCATGTGAACGATCGCTCCGTCGCCCGCGCCGCGGCCTACCGTGGACGGGTGCAGCGCACGGAAGGAGAGAACACGGTGGGAACGTCGTTGAAGGACCGGACCGTCGTCGTGATCGGCAGGTCGAGCGGCATCGCCCGGGCCGTCGTGGAGTCGGCGGCGGCCGCCGGGGCGAACGTGGTCGTCGCCGGGCGGGACCCGGAGGCGCTCGGCCGTGCGTACGGCGGCGAACTGCGGGCGGAGCGGATCGACGTCACCGACGACGCGTCGATCGGCGCCTGCGCCGAACGCCTCGGATCGGTCGACCACCTCGTCACGACCGCCTCGGCGCGCGCCCGCGGGCTGCTCGGCGAGCTCGACCGGGCCGCGATCCGGCAGTCCTTCGACACCAAGGTCATCGGGCCGATGATGCTCGCCCAGCGCTTCGCCCCGCACCTGGCCGCGGACGGCTCGTTCACCCTCTTCTCCGGCGTCGCCGCGTTCAAGCCGGCCGTCGGCTACCTCGGGGTCGCGGTCACCAACGGTGCCGCCGACTTCCTGGCCCGCTGCCTCGCGCTCGAGCTGGCGCCGATCCGGGTGAACGCGATCTCGCCCGGCGTGGTCGACACCGGCATCTGGGATAGCCTGGGCGAAGACGGCAAGAACGCCTATTTCGAGCATTTCCGCACACACAATCCGGCGCGGCGCATCGGCACCCCGCAGGACATCGCGGACGCGGTGCTGTTCGCGATGACCAACCCGTTCCTGACCGGCGTCACCCTGCGGGTGGACGGTGGCGAACCGCTCACCTGAGCGGCCGCGGCAGAAGGAGGCGGAGGGACCAGTGGCGAGCCTGCTCTCGGTCAACGTCGGTATGCCCAAGGACGTCGCCTGGCACGGCAAGACGGTGCACACCGGCATCTGGAAGACCCCGGTCGGCGGACCCCGGATGGTCCGCAGGCTCAACCTCGACGGCGACGGCCAGGGCGACCTCGCCGGGCACGGCGGCGAGATGCGCGCCGTGCTCGTCTACCAGGCCGAGTCGATCGCGTACTGGCGCGAGTACCTCGGCCGGGAGGAGTCGGACGACTTCGGCTACGGCGTGTTCGGCGAGAACTTCACCGTCGACGGGCTCGCCGACGACGAGGTCTGCATCGGCGACCGCTACCGGATCGGCGAGGCGGAGTTCGAGGTCACCCAACCGCGGGTGACCTGCTACCGGGTCGGCCTGCGGATCGGCGAGCCGGCCCTGCCCTCGCTGCTGGTCCAGCACCACCGGCCCGGCTTCTACCTGCGCGTGATCACCGAGGGGCACGTGCGGGCCGGGGACAGGATCGAACGCACCCGGCGGGGGCCGCACGCACTGACGGTCGCCGACGTCGACGCACTGCTCTACCTGCCCGGCCGCGATCGCGGCCGGCTCGAGGCCGCGGTGGACATCCCGGCGCTCAGCCCCGGCTGGCGGCAGTCCTTCCTCGACCTGCTCGAGGGCGACCTCGAGGGCGGCGGTTCGGCCGGGGGCGACGGTTCGGCGAGGGGCGGCGGCGAGGCCGGGGGAGACGGCGCCGGGGGAGCGGGCACCGCGGTGGCCCCGGCGATCGGCACCGAGCCGGGCTGGAGCGGGTTCCGTCCGCTGCGGGTCGAGGCGGTCGTACCGGAGAGCTCGACGATCGCGTCGGTCTACCTCGCCGCGCCGGACGGAGCGGAACTGCCGCCCGCACGAGCGGGCCAGTACCTCACGCTGCGCATCCCGGAGGCGGGCGATCCGCCGCCGATCCGCAGCTACTCGCTCTCCTCGGCGCCGGGTGGCAGGGCCTACCGCATCAGCGTCAAGCGGGAGGGAGTGGTCAGCAGCTACGTGCACACGAAGCTGCGCCCCGGTACCCGGCTCCGAGCCGGTGGTCCTGCTGTCGGCGGGTGTCGGCGTGACGCCGGTGCTGGCGATGCTGCACCAGCTCGCGGCCGAGCAGAGCGGACGCGACGTGTGGTGGCTGCATTCCGCGCGCAATTCCGACCAGCAGGCGTTCGCGCAGGAGGCGCACCAGTTGCTCGCGGCGCTGCCGTCCTCACATGAGCACGTGTTCCATACGGCGGCGGACGACGGGAAGTCCACGTCCTCGCAGCTGCCTGTCACGCACCGCCGACTCGACGTCGAAGTCCTCACGGACCTCGGCCTGCCGCCGGACGCATCCGTATACATGTGCGGTCCGGAGCCCTTCATGACGGCGATGGCCAAGGCGCTCGTCGACGTCGGCCTGGACCCGGGCGCCGTGCACACGGAGTTGTTCGGCGCGCTCGCTCCGATCAACCCGGGGCTGGCCTCGGCCGCGCAGACCGCGCCGCACCCGCCGGCCGGCGAACCGGGCACCGGACCGCTGGTCACCTTCGCCCGCAGCGGCCTGACCGTGCCGTGGAACGCGGCGACCGCGCCGTCCCTGCTCGAGTTCGCCGAGTCCTGCGACGTGCCGACGCGCTGGTCCTGCCGCACCGGCGTGTGCCACACCTGCGTCACCCCGTTGCTCGCCGGCGAGGTCGCCTACCGTCCGGACCCGCTGGAACCGCCGGAGGCCGGACTGCTGCTGGTCTGCTGCTCCCGGCCCACCTCGGACATCGTTCTCGACATGTGACACGCCCGGACGCGTGACGCGCCACACCCGGTCGAGTCACGCCGGATCTTGCGCCCGCCCGTCCACCGGTCCGACTACTTCTTGAACACCCACAGCGGGAACGCGAAGTAGCTGCCGATCCCGACCAGGATGGAGGCGACCGGCTTGGCGATCCGATAATCGAGTCCCGCGGCGGACAGCACCGGCACGGCGAGCGCGGTGAACAGCAGGCCGATGCCGACCAGCACCGCATAGCGGACGAGCGCCGCGCGCGGCGCCGCACCCTGCGACGCCTGCTCGAACACCCACTGCCGGCTGAGCACGAAGTTGAGCAGCGAGGCGATCGCGTACGCCACCGCAGTGGCGACGCCGAGCGACACGCGCAACGGCCCGTGCAGCAGGATCAGACAGCCCTCGTCGAGCACGAAGACCCCGAACCCCACCGCGCAGAACCGCGCCATCTCCGCGATCCGCTCCCTCGTGAGCCACCCTGCGCCGCTCATCACGCCCCCATCCGTCCGGTACGCTCGAACCACGGATATCACGTCCGGGTGAACCGTTCGCGGCGTCGCGGTGTCCGCAACCCCTGGTGGCGGGCTCCGGGTCCGTCCCGGTCGTTCACCGAGTCGGCCGGCGTGCGCGTACCGGAGTTCACGGGACGTGCGGGCCGGTGCCGGACACTGAACCGCGGACCGCCGCACCCGCCGGGACCCTCGCCGAGGCCGACCGTCGCAGTGCACGAGGACGAGCAGGGATACGAGCCATGGATTCGGCCGAGGCGCCCGAGATCTTCAGC
>Ga0310811_10005236_pt1 | contig 16384 bp, 21 predicted proteins | sample YCmetagenome_FD_207642 | JGI IMG/M metagenome (GOLD analysis project Ga0310811, IMG submission 207642) | Soil microbial communities from experimental microcosm in Duke University, North Carolina, United States - YC | ecosystem: Engineered > Artificial ecosystem > Soil microcosm > Unclassified ...
CAACACAGGCCATCCTGCACTACGCAGGTCATCATGACGCGGTCCGGACCGCGTCATGGTCAACCAATCGCAAACGTGTCGCCACGGGCAGCGACGATACAACCATCCATATCTGGGACGCCAGCAGCGGTCGGCAGGTCTTTATCTATAAGGGGCATAGCGACATCGTGCGTTGCGTTGCCTGGTCGCCCGACAAGAAGCGGCTGGCCTCTGCCAGCGAAGATGCGACCGTGCATATCTGGAGCGCCCCTTGAGGGCATCAGGAACCTCTCGATTTGAAAACCGGGGCTTGTAGTAATCCGCAAGGATGAGCGGAGATATGCTCCGCCCATACCGCTCAGTTATGCCTGCTTACCGGGAAGCAGGTTGCTGCATAGCTTCAATCAACACTTTTGCAACCTCAGGGCGTGAGAACTCGCGAGGTGGAATTTCACCGGCCTGCAACATCTGGCGCACTTTGGTACCGCTGAGCATAATATGCTGGTCGCTGTCATGAGGGCAGGTCTTCTTCGAGGCCATCGCATCACAGACGCGGCAGAAGAACGTGTGGTCGAAAAACATTGGCGTAATGCCCAGTTTCTCCGGATCAAATTCGGAGAAAATATATTGAGCATCGTAGGTGCCATAGTAATTGCCAACGCCAGCATGATCGCGTCCGACAATGAAGTGCGAGCAGCCATAGTTTTTGCGCATCAGCGCATGGAAGATCGCCTCACGCGGTCCGGCATAGCGCATTGCCGCTGGCAGCACGCCCAGAATGACGCGCTGCTGAGGATAGTAGTTCTCCAACAGGACTTCATAGCAGCGCATACGGACATCGGCAGGGATATCGTCGCCTTTGGTATCGCCAACCAGAGGATGCAGAAAAAGTCCATCGACCGTCTCTATCGCACATTTCTGGATATATTCGTGGGCGCGATGCACAGGGTTGCGCGTCTGGAAACCAACAACCCGCTTCCAACCGCGTTCCGCAAACAGAGCGCGCGATTGAGTGGGCGTGTGGCGGTATTCAGGAAAGCTCGGCGTCTGGAGGGAGACGACGCGTACGGGTCCACCCAGAAGAACCTCACCCTGCTGATAGAGCACCTTGACACCGGGGTGCGCCTCTTCTTCCGTCCGATAGACACTGCGCGCCTCTAGCTGCTTATCGTAGGTATATTTCTCTTCAAGCGTCAGGACCGCTTTCAGCTCGCCCTGCGCATCGACCAGAGCAATCTGCTGGCCCTCATGCAGTTCGGCAGCCTGTTGCGTGCTGACCGAGAGAGTGATCGGGATCGACCAGGGAAGGCCATTGCTCAGATGCATATCACGGACAACGCTCAGGTAATCAGCGCGATTGAGGAAACCATGGAGAGGACTATAAGCACCAATTGCCAGCATCTCCAGATCGGCCAGCTGGCGGGAACCGATTGTCACCTGAGGGAAACTTCCTGCCTGAGCAAGCAATGTAGCACGCTCAGCCTCGTCAGCATAATTAAGAATCAGCGAGCCCCCATGAGGGGCAATCAAACCATCAGTCATTTACGTTTTACTCCTGGATCGACTACTACTTAACGCGTGACCTGTACAGCCCCTTGTTGAACTTCCTGAGCGCTGGCCTGCACGTCTTCGACGCTTAAATAGCCAAGCTCTTCCAGTTTTGCAAAGATGCGATTGACACTCTCTTCGATCGATTCCTTGCTGGTCTCAACAACAAGCTCTGGATTTTCTGGCTCTTCGTAAGGATCATCGACGCCAGTAAAATTCTTGATCTTGCCCTCATCAACAAGTTTGTACAGGCCCTTCACATCGCGCTCGCGGCAGACATCGATAGGGCATTTCACGTAAATCTCGACAAAATTGCCAATCTCCTGGCGGGCCCAGTCGCGAGCCTCACGATACGGAGCGATAGCAGCGGAAATACAAATGACCCCATTGCGTGAGAGCAAACCGCAGACAAAAGCGATGCGCTTAATATTTGTATCGCGATCCTCACGGCTAAAGCCAAGGCCTTTGCTCAAATGCGTCCGTACGACATCACCGTCGAGGATTTCCACATTGCGTCCTATAGTACGTAAACGCTGTTCGATAGCCTCTGATAGAGTGCTTTTTCCAGCTCCCGAGAGTCCTGTAAACCAGATGGTAAAACCGGTATGTGCCATGTACGTTGTACTCTTTCCCTTGTATAGTTCTTCACGGCTTTTTTTTCCTGTCTGGCGGCCCTTGCGAAGAAATCACAAAACCAAACAGTATCTTCGTTTTTATTATATGATTTAATTGATAGAGACTGTCAACAATGAGACAGGTATATAGGATATTCCTGCTAATCCATACAGCAATTTCGCTGGCAGATGTACATTTTATCTGTTAGCATCTTCCTGCGCCAACGACATGAGCTTGCTAACACATGCACCTATTGTGGGCACAAAAGCAAGGGGAGAAGAGCCATCAGCATCACAAAAGTGTTATAAAATCCGCGCAAATTTGCTCGCTAGAGCATAGCACTCAGCCCTCGATTGGGGGTATAGTATGATTAGGAAATAACTGTACGCCCCCTTGCAGTGGCATGAGCAAGAGCGTAGAGGTCAGGGGACATATTGTGAAAAGCTACAGGAGTAACTTCGTATGGCAAACAGTAAAAAATTGCGGGTCGCAATCATCGGCGTAGGAAACTGCGCCAGTTCACTCGTACAAGGAGTGCAATACTATCGCGACGCCCAGGAAGAGGACTTCATCCCCGGGCTGATGCACGTCAATCTAGGAGGCTATCATATCAGAGATATAGAGTTCTCTGCGGCCTTCGATATCGACACCGAAAAAGTGGGAAAGGATCTGAGTGAAGCAATTTTCGCAGGTCAGAACAACACCTATCGTTTTGCCGAAGTCCCCTTTCTCAATGCAAAAGTATATCGAGGGATGACGCATGATGGCCTGGGAAAATATCTTTCCAAAGTTATCACGAAGGCTCCTGGTCAGACAGCGGATATTGTCCAAGTCCTGAAAGACACCCAGACAGACATCGTCATAAGCTACCTGCCGGTTGGTTCGGAAACCGCCACGAAATGGTATGTGGAGCAGATCCTCCAGGCAGGAGTCGGTTTTGTGAACTGCGTGCCCGTCTTTATCGCCCGCGAAGAGTACTGGCAGAAGCGTTTCAAAACGGCAGGCCTGCCCATGATTGGCGACGACATCAAGAGTCAGGTTGGCGCAACCATTGTGCATCGTGTGCTGACGCGGCTCTTCCGTGAGCGTGGCGTCAAGTTGGAGCGCACCATGCAGCTCAACGTTGGTGGCAATACCGACTTCTACAACATGTTGGACCGGGATCGCCTGGAATCCAAGAAGATCAGTAAAACCAACGCGGTCACCAGCCAGCTCGAATATGATCTGGGCGAAGAGAACGTCCATATTGGCCCCTCTGACTATGTGCCCTGGTTAACGGACCGCAAATGGGCTTACATTCGCCTTGAGGGTCGCACCTTCGGAGATGTGCCACTGAATGTGGAATTGAAACTTGAAGTCTGGGATTCGCCAAACTCAGCCGGTGTGGTGATCGACGCCGTGCGCCTGGTAAAACTGGCCCTCGATCGTGGCATCAGTGGCACGCTGGAGGGGCCGAGCTCATACCTGATGAAATCGCCGCCAGTGCAATACCATGACGATATTGCGCGTAAACTGGTTGAGGCCTTCATCAGCGATGAGCAACCGGTCAGCAGTGCGGCCAGTGAAGCGCAGGTAGAAGTCACACCCAACCTCTAGCCTGGCACAACCTGCCAAAAAAACCGGACCGATCACCACTCGGGAAAATGCTGAGCGGTGACCGGTTCATGGTTATCTCTGCTGTACTGGCGAACTCTGTTGATTCGGTTGATCGGGAGAAGCTGCACGAAGCAGTTCTTCACGTACAATCGTCACATCAGGGGGCGCACTGATACCGATTTTCACACGCTCACCTTCCACGGCCAACACCGCGATGTTGATCACGCCAGCGAGCACAATACTTTCTCCAACTTTTCGTCGCAATACAAGCATGCATAGCTCCCTTCATAAGAAGCATGTCCTAAGCGTCCCTGCGCTGCGACAAACGCCTCTATGGCGCTTCTTTCAGCGTGACCGCATAAGGAAAACCTGGTAAACAACTATTCGCCGTTACCATGTTCAGACGCAAAGATCGCGCAGAGTGGGTATAAAATTTATACCCATTCGCTCATTTCTCCAATTTTCCGTTCCGAGCGTTCCAGATAGAATTGACCTGTTTTATCCAAAACACGTTCAGCAATCGCGTGACAATCAATCTGATAAGATCCCGATTTGACCCGGGCGTACAAAGCTGCGAGGCGAGCTTCCCGTTCATCTGCCGGTTGTGCACAGCGTATGGGAGCACAAGGTTCCAGAGATCTCTCATGAGTTTCCACATCGTCGCACGCGATACTCATCCCGGTCTGTTCCTTGCATTGAGTGCTCACCAGATGGAGATGCATCATTTTTCTCCTTTCATGAACGTCTCTCACCCCTATTTTTCCTGGAAGGATCGCCCCATGTGTTCTGCTACAACATACCTCTTCTATACACTGTACTACCCTATACCAACAAGCGATGCTTTATCCCTCATGTCCCCCTGTTATATACAGTATACAGAGCGTGCATCTTTTTTCAGGAAACTCTTTGCGCTGCCTGGGACCTACTACTGGCAACGGGTTGCGTACTCTTTTTGCTGCTCGCCTCTTTCTTACATTGCTTGCCTCTACTTTTTTCCTTCTGACGTGCTTTATATTTCGCATCGTCGGTTCTAAATTCTTGTAAAGTGCCTCGCAAACGTAATATGGCCTGAATATGGAGCTGGCAGATGCGCGATTCCGAAACGCCCAGGATCTTGCTGATCTCCTTCATGGTTAACTCTTCAGTATAGTAGAGAGAGAGAAGTAATTGCTCACGTTCGGGCAAACGATCAATGGCATCGGCGAGTGCCCGGGCCAGTTCTTTCCGTTCGGCCAGATCAGCGGGTGTTGGCGTTTTTTTATCCTCCAGAAGTGAGCCAAGCGAATTATAATCGTCATCCAGCATAATGGCGCTCAGCGGGGCATCTAAAGAGAGAATAGTCGTGCTGACCTCAAAGAGCATCTGACGATAGCGTTCGGGAGTCACCCCCATCTCAGCCGCCACTTCCTCGTCAGTTGCAGGTCGTCCCAGGCGGTGGAGTAGAGAAGATAGGGTATTTTCTATCAACCGTAAGCGGGAAACAGAAGAACGGGGAAGCCAGTTCAAAACGCGTAGCTGATCAATGACCGCGCCACGTATTCTGGGGGTAGCAAAGACCTCGAAGCGCACCCCTCTCAGCGGGTCATAGCGATCAATCGCATTCAGCAGACCGATCATGCCATAGCTGACAAAATCCTCTGCGTCCAGTAGACTGGTTGGAGGTAAGCCGAGCCGACCAACAACAAAGCGTACCAGTGGCGTATATTCAATGACGAGCCAGTCGCGCAGATCCTGACGTCTGGTGGCAGAGAACTCGATCCAGTTATCTCTAACTATGGCCGACACATTCATACCCTTTGCTCCTCTTTTCTGTGTAACCGATGGTATGGCCTCGCTACCCTCCATCTGCACACCATTCACTCTCCACCAGACAGCGCGCCCCACATAGCACATGGCTGGATGCAGCGATGGAAAAAGCTACGAAATAGTGGTGTAAAGCAGGCACAAGTATTGAGAGATACTCTCCGATTTGTTCCATCTGCATAGAGTGTAGAGCGCCACAAAACCTCTGCATATTGACGCAGGTCCCTGTCAGAGACTGCAAAAGTCCTGAAAAGTGTCCCATCAGAAGCCCTCAGCTCCGTAGCGAGCTTTCCATGCGCGCAGGCATTGATGTGCATGGAAGGATTCATAGAAATAGCCCGCAGGCCAACCACAAAAAATAAGGGAGTCTAAGGTTTTGCACAAGCCCGTCGATGAAACAAGTATGGGGAAATAGCACAAGAAAAAGAGCTCCAATAGAGGTAGCTCATATGTACAAAGAGGGGAAAACCTATGGCAAATTTTCTACAACCATCCATGGGAGAACAATTCGAAGCTGATGATCAGTATGTACAGCAAACAGAATTGATGAAATCGCACGCTATTGAGAGCAGAGAAGGATTACTCAGTCGAGACCAGATGCGCCTGGAGCAATTGATGATCTCCGGTTTCAACTGGAAGGAGGCAATTAACTTACTCAATATGCGTGAACATCTTTATGAGAACATAGAAATGCAGCAGTGCATAGAGATTAACCCGCGTATGCAATTTGCGCGCTGGCTGCATGAGCATCATGAAATAAGTGAGCTTTCGTTTTAGCCAGGAAGAGCGTAGCATTGTCCCATGTAGCGTTTTTTGCCTGTTACGAGAAAGTGGAAATTCAGTGCTTGCCACTTCGTAAGAGATATGTTATACTCTACGGCGGAGAGATGTCAGAGTGGTCGAATGTGCCGCTCTCGAAAAGCGGTAAGGTGCAAGCCTTCGTGGGTTCGAATCCCACTCTCTCCGCTGGTCCCGGAGGAGTCTCATAGTGGTCTAGTGAGCACGACTGGAAATCGTGTAAGGTGCAAGCCTTCGTGGGTTCAAATCCCACCTCCTCCGCCAAATCGCTGCCAGGAGCTATTCCCCCTTCTGCTCTCTGACCAGCGTCAATCGTTCCAGAAGAGCGGCCTCTTTTTCATAATACTCTTCCTCAGTAATTTGATCAGTCTCATACAAGGTCTGGAGTAGCAGTAAATCCTCCTGTATCTTTGACTCATCAGTTAATTCGGTTTCCGCGATTTCAGCAATCTGCTTTATGATCGACATAAAGCCTTTTGCGGGCAATTTGATTAATAAATCGTCAAGAAGAAACATACGTCACAACTTCCCTTCTCTGGTTTCAGAAAATAACTGCGTTCCCAGGGCTTGCAGCCTGGGGATACCGTAGATCTCGGTGGGCTGCAAAATAACTTCGGTGACATTGCGTGTGCAAAATTTCGCCTTCAGGTCCTGTATATACTCTGCCTGAGATGCATTTCTCTGCCGGATAAAATCACATCCATCGTGCGGAAAGACGTTGTTAATAACGATATGCTGCGAGGGGATATGCATTTGCTCAAGACTTTCGATTAAGTCTTCTGTTTCGGAGATTACTATTTTCTCGGCAAGCGTCACCACCACAAACTCCGTTTTCTCAGCATTTTGCAAAAGGGCATTGACTTTCTTCACCGTCCGTTTCATTTCCAGCAGGAAATCATCGGCTTTCTCGGTGCGTCTTTCGCGTGCAAAATGTCCGACCATGACATGATATTTCCAGCGCAATGTTGCTAAAAACTTTATCCAGCGATCTAAAAGCTCCGGCAACATCAGCAGTCTCAAAGTATGGCCGGTTGGTGCAGTATCCACAAGATAGAGCTGATAGTCTGAGCTTTCCATAAAGTCGATAATCTTCTTGAAGCTCATCACTTCGTCTATCCCGGGGATATCGAGCTGAAATAGTTCTTCTGTTTCCTCTTCGGCCAGATACGTTCCCTGCTGCAAGATATCTAAGATTTCGCTGCCATATTGCTCTTTGAATTCCAGTAAAACCTTTCTGGCGTCTATCTCCATCGCAAAGAGATTCTCTATGCCCGCAACAGGTGTCGGTTCATTGCCAATCGCCTGACCCAGACTGTCCGCCAGCGACGGAGCAGGGTCAGTGGTCACAATTAACACCTTATGCGTTCTGGCGAGTTCTACGGCCGTTGCCGCGGCCATCGTTGTTTTCCCAACGCCACCCTTCCCGCCAAATAAAACAAATTGTAGCGACGACTGCGCAAGATCACTTAATGACATCATTGCCTCCTACCAGTTAATAACAACTTCGACGAAATTGTAAGGTATGACGGGGGAAGTATATTTTAACTGCTTTCGGCCATTATAGCTCTTCTCCAGCTCCTGAATTTTTTCGTCAAAAGCGCGCTCCTGCTCTCTGTCGACCAGAAAAGCGGCATTGATAAGATTCATATCGCCATAAAATTGATTCTCTTTACAGGCGAGGCTGAGCGGCCTCAACATATCAAGCAGTTCTCCAGCTTCCTTTTTGCGCTTTTCCAGCAAAGCGTTTTGCACCATCTGGCCTAATTTGATTTTCCCCGCGTATTGTACTTGCACATTGCTTTCAGAGAGCAGCCTTTCTTTTATGGCTTTAATATCCTTATTTTCTTCGACTAATTCGGCAAAAATCGCCTCAAGATCGGTCCAGCGAGCGCGCACGCCAAGTTCTATTTTTCCTTGCATTTCAGCCAGCAGATGAAGAAATTCCTGATAACGCGCCTTCAGAACTTTTTCGATGATAATTTCCTCATCGGTAGAAATCGTGCAGAAGCGTACGGGCAGAATCGTGGATTTTGCTACCAATGTTTCCAGCACTTTTGCATGGGCAATCGCATTATCCCTGGTCACCGGATATTTGATAATGGGCGAATTGGAGATAATCGCGGCGACGCCCTGGTAGGGAAGAGTGTATACAACATCGCCTCTTCCGCCAATCCCAATGGGGCCAAATTCCTGTCGCTCATTGGCAGCAAGGATGCCATAGATATAGTGACCATATCCGTTATTCATGATTTTCACCTGACGTTACGTTAATGGGCGCAATCAGATACTCACCGAGAGTATTCACGTCTTCCTCATCCTTGCCGTTCGCAAATTTTTGCGAATACTCACTTACTTTTTGCGGATCTTTCAGAGGAACCACTTGAATATCCTCCGGTAAATTGGGGAATATGTGATGATAGGCACCGAGGAAACAAACGCCTGTTTCGCCTTCGGCCAGATTCTCAGCAATTCTTGTGGCGATATATTTGTCGCGTTCTTTTAAGAGCTTATCTTTTCGCCAGCGATACTTCATGATAGCAGTGATACTCCCCAGGAATGATGCGCTCTTTGCCAGCTCTCTATTTAAGAGATACTCTTCTCTCAGGAGTTCCGGGTCCTCAGTTTTAACGAGTATTGCCCCTTTGCCCATTAAATGCTCAACAACTTTATAATTGACGCTGCCTTTATTTGCGACCTCCTTCACAATATTTTTCCCCACGTCTCCATCAGCAGGCATACCATCCTGAAAGATCTTAAAGCCTGCGACGTTTTTCCCCTTCCAATAGCTGGCAATCGCCTGCCAGTAGAGGCGAACAACCTCTGTATGCTTCTGCCAGTTGTTCGCACCAACAATCGCTCTTGTACGTTGCACAATATCTTCCGCGAGCCCGCCTAAATCAGCTTCCGTATGGATAATTGGTACATATATCAGTTTTCTCATGAAACATCCTTCTGCCATTTGTACACTTCTACACGTATCGGTCCGTTCTCAACGAAGCTTTTCAGGGTTGTGTACGCGGTATGGATCTGCTGAAATTCTGGCGTTTCTTCGCCCTTATTTTTGTCGGGGTGATATTTTTTGGCGAGCTGGAGATAAGCATCGCGGAGCGTTTTATCCGTTACCTCTCCAGTTAAACCAAGGACCTCTTTCGCTGCTTCGATGCTTTCTGGCGTAAGCTTTTCAAAAAGGATCGTGGAGAAACTATATGGCGGAAGAGGGCCGACCACGCGAAAATTGACCGTATCTTCCAGGGTTTGATTGAGCGTCTGGACGGTGTCGTGAAAAGAACCCTCGCGCTGCTTCTCCAGCAGAAAAGCGGCGCTGAAGATAATTTCATCGCTTGCCATATGATGCAGACAGACATTTTCCATGCCCTGAGCAAGAGTTTGCATAATCAGTTGCTGATAGCGAGCTTTTTCTTCCTGCAAGGCTTTCGCAATGAGCTGGCCAAAGAGAACTTTCTCATAGATATCTGCCTGTTCGCCTTTCGATGCGAGATTCTGTTGTTTTTCCCGGATCTCGTCATTCTGATGAGAAATAACCGCAAGGATTTTTGGTAATTCCCACCAGGCAGCGACATTCAGCTCAATTTTCCCCTCCACCTGACTCAGTTCATGGCAAAGCAAAGCATAGCCTTCTTCCAGATAGTGGATGACCTCATCGCTGGTCTCCGCCATCGTCCCAAATTTCACAGGGACGATGGCAAAGCGCTCCATCACTTTTTCAGTGACCAGCTGGTGGACAGCCAGATCTTTCACGACTTTTTCTTTGGCCAGGGAGTCATAGACCATCAGCGGACTGTTGGAGACCACAGCCGCGATATCTTTAAACCCGATAGTCCGAACATGGGAATTGCCGTTGTCACCAATGCCAATCTCCCCAAACTCTTGCGGGCTGTTCGCTTTAATGACGCCGTAAATATATATGCCGTCGTTCATGGTTTCCCCTTTGCAGTACATTGCAAACGCTCGAAATCTGATGTATGTGAGCTATCTTTCCATTCAGCGTGTCGGATGTTTTTCTTCCTCCAGCATCCTCCGGCCTTTGCGTATCTCTTGTCGCGCCTGTTTCATAATGTCTCGTGTGTCAGGAATTTCACCTAAGCCACCACACATGTAACATGTCAGGACCGTCCCGCTTTTTTGCCCGGTCTGGTGGCACTCGCCACAGGGCATATACTTCCCTTTCACCCGATGGCTACCCACGCCCTTGCATACCGGGCAAATTTCCTTCATAAAATGGGGATGTTTGCCGGTCCCGAGACAGAAGGCACAGTTAATGGTATGTTGTTGCACCTCTTCTTGCCTCCACAAAATGTCTTTTTTCAATCGTCAACTTCTTGAGATCTTCTTCTCCGCTTGCCAGGAACTCGCGAATTGCCAGCAAACTTGCCTTCTGGCAAATAGAGGCAATATCAGCGCCAACCAACGCGTCGGACTCCAGGGCCAGACCTTCGGGCGTAATCCCCTTCCCTAACGGCTTGCCGCGAGTATGGACGCGAAAGATCTCCTCGCGTGTTTTCAGATCAGGCTTTGGCAGCTCGATAACAAAATCGAAGCGGCCCGGTCGCAACATCGCGGGATCGATCAAATCGGGGCGATTAGTGCTCGCCAGCACGAGTACGCCCTTCAATTCTTCAATACCATCCATCTCGGTTAAGAACTGAGTGGCAACCCGCTCGCTCACCTGATCGCCCATCATCTTGCCGCGTGGCGGGATCAGCGTTTCAATTTCGTCAAAAAACAGAATACAAGGAGCGGCCTGTCGCGCCTTCTTAAAGACCTCACGAACGCCGCGCTCGCTTTCGCCAATATATTTGGAGAGCAGCTCTGGTCCCGAAATGGCGATAAAATTCACCTCAGCTTCTTTAGCAATGGCCTTAGCCAGCAGAGTCTTGCCCGTGCCCGGCTCACCAGTGAGGAGAATGCCCTTCGCGGGCCTGGTATTTACCCGCGCATAGACCTCTGGATGATAGAGAGGATCTTTCACCGTCTCCTTTAAGAGCAGCTTGATATCATCCAGGCCCCCAACATCGGCAAAGCCTATTTCCGGAATTTCCGTAAAGACCTCACGAATAGCGGAGGGCTCGATCTCGCGTAAGGCATTGAGAAAATCCTCCATAGTTATCTCAAGGGAAAGAAGAGCCGATTCCGGCAAAGTTTTGCGTTCAAAGTCAATCTGAGGCATAATGCGGCGAATGGCATGGATCGCCGCTTCGCGCACCAGAGCGGCAAGGTCCGCACCGACAAAGCCATGCGTGAGAAACGCCATGCGCTCAAGATCAACGTCATCAGCAAGAGGGATGCCCCGGGTGTGAATCATCAGAATCTCTTGCCGACCATATTTATCCGGGATCGGGATCACGATTTCGCGATCGAAGCGACCGGGGCGACGGAGAGCGGGATCGAGGATATCGGGCAAATTGGTCGCGCCAATAATGATGACGTGCCCGCGCTCCTCCATACCATCCATTAAAGCCAGCAACTGGGCGACAACCCTGCGTTCAACCTGCTTTTCCCCGCCTAATTCTTCCCTTTTTGGCGCAATCGCATCAAGTTCATCCAAAAACAAAATGGCAGGCGCATTTTTGCGGGCCTTCTCAAAGACGCTGCGGAGATGCGCTTCGGACTCCCCATAGAATTTGTGGATAATCTCCGGGCCGGAGACCTGGAAGAACGTAGCATCGGTCTCATTGGCAATCACCTTAGCAATAAGCGTCTTCCCGGCCCCAGGAGGGCCATGCAAAAGAACGCCTTTGGGTGGATCGATGCCCAGGCGGGCAAATATGTGAGGGAAGCGTAGTGGAAGCTCGATCATCTCCCGAATGCGTTTTATCTGATCCCCAAGTCCGCCAATATCTTCATACGTCAGGCGTGCTTCAGTGGCCTTCCCTTCGCCCGCAACCGAAATCGAGGTTTGGCGTGTGATCAGCACAGGCCCAGAAGGGAGAGCGCTGGTCACGCGAAAATCCTGTTTCTTGATGCCCAAAAAAGTGATCTGGACCCTATCGCCCGGGATGACAGGGACATCAGCAAGCTGTCGTGAGAGATAGGCCGAATCAGCGATCGAACCCTCAAGAGACATGAGAGGGGAGAGTGTGACCTTTTTCGCCTCGGCGACCCTGATTCTGGCAAGTTTTACCGGATCGTCAACGCCTACCTGAGCATTTTCGCGAATGATACCGTCGATCTGGACAATACCCTGTCCCCGAAGCTCTGGAAAGGTCGGCATAATTTTGACCACCGTATCGCGTTTGCCTTTCAGGCTCACAATCTCGCCAGGAGCGTCAATGCCCAGTTCAGCCATCACTTCAGGATCGACCCGCGCGATCCCCCGGCCGACATCGCGCGGATTGGCTTCGGCTACCTTGAGTTGAATAGTGATCGTACTAGCCATGTTGCTTTTTGCTTATCCTTATCTCTAAGACACCATTTTTATATTTACTGGTCAGCGTGCCGGTATCAACATCTGCGGGCAAATCCACGACTTTAGAATATTTGCGCTCGCGTCCAGCCGCCGAGAGCGTTAGCGTGCCATCTTTGGCTTCAGTGTGGATCTGCTCCTCCTCGACGCCTGGCAGCTCAACAATGATCAGGATATGATCCGTTTCGTCAAAGATATCGACCAGGGGCTGTCTCTCTTCTTCGACGATAGATCCCTGGGCCGTCTTGCGCACATTGCCAAATGGCTCAACAGTCGGTCTGCCACCGGCCCCTCTTCTGACAGAAACCCCATAGACAGCCTTGACCTCGCCCGAAGGACTGGTAATTTCGCGTTCCTGCCTTGTTTCGCTCAGCCCTTCTTTTTCCAGGCGATTGGCTAAATCAATGAGACTGCCGAGCCCTTGAAACATGTCACTGAAAGAGAACTTCCCGATACCCAGATCGATCTCCACCTTCGACGGATCAGCTTTTTTCTTTTGATCGTCTGCTTTTTCTGGCATGCCGTTTCCTCCTCAATTGTTCCTGTCCTGTAGCTCTTCTTTGCCCTGAACAATACAGGTGTAAAGAGGAGCTGGAGGGGCAAGAGATACTTCCCAGATCTGCTATCTGGTATGTTTATCCTGACTTAGTATTTAAAGTGCGCATTGCGAGATTTCGTCTGCTGATTCTGGCTTGACACTTTATTGACCATCTCTTCGAGCTTATGTACAGTAGAATTGAGAGTACCGGTAATTTCAGCAAGTCTTGCTTCTATTTGCGCCTTTTGTCCGCTGATACGTTCAAGTTTCTTAGTAGTACTATCTTTTTCAACAGACAGCTGGTAAAGGCGCAAAAGTTTATTACTTTCAGTAACCGGCCCCTCGCGCATATTCAGATTATGCAGCCCTCTGACATCGCTGGCCCCTCTAACATCGCTGGCCCCCTTTGCTCTCATAGATCGTTCCCTTTCTGCAAGTAGTAGAAACACCTGGTAGTCCGTCAAAGTTCATGGAAAAAGAAAAAGGATGAGATGACGGAGCACCTCGGAAGCGAAAAAGGATCGGTATTTTGTCACCGATGATACTCGCGTGAGCTTTGACGAAGCGATTAAAAGTGTTTTTGAATGAGACCAATCACAGACTCTTTCATTTTTCCTTGATGGTTACCGTCATGTCGCGGTGAGACTAAAGTATCAAGGCAGACATCAACAAGGAGAGGATTTTCTTTATCGCGTTGGAAATCGCCCTGATTGAGTATCTTACCAATAGTAATTGCGGGACGGATACTTAACACATGATGGAACTCAGGGAGCTTACGGCAGTCGCGCAGCAGCTTGATAATCTTGACAGCATCCTCATAAGCGATACCAGTTCTGGCAACGACAATTGCGCGTTCAGTCTCCTCATCGAAATAGTCTAAATGAATAGTGACCATCCGATCTAAGAGAGAATCCTGAGTTTTGTGAACGCCGGCATATTCATCGGGATTGGAGGTAAAAATGGCGCGGAAGTTAGGATGAACTTCAATATAGCCATCCTCCTCCTCAGAGGTGGGCAAAGTCAGAACCCCCTCTTCGAGAACAGAGAGAAGGGCATTATTAGCTTCCGGCCTTGAGCGATTAAACTCGTCGTAAATGAAAGTTAAGCCTTCGCGGCAGGCAGTAGTAAGGCGATTATCGACCCAGCGTTCTGAGACCTCTTCTTCAGTTTTCAAAACGGAGTGAATGAAATTGTCAATCAGTTTGCGTCTGTGATAGCCAATGCGATCGCCAATCAGATCGGGAGTAGCGAACTCCTCATCGCCGAACGTCAGCATGACGGGTCGATCGAGGATAGAGGCAAGATGCATAGCCAGAGTACTTTTACCCGTCCCGGTAGGGCCAGTCAGATGAACGGGGAGACCAGCTTGCAGGTAGAGAAGAGAGCGATCGACAATTTTCTGGATAGCAGGTGTCTCTACGAACCCTTCAGATGGACTAAGAGACAGGCCTTGTTCGGTTTTATGCATAGTGACTCCCTTATGAAACAATAGCTAGCGTGATTGACAGCAAGAGCGCGGTCTGGCAACCCACGCCGTGAGCAGTCAGGCCGCGTCCAGCATTGACAGATCATTTGTGGTGTGTGGACTCTTGCTCTTCCGGCTTGTCAGTTTTTTTGCCCTTTTTGCTCGGCTCTGGCTTTTTTGTGGCCAATTTGACATAGCCGTGCCAGATGTTGCTGGTTTGCTGATTCTCATCAGCAAAGCCGGACAACAAGTTATGGACATACTGGCCGATGGAGCCAATGCTCTCCCTGATCTCCACCTCCATAGCAGCGAACTGCTCTTTGCGCTCCTTTTCGGAGGTATCCAGAGTTTCCTCCAGATCGTGGGTGCGCTGTTCATGTTCCTTCTTGTCGGCTTCCAGAGTATTCTTTACGTCACTCGCTCTTTTCTGGTGTTCCTGATGGAAACGTTCAGTAGTTTCATGCGCATCTTTGGCGATGTCGGCAACAGTTGCTTTGCGCTTCTCGTGAGAAGTTTTCATGTCCTCAGTCAAAGTATTCATCTGATCACGCCTGGCCATGTTTTTACCCCTTTTCGATACGCTCACATTGGTCCCAGAGCATCTATCCTAGATAAGAGAACAGGCTGCATACAAGAACCGTGAGACGAGCTACCATCAGAGCAAGAGAACAAAAAGTAGCGTAGCCCTGCCAGGGGGTGAGATCTCCCCTGGTAGAAGAGGATAGTTAAGCCCTTCACCAGGGAGTGAGACCTCCCCAAATGCTTCTTTCCCACCAGATGTGATGGTGAGAAGCCACCTGGCTGCTGGAAAAGATGCCGAAAGGAGATTATCTTACCGGTTAGGCAGCGGCAGCAGAAGCAGTAAGGCCGATGGCCTCAGCATACTTCAGGTAGGTTTCCACGGAAGCGACTACCGCTCTGACTTCAATTGACAATAACTCGATGCCTACCAGAGAGATTCTCACCCAGGCGTCTACTACGATACCTTTGTCAAGGATGCGATCAATGACCTCAACAAGGCTTGAAGACGCCATAGATTTTTCTACGGCCATAATTGTGTTCCTCCTCTTGTTTTAAGCAAAACGACTTCTCATCACGTAGACAGGTTATGCAACCTGATGTGAAAGCTTGACAATTAGAGTAATCGGCACAATCTCCGGGAAGTGAAGTTTGTACGGAGGTCGGAAGAAAGCTGGCAGATAGCACCTTTCCTCTACCTACATTACCCTTTTACCCAAGCTTCACTAGTTCGAGTATAGCCTTTTCACCAACTACTAAAGTTCCATTTGAAGTGTCCCAAGCAAGTGTAGGAGACCGACTTGCCATATAACCGGGTGTCTCCGTTCGCTCTACCAGCGTGTTTCCAGATGAACAGCTAGCCCTTCTCTCAAGAGAAAAACGTCATCTCCGAGAGTACGGTCATACTGCCAACCTATCCACCTGTCGTGCTAACGAACGGTAGATGGCAAGTGCTCACCTGTATTGTTGCTTGTCTCAAAGAGAAACGTCGATTATCCAGCAAACGTTACAAGGAAAAGATGGGCTAAGGGTTATTTTATCGATTATATTCGTAATATTGATATTTCAAATTCGCAAATGATAGATATAAAGAAGAGTT
>Ga0310811_10005237_pt1 | contig 16380 bp, 12 predicted proteins | sample YCmetagenome_FD_207642 | JGI IMG/M metagenome (GOLD analysis project Ga0310811, IMG submission 207642) | Soil microbial communities from experimental microcosm in Duke University, North Carolina, United States - YC | ecosystem: Engineered > Artificial ecosystem > Soil microcosm > Unclassified ...
TGGTGGTGTCGTCGGCGGCGCGGTTGCCGGAGCCGCTCCTGGCGGTCGCGAGAAATCGACCTTGGGCGGTCCCTCCATCGCTTCTCCCGTCGCCGTGAAGTACGCGCGCGGACGCGCGCCCGTCACCTTTGCGGTGAGTACAGCCGGGAACTGACGGATGTACGCATTGTACGCGTTCACCGCCTGGTTGTAGTCGTTTCGCGAGACAGCGATCCGGTTCTCCGTGCCCGTCAATTCGTCCTGTAGCCGCAAGAAGCCCTGGTCGGCCTTGAGCTGCGGGTACGCCTCGACCTGCACCATGAGCCCGCGCAGGGCGGTGCTCATCTGTGCATTGGCATTCGCCATCTGACCGGCATCACCGGACTGAATGGCCGCCGCCATACCGGAACGCGCCTGCGCCACTTGTGTGAAGACGGCCTCTTCGTGCTGCGCGTAGCCCTTCACAGTGTTGACGAGATTGCCGATGAGATCACTGCGCCGCTGCAGCTGAACCGAAATCTGACTCTGCATCGCACCGGCCTGCTCATCCAGCTGCTGGATGCGGTTGTACCCGCACGCGCCAAGCGGGAGCAGAAGCAGAAGACCGAGCCAGCGTTTCATTTGCATAACTCCTCAATGAGGGGTGGTGACAGTAACACTACGAAAGAGCGCGGCAACCGGTTCCAGTCATCCTCTGCGAGCTCAGCGAGCGGAGGATCTGTTGTCGCTGATTAGTAGCTGGGTTGGATGATCGGATATTAGATCCTCGCGCTTCGCGCGGAGGATGACAGCTAGATGGGTTGGTATTTATCGAGATAGCCCACCAACTGCTCCATTCCCCGCAGGTATCCGGCGAGTACGCCGGATGCGTCGTCGGAAGAAATAGGCGATTCACCGCGCACGTGTCGCACGACGCGCGCGAACGGCGCGGGATCGAAACCGGCGCGTTTGGCGACGGATTCCGACAGCAACACGTTGTCGGTTGGCGGTTTCTCGCCATGCATCCGCAGAAACGCGCGGAAGATGATCATGATCGTGCTCGCACTCGCCGCGAGAAGCTCGAGCTGACGCTGACCTTCGTTGCCCGACGCCAGAACGCCCTGTCGAAGCTTGATCAGCTTTCCCATCGCCTCCTGCTCGAGCTGGAGACGCAGGTCTTTGAGGTCGACCCGAATGCCGTCGAACGCTGCGTCGCCGTGCAGCACCCTGTGGCGCTCGAGGATATCGGCGTACTCCATCGGAAAGATGTCCGACGATCCGAGCCACTCCGAGGTCGTCAGCGTGAGCGGCGCAGGATTTCCGGCATCGGCCCACGCACGCGATGCGGCAGACGCGGCTGCCAGTCGTGATGCGTCGAGCGCGTCGACGACAACGAGAACGTTGTAGTCGGAACGCTTGGGATCGCGTTCGCCCGCGGCAGCCGATCCGTACAGCACGACGGAGCGAAGCGCGCCCCCGTAGGCTGCGCGCAGCTGCGATACGAGCTCATCGAGTGTCATTCGCGCCATGGGTCACCAGGATCCGCTAGAGCCGCCGCCACCGAACCCGCCTCCACCACCAAAGCCGCCGAACCCACCGCCACCGCCAAAGCCCCCACCGCCGCCGAAGCCGCCACCGCCCCAGCCTCCGCGCCTCATCCCCCCCATCCCGATGAAGATCGGGAGGCAGCCGCCGCGGCCGCGTCCTCCGCCCAGCGCCGACAGGATCACGAACAGGATGATCAGGTAGACGAATGGCGGGATACCACCCCCACCTTGCCTGCGCTGCTGCACGCGCTGCGGACTGACCGGCGGAGTGAAGCTGGTATCGACCTGGAAATTGAATTCACGGCCGAACCGCTGCGCGAGGCGCAGCGTCATCAGCTCGAGACCATCGCCGTAGTCGCGCCGCTGGAAGAACGGGATCGCCTCGTCTCGATACTGGCCGGTCGCCGCGTCGGTGATGAACCCTTCCGCGCCGAAACCGACCTCGGTGCGAATATGTCCCTGGCCGTCGCGGCTGGTCTCCTTCGGAACGAGCAGCAGGATCACGCCCGTGTTTCGCGCCGGATCGCCGGGCTTGCCCTGCTGCCCGACCTTCCACTCGCGACCGATGCGAAGCGCTACTTCCTCGATCGGGCGTCCGCCGAGGTCGGGGAGCGTGACGACAACGATCTCTCCGCCCGATTTCGCGCGCACGTCGGCGATGATCCGCTCGATCGTGCTCGCCTGCGCCGGCGGAATGACGTGCGCGAAGTCGTTGACGTATCCCTGGGGGGCCGGTATCTGCAGCCCCCCCCCTTGGAACGCGGTGGTGAGCAGCGCAAGTGCTAGGAGCGGCAGAACACGTAATGACACGATAGAAAGCTAACCCAGCCGGCTCAGCGGTGCCCCAGACGGACGTCTGGCCGGTCGCTCAGCGCATTGATGAGTCGCGCCGAGAACTCGCGAATCTGCTCGGTGATCGCCTCGGCCTGACTTACGAGGTAGCCTCGGCCAAGTGTCAACACGACGCCGACAGCCAACCCGAACGCGGTTGGCGTCAGGGCGGCGGCGAACCCCGCCGTCAGCTGGGCATCGTGGTCGGTGCCCGTCCCGGATCGGAGGAGCGCGTCGCGGAAGCCGTGGACCGACCCGAGCACGCCGAGCAGGATCGCAACGGCAGCGAGGGTCGGCAGGTACTGGAGGCGCCGCGTCAGCTTCGGCACCACCGAAAGCGAGGCCGCGGCGGCGACATTTTGTAGATCTCCCTCGTTGCGACTCCGGCTTCGCAGGATCAGCAGCCCGATGTCGGGCAGGGCGGCGCTAGAGTTGGCGCACTGCTTGATCGCGTCGTCCAGCTTGCCGCCGCGCACCAGCTGAATGATTCGCTCGATGAAGACCCGGCCGTTGTTCTTGGAGCGGAACACGATCACATAGAGTCGCTCGACCAGCACGGAGATTCCAACGAGGCCAACTAGCGCGATGACCAGCATGATCGGCCCGCCCTCCTGGAACCAGCCCAGCATCGTGCCCATGTCGTCGTAAGCTCGGAACGTGATCGACTACCTCTCGTAGCTGAGAGTCAGACAGACGCGGGGGTGCAAGACACATGCCCTCCTCCGCCAGCCTAGTGAACGTCGGAGAGTGTTGCTGCGTAAGGGTTTGTGGCGGCTCATGCTCACGGGTACCTTTTGGTTGGACAGCGAACGCTCTCCGGAAACTCCCACCGTCTCATGCGACACACATTCCTCCGAATTCTCCTCGTCTCGTCGATCGCGGCCGCGTGTTCGCGCGGCGACGCAGCGCAGCGCGACGCCAAGCCCTCGACGCCCGCACCGACGCCGGGAACGGCGGGCGGTGCGCTCGCCGGAAGCGTGGTTCGCGACAGCATCAGCGATCGCGCCGACCGCGGGCGCATCACGGGCGACGCCAACGCGAAGGTATGGCTCATCATGGCGAGCGACTTTCAATGCCCGTTCTGCAAGCAATGGCACGACGTCGCATTTCAAGGGATCGTGCAGGACTACGTGCAGAAGGGAAAGATCCAGGTGGCGTTTCTGAACTTCCCGCTGGGCCAACACCAGAACGCGCTTCCCGCGGCAGAGGCGGCGATGTGTGCCGGCGTGCAGAACAAGTTCTGGCCCTTGCACGAAGGATTGTTCGCGACACAAACGAAGTGGGACACGTCCAAGACTCCAACGCGCTTGTTTGATTCGCTCGCGACCGCCGCTGGTGCGAACATGACGGTGTACAAGGAGTGCGTCGCCAAGCATCTGACACTGCCGCTGATCGAAGCCGATCGTGATCGCGCGCGGCAACAGGGCGCCCAATCGACGCCGACGTTCATCATCGTCCCAGGCGGTCAGGTGCTCACAGGTGCCGACGCGAACCTTCGCGGAGCACTCGACGCCGCGCTCGCCAAAGTCGGCGCGAGCAGCAAGAAACCGTAGGCAGTCGAGTCGGTGAAGTTCCCCGTTCAGCTTGGGTATCGAGCGCTCGCGCAGATCGCGCGCGGTGCGGCGGTCGTGGCGCCGAACAGCGAGTCGAAGTTTCTTCGCTCGCTTCGCGCTCGACGGGGGATTCGCGCGCGCTATCGCGAGTGGGGATCGACGCGGCGGGATCGATCGCGGCCGCTGCTCTGGATGCATGCGCCGTCGGTCGGCGAAGGATTGCAGGCTCGGCCGGTTCTCGAGTTGGCGCGCGTGCGCCGGCCGGAGCTGCAACTCGCGTATACCTACTTCTCGCCGAGCGCGCCGGGATTCGCACGTGAGCTGGACGTCGACTTCCGCGACTACCTGCCCTTCGATACTCCCGGCGACGCGCGCGTCGTGCTCGACGCGCTCAAGCCGACGGCGCTCGTATTCTCCAAGCTCGACGTCTGGCCAGTGCTCACTCGTGAAGCACGGGCACGCGGCGTTCGACTCGGTCTCGTGAGCGCGACACTGTCGCGCTCGTCGTCGCGGCGTTCGCGCGCCGCGACGGCGCTGCTCCGCGACGCGTACGCTGCGCTCGAGGTCGTCGGTGCGATCGATGCCGCGGACGCCGACCGTCTCGTCGAGCTCGGCGTTCCCCCGCACGCGATCGTGCTGACCGGCGACACGCGGTACGACCAGGTATGGCTTCGCGCGCAGCGTGTCGATCGCGCGAGTCCGATGCTCGAGCGTCTTCGCAATCGCCGCGCGACGATCGTGGCGGGGTCGACGTGGCCAGCCGATGAAGCCGTGCTTCTCCCCGCCTTCGACGCGCTGCGACGCGCCGGCGGCGACGCACGCCTCATCATCGCGCCGCACGAGCCGACGATCGAACACATCGCGCGGATCGCCGACGCTGCCAAGCGTTTCAAGCTCTCGACCGCGCGTATCGACGATACCGACGCTGGAGCCCGCGACGCCGATGTCGTGATCATCGATCGCGTGGGAATCCTCGGCGAGCTCTACGCGTTGGCCGACGTCGCATTCGTCGGCGGCGGATTCCACGCCGCCGGCCTGCATTCGGTCCTCGAGCCAGCAGCGTTCGGCGCGCCGGTCATCTTCGGTCCTCGTCACGAATCGAGTCGCGACGCGACCCTTCTCTCACAGCGCGGCGGCGGCGTTTCCGTCGCCAACGAAACCGACCTCTGTCGGCGACTGCGACTCTGGACGACCGACGAGCCAATGCGGCGTGACGCCGGCAACTACGCGCGCGCGCTCGTGCGCAGCGGGATCGGCGCAGCGGAGCGATCGTACGAGCTGATCGATCGACTTCTACGATAAACTGCCCCGGCTGACGGCTGACAGCAGAACGCTGCGGCTAACAGCTGCGGCTAACAGCTGCGGCTAACAGCTGCGGCTAATAGCTGCGGCTAACAGCTGCGGCTAATAGCTGCGGCTAACAGCTGCGGCTAATAGCTGCGGCTAACAGCTCGGCTGTTGACTGAAAAACCAACAACCGACGGCCATCAGCCATCAGCCGTCAGCTATCGGCCGAGCCGTCAGCCGGCAGCCGTAGCCGGCAGCCGTAGCTTTCTGCCGTCAGCCGAGAGCCGAGTCAGTTCCTAGCGCCCAGCCTTCTGCTTCGCCGGCTGCTTCGGCAGATGCGACGGCCGGTGGAGGAAGAAGCCCTGCACGAGGTGGACGCCCAGGTCCTGCACGGCCTTGAACTCCTCGGCGCGCTCGACGCCTTCCGCGACGACCTTGGCGCCGTGATCGTTGGCGAACTTCACCATCGTCGCGACGAGATTCTGCTTGATGAAGTTCGTATCGATCGCGTTGATCAACGAGATATCGAGCTTGATGAAATCCGGTTCGAGATTGGCGATCGAACCCAGGCCGGCGTAGCCGCTTCCCGCGTCGTCCACGGCGAAGCGGAATCCGCGCTCGCGAAACAGGCGCAGCCGCTCGCGAAATTTCGGGTAGTCCTTGATGGCCGTACGCTCGGTGATCTCGATGACGACACGATCCGGATATTTGACCTCGTTCTCGTCGAACGCCGGATCGCTGAAATCGTGCGGGTCCACGTTGAGGAAGAGCAGCTCGTTGGGCTGCAGGCGCGTTTCAATCCCCTCGATCGCGCGAGTGCGACAGAGGCGGCTGAGCTCCCACACGAGATCCGCTTCCGCGGCAACGTCGAACATCACTTCCGGGCTGCGCAGGCTCCGCATCACGCCACGCGCCAGGGCCTCGTAGCCGAAGATCTCGCGCGTGTCGGTGACGACGATCGGATGATAGTCCACGTACACGGCGCGATCGCGAAGACTCGACCGCAGATCCGCGACGCGACGCGCGCGCTCGCGCTCTTCGATGGAGCGTGACGCGTTCGCCGCCTCGCGAATTCCGCGATAGATCAGGCGCTCGAGACGGATCTTGGGGTTGTAGTAGACGTGCGCCCGCCCCACGTAGATGTCGAACAGCGCGGCGATGTCGTCGCCGTGCTGCGCTTCGATGCGGCTGCCGACGTGGCGTTGTAGCCTTGCGACCATCTCCGTGATTTCCGACTCCGACGCGGCCTCGACGCCGGCGGCCGGCACGTGGAAGAAGATGAAATCGTCGTCGTTCGTGAAGCTGACCATGACGCGCGACGTGCTGAGCGCGGTATCGTCGAGAAACTCTCGCACGGCCGCGGCGGTCGTTTCCAGAACGGCATCGAGTTTCTCCCACCCATAGATCTCCTCGATCTTCGAATACCGAACGAAGTTCAGATAGAGCACCACGAGCTCGCCACGCTCCTTGAACAGGTTTCGCGAGCGCTCGATCATCACCGGCAGCGTTGGAAGCCCGGTCAACGAGTCGTGCAGCATCTGCTCGTACTCGACACGCTCGACGAGATCGGACGCGACTGCACCTGGCGCCGTCGTTCCGCGGCCGACCGCCGCACGTATGCGCTGTGCGATCTCTTCCGCGTCGGTCGGACAACGGAACCATTCCTCGACGCTGAGCTCGACAGCGCGGCGCCGTGACGTGTCGTCCGCGCAGGCGACGATGACCGGGATTCCCGCTCCATGCGCGCGCTCGGTGACCGCGCGCAGAATCGTGGGATTGGCCGTGCCAATGAGCACGGCGCGCGCCTCCGGCCTGGCACTCGTCGCGTCAGCGAGATCCGTCGACGCCACCCGTTCCACCCGCCACCCATCGAGCGTGCCGATCGCTTGCTCCAGCGCCGGATCGTCGAAATCAGTGAGCAACAGCGAATCGCTCACACCGGCCCCATGGGCGTCACGACGCCTTGGCTTGCTGCATATCGATGTTTCGTTGGACCGTGGCAGCCAGAGTTGGAAGATCGAACGGCTTCTCGACGTAGTCGTCGGCGCCGATTTGTAGCGCCTCGCGCTTGTCACGCCATTCATCGAGCGCGGTGACCATGATGACTCGCACAAAACGTCCAAGGGTCGGGTGCTGTTTCATCACCCGGCACACTTCCCAGCCGTCTCGGCCGGGCATCATGATGTCGAGCAGCACGACGGCGGGGCGAACCGTCTCGAACAGCGTGAGCGCTTCGTCGCCGCTGTGCGCAACGGTGATCGGATATCCGCGTATCTCGAGATACTGACGAATGATCTCCGCGTTGTCGTGGTTGTCGTCGACTACCAGAATCGGTGGAAGTGAGCTTTTGCTCATCCCGCATCCCTTGTGCGCGTTCTGCCGTGCGCGCCCCCCCGGACCATCGCGCGCCTCTGCCCGTTGAAAGGCAATTCACAAGCCAGCTATCGAGTGGCGATGGCACGCGAAACACCGACACCGAACTGTGGCGGCCCAGGCCCGCCGACGGCGCGAGGGCGGGTCTGACCCAGGTCGAGACCGCCGGTGATTCCCCACGAGTCCGTCAGGCTGATGTCCAGGCCGAGTCCCAGCCGGAACAGGTTGCCCGGGGCCGTACCTCCGGAGTAGAACACGAGTGTCGGCGCCAAGAACAGCGAGAACCCGCGCGCGAATCCGCCGTAGTGACGCCATCCGATCGATACGCCGACCGGAACCTCGGTCGAATTGGTGACGGAATCGAAGGCTGCCGCGATCGATTCATTCCGATGACTCGACGCCCCGCCGATCCCAGCGAACATCGCGAGCCCCATCGGGCTCGTCGCCGACGCGAGCGGTACGGCGACGCGTGTTCCGTACGCCGCGCTGGAGCCAACCGAGCGTCCCCCCTGAAAGCCGACGCCTCCGCTCAGTTGAAAATGCTGGACGGGCGCCCACGAGGCCGCCCCGGCGACCGCGCCACGGCTATCGCCACCCCCGCCGTTGAAGGCGATCATGATCCCCGGCGTCGCCCAGGCGTTCTGCAACACCGGGATTCCCGGGAGCTGCCCATCCGCCGAGGCAGCGAGGATCGCCACGAGAAGCGCAGGTATCCGTGCGGACGAGGTGTCGTACATGAGCTCCACTCGGTGGTGCGTTCGACGTGACGAACCGAGCAAGCATCGTGCGAGGGGCGATGAGAGTCTTCTAGAAATGGGCTCGGCCGCGCCTGCACAAATCCTCGATCAAACACTCAGAAAAATGTTGCGCGACCTCGGGCGCAGCAGCACGTTTGAGCGTGTAGGCGATCAAGTATTTTGGCGCGTGTCCGCTGGTCGAATTGGCGCCACTCCAAACAATTTCGGAGGCATTTTCGCGTGAACGTTCATCGCAGATTCCTGTCGTCCGTCGCCCTCGGCATTCTGGGCCTCGGCTGTGCGCCACATACCGATCCGAACGCCGCGCCGGTCGCGGCGGGACTGACGGGTGGCCTCGGACCGGAGACGCTCCAATGGTCGGGGTCGTTCCAGGCTGTGCAGCAGCAGAGCGGCGACATGAATGCGCCGCGCGGCCGCAACAACGCCCGCGGCAGCGTGGTCATCATCGCTGAAGGAAAGAACGCCATCCGAGCGCGCATCAACGTCAGCGACGTCTCTGGATCAGCGCAGTACTATCACTGGGCGCTCGTGGGAGGCCGCTGTGGTTCGGGTCAGATTCCGCAGCTCACCGTCAGCCAGTTCCCGGACATCTCGATGTCGAACAATCAGGGACACGTCGATGGCACGGTACCGCTGCCGCTTCCTACCTCCGGCACCTACCACGTGAACGTCTACCGGACGAACGGTGGTGACGAGGCCGACGTCCTGACGTGCGCCAACCTGCGGATCGAGCCGCGTAAGGAATAAGGCTCCAGACTCGATTAGGCACCGCCGCACCCCGCACGCGGCGAAAAAAAAAATTCGGGCGATACCGACCTGGTATCGCCCGAATTCTTTTCACCGTGCTCTCAGCGACGGACTAGTGCTGGAAGCTGCTCGTCGTGAGACGTTCCGGACGGACGCCCGAGTGAAGCGTCAGCGACCGGCCGTTCGGTAGAACGATGGTCTTGGTCGGAACAGCGGTGCTCGGATCGACGGCAAGCAAGCTCGATCCGATCGGCGAGATGTTCGCCACCGGCTGGCCAACACCACCGAACGTGTAAATCGGAAGCGTGAGGATCTCCAACTCCGATGCGGGAACCGGCAGGTGGCGAATCGTGCCGTCCTGCAGCGCATCCGCGTGACGCGTGAAGAACAGGTTGAACCCGTTCGTGCCCATCAACTCCACTTCACGCTCGTACAGAATGTCGGCGAGCAGCGCTGCCTGGCCATCGGCCGGCGTTGCCGCAGGCAGACCACCGCGCGTGACGCGCGTGTTGTTGATCAACTGCGTCGCGAGGTTCAGATCGCCGTTCGTGCGAATGAGCGCCTCGGCCTTCAGAAGATCGTTTTCCGCCGCGAGGATGTACGGCACCGGTCCCGTCGCCGCCGTGGGCGACGTACGCGCCGCGTAGGCATACCGGGTGTGGGCCCACGGGCTCTGCATCCAGATACCGCGCGTCGCGTCGCCGATGACGTTGCCCTTGTACGTGAAATCGGTCGCCAAGCGCTTGTCGCCGTTACCCGACGCCGGCACGAGCGTACCGGTGAACTTGTCCGGCACGACAGCGTCCATCTGGTGGACCAGGTGCTGGTCGACTCGCATCCACGACTCTTCTTCGAAGTAGTACGCGATGTACGAGTACCAGTTGTTGTTGTCGCTCAGGATCGTGAAGTTCATCGGAGCGCCGGCCGAGCCAGTGCCGATGCCCTTGTCGGCATACTGCAACACCTTCGCCCAATCCACCTTGGCCGCGTCCGCCGCGTTGCGCGGCGTGTACGCGAGCAACTGCGCCGCCATCGTGTTCGCGACGCGGTTGATGACGGTTGCGTTGAGCGTCGCGCCAACGAGCGGCATGATCGTCGTCGCGTCCGAGTACGTCCACGTCTTACCGTTCGTCGCCGCGATCAGCGCATCCAGCTTGGCCTGCGCCGCCTTGGCAACGTCCGTATACGGCGAGAACTGCGGGGCGCCCTTCGACGCATCGAACGTTTCGTCGACGATGAACGCCTTATCGAACAGCAGCGCCAGCTGCATCATCGAACCGGCCTGGGCGAACTTCGCGAGGGCGGCGTACTGGTCGGTGCCGCCGGGGAGCGTGAGGCCCCCCGCCACGGCGCGCAGCACGTCGTTCGCGGCGCCCAACACCTTGTACTGACGGTTCCACGGCTCGCGCGCCAGCTCGGCGTCGGCGTTCGACGTGACGTTGTTGTACGGGATGCGCGGCTCGACGTTGTTGAAGCGCATGGCGAAGTTGCCGAAGTTCGCCGTCATGTTGTCGGCCGTCACGGACAGACCGCACCACGGGTCGATGTAGGTGGTCGCGAGGTACCACGAGTTGATCGACGACACCGCGAGCGACTGCACGTCCGCCGGCGACGCGATGGCGCGCGCGACGTCCGGGTTGTTCGGGTTGGAAACCAACAGATCCTGGGAACATGCGGCGCTCATCATGAGCGCCGCCGCTCCCAACGCGGATCCGAGTTTCATTCGTGTTGCCATCATTCTATAGGCTCCGAGTTGGGCGATTGTTAGAACTGGATCTCGACCTGACCAGTGATCGTGCGGAACGGCGGGTATTTGAATCCGTCAATGCGATAGTTGAAATCGCTGCCCGACGTCACGTCCGGATCAAAGCCGCTGTACTTGGTCCAGGTCATCAGGTTGCGTCCGACGAGGGCGATCTTGAGCCCACTCGCGCGGCCGAGACCGATCTTCGGCAAGAACTTGGTCGCCACGTCGTACGCGACCGAGAGCTCACGCAGCTTGATGAACGAGCCGTCTTCCACGAAGAAATCGTCGGTTTCCAGACCGTTGTAGAGACCGGCCGAGTAGAAGCCTTCGGCGATCTTCTGGTCCTGCGCCTTGCCCGACTGGTCCATGACGCCGGCGCGGAGATCCTGCATCATCCACTGCTTCGTGAAATTGTAGATCTTGCCGCCCTGCTGGCCGTCGAACAGCGCGTGGACGTTGAAGCGGTTGATCTTGAGGTCGTTCGTGAAGCCGAAGTTGAAGTTGGGGTTCACGTCGCCAAGCACGAAGCTCGTGTTGCCCTTGGCATCGACGTACTTGATCGGGAGCTCGCCAACCGCACCACGCAGCGACTTCTTCACGAGGTAGCCGAGGGGGTTGACGACGTAGTCGCTCTCCACTGCGCTCGCGTTCGCCGGGTTTTCCTTGAGCTGGGCGAAGGTCTTGACGAACTGCGTGCCGTAGATGATACCCAGCGGCTTGCCCGCCTGATACCAGAACACGTTCTGACCCTGCGCACCGTCGGCCGAGACGCGGAATGGCGCACGGTTCATCGACAGGATCGACTGGGTCGTGTGGTCGCCGCTGATCGAGATGTCATAGGTGACGCTGCGGCGATCGAGGACTCGCGTCTGAAGCGAAGCTTCCAGCGTCTTCGAGCCGATCGTCGCGGCATTCTGCCACTGGTTGCTGAAACCACCCGACGCCGCCGCCGACAGCGGAACCTGAAGGAACGCGTCCTTCGTGTTACGATCGGCGTAGGTCACTTCGGCATTGAAGCGGTTCAGGAACTGCGCGTTGATACCGTACTCGTTCTCGGTCAACACCGCGGGGCGGAGGTTCTTGTTGCCGAGGTTCTGCTTGCTGAACGTACCACCGCTCAGCGAGTAGGTCTCGTACTGGTAGTTGAACCCCGGGCGAAGACCAGCGGTACCGCGCGCGCCGTGAAGCTTGATCTCCTGGAACCCGGGGATGTTGACGTCCTGGGTCAGGCGATAGGCGCCGGCGAAACGATAGAAGTTCGACCAACGAGCGTTCGACCCGAAGAGCGACGAGCCGTCGCGACGGATGAGGCCCTCGGCGATGTAGCGGTCCTTGAACGTGAGGGACTGCGACGCCATGTAGTCGGTCGTGAGCTGCTTCTGCGTGCCCTGCGAGAGCGAGAGCTGCGTGACATCGAGCGCGGCAAGATCAGGCACGTCGTTGACGTTGAGCTTCGATCCGCCGGCCGAGGTGTTGTTGTCCGACTCGCTCTCGAGCTGGTATGCAACGCTGCTCGTCGAGAGGATGTCCTTCCAGAACTTCGTGGCCGTGGCGCGGAGCTGCGAGTTCCACGACACGTTGTTCGTGGCGGCCGACGTCAGCGAGCCGGGGCCCGGCTGACCGGCGCCGGTGAGATAGCCGCGGAACTGGTACGTCTGCTGCTGCTGGTTCAGGCGGTCGGTGCCGTAGTTACCATCGATGCGGAGCCAATCCGTGGCGCGGTAGTGCGCGGCCGCCGAGCTGACGATACGCTCGCGACGCAGCTGGACCGAATTGTTCTTCAGCGAATAGAGCGGGTTGTCGCGCGCGTTCGGTGACGAGTACGTCGGCAGCTTGCGGAAGTACGACGTCGTGTCCGCGGTGGTGCCCGGGTGCACGAGGTCAATCATCGGCGGCGCCTGAAGCAGCTCGAACCAGCTGGTCGTGCTGCCGGGCGTGTAGTCGTTGTGCTGCATGCCGTACGTGAAGCTGGCCGACACGTCGAAGTTGTCGGTCACGCCCTGGTCGACGTTGAAGCGGGCGTTCTGCTTGAACTGGCCGTTCAGGAACGGAAGAATGCCCCCGTTGTGGTTGGCGCTGAACGACGAGTTGAAGTTCGTGTTGCCGCGACGCAGACCAACCTGCACGTCGTTGTTGTAGTAGTCGTTGTTGCCCAGATATTCCTGGAGCTGGTTGCGGAACCGGTTCGGACCGCTGCTCGGGTACGGCGTATCGTCGAAGCCCGAGGTGTTGACGACCGGATTTCCGTTCGCCTGGAGCTGGATGCTACCGTCGGAGTTGAACTGGGCACGCGTGCTGTGGTTGAGGTCCACCCAGTTGCCCAGCGACGACCGGCCGTATTCCGACCGTCCGCTGATCGTGAGGTGGTTCTCCGCCAGGCTGCGACCACGCTTCGTCGAAATGGCGATAACGCCGTTCGCGGCGTTGGAGCCGTAGAACGACGCGCCGGCCGCACCCTTGAGGACTTCGATCGACTCGATGTCCTGCGCGTCGATGTCAGCGATCGAGTTGGTCGTGATCACGCCGTCGACGATGATCAGCGGCGAGCTGGCACCGACCTGAAGGTTCGTTGAACCACGAAGCCGGATTGCCGGCGTCGAGCCTGGGTTGCCGACGCCAACTTCCACCTTCAAGCCCGCGACCTTACCGGCGAGGGCTTCGAGTGGGTTCGCGGCCGGAACGTCCTTCACCTGATCAGCACCGACGTGCGCAACGGAGAACGCGAGGTTCTTCGACGACGTCGAATCGGCGACGCCCGTGACGACGACCTGGTCGAGATGGAACGGATCCGCCTTGAGGACGAAATCGAGCGTCTGCGCTCCCGCCTTCACCGTGATCGGCTTGTCCATCGGCACATATCCGATGAAACGCGCCGTGATCGTGGACTGGCCCGTCGGGATGCGCGCGCCCGGGATCGTCAGGGTATACGTGCCCCGCTCGTTCGTCGTCGTGCCAAGCCCGAGTGAGCGAATGAAGACGTTCGCGCCAACCACCGGCGCTTCCTGCTCGTTCGTGATTTTGCCGGTTATCACGGCAGACTGCGCCTGCGCGGTCGCGGCGCCTGCCACCAACAGTAATGTGAGGAGCGGAGCCCTCATGGCCCTCACTCGATCAAACTGCGGCATGTGAATCCTCAGTAAAGGTGTCTCGGGGATTGGGGGTCCAGCCAGAAACTCTCGCCTATCTCGGGTACTCGTGGTCCAATACCTCCTGTCTCAGGCGCGCGAGCGACGGCACGCGCCCACGTTGCCATAGGCGGGGTATGTGATCGCGTATGTGTGTCGCTTCATCACGGCGAGTGGGATGGGCCGTTCGACGCACGCTCCCCTATCGATCAGGAGCCACTAGAAACGGCCAGCCGTGTTGCGCCCTACGCGTTGGGCGCGGCCTGCTGAGGGCGGAGTCGTTCGAATTCCCGAAACCACCCGCTACGGAAAAATGGGGTACGATTCAGTAGCGTAACACTTCCAACAGGCCAACTGGTCACATCCGGTTTGTGATTGGTACTACGAACGCCCAATATGTCGGCCAATGCGTGATCTCGCCAGCCCGATTTCTGATGGGATTCTGAGCCTTCTGACACCCTCGAGGCGCCCTCCGGCCATCCAAGAGCCAGAATCCGCGTTGTCTGATTAGGGTTCCCAACGCGTTCACAACACATTGGTTGCAGCGCCGAGACAGTCAGTTTTAGGGCAGAAAAGTCAAGGGAGGCCGGGTCGCAACACCGGTACTCTACGGTCGGCGGATCGCCGCTCGAGTAGAATCAATGGTTTCCGACGGATTGAACTCGAAGGGCAACCGCACGAGCTGGCGCACTGCCTTACCGTGGAGCATCGCCGGCGCGAACTGCGCCCGGACCGCAGCGTCAACGGCCGCCTTGGAGAAGCTGGTGTCCGTCGTCGTAACCACACTGATCGTCCCAGGTTCGACGCCGCCCCTGGCGCTCACGACGACCGCGACCACGACACGACCGCGGACCTGCGCCTTGGCGAGGGCCTCCGGATACACCGGAACGCCCGATCCCTCTTCGTAGGTGGCCTGACGGTCTACCTGATTCGCCGTGAAGACAGCGCCCTTGGCCACTAGCTCGTCGACGTCGACCTCTTGCTGTTCGGAGGCGCTCCGGCGGGGGCGTGATGGCGCCGACCAAAGGGCAATCACACCGCAGCGATCCAATCCGCGCGGGCCGATCAGCTCCGGCGGAACGCCGGTACTTCCCGCGTAAACCTCGACCCCCTCGAGACTTCCCAACTCGATTCCATCGAGGTCCAACGGCCCAGCGGTAGCCGGAAAGCCATCGAGGAACACTAGCGGCGGACAGTTCGCGCCTCCGAGCGACACCGAACGACCCAGCGCGTTCCGCAGATTCAAAACACGTACCCCCGGGAACGAACGGAGGGCGTCGACCAGGTGGGAGCTGGTTGTGTGTTCGATCTGGTCGCGCGTCAGGAAGTACCCCATCCCACGCGTCTTCCGTACGTTGAAGCCCGACAACCGGGTGTCGAACACCTCGCGGCGCGCCTGCACCGTGACTGCGGAGAGGGCCTCCGGAATCGCCGCGAGAACAATCGGCAGGAACCCCGGCTCCGTGATCAGGTTCAGATCGATGGCGACGGGACGAAAGCCAAGACGCCGAACCGCGATGTGCGTTTTGCCAATCGGTACGCTTGGCAGCGTGAAGTGCCCATCTTCGCCGGTCACGACCGTACCGGTAGCGCCAACCGAGACCTGCGCCCCAACCACTGCCGCGCCGGTAGAATCGGTCACCTCTCCACGAACCGTCAGCGTCGCCGTCTGCGCCGTCTGCGCCGGCACGCGCGTCGCCGCGGCAAATGCGATCACTACACCGGCAATCCGTTCGAATCCGAGGCGCCTACCCGCGAGTCGCGTCATTGCCGGTCCAAGAGAAGCGTTTGCGACGACGAATCATCAACACATGCGTGTCCGTGTCGGTTCCGTCAAGGCGAAACGCGGGCCGTCATGCGCGCTAGGGGCTCGCGACGACCCCCAACGTTCGTAGCCAATCGGCGAGCCCAGGATACGTTGGCGCCACGCGCGCGAGTTGCAGCGCCGTAGCGCGCGCGCGATTCGCATCGTGCGCGAGCCCGTACGCGAGAGACAACTCGTATAACGCGTCCGGCCGCGCGATGCCCATCCGAACCGCGGTTTCGAGAAATGGCACGGCCGCCGCCGGATTCTTGTGGCGCATTGCCAGATCTCCAGCGAGGAACGCCACGTCAGCCGTGGGACGAATGGCAAGAGCCCGCTGGAACGCAACAAGTGCCTCGCTGTCCGCCTTCGCCTGCAGCAAGGCTCGGCCCAGGAGAGCCCACGGCTCGGCGAATTGCGGTGTTTCCCGCGCCAGGCCGCGGAACTCCGACACCGCCGAATCCGGTTGGCCCACCGTCTCATACGCCTGCGCCATTCGCAGCTTCATCGGGGGCCACGGCGCCCCTCGCGACACGAGAAAGCTCAGACTGTCGAGCACGCCCACGGGGCGATAGGTGCCGCGGTAGTCCTGCTGTTCGGACGACGGCACGAACGGCCACCGTCGCATGAGTGTTTGCTGAGTGTGATAC
>Ga0310811_10005238_pt1 | contig 16378 bp, 17 predicted proteins | sample YCmetagenome_FD_207642 | JGI IMG/M metagenome (GOLD analysis project Ga0310811, IMG submission 207642) | Soil microbial communities from experimental microcosm in Duke University, North Carolina, United States - YC | ecosystem: Engineered > Artificial ecosystem > Soil microcosm > Unclassified ...
GCGGCGGAAAGGGCTGCTGCCCAGGTGAAGGTCTCCATGCAGTCGCCGTTGAAGTTCGACGGGCCGCCGAAGCCGCGCCACCGAGCAATGGGGACCATGCATTCCCAGCCTGCGGCTTCCAGCTGCTTCGCAATGGCCAGATTGACGTCGAAAGTCGGCTTGAATGTAGTCTCCGCCAAGGTGACGGCGCAGGCGTTGGAACAATTGCTGCCGAAAATGCCAAGCTTCAGTTTATTCTCGTTGAACATCGGGTTTCCGGCTTCCCGGAACATATCGAGGTTGCCCATGTGACCTCTTCCTTTATTTTTGTTGTAACGGCATCTTTCACCGTCGCCATCGATTTAGGCGCAAAACTATAGATTGTCGGACAATCCGTCAATTACTATCAAGGTCGTCCCCAGATGCTGCTACCCCCGTCAATCGTCACCGTGCTGCCTGTTGCAAAGCCTGATCGTGACGAGGCGAGCCACAAGATCGCTTCTGCGATCTCCTCCGGTTTTCCCATGCGGTCCATCGGTGCGCGCTGATCCAATGTATGACGCATCTGCTCGGGATCCGCGGCCTGGGCTAACATGCGGTCGAAATATGGTGATGACACGGTGCCGGGGGCCACGCAGTTTACGCGGATCTTCTGCCCGACATGATCGAGCGCCATCGCGCGCGTCAGTGCGCCAATCCCGCCTTTCGAAGCGACGTAGGCGGCACGATTTGCGATGGCGGATGTCGCAGTATAGGATCCCGTGTTGACGATCGCTCCGCCTCCCTGTGCCGCCATGACGGGAATGATGTATTTGGAGCACAGAAAGACACCCTTCAGATTGACGGCCATCAGCCGATCCCAATCCTGCTCTTCGATGCCCTCGACGGTGCCCGTGAAACCGAACCCTGCATTGTTGACGAGGATGTCGATACGGCCGAACTGCGCCTGAGTCTTTTCGACCATAGCCTGAGTGTCCGCGGCCTTGCTTACGTCCGTCGCAACGCCAAGCGCGGAATTGCCAAGGCGCCCCGCAGCCGCCTCGGCGCCGTTGATATCAGCGATGATGACGCGGGCGCCCTCTTTCACGAAAAGTGTAGCCGTAGCATAGCCAATTCCGCTTGCAGCCCCGGTGATGATCGCTACTTTATCTTGCAGTTGCACATTTATCTCCCGCGTCTAGCGATTCATCTCAATGACATGGCGAATGATCTCGCCGCGGTCGAGCTTGTCGAAAGCTTCATTGATTTCAGACAGCGGGCCGGTGCTGGATAGGAGCTTGTCGACCGGTAGCTTGCCGCTGAGAAACAGGTCGATGAAACGCGGGATATCCCGAGAGGGGACGCAGCTGCCCATATAGCTGCCGCGGATGGAGCGCTCCTCTGTCACAAGCGCGACGGGAGGCACCTGGAACAGCGCATCCGGCCGCGCCAAGCCTGCGCTTGCGGTGAGCCCGCCGCGTCGTGTGATGGCGAAGGCCAGCTCGAAGGCGCGGGGGACGCCCGCCATCTCTACCGCGTAGTCGGTGCCCCCGCCGGTAGCGGCACGGATTTCCTCCGCGACATTCGGCGCAGAGGCGAGGAAGGTATCGGTCGCACCGAGAGATTTCGCGAGTTTCAGCTTCTCCGGTAACATGTCGATTGCGACAATGCGGCTGGCGCAGGCAGCCACGGCACCCAACAGGGCGGATAGGCCGACGCCACCCAGACCAACAATCGCGACACTCTGGCCGGGCCGCACGCTGCAGGTATTCACGATCATGCCGACACCGGTCATGACCGCGCAACCGAACAGAGCGGCATGGGTGAGTGAGATTGCATCGGTGATCTTAACGACGGAGTATTTCGAGACCACCGAGTATTCCGAAAACGCTGAGACGCCGCTGTGATGATTTAGCGGGAGGCCGTCGCAGCTGAAACGCCGTTGACCCGAAAGCAGGGTGCCCCGCGCATTGGCCGCGTGCCCGGGTTCGCAAAGGGAAGCGCGACCCACCGAGCAACTGGAACAGACGCCGCAGACCGGCAGGAACGACATCACAACATGGTCGCCACGCTTCAATCCCGTGACATTTGCGCCAACTTCCTCAACAGTTGCAGATGCCTCGTGCCCCAATGCCACGGGCAGCGGCCTCGGCCGGTTGCCGTTGATGCCTGAGAGGTCAGAATGGCACACGCCTGCCGCCATGATCTTGATCAGCACCTCATCCGGTCCCGGTGGCGCGAGCTCAATCGTCTCGATACTCAGAGGATGAGACTGGGCATAGGGAGTTGGCAGACCAGACTGTCGGAGAATGGCTGATGTCACGCGCATGACGGGTCTCCTCAAAGCGGATCGAGCTGCATAGGCGCCGGGAAGTAGCGAAACCCGTCGCCGTCACGCCCGACATGGCCAAAACCGGGCCAGGCGAAGTGGTAGGACATGACAGGAATACGCTGGTCCGCCAGCATTCCGAGGACCCGCTGCCGCGAACGGGCGGACTGCTTGGGATCGGCGTCATACGCAAATTCCATGAGGGGTTTTTCCATGAGAAGAACATGGTGATGGGTCAGATCACCCAGAAAGCAGAACGACTCGCCGCCGGAACTCACTAAGAAGCTGTGATGGCCAAAGGTATGACCCGGCGCTGCGATGGCCTGCACACCCGGCAGAAATTCCTCCTCATCCTTATAGAAGACGATCCTGTCACGAACGGGCAGAAGATTTCTGCGCGCGACTACGATCTGATTGCCGAAAGGCGAGCTCAGCCGGCTTTCATCAGTCCAATCGATGAAGTCGCGTTCGCTGATATAGATCTGCGCATTGGGAAACAGCGGGGAGCCGTCGTTTGCGCAAACACCACCGACATGGTCGATATGGCCGTGTGACAGGACGATGGCGTTGATTTGGGCGGGATCGAAGCCGGCGAGCCGAAGGTTCTTTAGCAGCTGGCCCGTCCGCGGGCCGAAGACTTTCTCCTCGCCCATACCGGTGTCGAACATAATAGTCCGGCCGCCGATTTCAACAACAGGGATATTCTGTTCCAGCACCACCTGATCCGTCGGCAGAAAGTGGCGGCTCAGCATGCGGCGCACGTCATTTTCATCAACGCCCACAAAATTGCTCCCGGGATCGCCCAGGAGCAGAGGGCCGTCCGAGACGATGGTGACATCGGCCACACCGAGCTTGAAGCGGTAGAAATAGGGGCTCTGCGGGCGCGCGGTTCGCCGGGTGAAGGGAGCCATAGGTGTTTCAGTGGTCTGCGTCGGAGACATGATAGTACCTTCCAGATTCCTCGTCCCGTTTGTGGGATCTCGCCTGTTCTAAATCTGCATGCGTATCGGCGGAGAGCGGGCATAGAGTGCGACCATCGGCACGATGAGTAGCCCGAAGACCGCCTGCTGTGCCGCATAGCTCAGACCTACTCCGACCAGGATGGATGTCAGCACCGTCAAGACCAATGTGCCGACGACGGTCGCACCGTAACCGCCCCAACCTCCGAGGAGCGAGGTTCCGCCAATCACGACGGCCGCGACGGTCGTAAAGAGATAAGGATCGCCGACACCCGAAAAACCGCCACCACTGAAGCCGAGTAGAAGCATGCCGGTGACGGCTGCCATCAACCCACTGACGGCGAAGACGGCAACCCAGAGCCTGAACTCCGAGATCATCAGCCGCGTTGCGGCCAGACGGCTTCCACCCAAGGCATAGAGGCTTCGGCCGAACCATGTGCGCTTCATGATGGCAACCACTACGAGCGTGACGACGAGCCAGATGAGGATCACCGGCGGGAAGGGCATGCCGAAGGTCTTCCCGTTGATGGCCGCCATATTGCTGAGCCAGGCTGGCACGCCGCCATAGACCGTGCCGCCGAAGGATGAATCCAGACTCGTTAGAATCTGTGCGCCGCCGAGTACTGCGAAGCCTACGCCAAGCGTGACGATCAGCGCCTGGCCCTGCAGTCTGAAACTCAGCAGCCCGTTCAATGCGCCGATCAAACCACCGCCAATAGCGACGATGGCAACGGCCAGCGGTGGAGGAACGCCGAGGTTGATGAGTTTGGGGAGCAGGATATTGGCGGCCCCGATGACATAGGCGATCGACAGATCAAGACCGCCCAACAGCGCACATAAGGTCTGGCCGAGTGAAGCAAGTCCGAGGAAGGCGGCAAGCAGCAGCATGGACCGGATATTGGCGGGCGCGAGGAAGTCCGTCACCAGACCGCTCCCGCCGAGGAGCAAAATGGCAAGAATACCAAGGCCGATCACCATGCTGCGGTTGGCCTTTAGCTGGCTTGCCCACAGACGGCTCTGTGCCCCGCTTGTTGGTGCCGCTGCCTCTATATTCGCCCTCATCGCACGGCAGCCTTTCCACCCGTGAGGAAGATATTGGACAATAGCGCCATCACCAGGATGGCTCCGAAAGCAAGCTGAGTGACGAAGCCGGACACGATGCCGAAGTTAAATGTCGAGAGGACATAGGTAATCAGATACATGTCTATTGCGCCGATGGCGGAACCGACGATGCCGCCGCGACCGCCTGCGATATTGGTGCCCCCCAGGACAAGTGCGGTCACAGCCGACAGGGTGTAGTTGCTTCCCTGTGTCGGGTCACCAGAACTGATGAGGCCCGTATAGGCCAAGGCGCATAGACCCGCGAAGAGGCCGCCGATGGCATGGGCGCCAAGCCGCACCAAATCCGTGCGGACGCCACTCGCATAGGCCATGCGTTCGTCGGCGCCCGTCAAGCGCAGATGCTGATAGAAGGCCGTGCGCGTAAGTAGGAACCAGACAACGAACCCTGCGACCAGGATCAGCAGAACAGGCGTCCACACGGTTGTGCCGCTGCCCCAATCGCTCATCCAGTCCGGCACCGAGCCTGCAGGTTTCGGCATGATGACGAGGTTGATGCCGGACAGGACGAGATAGCCACTCAAGGTCACGATGATTGGTGACACACGCACGTAGACGATGATGGCCGCCTGTAGAAGTTCGTAGGCGACGCCGAGGCAGACGACCCAGGCAATCACGGCAATGGGTGACGTCACATTGCTGGAAATCAGCCATTGCACGGCGGTCACGTTAAGGAAGCCGACCAGCGGCCCGATTGCCAGATCCACGCTACCACGCCCGACGAGCGCTATCGGAGTGATGGCCATCGCCGCAAGCATGAGGGGCACGAGAACGATGATGGCACCGGCCAGACCGTCCATGGTGAAAAGGTGCGGACCTGAGATGGCCGAGACAATGAGCAATACAACGAGCAGTGCCACTGCGCCATTATAGTAGAGATTGCCAAGACTAAGCCGCGGGGCGGGGTACGCCCGGCTCATAGGACGGACTCCGCGTCCTCAAACACTACTTCTTCGGTCGGTGCTTGCCCGAACATCGCGGCCAAGATCGGCTGCTCGTCAACCTGCCCGCCGATCAGCGTCCCGCTGAGGCTGTCGTTGCGGAAAACCTCCACCCGATTGGCGAAACCGATGAACTCCTCGATTTCGCTCGACAGGTAGATGACGGCGCCCCCGCCCACCACAAACCTGCGCAGTTCATCATAGAGTTCACGCTTGGTGCCGAGGTCCACTCCCCGCGCCGGATCGTTCAGCACGATGACCCGTGGCCTGCTCGCAAAGGCCCGAGAGATCAAAACCTTTTGCTGGTTGCCACCGCTCAGCGAGGTGATCTTGTTGAACGGGCTGCCGATCTTGATGGAAAAACGAGCAACCTCTGTCCGGAAGGCAGACAGGATGGGGGCTTTGCTGATCCAGCAGCCCGCAACAAGGTGCCGACGATAGAGACCCATGGCTAAGTTCTCGTAGATGCTTAGCTGTGGAAAAATGCCGTCACGCTTGCGGTCGCCCGAGACATAGGCGATGCGTAGCCGGTCGGCCTCGGCGAGGCCGCTGACGGCGGTGCACTGCGCATCGTCCATCACCTCCGGAATGCCCGCGGCCACTGTTTGGAGGCCCGCCAGGGCCTTGACGAAGTGATCCTGGCCCTGGCCGTCCAGTCCGGTTACGCCGACGATCTCGCCCTTGTGCAATGCGAAGTCGAAGGGCTCGGCAGCGACGGTGAGGCGCAGCCCCGACGCGCGCATGACCGCTTTTCCGAGCGGTGCCCCCCCCGGCGTTGCGCGGCTCTTTGTCAGCACGCTCTGGCGCGCCTGCGGGGTCATCAGCGTCATGAGGTTTTTTTCACTGATGTCCGCCTTCTCGAGCGTCGCGACGGTGCGGCCGTCACGGAGGATCGTGGCGCGGTCGCATATGCGGACCAGTTCCGCAATGCGATGAGTGACGAGGATGATGCAGACGCCGGCATCGCGCAGATCGCGGATTTCATGATGAAGGCGGATCGTCGCGTCGAGGTCGAGCGCGGCCGAAGATTCGTCCAGGATTAGAACCTTGGGCTTCGCGAGTATCGCCCGGCCGATGACCATCCATTGCTTGACGCTGAGCGGAAACTGTCCGGCGGGGGCGTTTGGATCAATCTCCATCTCGGCCAGACGGCGCATGATGTCCACGGCACGGCGCCGGCGTGGTCCGGGCTTTGCACCACGAACCCAAAGTTCGTCAGCGCCGACGAAAAGATTGTCGGCCACACTGGCATCGTCAGCCACAAGCACTTCCTGAAAAATCGTGGCGATGCCTAATCTGCGCGCCGCGATCGGCGAATGCGGCCTGCCGCCGCAGACAGAAACCTCGCCGGAATCCGGATGCAGGACGCCTGAGAGGATCTTGGCCAGGGTGCTTTTGCCGCTGCCGTTCTCACCGACGATTGCATGGACCTCGCCGCCCGATGCGGAGAAGCTGCAGCCGTCAAGCGCCTTCGTCTCGCCAAAGGACTTGTACAGATCGCGAACGATCACTTCGTCTGTGAGCATACTAACCTTCGACAGCGGTTGCGGTCTCATTGCCGGGCTTGCAAACCCGGAGGCCGAAGCCCGGAGGACAAGCGCCTCCGGGCGTTCTTAAGATCACTCAGCGATCGGCTTCCAGGTCAGCGGATCGTGCGGATGGTTGAAGAAGTTGTTCAACTCATCTCCGAACCAAGGGCCATAGGCCGGTTCCATCCACCCGTTGGCGTCAACGGCGCAATCGGCAGGAAGAGCCTGGGCGAGCTCATCATAGCTGAGCGGCTTGATGTTCCAGGTGATGGTCTGAATCTTCGGCCCCTGGCCTTCCAGCGTGCGGATCGCCGCATCAAAGACCAATTCGATGTCATTGCCCGGCGGCCAGAAGTTCCAGCTGGTCGACACCCAGTCCTTATGCTGACGCCAATAGCAGGAGGGGCCCGTCTCGCCACCCAGGGTAATCGGCATGAACGGGCGGCCCGATTGCTGAACAGCCCGGAGCACGCCAGCCTCGGCCGCCGATTGCACCACGATGCCGTCAATCTTTTCTGGGTGCGTGGCCAGGAATTTCTGCACTTCGACCTGCGCGACCTGATCGGTCCATTTGCCGGCGACATTGCCGACAACCTTGATGCCTGGAAATTCCTTGAAGGCTCGCATGGCGCCCTTGTCAAAGGTATCCGATGAGGCGTAGCCCGGAATGCCGCTCACGAGCAGGACATTGCCCTTGCCGCCGATCTGCTGGGCGAGAGCCTTCGTCATGTCGTAGCCGCCATTGTCGATATTCTCAGTCACGTTGATAGCGTAAGGCGACGTCACGTACCCGCTATAGGAGAAGACGGGAACACCGCGATCATGCGCGTATTTGATTGCGTTGTTCATCGCCGTGACGTCCGAGCAACAGATGATGATGGCATCGGCGCCTTGGCCGACCATTTGGCGCATTTGCTGAATCTGGACCGCATTGTCGAGATTGGACTGCGTAACGACGATTTTCTTGACCAGTCCGGCCTTCTGATATTTTGCCAGAACGTCGCCCATCAGCCGATCCATCACGGCTGCGCGCCAAGTATTTCCGGCATAATTACTTGCGTAGCCTATGGTCCAGGGCGGTCCTTTTTTGGGTTTGAAGTCGCCATAGGTGCTAGAACCCGTCGGCACCAGGGGGTCCAAGTTCTGATAAGCCGCTTGCAGACTGGACGGCAAGTCGTTTACCGGACTTGCGGCTTGGACCAGCCGACCCGTCGCGAGCCCAATGGCCGCCATCAGCAAGCCTATGATGATTTTCTTCAACGCCATCTCCCAGGTCTTTTTTTGATATTGTTATTGTATTGAGACACGCGAGCGATCTGTGCCGCCTAACGCAAGCCAGCGAAACATTCTCAATCTTTGCGGGCTTCAGCCTGAATGGGAGCCTATGAATCTCGGATGGTTCTACGAGCCCAATTCCTACGAAATCAATCCGTCAAATTTTGCAGGCATCAGACAATCTGTCAATTCTAATTTAAATGGCTCGGGAGTGCCTGTTCGCGGCAACGTGGTCGCTCTGGTCCGAAACATGCTGCAATGCACTGAGAAGATAAGGACGAAACAAGTCAGGATGCTCGCACATTGGGAAATGTCCGAGGTCAGGCATGATGGTGATTGACGCGCCTGGAATAAGAGATGCCAGCTTGCAGCCATCTTCGGGGCTTGCCGAATAGTCGTAACTCCCACACAGCAACGCAATTGGTGTAAGCTCCGCGTTGATCTTGGGCGCTATAATCCCACCGTCAAATTCGAGGCTGTAGAAGGCAAGGTCGCCGGGATAAATGCCAGGGGCGCTTTGTGAGTAGATCCATGATGCTCTTCGCCGGTTCGATTCCGGACTTCTAGGAGACATCAGCCCGCGTACGAAACCTCCGTTGTGGAGCCCACCATGCACCGCAACATTGTTTTGATAGATGTTGATCCGGCCGCGGGATTTGAAAGGTGGTTCGACCGCGACGGCTCCCCTCAGAAGTTCCGGCTGTCCCGCAGCAAGATAGAGTGCCATGGCGGCTCCCATCGAGCCACCAACGATGATCGCGGGCTCGCCGATTATCTGCTCGACAATTGCTGCGCACCAAACTGCATAAAGACTTGCGGTGAGTTTGTAGGGCTCACCATTCCAATTGCGTGGCGGCAGCGAACGTCCATGGAACGGCAAATCCACTGACACCAGCCGGTAGCTCCCCGCCAGCCTCACGTCCGAAAGCTGGTCCAGATATTGGCGCCCGTCGGCACCGGCCGTATGCAGAAAAAGAACGGGGACGCCCTGGCCCGCAGTTTCCATGAAGATCTCGTATTCCTCGCCGGCCGCCCTTAACACCGAATAATGGCCGCGAATCTGGCAAATATCCCTTGGCACGGAAGCAGCTTGGGCGATCGGGGAGCGCGTTATCAATTCCACAAACCGTTCCAAGGCTGCCCGAGCTTGCGCGATCAGTAGCCCTTGCCCTGTTATGCTAAATGCCGAATTCGCCATGTCCCACGCGGTAAAGGAGTGAAATGTTGGCAGCGGCGGCACGCGTAGCACCTGCTGCCAAGCATGGTCGTCGGCTTTGATTTCGATATCAGGCGTCGTCACCGGCACCGAAACACCGAATCGACCGTCGCCTATTTTGATGTCGATGACATCATCCTGGGACCGCAACCGCACCGTCAAGGAAAGATGAGGCGCAAGTCTCGAAAATTCTGGGTCATGATTAAGACAGTCTATTCGGTCCCTAAGCTGGCCGATGATCGACACGCCCATGATCCCTAAACCATTATTATTTTTGCATTCGACTTTTGTGTCTGCTTTGGCCGGCCAGATATACCTGCCCCACAAAGACGCTAGCGGATCGTCCGACAATCTGTCAAGCAGGCGCGCATGTCCATATTAGGCGATACGCTGATCCGGCGCTTGACCGAAGCCAAGGACGCGGGTCAATATGATTCGTGAGTGATCAAATGTTCGGGCATGCGGTGTGAGCACTTCGGAAAGTATGACGAAGAAAGTCGATCTCCAGATTTCCAGGCAGCCGGCTACCCTCCGTTTGATTGTTGAGGAGCGGTTGCGGCTGGCCATAACAGCCGGCGACTTCAAACCGGGACAGCGCCTGATCGAGCGAGAGCTTTGTGAGCTTACCGGGGTCGGTCGTACTTCCATAAGAGAGGCGTTGCGGCAGCTTGAGGCCGAGGGGCTCATCACAAATATCCCGCATCGGGGCCCGAGCGTGAGCACCATTTCCCTGGACGAGGCCCGGCAACTTTATGCCGTGCGCGCCCTTCTCGAGGGCTTTGCTGGCCGCTGTTTTGCCGAACTGCGATCAGCACAGGCATGCGCTAATCTGTCTGCTGCCTTGATCGACTTCGAGAGAGCAGCCCGCTCCAAAAGCCAACAAAGGCTGATCGAAACGAAGACCCAATTTTATAGCCTCCTGCTTGACGGCAGCGGCAACGACTTTGTCAAACAGGCGCTAACCCCCCTTCACAACCGCATTACCCTTCTGCGGCTGACATCCATGACGCAGCCTGGCCGGCTGAAAAAGAGCATCGCCGAAATTCGGGAGATCGTAGCGGCAATTGAGGCGGGCGACCCCGAGCGTGCTGAAACCGCGTGCAAGCGGCATGTCGAAAACGCGGCTAAGGTAGCGCTTGCCTATATCGCCAGGCAGTCAGAACTTGCTGCCTGAATAGGCCGATACTGAAGTCCGTCAAAGGGATTGTATTGAGAGTCTGAATTCGAAATGCTGCATAGCGCAGCGCCGGATGGCCGAAGTGAAACCACGGACCTCAACACCACGAGCGGAGCCGACGCACTACGGATCAAATGAATGTGCGGGTCAGGATGCCCGGTCTCGGCACGCCAAAAAAGGTTCAAGACCGGTCACGTTAGTCGGCGACCGGCGACGAGCGATTCGTTTTATGATGGAAAATGGGCTCTTCGTGTCTGGGACAATGGGATCGCGGCTAAAAAAATACAGCACGGCTCCGTATATCAAAGCTGCGCAATATGGCGAAGGATAACGATCATATGCCGAAATTGGCAGGACGAACGGCGTTTGTGACCGGAGCCGCTGGTGGCCTCGGCCTTGCGATCGCGCGGCGTTTCGCGGAAGAGGGCGCCATTGTCGCTCTTGTCGATCTCGACGCTGAACGGCTGAAAACGGCAGTGGCGAGCCTGCCCCTAGGTAAAGGTGTTGCCCTGGCATGCGATGTTACGGACCGCACGGCGTTGAAATCGGCGTTGGACGCGTTCTGCGCGCAATACGGCGCGCTTAACATCCTCGTCAACAATGCGGTCAGGTTCTATTACGCTCCGCTTGTTGACATGCCGGAAGCCGAGATTGACCGCATGCTGTCGGTTGGTATCAAGGGAACGCTATGGTCATTACAGGCGGCCACGCCCTACCTCATTGAAAGCCGCGGCTGTGTCATCAATCTCTCATCGGTCGCCGTATCCTTCTCCATCCGCAATGCCGCCGTATATACCTCCATCAAGGGTGCTATTGACGCGCTAACGCGGCAACAGGCGGTGGAGCTGGGCGCGCATGGTGTGCGGGTCAACGCAATCGCGCCGGGCCCCGTCGATACCCCCGGAGCCAGTTCGGTCATCGATGCGCAAGGCTGGGAAACGCGCCGGGCGCGCACCCCCCTGAAGCGCCTTGCCAGCGCAGAGGAAGTGGCGGCGGCGGCCTTGTTTCTTGTCTCGGGCGAAGCGGCATCCATCACCGGGGTCACGCTCAAGATAGATGCCGGCATAACGGTTGTCGGGCCCTGAGCGGGAGCGAAAAAATCCTGGTCTATCAGGCCGTCAGAAGGCCGCCCGCTTTCAGTTTCAGTCGCCATCCAACACCGCGGCTCGGACGACGGCGATGCGATGAGCGCCCTGCGGGGACCATCTCATCCGCTGCTTCTTGGCCATGCGAGTCTTGGCGATCCGGTGCCAGCCTCGGTGTCCTCATCGCAGTGCAGCTGTTTGCGGGAATGGCGACGAACGGTGTCTGCCCCGTTCTTTACGCGTTAGGGTCGGACTCAAGTGAGAGAGGGGCAGTCGGTATTGCCAATGGCCTAAACCTTGGCGGTCTTGTGATTGGCGGGACCGGTATTTTTGTAGTCGGTGTTCATACAATGGGGTGGCGGGTACTCCTCGTCTCACGGCTTGATGATCAGCCTATGCTTCCTAGCAGGCGTGATGGCGCTGGCAGCGATCATGATGGCTCTGTTCACGCGTGAGACGGCGGAGCGGTACAAGCATCTTGATCGAGCGTTTGTTAGTAGAGACAGCTGTCTCAAAGCGAACGTGGTTCTGATAACTGTGAATGCCGGTCTTCGGCGCAGTGGAGTGACATAAATGGCAATTATGCATGGAGCCGCAAAGCGCCTTTGGGCGCTGGAGGGCGGGTTTCTTTCAGAAGACCGCGGCAAGCTCGTCGTCGGTGAAAGCGGCCCGGTTACGCTTCCATGCCCGAGCTTTCTCATTGAACATGAACGTGGGCTTGTGCTGATGGATACCGGACTCGTACCCGCCGCGGTGGATGATCCGAAGGGCGTCTATGGAGATATGGCAGACGAACTCAACATTTCTTTGACGCGGGAGCAATGTGTCGATCATCAAATCCGGGCGCTAGGCTTTCAATTAAGCGATGTGACGCACGTCGTCATGTCGCATCTTCATTGGGATCATACAGGTGGCATGTATCTTTTCTCGCATGCGCAGTTCTATGTAATGAGTGGCGAACTGCAATATGCCTATTGGCCGCTGCCCGCAGGTCCGGTTTACCGTCGCGAGGATATTGATCCGACCCGCGGATTCGCGTGGAACCAGATTGAAGGGTCCGAGCTGGACTTCTTCGGGGACGGCAGCATCCGCATTCTTCACTTGCCAGGTCATACGCCCGGCAACGCCAGCATCATCGTGACACTTGCCAGTCAGACAATTATACTTGCGGCGGATACAGCTCATCTCCGCTCCGGTTACGAGAAAGATCTGCCAATGCCCTCCGACTACAATACGCTCCAATCCGTCCAGTCGATCAGACGCTTAAAGCAAATGGCGAAAGCTCTCGACGCGAAGGTTTGGATGACACATGACCCCTCGGACTGGGCGGAGTTCAAGCATGCACCGGCGTTCTACGAATAGGGCGTGCCGGAAGCATCTCACGCTTAGCCCAAACAATCAGCCAGCACTCGTGATAAAGGGGCTTCAAAGACAGATTCCGCATTGGAGAGGGCTAGCCATCGCTAGATGCCTAGATTCTATGAATTGCATTAGCAGCGAAAAATTCTACTACAATGATCAGCCATACTCCGCCAATTTTCCATGATCTGTCCAGACCAGCAGATCGCCCCGGGGTAGACTCTCGCGGCTACCCAAACATACTTGACGCAGCTGATAGGTATTGGCTGCCACCATTTGGTGAAATAGAGACTTACACCGTATTAAACACTATAGCCGAAATCTGAAAACTATTCCTCGATAGATTGTGAGGGATAGAACTACGTTTATTGGTCGGGAAGGATCACAATCCTTATGCAAGGGATAACCAAATTTTTTATGGTTACTCGCGTGCCAGGTCTTGGATTTAACCACGCTGTTCCTTTGAACATGCAGGTGATGTGGCGGGAACATCGAGATTTTGTCATTGAGCTTGAGGCTAAGGGCTTGGTGCGCTTGGCGGGGTCACTTCTAGGATCAAATGAGGTCTTAATCATTCTTGCAGCTGACAGGAGGAGCAGGCGGAAAATCAGTTGTCCGCGGATCCTTGGACAATGCTTGATGTTCTTAAAACGACACGCATTGCAGAATGGGATATTCGGCATGGAGAAATCAAGTAGACGCTGTTGCTTGGTGTCAGCGTCCATTGTGCAGATGATGTGGATTGAATAACGAAGGAATCCTGCCCGGGCGTTGAGCTGGAAGGGGGCGTGAATGCGGCTATGGCCGGATAGGAAGCACTATGTTTGGCGCATCGACTTGAACCGCTGTATCCGACCTTCGCTTTTTCGTGTGGGTTGGTGCGAAATCTCTGCCCGATTGCAGCTTCGCCTGCGGTGCGCCTTCGCGGACCCCCCTGGGTATATTGACCATGCCAATACCGGCAGAGGATCTCGGCTCCCGGGTGCAATTTCAACCACGCCGCAGTGCCTGAGGCATTGTCACGGTAACTGGCGGGCGGCCCGGTTCTGGGCAAGGATGGAGGAATGAGGAAGCCGCCCGACCCACACATCGTCATCGCTTCCCAGCCGAGCTGATCAGCCACGCGGTCTGGCTTTAGCCCGAGCTTTCGGGATGTCGAGCTGATCCTGGCCGAGCGCGGCGTGATCGTCTCCTAGGAGAGCATTCGCCGATGGTGCGTAAAGTTCGGCGCGAGCGTCGCGGGCAGTCTGCGACGGCGTCGGCCGCGCCCGTACGACAGATGGCATCTGGATGAGGCCTTCATCCGGATCCAGGGCATGTCTCCAGCCCAAACACAACCATCGACGACTAAGTTGTCAATGTCGTCGAGAATTCGGCGACCGGGCATGACCTGATCATGACGGTGGGCGTGGCGCTCAGGGGCATTAAGCCATTGCAGCGCGACATCATTGAAGTGATCGAGCTGCTGCAAATCGTGGGCTATTTGGATACACGCCCCATGTGCACGCCACTCATCGCCACCGAGGCAAATGTTGAAAAGGCCGCCGAGGAATTCGCCTGCACTCTGAAGCAGCTTCAAGCGCATCTCGCCCGCAGAAGCATCCACCTCTGCGGACAGACTAACCGCAGCGGCGGCAAGCACTAGACGCGCCGTAAGAAAGTGTCGATCTCGGTGTGATCGACGGCCGGTCCAAGGCTCGCCAAAGCCTCTCCCCAAAGCCGCGCTGCCTCATGGCAAAATGGCGAGCGCATAGCCAATTCGTCCGCGAGCGCGGCAGCGGTCGCAAGATCCTTTGCCATCAGTCCGAGGCCGAAACCGCCGTCGAAGCTGCTCGACAGCACAAACTGCTTGATCTTGTTCTCAGTGCTGTTGTTGCGTCCGGTTGAGACGTTAAGGATGTCGATCATCAACGCCGGATCGAGGCCGAATTGTGCGCCGATCTGCAGGGCTTCGCAGGCAGCGGTGAGCCCAGCAGCGGAGACGTAGTTGTTGAGCGCCTTCATGGCATGGCCGGAACCAAGGCCGCCGGTTTCGAAGAGACGGCTTCCCAGGTGTTCCAGCACGGGCCGGGCGCGCGCCACCGCATCCTCCGAGCCGCCAAGCATGATGGTGAGCGCCCCGTCGGCCGCGCGCAACACGCCGCCGGAAACGGGCGCATCCACCATCGTGATGCCGTGCTCTCCGAGGGCCTCACCGAGACGACGCGTGCGATGCGGCGCGGCGGAGCTCATATCGATCAACAGAGTGCCGGGGGCGGCGAGGCGCGCGATGCTGTCTGCCCCGCCGAGCGCCACCGTTTCCACCGCGTCGCTGTTAGGAAGCATGGTGATGATGACATCGGCTTTCGCCATGACCGCGCCAAGGGAGGCGCTGGCTTTGGCGCCGCTTTCAATTGCCGCTGCACGCGCGGCCTCCGAAAGATCGTAGCCATGCACCTTGAAGCCCGCGGCAATCAGCCGTCGCGCCATTGGCTGGCCCATTTTGCCGAGGCCAATGAAGCCGATGCGGCGGATGGGCGCGTGGGGGTTAGACAAGGCCCATCTCCTTGAACACCTCATTGGCGACACGGAAGCTGTCCATGCCGGCGGGAACGCCGCAATAGATCGCCGTTTGCAGGAAGATCTCCTTTATTTCATCTACTGTGACGCCGTTATTGATGGCGCCGCGAACATGGATGCGCAGCTCGTGCGGGCGATTGAGCGCGGTGAGCATTGAGAGGTTGATGATGCTGCGTGTCTTCCGATCGAGGCCGTCGCGTGCCCAGACCTCGCCCCAGCACCACTCGGTCGTCAGCCGCTGCATCACCTGCGTAAAGTCGTTGGAAGAGGCGAGAGACTTGTCGACATATTCCGCGCCTAGCACCGCCTTGCGGACCTTAAGACCTTTTTCGAACTGCTTGTCGTTCATTCTGTGCGCTTTCCGGTGATGAGCTCGGTTTTGGGGGAAGTGGCCGGCAGGAGAGGGCTGAAACACGGAATGTAATAGCGGTGTCGGCGCGGTGCCCGGTGTCTTGGTTTGTTCCGCACTGCTTTGATACCATCCCTCGGTTCGCAAGCCGCGCCCAGAGTCTTTCTCTCGGATATCAGATTGTCTGTCAATCTGCTTGACAGTCGAACAGCGAGACATTACTCGCAAGACAAGAATGAAAAGAAACGCGTCGGCGGAGAAATCGGCTCGACGGGGAGGATGGTATCGGGATGCGCGGCAAGATTGCGGTGATGACCGCTCCGGGCGAATTGGCCTATCAGGAGTATGATGTGCCAGCGCCAGCACCGGGCTGCCTAGTCCTTAAGGTCACGCGCGCGAATGTCTGCGGCTCCGAGCTCCATATCTGGCGCGGCCACCATCCCGTGAAGAAGCGCGGCGGCATCGGACATGAGATGGTTGGGACCGTTGTGGCGCTGGGGGAAGGGGTGACGGCGGACTGCGC
>Ga0310811_10005239_pt1 | contig 16378 bp, 12 predicted proteins | sample YCmetagenome_FD_207642 | JGI IMG/M metagenome (GOLD analysis project Ga0310811, IMG submission 207642) | Soil microbial communities from experimental microcosm in Duke University, North Carolina, United States - YC | ecosystem: Engineered > Artificial ecosystem > Soil microcosm > Unclassified ...
GCGTTGTTGCCGAAAGCGGATGTGTTCATCCAGAACCTCGCGCCTGGTGCCGCCAAACGGCTGGGGTTGGATGCCGCAGCGCTCGTCGCCCGTTTTCCCCAATTGATCGCCTGCGATGTGTCGGGCTATGGCGCCGGCGGCCCATACAGTCAGAAAAAGGCGTACGACCTATTGGTGCAATGCGAGACCGGCTTTCTCTCGATCAACGGCACAGAAGAACAGCCGGCGAAATGCGGCATTGCGGTCGCCGATATCGCCACCGGCATGTACATCCTTAACGGCGTGCTGATGGCCCTGTTCCACCGTCAGCGAACGGGCAAAGGCACCGCATTCGAGGTTTCACTGTTCGACTCAATGGCCGAATGGATGAGCTATCCCGCCTTCTACACCAAGGGAGCAGGCAAACCGTTGCGGCGTACCGGCACCAAGCACGCTACCATCGCCCCGTACGGCCCGTTCCGTGTGGGCGACGGCAAAACCGTGTTTTTCGGGATCCAGAATGCGCGCGAATGGGCGGCGTTTTGCGCGGGGGTTTTGGATGACCCAGCATTTGCGGAAGATCCGCGCTTTCGGACCAACCCTTTGCGCCTGGAGAACCGCGAACTCCTGGAGCAGATGATCGAACGGCACTTCGCGGTCCTGACCAGCGCGGAGGTTCTGGCCCGGCTGGACCGCGCCGGAATCGCAAATGCGCATATGAACGTGGTGGAGGCGTTCCTGGAGCATGAACAGTTGCATCGCCGCGGCCGCGTGAAAGAGGTTGGCTCCCCGACCGGCCCGGTCATGGGCTTTCTGCCGCCGGTCACCATTCCAGGAGTGACACCGGTGATGGGGGAGGTGCCCGGAATCGGCCAGCATACTGATGCGATTCTCGCCGAACTCGGTCGGGCGGCGCCAAAGCCATGAGCGCGGAGGCCCGTCCCGTACGAACCTATCTGGCCGTTCCCGCGCATCGCCGCCGTCTGGTGCAAAGTGCTGCCGCATCCGCAGCCGATGCGGTGTTCCTGGATCTTGAAGACGCCGTGCCGCCCGGGGAAAAGGCGGCGGCGCTGGACGCCGCGGTTCAAGCGCTGACGGAGTTGGACTGGGGGCATAAGAGCATCTCGGTACGGTTGAATGCGGTCGCCAGCGCCACAATTGCCGGGGAAATCGACCGCCTCGCCGCATTGCCCCGGCTCGACGCGGTCATCGTCCCCAAGGCGGAACACCCGGCGGATATCGCGGCTCTGGCTGTAGAATTCCGTGCGAAAAGAGGCAATCGCCCGGTGTCGGTCGCGCTCGAACTGCTGATCGAGACCGCGCTTGGCCTTGTCAATGTGGAGCAGCTTGCCGTGGCGGACCCGCTGGTCAGCGCGCTGCATCTAGGCGTTGGGGATTTTGCGGCGTCGATCGGTGCACGTAGCCCCGAAATCGGCGCGTCACCCCCCGGCTATCGCCATGCCGAGAATCTGGCCGGCCGTATCAACGACGTCCCTCTCGACCTTTTCGCTTATCCAATGATGCGGCTGCTGGTCGCCGCGCGCGCCTTCGGCTTGCAGGCGATCGACGGCCCGTGCGGCGCCTATCGCGACGAAGCGATGACCATGGCTTCGGCACGAAAGGCCGCTGCCATGGGGTTCGATGGCAAGCAGGTGATCCATCCCAGTCAGATTGAACCAACGCGTGACGCGTTCATTCCGTCTTCGGACGAGGTGGCATTCGCCCGAAAAGTCCTTGCCGCTATGGAGGATGCTACGCGCAATGGCCACGGGGCGGTAACCGTCGATGGTAAAATGATTGACTATGCAAATCTGCGCATGATCCGCCGCGTCATTCAATTTGCTGACGGATGCCGGTGAAGACGGGGGCGTGACGCCCCGCCGCCGTGCCGCATAATTCTTCGGCCGTTCAATAAAGCATTGACGATTCAAAACTGTAAACTACAGTGCCGCATCTCTAACTAACAAACCGAGGAAAAATGTCTTCTCTTTCCCGCAGGAATCTCCTTGCCGCCGCGTCCGCAGCCGGTACGCTGGCTTCGCTCCGGCCGGTATCCGCTGCCCGACGTTACGTCATTAAATTCGGTGTCGATCTGGCACCAGATCATCCGACGACCTTGCACGCCATCGCCGCGGGCAAGGAGATCGCGGCCGCCACCAACGGTGCGGTGGTGCTGCAGGTGTTTCCCAGCAGCCAGCTTGGCAATGACACGCATATGCTTGCGGAAACCCGCTCCGGCGCGATCCAGATGATGGCCATCGGCGACAATATCCTCGCCACGCTGGTTCCCACCGCCGCGATTGACAATGTTGGGTTTGCTTTCAAAGATACGCAGACCGCCTGGAAGGCGCTCGATGGCGCGGTGGGCGACATCGTCCGTGCGGACATTGAGCGCATCGGGCTGCACCCGATGAAAATGGTCTGGGATGAAGGATTCCGGCAGACGACCACGAGCAACAAGCCGATCAACACACCAGAGGATCTCCATGGCTTCAAGATCCGTGTCCCGCCCAGCCCGATTTCTGAATCGCTCTTCCAGTCCCTCGGCGCCTCTCCCGTCAGCCTGAACCTGGACGAACTCTATACCGCCTTGCAGACCGGCGTGGTGCAAGGTCAGGAAAACCCGCTTTCTAACATATGGACACAAAAATTCTACGAAGTGCAGAAATATTGTTCGCTGACGAACCATATGTGGGTTGGTTACTGGCTGCTCGTAAACGCCGATTTCTGGGCCAGCCTTCCTGCGAAATATCAGGCGATCGTGGAAAATGCCTTCAACCGGCAGGCGCCTTTGCAACGTGCGGATAGCGATGCGCTGAACAACTCTCTGCAAGTCAAGCTGACGCAGGGTGGGATTCGCTTCAACACGCCGGACCCTGCGCCGTTCCGCGCAGCTTTGGTGCAAGCCGGTTTCTATAGGCAGTGGCAAGGCAAGTTTGGCGACAAGCTCTGGAGTGCCCTGGAGCAATATACCAGCACGCTTGCCTGAACGTGTTCGAAGCACCCCCCTCGGAAAAAGTATCGATGACCTCGCTCCCGACCAGAACGATCGGCGTTCTGGCCTGGCTCGATGGCGTGGCCGGCCTCGTCGCTGGAGTCCTGGCGGCCGCCTTGGTCATGATCGAAATCATCATTCTTTTTACCGGGGTGGTGTTTCGCTACGTGCTCAACGATCCGCTCATTTGGACCGACGAGCTGGCGGAAATTCTCTTCCTCTGGCTCGTGAGTTTCGGTGCGGTTGTCGCCTACCGCCGCGACGAGCATATGCGCATGACGATCATCTCCGGCATTCTGCCATCGAGCATCCAAAATATCCTGGCGCGGATCTCCTCGCTCGTCATCCTGTTGGTTGTCGGCGCGATCGTCATTCCGGGCCTCGGCTATATGGAACAGCAACAGGCCGTCACGACGCCGGCCCTGCAGATCCCCGGCTCCTGGGAGATCGCTGGTGAGCTGTTCGCTTTCGCGATGTTCCTGCTCAGCGCGACGTACCGTCTGATCAGGATGGCAACGAGTCTCGATCTGGGCGTGGCCATTGCCGTGATCGCCGGGATTGGTGTTTTGTTTTGGTCGCTCGAGGACGTGTTCAGCAATATTGGCAATGCCGACCTCGTGATATTCTTCATCGGTGTGGCTGGGTTGTGCATCCTGGCAGGCATTCCGATCGCGTTCAGCTTCGGCATTTCGACGGTGACATATCTGTTCTATACCTCGACCGTCCCGCTCTCGGTCGTGATCAGCCAGATGGACCAGGGGATGTCTTCGATCGAGTTGCTCGCCGTACCGATGTTTATCGTGCTCGGCCTGCTGCTGGAGATGACCGGAATTGCCCGCGCTCTGGTCAATGTCTTGAACGCTCTGGTCGGCCATAAACGCGGAGGTCTGTCCTACTCCCTCATCGGCGCGATGTATCTGGTTTCAGGTATTTCCGGCTCGAAAGCCGCAGACCAGGCGGCCATCGCGCCCGTACTCCTGCCGGAGATGAAGCGCCGTGGCACGGCACCGGGCGAACTCGTTGCTCAGCTCGCCGCGTCTGCGGCGATGTCGGAGACGATTCCGCCCAGCCTCGTGCTCATCATCGTCGGAGCTGTCACCGGGGTTTCCACCCAGGCGCTTTTCAAAGGCGGTCTGCTGCCCGCTGCCGTTGCCGCCGCCGCGCTCATTGCGGTAATCGCCTTTCGCACACGCAAGGATAAGGCGCAAGGAGACAAAAGCCCGCTCCGGCAAACTGGCCGTCTGTTCGTGGTGGCCATTCCGGCCCTCGTGCTCCCGGTGCTCATTCGTTATGCGGTGCTTGCCGGCATCACGACCGCGACGGAAGTCGCGACGGTCGGCGTGGTCTACGCGGCACTGATCGGCATCTTCGTCTATCGGCAGTTCGAGTGGCGCCGCCTGTTTCCATTGCTGACGGAAACAGCGGCACTTTCCGGCGCCATTTTGCTGATCATTGGCACAGCGTCGGCCATGGCCTGGGCTTTGACACAGGCCGGCTTCGCCCAGGCCCTAACCGGCGTCATGACCGGCCTGCCAGGGGGACGAACAGGCTTCATGCTCGCCTCGATCGTTCTGTTCATCATTCTCGGCAGCGTGCTGGAAGGTCTGCCGGCGATGGTGCTGTTTGGCCCGCTGCTGTTTCCCATCGCCCAGCAACTCAATATCAATGTCGTCCAATATGCGATCGTCGCCATCCTGGCGATGGGGATTGGCCTGTTCTCGCCACCTTTCGGCGTCGGCTTCTATCAGAGCAGCCAAATTGCCCGTACGCCGAGCGTTGACGCAATCACAAAGATCTGGCCGTACATGGCGGCACTCGTTGGCGCGCTGCTTCTGGTTGCCGGAATTCCATGGTTGTCGACAGGTCGCCTGTTCTGACCAAATTCCGCACAGATCGGCGAGCGTGTATTCATGAATACTGGTAATCCCGTCCAACTGATATCCATGTAGGCACTAAGGGGGCGGTAAGGTGCCAGGGCAAAGGGCTATAAAGTCATCCTGAGCCGGGATCGAAACCAACCCCAGATGCTTTCCATTGCCGGCGCCCACGGGCGACGCCGGGCCGATCCTGCTCCACATCTCTTCGTGGACGAAGGTCCAGCCTGATAATTCACCGCAAGGCCGCGCTCAGCCAGTTCGGCCATCAGCCACGCAGGGTGAAGGCGCGCTCCCGGCACCGCTGCAGCAACCAAGCGCGATGTTCACCGGCGATCTACTTCGGGCGATGCCCAAACGGCGTTAACCTGACGCTGCCGTTGCGCTTGCGGCCGAGGCTGTGGATGTTAATGATTTCATCGTGCTGGCTATTTGGTAGTCAATTCATGTTTGTCTGGAAGATTGGTTGCACAATTTCTGTGTTTTCAAGCTTGACGCGAGTGGTCCGTTACACCTAGCGTACGTATCCACAGCCGCTTGAGCGGTTAGTGTTCATGACACCGTGATGTCGAGACGGCAGATTGGCCCTCCGGCAGTTCCGGGGCGAGAAGGGAAGGGAAGGGAAAAGAAGGGAAGGAAAAGGTTCTTTTTGCGAACAAAAAGAAGCAAACCTTGTTCGTCTGGGCCGTGCTAGTCTCAGCGCCGCAGGCCCGGAGGTGCAAAAAGTTTTGCGCCGATTTTTTAAGAAAAGTGGCCAGTTTCCTCCCGGCTTGCGGTAGTTGCCCGACCCGTTTTACCGAAACAATCGAAGGTCCATTGTCATGATAAATGAAACGTCTCCTTTACCCGCTGAGTTTGATCTCGTGGAGATGACGCTGGCAGATGTGGCCGCGGCTTTCGCCCAGGGCGTCACGGCTGAAGCTCTGACGGCCGGTTTCCTTGATCGGATCGCTGCTTACAATGGCCATTATAACGCGGTCATCGTCATGAACCCGCACGCGCTCGATGACGCCCGTGCCATCGATCGGCGCCGTGCAAATGGCGAACAGCTTGGGCCTCTGGCGGGCGTTCCTGTGGTGGTCAAAGACACGATGGACATGGCCGGGCTTCCGAGCACGGCCGGTTGGCATTTTCTGAGTACGAAGGCGGGTGGCGTCGATCTTATTCCGGAAACGGACTCGCCTGTTGTGGCGCGGATGCGCGCGGCGGGTTGCGTCATTCTGGGCAAGACCAATGTGCCGGTTCTGAGCGCCACGGGCAGTCATGCGAATGACAGTTGGGCAGGGCCGACATTGAATGCGGCGTCACCTGACAGGTTGCCCGGTGGCAGTAGTGCGGGCACCGCCACGGCGGTCGCTGCCAGCCTTGCCGTTCTGGGCCTCGCGGAAGAGACGGGAGGGTCGATCCAGAATCCAGCCTCGGCGCAGGGGCTGGTCGGCATTAAGCCGACCTTTGCGCTAGTGCCGAACGCGGGCGTCATGCCGTTGGCCGGCAGTACACGCGACGTGGTCGGACCGATCGCGCGCTGCGTGCGGGACGCGGCGCTCACGCTCGACATCCTCGCCGGATACACCGCGGCGGATCCGAAGACGGTCGCCGGCATCGGTAAACGGCCTGCAGGTGGGTATGCGGCGAAACTCAATCCAACGGCACTCACAGGAAAGCGCGTGGGCCTTTACGGGCCCGGCTGGCGCGATAGCCCGCTCTCGGATGATTGCACGAAACTCTACCTTCGTGCGCAGCGGGAACTCGAAATGCGCGGCGCCACTCTCGTCGCCGATCCTTTCCTCGGTTCCGGATTTGCGGCAATCGGTCGACCGGTCGATGGCCTGGACCATTATGATGCACGCGGCATGGAATGCGTGGCCTACGACCTACAACTTTACCTACAACGGCTGGGCCCGTTCGCGGCCCTGCGCAGCTTCGCCGCGTTCGCAGCGGCCACCGCGGCAGAGGATGCCTTCGGCCCCAAGGGCGTCTTGAGTTACTTGCATCAATTGCCGCAGTTTGAAGCTTGCCTCGCTGATCCCACCACACCGCCGGACCTATCCGATTTTCTTGCAGCGCGGGAAGCCTACCTAACGGTCTTCACTGAAGTGATGGCGCGCCAACGCCTCGACGTGCTCGTCTTTCCACAAATGCGCGACGAGTTACCGCCCCTTCATGGACCGGAGACGATTCATGAGACGACCGTTTGCGAGATCAATATCGCGGGTCTTCCGGCCGTCACCATTCCAGCCGGCACCTATCCATCCGGTGCGCCGTTCAATCTGATTTTCATAGGCCCACTCTGGAGCGAGGCCGATCTTCTTGGGTTCGCCTATGACTATGAGGCTGCGACGCGTTACCGGACTGCGCCCGCGTTGCGATCCTGTCGCTGACGTGGCGAGACTTTTCGCGGTGGCGGCTTCTCAACTTGACCGAGCAAGAATTTCACGAATATCATGAACGTTGAGGGATTGGCGCCAACGGCGAAGCTTTTGTTAGAAATACAAGACATATAGTTTTTTGCGAAAGTTGCCCGGGCCGGGCGCGGTCGCTTGACCGAAATTCATATCGAGGAACGGAAAATAAAGGATGGGCTTTAAGAAAACACTGTTGGGTGCTCTGGCGGGGATCGGCTTGGTGAGCACGGCTCACGCGCAAACCGGCGGAACAATCGCCATCGGCGTTCCCGTTGGTCTCTCCGGCGCCAACAGCATCGTTGCGCCATCGGGGGTGCAATCGGCGCAGCTCGCCGCCAAGCAAATCAATGCCGCCGGCGGCGTGCTCGGACGCAAGCTTGTCATCGACGTCGCTGACGACGCGTCGGGCGCCGCCGGGGCGCAAAAGGCGTTCGACTATCTCGTCTACCAGAAGAATGTCGACGTCCTCATCGCGCCGGAAACCAGCGCGGCCCGCAACGCCGGCCTGCCGATCGTGGTGAAAGGGGATGTTCCTTATATCTACACGTCCTTTTACGAGGGGCATTCCTGCAGCCCGAACCTGTTCGAAGATGGGTGGGTTCCCCAACAGCAGGTGCCGCCGGTCGCCAACTATTTCATGAAGACGCTCGGCGCCAAGAAGTTCTTTCTGATCGGCAGCGACTATGCCTTCGGCCGCGGCATGCTCGATTTCACAAAAGCCTATATCGAGAAGGCCGGCGGTACCGTAGTGGGCGAGGAATTCCTGCCGATGGACGGCACCGACTGGACGGCGATCATCTCCAATCTCAAGAGTTCCGGCGCCGACGCCGTCATCACCTCGACCGCCGGCGGCGCACCGAACGTGACGCTGACCAAGCAGCTGCGTCAGGCCGGGGTCACCATTCCCTACGGCAACCTGGCGCTCGACGAGGGCACCGCAAAGAGCATGGGCGCCGATGCCGCGGGCATCTACATCTCCGCATCCTACCTGACCAGCATCCCGAGCCAGGCCAACACCGCCTATCTCGCGGCGATGAAAAAAATGTTCGGTGCCAAGCTGGATACGCCCAACGATCTCTCGGTGCCGGAATATGAGGGCGTCTATCTCTATGCCGAGGCCGTCAAGAAGGCGGGCAGCACGGACACCAGGGCGGTCGATAAGGCACTCAGCGAGGTCTCCTTCGTCGGGCCGCGCGGCACCATCGCGATGGACCGGGAGCACCATGCCCCTCTGACCATGTATCTTGGCCAGGTCCAGGCAAACGGGACGGTGAAGGTGGTCAGTACCTTCAACGAGGTGGATCCGGGCAATCAGTGCCCGAACCTCTGATCTGAACCGAAGAGCGCAGGGGGCGGCGCCTGCCGCCCCTGCCGTTTCCTCCCGCACCTTCAGGGAGCCGCCATGACTCTGATTCTCGACATCATCACCACGGCCGCCATCTTGTTCATTGTCGCGGCCGGACTGCTCGCCATCTTCGGCGTTCTGAAAATCATCAATTTCGCCCACGGGGCGTGGCTGACCATCGGCGCCTATTGCGCCGTCGTCGTCGCCGGCCTCCACCTCAATCCCTGGCTGGCTCTGCCCTTCGCCTTCGTGGCCGGCGCCTTGCTCGGTGGCCTCGCGGAGCATTTCATCGTGCGGCCGCTCTATCGCCGGCCGCTTGATGCCATCCTGGCAACCTGGGGCCTGGGAATTGTCATCGGCCAGCTGATCACCCTCGGCTTCGGCCGCGACGTGCAATTCACCCCCAGCCTGCTGTCCGGCACCACGCGCCTGCTGGGCACCGATTATTCCACCTACCGCCTTTTCACCCTTGCTGCGGCGCTGATCATCGGCGGCAGTTTCGCCTTTCTGCTCGACGGCACCCGCCTTGGACTGTCGACCCGCGCCGTCATTATGAACGAGACCCTGGCACGCGCGCTCGGCATCGACACGACGCGCGTCCGGCTGATGACCTTCATGATCGGCACCGGGCTTGCCGCCCTGGCCGGCGTGCTGCTGACGCCCCTGACCAGCGTCGATCCGGACATGGGCGTCGCCTGGTTGATCGGCGCGTTCATGCTGGTGATGGTCGCAGGCTCGTCCTTCGCCGCGCTCGCCGTCGCCTGCCTGCTATTCGGCGCCGCGCAGGTTCTGGTCAGCACCTTCGTCAGCCCCATTCTCGGCAGCATTACCGTCGCCGTGCTTTCCGCGCTCGTTCTGCGCATCAACGCGCGAGGATTCGCCCGTGCCTAACGCCCGAACCACCCAAGCTTCCCTGCGCGGCGCCCACGCCGCCAATCGCGGCCGCCTGCTGCTGCTGGTTGCCATCGCGGCGCTCGTCCTCGTCGTGGTCGGCCCAGCTTTTCTCGGCCGCTTCAGTGTCAATGTCCTGACGCGTTCGATGATCTACGCGCTGTTGGCGGTGACCGTCGACCTGCTGTGGGGCTATACCGGCATCCTGACCTTCGGCCAGGCGGCGTTCTTTGGCGCCGGCGCCTATGCCAGCGCCATGGTGCTGAACGATATCGGCTCCTCAGTGCCGCTGATGACGCTCGCCTTCGTGCTCGCCATCGCCGTGCCGCTGCTCCTCGGCCTGCTGGTCGGCTGGCTCTCCTTCTATCACGGCTCGACGCCGCTTTACGCCTCGGTGATCTCGCTGGTGCTGCCGATCGTTGTCACCCAGCTGGTATTCGCGGGCGGCGTCTGGACCGGGTCGAGCAGCGGCCTCGTGGGTTACAACGTGCTGCCGTTCAGTCTGCAGGGCTATTTCCGTCTCACGGGGATCTGCCTGATCGCCGTCGCCTTCGCGGCCTGGGTCTTCGTGCGCTCGGATGCCGGCCGGATCCTGATCGCGATCCGTGACAATGAAACGCGCAGCGCCTATCTCGGCCTGAACACACAGCGCATCAAGATCGTCCTCACCGCGGCGCTCGCGGGCGTGGCCGGCCTCGCCGGGTTTCTTTATGCCAATGCCTCCGGGGTGGTGGCCCCTGAAAACACCGGTTTCGTGTTCGGCACGCAGCTGGTCATCTGGACCGCGCTCGGCGGGCGGGGCACCATTCTCGGGCCCGTCCTCGGCGCCCTTGGCATCGACTATCTCAGCGCCAATCTTTCAGGCGACCTCCCGTTCTTGTGGCAGCTGATCGTGGGCGGTCTGTTCGTGGTGATGATCATCGTCCTGCCGAACGGTCTGGCCGCCTTGCCCCGGACCTTATTTAAAGGCCGCGAGCGGCGCGCCGTGTCAGGCGCGGGCGGACCGGCGCTCGTGGCGGGGCAGGGGGCCGGTGTCGCGCCCGCCGGTGCAGGCGACGAGCTGCTGCTGAGCGTGCGCGGGCTCACCAAATCCTATGGCAGCCAACGCGTGCTCCAGGGCATCGACCTCGACATCCGCCCAGGGGAGCTGGTCAGCCTGGTTGGCCCGAACGGCGCGGGCAAGACCACGCTGATGCGTTGCCTGAGCGACGGCACCCAGGAGATCACCGGCACGGTGAAAATCGCTGGGCGCGACATTGCCGGCCTGACCCCGCATGAGATCGTCCGCCACGGCATCGGGCTCAAGTTTCAGTTGGCGAGCGCGTTCGACGGCCTCACCGTTGCCGAGTGTCTGCGCGTCGCGCGCACGACGCGCGCCGTGCCGAGCCCGTTCACGCGCGCCGATACGCTCATATTGCCGGCGCCCGCGCTGAAGATCCTGGAATTGACCGGGCTTGACCGTCTGCTGACGACGCCTGTGCCGCTACTCTCGCACGGCCAGAAGCAGAGCCTGGAACTCGCGATGGTCGTCGCCCTCGAGCTCAAGGTCATTCTGCTCGACGAGCCGACCGCCGGCCTCACCAAGACCGAGCGCATGACGATCGGCAACATCCTTCGCATGCTGACCGAGGAGCTCAACGTCGCCGCCATTCTTGTCGAGCACGACCTTGATTTCGTACGCGAAATTTCCAGCCGCATCGTCGTGCTGCATCAGGGTAAGCTGGTCCTCGACGGGCCGGTCGAGGAGGTGGTGAACTCCGAATTGGTCAAGACGATCTATGCCGGAGGTGGGCATGACTGACATGGTCCCAAAACTTTCGCTCAGCGGCGTGACCAGCGGCTATGGCCCGGTCGCGGTCATCAACGATTTGTCCCTCGATGTGCGCCCGAACGAGATCTTCGCCCTCATGGGCAAGAATGGCATGGGCAAAACCACGCTGCTGAAAACCATCCTCGGTTTTGTGTCGTGCCGTTCGGGAACCGTGTGCCTGGACGGTGCTCCGCTGGTGAACGTCTCCCCGGCGAAACTCATCGCCTCCGGGGTCAGCTATGCCCCGCAGGAGCAGCCGCTGTTTCAGGATCTGAGCGTGCGCGACAATCTGCGCCTCGCCTTGCGTTCAGATCGCCACAGCGACACCATGCTGGAGCGGGCTTTCGAGCATTTTCCGTTCTTGAAGGAACGGCTTGCACAACGCGCGGGCACGCTCTCCGGCGGCGAGCAAAAAATGCTGATTCTTGCTCGCTCCCTGATGCTGCGGCCAAAACTTCTCCTCATCGACGAGATCTCGGAAGGATTGCAGCCCTCGGTGGTCAGCCAGATCGCCACGGCGCTGCGGCGCGAACGCGACATCAACGGCACGACGATTCTGATCGTAGAACAGCATCTCGAATTCGCGCTGAGCATCGCCGATCGCTGGGCGGTTCTGAAACTCGGCGAAATCGACGATGCCGGCGAGGTCGCCGCAGAGTCACGGCAACGCATTTTGGAGCATTTGAAAATCTGAGGCGCGGACGGCGCGCTCGCCGTGTCGGCACGATTGAAGTTGGGAAAGGAAAAAGCATGACCAGATTGATCGAGAAGGATGGAAACCTTCGCTACGCCCTCGCCCACGGCGAAGCGGCGATCGCCGAGATCGCGCCGGACGAGCGGATCGAAATCGAATGCGAGATCAACTGCAATGCCGGAGTTATAACGTCGCTCGACTCCAAAGTCTCGACCGCTAACGTCACAGTGCCTTTCGTCAATCCCGCCACCGGGCCGCTCCACGTCAAGGGCGCGCGCAAGGGCCAAATCCTCGACGTCACGATCCATGACATGACGCATGCCGAACTCGGCTATACGGCGCTATGGCCCGGCATGGGCATTTTTCCTGACTGGGTCCGGCAAAGAGAGTTCGGCATCCACACTCGGGTGATGCGCGTCAATAACGGCTTCGTGCATTGGAGCGATACGAAAAAGCTGCCGATCAAGCCGATGGTCGGGGTGATGGGCGTGGCGCCCGTGCTCGGCGCTGTGCCCACTATCGATAACGGCCCGCATGGCGGCAATCTGGACGTGCAGGAAATGACCATCGGCAGCACGACGAGTTTCGTCATCAACGAGGATGGCGCCGCACTCTATATCGGCGACTGTCACGCCTTGCAGGGCGACGGCGAATGCGCCGGCATGGGTGCGCTGGAAATCGCCACCAATGTCACCTTCAGCGTCGCGCTTCGAGACAAGCCAGCCCGCATGACTTGGCCGCGCATCGAGACCGAGACCTATATCGCCACGCTGGGTTGCGCCCGCCCGCTTGAAGACGCGATGCGCACCGCCTTTGAGCAGATGGTGTATTGGCTGGCTGACGAGTATGGTTTTTCAGAGGTCGACGCTTATCTCTTTCTGGCGCAGGTCGCCGAGGCGCGCTGCACGCAAATGGTCAACCCGAAATATACCTATATCTGCAAGGTGGCGAAGTCGCTGCTTGTTTGAAGACTCGCTGATCTCTGGAAAACTGATTTCTCGAACAGAAGGCAGGATGAGATGGATCTTGGGTTGACAGGCCGTCGTGCATTGATCACCGGCGGCACGAAGGGAATCGGTCGCGCCATCGCGGAATGCCTGGTCGCGGAAGGCGCGGATGTCGCAATCTGCGCGCGCAATGCGGCGGAGGTGGACGGGGCGATTGAAACGCTTTCCAAGGGTGGGCGCTGCGTCTTCGGGCGTGCGCTCGACGTCTCAGATGGCGCCGCGCTGCGGGCCTGGGTTGAGGGGAGCGCGACGGCACTCGGCGGCATCGATATTGTGGTGGCGAATGTCAGCGCGCTCGCGATTACAGGCGAGGAGGCGTGGCACGCGGGCTTCGCGATCGACCTGATGGGTACGGTGCGGATGGTCGAGGCGGCGATGCCGTGGCTCGAGACATCAGACGCCGCGAGTATCGTGGTGATCTCTAGCGTCTCTGGTCGCGAGGTGGATTTCGCGGCCGGTCCCTACGGCGCGTTCAAGGCGGCGTTGATCCACTACGCGCAGGGGCTCGCCTTCCAGTTGGCCGGAAAGAACATCCGCGCGAACTCTGTGTCGCCCGGCAACACCTATTTCCCGGGAGGCGTCTGGGAGAAGATCGAACGGGAGAACCCGAAGCTGTACGCGGACGCGCTCGCCCTCAATCCGACCGGCCGTATGGGCAAGGCCGAGGAGGTCGCGCGCGCCGTCGCGTTCCTCGCCAGCCCCGCCGCGAGCTTTATCTCCGGCACCAACCTCGTCGTGGACGGCGCGCTTACCCGCGGCGTGCAGTTCTGAAAGTGGCCGCTTTTTGAAAAAAGCGGCGCAAAAACTTTTACCATGCTGGGCCTGATTCTGTGTCGCCGACAACGCCCACGGCCCAGAGTCAATAAAGTTTTTTTGCTTCTTTTTGTTCACAAAAAGAAGCCTTCCCCTTGCCTTGGCTGATTTGACCTAAGGTAACCGCTCTCTTGCCAGAACCTACGTCTGGGTTTGATCGTTTCGATCTGCGACAATCCACAGAATTCTGGATAAGCTTGTGGATGGTCCATAGCGCTGCACACACCGCCATTTCCCTAGGGCGATCTCAGTTTTCCCCGCGGACCGCGTGCCCCGGCTGGTTATGAGCGGGCGGCGCTGAGGAGGCTCAGGCGGCGCTGGACGGAAGGACCGATTGCGGTGGCGGGCATCGCCTCGATGAGGCGGCGTGTGTAGGGAGAGGAGGGGGCCATGAACAGCGTCTCCGTTTCCGCAAGCTCCACGATACGGCCCTGACGCATCACGGCGACGCGGTCGGCGATGTGGCGCACGACGGCGAGGTCGTGGGTGATAAACAGATACGAGATGCCAAGCCGTTGCTGAAGGTCGCGCAGCAGGTTCAACACCTGGGCCTGGATCGAGACATCCAGTGCCGAGACCGGCTCGTCGCACACGATGAGGTCGGGTTCGGTGACCAGCGCCCGAGCGATGCCGATGCGCTGGCGTTGGCCACCGGAGAACTCGTGCGGGTAACGGGCAGCGTGTTCTGCCGACAAGCCGACGAGGGAGAGGATTTCGGCGACGCGCTCATTGCGTTCCCGCGCACTTTCTGGGCGATGCAAGAGCAGAGGTTCGCCGACGATGGCGCCAACGGTCTGGCGCGGATTGAGCGAGGCAAAAGGATCCTGGAAGACGATCTGCATGCGGCGGCGGAAGCTGCGAAGCGCCGCACCGCCGAGTGCGGTGATGTCTGTGCCGTCGAAGCGGATGGAACCCGATGAGGGCTCGAGCAGGCGGAGCACGAGGCGCGCGGTGGTCGACTTGCCGCTGCCGGATTCGCCGACCAGGCCGAGGGTTTCGCCGCGCGCAAGGGTGAAGGAGATGTCGTTAACGGCCTGGAGATGGCCGACGGTACGCGTGACGAAGAGGCCGCGACGGATGGCGAAACGGCGAGACAGGTTTTCGACTTCGAGGAGGGGCGCGGTCATACGGGGGTGCCTTGTGGGCGGCCGCTTTGGGTGCCGCCGATGCTGCCGCGCGGCATCGCATCGAGAGGGGCGCGCCAGCAAGCAACGGCATGGCCTTGCATGAGATCGCGCAAAGGCGGGCGTTCGGCGATGCAGTGCGCCTCCGCGAGCGCACAGCGCGGATGGAAGCGGCAGCCTGCCGGCATGGTGGCGGCATTTGGCACGGTGCCCGCGATCGCGAACAGCCGCGCCTGCCGTATGAAGGAACTCGGGGCGCTGCCGATCAGGCCGAGCGTGTAGGGATGCTGCGCGTCAGTGAAGAGTGCGGCGGCAGCGGCACGTTCCACGACCTGGCCTGCGTACATGACGGCGACTGTGTCGGCCATGCCGGCGACCAGCCCAAGGTCGTGGCTTATGAGCAGGAGGGCCATGCCGGTTTCCGCCTGCAATTCGCGCAGAAGGCTGAGGACTTCGGCCTGCACGGTGACGTCAAGCGCCGTGGTGGGCTCGTCGGCGATCAGGAGTTCGGGGTTGCAGGCGAGCGCCATGGCGATCATCACGCGTTGGCGTTGGCCGCCGGACAGCTCGTGCGGGTAGGCACCGAAGCGCCGGTCCGGATCGGGGATCCGGACACGGTCGAGTGCGGTGATGGCGCGGGCGCGCAAGCCGCGCGCGGAGGTTTTCGGCTCGTGGGCCGCCATTGCCTCGACGATCTGCGCGCCGATCGTGTGCGCCGGGTTGAGGCTGGTCATCGGCTCCTGGAAGATCATCGCGATGCGCCTGCCACGGATCGCGCGCATCGCGGCGGGGGGGAGGCGCAGGAGGTCCTGACCGTCGAAGACAATGGCGCCACCGGCGATCCTCCCTGGCGGCGGGACAAGGCGCATGACGGAGAGCGCAAGCGCCGATTTTCCGGATCCGGATTCACCAACGATCGCGAGCGTACGGCCACGCTCGAGCGTGAGGTCGATGCCGGCCACCGCAGCGAATTCGCCGGTGGGGGCTGGGAACACGGTGCGCAGGTTTTCAATCCGGAGCAGGTCGTCCATAGGCGCATCATGAATGCGCGCTGTGAACTCGGTCAAGTAACGATAAATCTAACGCTTGCTTCATGGAAAACACCACGATACGGTTCCACGACAAAAACGAGTTCATATAACAGGACCTGTTGCGACATGCGCCATACCTTGCTGATGCTCTCCGTGGTCTCTGGGCTTGCGACGTCCGTCACGCCTGGCGCCGCGTTCGCCGATCCGCCCCGGGTTCTCCATATAGGGCTGCAGGAAGATCCGGACATTCTTGATCCGACGCTGAGCGGCAGTTTCGTCGGGCGCATCGTGTTTACCGGCATGTGCGACAAGCTGTTCGACTACGACACGAGCCTGAACATCGTGCCGCAGCTCGCCACCGGCTATAGCTACCAGGATCCGACCCATCTGATCCTGCATCTGCGGCCAGG
>Ga0310811_10005240_pt1 | contig 16376 bp, 17 predicted proteins | sample YCmetagenome_FD_207642 | JGI IMG/M metagenome (GOLD analysis project Ga0310811, IMG submission 207642) | Soil microbial communities from experimental microcosm in Duke University, North Carolina, United States - YC | ecosystem: Engineered > Artificial ecosystem > Soil microcosm > Unclassified ...
GGCGGCATCCTTCTCTGGGGGATCGGCTACGCGACCCAGGACACCCTGTTCAAGGCACTGATCACTGGCGTACTGCCCGAAGGCAAGCGCAGTCAGGCCTTCGGAATCTTTTACACCGGCTACGGGGCGGGGTGGCTCATTGGCAGTGTCATAGCGGGTTGGCTATACGAGCGCTCGAGGCTCGTGCTTGCGCTGTTCGCAGTCGCGGTGCAGCTGGTGTCGATTCCGATCTTCATCGTCGCTCACGCCCGGAAGGGAGCCGCCCGGGCGGGCCGCGCCTGAGGTTGGGGGACAGGCGGGGGCCGGGAGGCACCCCGGATATAAATATGTTGATATACCCGAGTATCAACATGTTGAGACTCCCACCTTGCTCACCCCCAACGCCTTTCCATAGGGCGGATTTCTCGGGTCTTGAGCCGATGGGTCGGTGAGGCTGGAGGGATGATGTCGCAAGACGTTTCGGGTGAGGCTCCGCGGCGGGGTGACCTGCGCCGCGCGGACAAGATCATGAGCGCGGAGGAGGTGAGGAGATTCCTCGCCAGCGCTCACTGCGGACGCACGGCTACCGTGGGCGCGGACGGCTACCCGTATGTGGTGCCGAACCTCTTCGTCTGGATGGAGGAGCGGATCTTTCTGCACACCGCCCGCTATCGGGGACACTTTCTCGCCAATGTGGAGTTCTGCGACCGGGTGTGTTTCGAAGCCGACCAGCCGGGCGAGACCTTCCCCTACGGACCGGTGGAATGCGATACCTCGATCGCCTTTCGCTCCGTCGTGGTGTTCGGTCGGATCCGGATCGTGCCGGAGCTCGATATCCGGCAGCGATTCTTTACGGCGTTCATGTCCAAGTACGCCCCGCCGGACTCCTGGGGACGCGCGAAGGACACTTTCCCACGCATCGGCTCGACCATCCTCTACGCAATCAGCCCGGAGATCATGACCGGCAAGCAGACCCCGCTGCCAGCAGCCGAGAATCGCTGGCGGCGCACCGGGTTGGCTGCCGACGCAAGTTCCTGACCAACCGCGGGAGCAGGCCGATCGAGGGCTGCCGTTCAGCAGTCATTCAGGCACCGCGGCTATAAATCGAGCATTCGTGCGCCGTGCAGAGCGGCGGAGACGGGGAGGACAAGTGAAGGCAACGCTCTTCGCTGCGGGTTATACCGGCTATTTGATTTTCAGTCTTTTTCAGATTGCGGCGACTGCGAGTGGCATACAGCACCTGACGGGACTGTGGTGGCTGGTTTCGTGGTTCGGAGCGATTCTCCTCGGCTGGGTTCCATTGGTTGGCACGGCGCTCGGCATCTATGGCGCGCATGCCGAGTGGGAGTGGGGCCTGCCTGCTTCCTTCACGCTTTTCATCGGCGTGCCCGTGCTGCTCTTCCTGCCACTGCTCACCGTGTCGGTACCGGCCGCCATCCGGCGGCGAACCGAAGCGGCGCGCGCACGTCAGGGCGCGGCTTAGAAACTACTCCGCCTCGGCACGCAGCGAACGCACCGCGGCGTGTATCGCTCCTCCGCCTGCTCCGGAGTCCCGATCAAGGTCGGCGGCGAAGGCGCTGAGTGAATTCAGCTGCGCGCGGATCGCTACGTAGCGTGAAACATCGAAACTTCCGCTCCAGAGCGCGGTGTGCTCATCCTTGAGACGCTTGAACCATGCGCTGAATGGTGCCGGGTCAGCATCGGCACGGCGCGCGATGGAGCTGAGTGCAGCGGCGAGACGGGCGTCCTCACCCCAAACGAACACCAGGCCGGCGGAACGCAACCGCTCGGCAATCGCATCCACGATGCGTGACTGCTGCTGCGCACGCAACCAGTGGCTGCGTGCGAGGAACTTGAGCAGGTCGGCGCAATGCGCCGTTGCGTGTCCCCAGCCTTTGCCCGTCACATAGCCGCGGAGGTCGCGCTCCTGCGCCAGCTCGTCGATCGCAAGGTCGAGGAGCGCATCGAATTGCTCCTGATCGAGGAACGGCTGCTTGAGGTCCTCAGCGGCGAGCACCGCCAGAGCCAGCAACGAGAAGGAGCGCAGAAAAAGTCCATCGTTCGCTCCTTCACCGAGACCGTGACGTGCATTGATCGCGAGTGTGCTGCGCAGCCGATTGAGCTCGGTCGCATCGAGTCGCTGCTCGCGGTAGACCCAGGTCTCGATTGCCTGGTAGGCGATGTCGTCGCGCAGCTCGGGATCGGTCGATCCAAGAAGCGCCGCCGCCTCGAGCGCCAGTGGCAGCGCGGCAGTACCCTGCGGCAGCTCGAAACGCGCCGCGCGCAGCGCTACCCAGAAGGGCCGATCATGTGTCCTCTGCGCTCCGGCATCGGCACCATCGAGCAGGAGCAGAACACCGAGGATCGAAGCTACGATCGCGCGACCATGAGCGCAGCCGACCGCCGTGGCAGTGCGTGTGTACCTAATCAACGGTTACGACGACCTTCCCGCGGGCGTGGCCTCGTTCCACATAGCGGAACGCCTCGGCGGCATCGTTCAGCTTGTAAGTCTTGTCGATCACCGGGGTGACCTTTCCAGACTGCATCAGCTCAGCGAGTGTGCCGAGATCGTCCCGGTTGAGCTCGGCGAAGATCATGCCGAACTTCTGACTCGTGAACGGGGAGATGGCCCAGGCCTGCAGCGGCTTCCATAGCCAGGCGAACCAACGGCCCGGATCGCTCGAGCCGATCATGACGTAGATGCCGTTGGGATTCAGAATGCGCTTGTACTCGAACAACGAGTGTGTGGCGACGTTGTCGAGGATCAGATCGTAGCGCCGCGAGCCCTTGGTGATGTCCTCGCGCGTGTAGTCGATCACCTGATCGGCGCCGATCGACCGCACCAGCTCGACATTTCTCGTGCTGCAGACTCCGGTGACCGTCGCGCCGTATGACTTGGCGATCTGCACTGCGAAGGTACCGACACCACCCGAGGCACCGTTGATGAGCACCTGCTCGGCGGAATGAATATGTCCCTTATCGCGCAGTCCCTGCAGCGCGGTAATGGCCGCGATCGCAACTGCGGCCGCCTGCTCGTGCGTCAGGTTGGCGGGCTTGAGCGCGATGGCGCGATCTTCCCGCACGGCGACATACTCGGCGAGCGCCCCGAACTTGCCGCCGAAGACCTCATCGCCCGCCTTGAAGCGTGTGACGTTCTTGCCGACCGCCTCCACCGTTCCTGAGAAGTCGACACCCAATCGCGGGTTCTCCGGTCTGCCGAAACCGGCATCCAGGCGCACCATGTACGGGGTGCCCTCGAGGTAATGCCAGTCGAGCGGGTTGAGCGAGGCCGCGTGCACTCTGACGAGGATCTCGTTCTCTGCGGGGGTGGGTTTGGATATGTCCTCGTAGCGGATGACGGCCGGGGAGCCGTAGCAGCGGTGCACGATCGCCTTCATCGGCGTCGCACCGGCCGCGAGCGGCGGCGCAGGTGCGCAGGCCGAGTCATGACTCATCGCTATGGCGAGCGACAGGATGCCGAGAAACACCACGACGAGAATGGCGTTGACGATCTTGTAGCGCAGTTTCATACCTTCCCCGGCGCTTTCTACGGCGCTCCGTGCGTTTGCGTGGGTGGGTCCCGACTTCGTCTGCCGAGTGTAACGCAGCGCGTTGGGTCTGCGGTCTCATCTGATCGCGCTCCGGGCTCGCTCCGCGGCGCGGCGGGTGCGCCACGCCGCGCTCGACAGGGCGTGCTACAGTGAATCGCCGTCGGGGTGAACGAGGTTTGCCATGGCGACAATGCCTGAAGCCACCGTGGCGCACGGTCCCATCGAGGTGGAGTGGACCGGGGGCAGTACATTCGAGGCCGAGCGCCCAAGTGTCCCGAAGATCCGCATCGACGCGGACGCCAAGGCTGCGCCGAGTCCCTTCGATGTACTGCTCGCGTCGTTAGCCACCTGTTCGGCGACAGATGTCGTTTCGATTTTGCAGAAGCAGCGCACGCCGGTGCAGCGCCTGCACGTACGCGTCGAGGCTCAGCGTGTCCAGGCCACGCCGCGACGACTCGCCTCGGCGGCATTGCACTTCACCATCAGGGCTCCCGGAACGACCGCAGCCAAAGCCGCGCGCGCCGTGGAGCTCTCGATCACCAGGTACTGCAGCGTGCGCTCATCGCTGATGGCCGATGCGGCGGTGACCTGGAGCGTTGCGCTCGAATCGTGATGGCCGACTGCGCCGGATCCGGCGCCGGTCGCGCCGCCGCACCCGTCGTCCGAGCGGTGCTCAGCCGGATGTCGCGGCCGCTGCGGTCTTCTCGAGCACAAGCTGGCCGTCGCGCACTGGGATTCGCTCGCCCGGATCGTGATCCATCTTGACGGTCGCCTCCTGACCGTTCAAGCGGTAACGAACCTCGTAGCCGAGGCGCTTCTCGGAAGTGTCGTACACGGTTGCGCACTTCTGCTCGGTGGTGGTGTAAGTGTCCTTGTCCTGGAGATTCTTCTGGATCCGATTGCCGGCGTAGCCGCCGCCCGCCGCACCCGCGACGGTGGCGATGTCGCGCCCGGTGCCGCCGCCGATCTGGTGGCCGATCACCCCACCGATCACTGCGCCGGCGACCGTGCCGATCACCTGATGCTGATCTTTCACCGGGGCCTGATGAGTGACGGTCTCATCGTGACAATCCTGGCGCGGTGTGTGGACGGCTTTGGTGAGCGGGGTAACCTTCAGCACGTCGGCGTACTCCGGGCCCTTGTGCATCATCTTCAGTCCCGCGAACGCCGTCGCGCCCACCGCGACCACCGCACCGACCACAAGACCGGTAACGAGTGACTTATTCATATCTCCCTCCTCGGCTGTTGCCGTAAGCAGCGACGGCACGGGATGTTAATGGATGGCACCAGATCAAAGTGCGACGCAGATCACTGCGGCTGCCACGGACGTCGGAGTGTTGGTGCTTGGCGACGGTTTAGCGCTGTCGTTCAGGGAGCGTTTACGTGTCGCGTTTACGTGTCGCTCGCTGCAGGCACTATTTGAACGTCACATCGAGCGTGAGTCCAAGCGCATTGATCGCTCCGGGCGTTGAGTTGTTGCTGTCCTGACGCTGGAAGAACACCTCCAACTCGGTGCGTTCGCTGAGCACCAGGTTCGCGCCGGCGCGGAAGCGATTTCGAAACCATTCCTGGTCCTGAAATTCGTAGAACACCTCATCGCTGGTGAACAGATACGACACCCAGCGCAGTCCTTCGATCGCCCGGCGGTATTCGAGTCGTATGCGCGCGCGATAGGGGTTACTCGATGCATTGAGGGTGTCGTCGAGTCGCAGCCGCACCGCCACCGTATTGCGTCCGAAGCGCCAGGCACGCTTGCCCATCAGCACTACGGACTGGCTGATCTTGACGCTCTTGCCGTCGATCGTCTCCGGCTCGCGCTGCGCTACGGCGTCGTACCGATAGCCGAGCGAGAGCGTCCACTCCCCGGTCTTGTAATTCAGATCTACCCCTGGAGAGGCGAGAGCTGGATTGGCCAGCTCCTCACTGAGCCGAAGCCGGGCGATGCCGGTGATCGTCGTGTTGGTAGTAAGCGGGCCGGTGACGTCGAGCTCCGTCCAGAGCTGCGTGTCCGGTGCACCGGTGCCAGCCCGTGCACACGGCGGCGCGAGAAGCGCCGCGGTTGCGATGGGCAGCAGGAAACTCCGGCAGCCTAGACTCAGCGCGCCTCCCCGGTCCCCTGCGGGACTCGTTTTTCGCCTCATCAAAGATGCCAGCTTCGGGGAAAGCGTCGCAACCCGGACTGCTGCACCGCAGCACACGTGTCCGCGCGCTCACGTTTCCACTCACGGGACTGCCCGTGAACCGAGGGCATTATGTGAACCCTCGGGCGGTGAGCGGCGTCATCCGCTGCCACGGCCGAGCGTTCGGTGGCATATAAGAGGTGTGCCGCGGATGAGTCATTCATGGAGCGCTCGGGCCCTTTTCATCTCGATCGGCCTCGCGGCCGGTCAAGCGATCGGCAGTGCGACCGATGCCTTGTCGGCGGTGCAGGTGCTTCGCGAAGGCGGTTGCGGCGGCGTAGTACCGGCCACAAGGGCGCTGCGTCACGAGGGCGGGTTGGATGCAGTCGCACAGCGGTGGGCAGAGGGCATGCCGCTCGCTGCGGCGGCCGAGCGGGGCGGCTATCCCGCGCTCGCGACCGCAGGGCTGCATGTGAGCGCCACCGATAGCGGAGTGCTCGAGGTGCTGCGCCGCTCCTCCTGTCGCACGGTCACCGGCCCGGAGCTGCGCGCGCTCGGGGTGTACCGCCGCGGAATCGATAGCTGGCTCGTGGTGACTGCCGATTACCGCAGTGCTTCGGTGCCGGCCACCGCGAGTCTCATAGCTCCAACGATTCCCTGGTCCCCGGCTCCCGCTCCACTCGAGACCCCTCGACCTCCAGCAGCACGCAATCCGCCGCCTGCAGCGTTCCCGGCAAGTGAGGCACTGCAGCTCGTGAACGATGTGCGGTCTCATGGGACGCGCTGCGGCGCGCGCACATTCGCACCGGCTCCGCCGCTCGCGCTGTCCGGGACACTCGCCAACGTCGCCTTGGGTCACGCGGCCGACATGGCTGAGCATGATTACTTCGAGCATCGCGATCTCAACGGACAATCGCCGGCCGACCGTGTGCGTGCCGTGGGATACCGCGAGAAGGTCGTCGGCGAGAACATCGCCTACGGTCCGAAGTCCGTAGAGGAGGTCGTGCAGGGCTGGCTCGATAGTCCCGGGCATTGCGAGAACATCATGGACCCCAGGTTCGCCGAGATGGGTATCGCGAATGCAGCAGGCCGGTCGGGTCGGCACGGTCTGTACTGGGTACAGGTGCTCGCCGAGCCCCAGGCCTGAGACGTGCTACTTCTGCAGCGCCGCCACTCCCGCCTTGCAGGCTACCTCGTCCTGCGATCCCGTTCCGCCGGAGCAGCCTATTGCGCCGACCATGCGGGCACCCTCGAGGAGAGGAATACCGCCGCGCGGGCCGATGACCCCATCGAGGGTCCCGACATCGAGCGGATTGGACGTCGCAGTGCCGGTGGCGGCAGGGGTCTGTTGGGCGCCAGCAGGTGCCCCGATGAGCATCGCTGCATACACTGCGGCGACCGGAATCTTGTTCACGATTGTCCTCCCTTGGTGTTGTTTCGAGTTGGTACGGAGCACATGCAGCCTACGCCAAGAGCCCGGCCGTTGCCTTGCTGAATGAAACACGCGCTGCTCGCCGGTGTCTAACAGCTGAGAATCGGGCGTTGTCGCCTGGAAGAGAGATCATGCAGTACAGACCACGCGTTCCCATCAGTGCACTCGTGCTGACCCTGTTCCTTCCGCTGGTGCCCGGGGCGCGAGCGCAAGCTCCGGCGGAGACTGCTGCGCCGCCCACTTGGGCAGTATGGACGCCGAAGGAGCTGAAGTTCGTCTATATGGGATTCACATCCCATTACTCCTGCGACGGCCTGCGGGACAAGATGCGCTCGATCCTGCTGCAGCTTGGCGCCCGGCCCGATCTCACGGTGCGCGAAGTGCCGTGCTCGGGGATGGCGGGAAGGCCGAGCGAGTTTCCAGGTGTGACCGTGAACATGAACGTGCTCGCGCCTTTTGACGCCGCTAAGTCAAACGCCAACGCCACCCCGGTGCCAGCTCACTGGAAAACGGTCGAGATCAGCACCGACCGTGACCCGCTGCGCGAAGCCGGAGACTGCGAGTTGGTAGAGCAGGTGAAATCTCGTGTGCTGCCGCTCTTCAACGCGCGTAACGTCGAATATCGTTCGAGCTGCGTTCCGAACCAGCTGCAGCTCGGTGGTACGCAAATCAAGGGGGAGCTGCTGGTTGCCGATGCGCCGAGTCGGCAGCCGCCGGCAGCACCGAGCCCGGCACCGAACGGTTCACCGCCCCCGCCCGCACCGCCACCGGTCGCACCACCGCAGCATTGATCGAAGCCCCCGAGTCGGCCGGTTTGCCGGTCACGCGCAGCGAGATGCGCCGGTTCTTCTGCCGGCCGTCCTCGGTGGAGTTGTCCGCCACCGGGTTCTGCGCCCCGTAACCCCGGGCGTTCATCCGCTCGGGATCGATCCCGAGCTTCACCAGCTCATCCATGACGTTGTTGGCGCGTTCCTCGGAGAGTCGCAAATTGGCAGCGGGGTCCCCGGTGTTGTCGGTGTAGCCGCCGATGCGGATCCTCACCTGCGGGTATGCCTTGAGGATGGCAGCGATGTTGGTCAGCTGTTCGAGCGAGGCGGTCTGCAGTGTCGCCTTGCCGGTGTCGAACAGCAGCCGGTCGAAATCGAACCAGCTGCTGTCTTTCGCAGGTGCGGCGCTGTCGTTGAGGAAATTCACCAAACGCGCTTCCACGCCCAGCGCCGGCACATTGAGCACGATTCCATCAGGCAGCTTCACCTTCATCATGTCCCCGAGTGCCGCCCAGGCCGCCATTACGGCTTCATTTGCGGCACCGTTAACCTGCGTCGCGGCGCGGTTGGTCGCTTCCGCGGTCACCGTTGTGACCAGCGGAGCTTCCTGGGGCGCCGTGAGAAAGCGGATGACCAGCCAGGCGAGCAGCAGCGCACCGACGGTGGCCGTCGGTACCAGCCAGCGCGGCGGTGCGGCAGGCTCTGGCATGTTGCTGCGCTCGACGCCGGCCGCACTGCCGAGCAGATCGCTCGGCAAGTAGGTGCGCAGCGCAGGTGCCTCGGCGCGCAGCATGTTGGCGAAGGTCTCTGCAGCGGAGGCGCTGCCCGCTTTTCTGGCGACGAACAAAACCAACAGCAGGGGCACTGCCATTTTGAGCACCGCCATCGCCGAGGAGGCCCGGAGACCGGATTGCTGCGCGAGCACCTGGGCGACTTGCTGTTGCTGCGACCCGAACACTAACGGCAGGAAGCGGTCTGCCAGATCAGCCGTCGCTCCGCTTGGTCCCGCGGAGGCGATGGCGCAGAGGTTTGAGCCAATATCCTGCGCGGCCGCCCCGCTCACGAAATCGAGTGCCTGAGGGAGGAAGCGCTCGTCGTCCACCTTGGTCGCGAGCCCGTCGAGGACCGCCGCCCCGGCCGCGGTCAGACCGTTGTGCACTGCCTGCGGCGACTCGCCCAGTCGTGTCGCGAGCTCTCGCTGCATCTCCGGTGTGACCAGGGCCAGCATCGAATCCATGATGGAACTAGCCATTGCTCCTCCTGAATCCCCAGAGCGATCCCCGGCATGACCGGCTCGGGCTCATCGGCAAAGCCGCGGCGCATTCTGACTCCGGGCATTCCCTGCCGCTATCCAAAGCTCTGGCTGCACGGTGGAGCGGCGGCAAGACCAGCGCTGCGCTCTCAGTACGGAAAGCTCCGGGCACGCTGCTGGTCCTTGACGATGTCGCGCGCCGCGAGATAGAGGTGCGCCGTCGCCCAGAATCCGGTCGGCACCAGGCACAGCATCGCCAGGCGCAGCGAGTCGGCATTGGAGGCCTCAGTTCGCGCGAACCAGTCGCTCAACGCGCCGATGAGCGGAGGCGCGATCACCAGGTTGCCGAGATTCGCAAGGAACAGCACCATGGCACAGAACATCGCGCGCATGCGGCACTGCGCGAGATTATTGAGCAGTCCGAAGCCCGGACCAATATAAAAGTAGATCGCGGGAATGAAGATCCACAGCATCGCTCGCGCGAGGTTGAGGTCGCGCGTGTAATAGGCCACTCCCGAGGCCACCGTCGCGATGCCGATACCGGCCGCGAGCAACCACACGATGCGGCGCGGATCGATCATGCTGCTGCGGGCCATGAGCCAACCGGTCGCGACGGTCGCGAGGCCGCCGCCCCAAAGATGCATGTTCTGCGTGACGCCAGCGGCTTCGCCGACACTCATGTGGTACGTGCGTTGCAGAAAGGTGGGCGTGAAGAACATCAGCCCCCAGCCCCACAGCGCGCAGATCGCCGTGCCCAGCATCACGTGCACGGCCGAGCGCTGTGCCCACCAGAACCGGAGCGTTTCCTGGAAGGAGGGGGCCGCGCCGTCATCGCCAGCGTCGAGACATCCGCGCTGCGGCTCACGTACCGTGAGCCAGACAGCGATACCGGCCAGCACTCCGGGGATGCCGAGGGCAAAGAACACGGCGCGCCAGCCGTAGTGGTCGGCGATCGCGCCGGCCACGTTGTAGCCGACCCACGCGCCGATCGGCGCGCCGAGCGAGAACACGGTGAGCGCCATCGCCCGGCGCGTGGCCGGGAAATAATCGGACAGCAGCGAATTGGCGCCCGGGGTGCCGCCGGCTTCCCCGATCGTCACTCCGACTCGGGCGAAGAAGAATTGCCAGGAGGTGCGCGTCAGTCCGCAGAGCGCGGTCATCGCCGACCACAGCACCAGGCAGGCTGCCACGATCTTGCGGCGGTTGCGCCGGTCGATGAGATATGAGAGCGGGAAGCCCAGCACCACGTAGAACAAGCCGAACGCAGCCCCGGTGAGCATCGCGACGCCGTAGTCGGTGAGATGCAGGTCGATGCGGATCGGGTCGAGCACCGTCGATACGACGTAGCGATCGGCGATGCTGAGCGTGTACACGATGCACATCATGATGAGCACGTACCAGCGCGCGAGAAGTGTCGTGCCGGGTGCCGCGGCTGGGGTGGCGGGCATCTCGTCGACGCCTGAGGCCACGCTCGATTGCAGTTCGCTCATGAGGAGGGAGGTTAACCCGGCGACGCGCGGCTGTCCTGCAGAATCAGGTCAGCGCCTTTTTCCGCCAGCATTATGGTGGGCGTGTTGGTGTTGCCCGAGGTCACGTTGGGGAACGCGGAAGCATCGACCACGCGCAACCCGTGGGTTCCGCGCACGCGCAGCCGGGAATCGAGCGCCGCGGAGCGCGGATCGCTCCCCATGGAGCACGTACAGCTCGCGTGGAACACGGAGCCCGCGCGCTGACGAAAGTCGGTGAGCACCGCCGGATCGCCCGTAACCGCTGCTCCGGGCTGGTGCTCGCTCTCGGTGATGGCCGCGAGCGGTGCGCTGGCTGCAATGCGCCGCACGAGCCTCGCGCCATCGAACACATCCTGCACGTCCCCGGGAGTCGAAAGCGAGTTCGGCACGATGGTGGGACTCACATGCGGGTCGGGCGAGCGGATGTGGACGCTGCCGCGGCTCGTGGGACGGCAGGTGTTGAAGGACATGAGGTAGCCGGACCACGGGTCCGGATTCGTGAGGCGACGCTTCGCCCCCGCGGTGGTGGTGCTGTAGCTCGCCGGGTTGAAATAGATATGGAGATTCGGGCGCGGGTATTCCGGGCGGCTGCGCAGAAAGGCGCCCGCCTGATTGACGCTCATGGAGAGTGGCCCGCCGCGCGTGCAGGCATAGCGCAGCGCCGCCTTCATCTTGCCGAAGAACGGGGCGAGCTGATCATTGAGCGTGGGTACGCTGGAGCGGTAGAAGTAATTAACCGCCAGGTGGTCCTGCAGACCCGAGCCGACCGCCGGCGAGTCGGCGATCACCGCGACACCGAGGCGCTGCAGCAGACGCGCATCGCCCACTCCGGAGAGCTCGAGCAGCTGTGGAGTGTTGATGGCGCCACCACACAGGAGCACCTCGCAGCGCGCCCGCACCTGGTGCCGCGCGCCCGCACGCTCGTACTCCACACCGACCGCGCGCGTACCGTCGAATTGCACTCGCGTTGCAAGGGCATGCAACTGCACATCGAGGTTGGGGCGCCGCATCGCAGGCCGCAGATAGCCGGTGGCCGTGGATACGCGCGCGCCCTTGTGGATGGCGACCTGCCAGAAACCGGCGCCCTCGGAGACGGCACCATTGAAATCGGGAGTCGTGGGGATGTCGAGCGCGGCGCACGCGGCGAGAAAGGTGTGGCACACCGGGTGTACGCGCGATGACACATCGCCCACTTTCATCGGACCGCCGGCGCCGTGGTACTCGGAATCGCCCCAGCAGTGGTCCTCGAGCTTCCTGAAATAAGGCAGCACCTCCCGGTAAGACCAGCCGGGATTGCCGGCAGCGGCCCAGTCATCGAAATCGCCGGGCTGCCCGCGCACGTAGATCATCGCGTTGATGGATCCGGAGCCGCCGAGCACCTTGCCGCGCGGCCAGTGGTTGCGGCGATTGTCGAGCGCCGGGTCGGGCTCCGCCTCGTACATCCAGTTGAAGCGTGGATCGTGAAAGGTGCGCGCGTAGCCGACCGGAACCTGGATCCAGATCGAGCGATCGGAGCCACCGGCTTCCAGCAGCAGCACGCGATGCGCGCCGCTCGCCGTCAGGCGGTTGGCGAGCACACAGCCGGCAGTGCCCGCACCCACGATGATGTAGTCATACTCGTTCACGTGGTGTATGAATCGGTTATGAAACTGACCAATCTGCGCACTTACGTCGTCGGCAATCCTCAACCGGGTGTCGGCGGCCGGTATTTCATCTTCGTCAAACTCACCACCGATCACAACATCCACGGAGTCGGGGAGGCCTATTGCCTCCCGTTTCATCCACGGGTGGTGACCGGAATGCTGGAGGATGTGTTCGAGCGCTACTTCCGCGAGCAGGACCCGCACGATATCGAGGCCCTGTGGCGGCGAGTTTACTCGGCGGGCTATACCCAGCATGCGGACCTTTCATTGATGGCCGTGCTCTCGGCGCTCGAGATGGCGTGCTGGGACATCATCGGCAAGGAGGCCGGACAACCGGTATACAAGCTCCTCGGTGGCCGGGTTCACGAGCGGCTGCGCTCCTACACATATATCTACGCGCGTCCCGGGGACAAGACCGATGTCTACCAGGACCCGGATCTGGCCGCCGCGCGCGCCGCGGAGTACCTCGCGCAGGGGTTCACAGCGCTGAAGTTCGACCCGGCGGGGCCGTACTCCGCTTTCGATGGCCGGCAGCTGTCGCTGGCGGCCCTGGAGCTCTCGGAGCGCTTCATGCGCCAGCTGCGTGAGGCAGTCGGGACCCGGGCCGATCTGCTGTTCGGCACACACGGCCAGATGACCGCCGCGGGCGCGATTCGGCTCGCGCGCCGTCTGGAGCCCTACGATCCGCTGTGGTTCGAGGAACCGGTACCGCCCGATGCACCCGAGGAGATGGCGAAGGTCGCGCGTGCAACCTCCATTCCAATCGCCACCGGCGAGCGGCTCGCCACGAAGTACGACTTTGCGCGGCTGCTGCGTGCAGGTGCGGCCGCGATCCTGCAGATGAATCTCGGGCGGGTCGGGGGGATTCTCGAGGCGAAGAAGATCGCGGCCCTGGCCGAGATCGACCACGTGCAGCTCGCACCGCACCTCTACTGCGGGCCGGTCGTGGGCGCGGCCAACATCCAGCTCGCCACTTGCAGCCCGAACTTCCTCATTCTCGAGGGCATCGAGCGCTGGCAGGGTTTTCATGCGCAGGTGCTGGTGAAACCGATCCGCTGGGAAGCGGGCTATGTCATTCCCCCGACCGAGCCCGGCCTCGGAGTCGAGCTCAACGAGGCGGTGCTGGCGCAGCATCCGTACGACGGTGAGCGGTTGCACCTGGAGATGGCCGGAAAACCGGCTGGCTAGCACGGCCGCGCCGAAATTGCGCGCCGGGAGAAATTGAATAGTCCTATCGAAAAGTGGCATCGGGGCCGCGCAGCTCCCGATTAAAATGTAACGCGACCCTCAGGAAGACAGCAGCATTTCAACCGACGGAGATCCCATGGCAATGAAGGCCCGCGCGAAGAGCCGATCCAAGACCAAGCCCAGACCCAAAGCAAGAGCCACCCGCCGGACTACGCATGTCTCTAGCGGCGCCAAGGGCGGGGGGAGCGCGACCGCCCGCGGCAACGGTGCCTCGCGCGATCTGCTCGCGCGGCTGAAGGAAGGCGCGGTGATCTGCGCCGAAGGCTACGTGTTCGAGCTCGAGCGGCGGGGATACCTTCAGGCCGGCGCCTTCGTACCCGAGGTGCTGTTCGAGCACCCGGAAGTGGTGGAGCAGCTGCACCTGGACTTCGTCCGGGCGGGCTCCGATGTCACGCAGGCGCTCACCTACTACGTGCACCGCGAGAAGCTGCGCGTCATCGGACGCGAGAAGGATCTGGCGCCCATGAATCGCGCCGCACTCGGCATCGCGAAGCGCGTGGCGCGGCGCACCGGGACGCTCTTCGCCGGGGACCTGTGCAACACCAACATCTACGATCCCGCCGACAGCAAGTCCGTGAAGGATGTCGAGCGAATCTTCGATGAGCAGGTCGGGTGGGCAGTCGATGCCGGCGTCGATTATTTCGTCGCCGAGACCCTCGGCTGGGTGGGCGAGGCGCAGCTCGCGCTCCGGGCCATTCGGCGCCACTCGAAAGTGCCGGCGGTCATCACCTTTGCGATGCACCGTGAGGAGATGACGCGCGATGGGTTCACTCCGGCGCAGGCCTGCCAGCGACTGGAGGCTGCCGGGGCCGATGTAGTCGGTCTAAATTGTCATCGCGGCCCGCGCACCATGATGCCGCTGCTGAAGCAGATCCGGGCGGCGGTGAAATGCCACGTCGCGGGACTGCCGGTGCCGTACCGCACCACCGAGCGACAACCCTCGTTCATGGCGCTCACCGATCCCTGCTGCGGTGACCGCATGGCCTTTCCCGATGGGCTCGATCCGTTCATGGCGACGCGCTCGGAAATCTTCGATTTCGGGCGCGAGGCCTTCGCCGCCGGCATCCGCTACCTCGGTGTCTGCTGCGGCGCAGGTCCCCACCACATCCGCGCGCTTGCCGAGAGTCTCGGACGCCAGCCACCAGCGAGCCGCTACAGCAAGGACATGTCCCGGCACGCCTTCTTTGGCACGCACGAGATGATCCGTAAGATCCAGACGAGCTATCGCGACAAGGCCTGAGCGCAGCTTGAAGTATTCCGCGCTCGCACTGCTGCGCGGTGCGCTCGCCGCGCACCGTAACTGGAGTCCAGCGTGGCGCTCGCCCGAGCCCAAGCCGGCGTACGACATCGTGATCGTCGGCGGCGGTGGACACGGGCTCGCGGCGGCGTACTACCTCGCGAAGAATCATCGCCTCAGCAGCATCGCCGTACTGGAGCGCGGCTGGCTCGGCGGCGGCAACACCGGCCGCAACACCACCGTGGTGCGCTCGAACTACCTCTATCCCGAGAGCGCACGACTGTACGATTTTTCCCTCAAGCTCTATGAAGGGCTTTCGCGCGAGCTCAACTTCAATGTCATGTTGAGCCAGCGCGGGCACGTGATGCTCGCGCACAGCCGTCACGACCTCGAGTCGCTCGCCCGCTGGGCGAATGCGATGTACATGAACGGCATCGAGGCCGAGCTGTTGAGTCGTGAGCAGGTGGGCGAGCTCATTCCGGCGCTCGATATGTCACCCGATGCGCGCTATCCAGTCCTTGGCGGCTTCACGCAACGGCGCGGAGGTACTGCGCGGCACGATGCGGTCGCATGGGGTTACGCACGCGCGGCCGACGCGCTCGGAGTCGACATCATTCAGAACTGCGAGGTCACCGGGTTCGTCAAGGCGGCCAATGGGGCAGTGAGCGGCATCGAGACCAGCCATGGGCGCATCCAGGCCGGCCGTGTCGGCCTCGCGGTCGCCGGGCACAGCTCGGTGCTGGCGGGCCTCGCCGGATTTCGACTCCCGGTGACGAGCTATGCACTGCAGGCCATGGTGACCGAGCCCCTGAAACCGCGGCTCGACAAGGTGGTGATCTCGCCTGGCACCGGGGCCTACGTCAGTCAGTCCGACAAGGGTGAGATGGTGATCGGCGGCGGCCTGGATCTGTTTCCCTCGTACGCGCAGCGCGGCAGTTTCGCGGTGCTGCAGAGTGTGGTGGCAGCGACGCTGGCGATCTTTCCCTCCTTCAGCCGCCTGCGCTTGATGCGCCAGTGGGCGGGCATCGTCGATGTGGTGCACGACTCGAGTCCCATCCTCGGACCGACTCCGGTTCCGGAGCTCTATATCAACTGCGGCTGGGGAACCGGTGGCTTCAAAGCCATACCCGCCGGCGGCTGGATGCTTGCTCACGTACTCGCCACCGGGCGCAACCACGAGCTGGCGGAGCCCTTCCAGCTCGAGCGCTTCATCACAGGCCGCCTGATCGATGAGGCAGCCGCGTCCGGCATTGCCCACTGAGGCGAGGAGCGATACCGATGATGCAGCTTCGTTGCCCCGATTGCGGTCCGCGCGATGAGAGTGAATTCACCTGTGGTGGCACCACGCACATCAGCCGCCCGGATCTCAACGCGAGCGATGTTGCCTGGGCTGAATACCTGTTCTTTCGCGACAATCCGCAGGGCGTGCATTTCGAGCGCTGGCGCCACACCTACGGCTGCGGCAGCTGGTTCAACCTCGCGCGCCATACCGTGACGCATCAGGTGCTCGCGGTCTATCGGATGAACGAATCGCCTCCCCAGCTCCCGAACGGAGTCCCGTGAGCCATCGCCTGCCAGCACCGGCCGGCGTATGGATCGAGCGCGCGCAGCCGCTCACCTTCAGCTTCAATGGGCGTGC
>Ga0310811_10005241_pt1 | contig 16376 bp, 13 predicted proteins | sample YCmetagenome_FD_207642 | JGI IMG/M metagenome (GOLD analysis project Ga0310811, IMG submission 207642) | Soil microbial communities from experimental microcosm in Duke University, North Carolina, United States - YC | ecosystem: Engineered > Artificial ecosystem > Soil microcosm > Unclassified ...
TCCAGTCGCCGTGGCTTGCGCTGCAGGATAACATCCATGGCATGATCGGCGTCTCCCGGAATACCAACCTGCCGCGCGAAATCGTTCGCCGTTCCCACCGGAATGATTCCCAGGGGCACGTCATATCCGTCCAGTCCGTTCACGACCTCGTTGATCGTTCCGTCTCCGCCGGCCGCCGCGACGACGTCGGCGCCGCGTCGCGCCGCGTCCGCGGCGAACGCCGTCGCTTCGCCGGTCTCGAACGTCGCGAGGGGTTCGACGAAGTGGCCTTTGTCACGGACCCAGCGTACGAGGTGGCGCACGTCCGCGCGGTCGGCGCGCGATCCGTGGATGATCAACACGATGTGTTTGGACGGCATGGCGTCAGCTAGCGCATATCACGCGCCTGTGCTCGCCAATGAGGTCGTCGAGCTGCTTCGCGACGCGAGAAACGTCCTCGACGGCACCCTCGGAGGCGGTGGACACAGCCTCGCTTTGCTCGACGCCGGCGTTGAGCACGTCACGGGAGTGGACCGCGATGCCAATGCGTTGGCCGAAGCAGGGCGGCGGCTGAGCCGGTATTCGGCGGCGGGGCGCTTCTCCGCGGTCGAGTCGAACTACGCGGACGTGGATCAGGCGCTCGAGCTCGCGGGCCAACGTTACGACGGCATCCTGCTCGATCTCGGCGTTTCGTCGCACCAGGTCGACGATGAAAGCCGCGGGTTTACCTTCCGCCCAGGGGCGCCGCTGGACATGCGCATGGGCGCCGACGCATACGCGAGCGCGGCCGATGTGCTCAACGCGGAAAACGAGGCGACGCTGACGGGGATATTCAAGGAGTTCGGTGACGAGCCGCGTGGGGCGAGGCTTGCGCGAGAGATCGTGCGACGTCGAGCGACCAAGCCGTTCGCGACGAGCGACGATCTGGTGGGCGCGATTCGCGCCGTGCTTGGGCCACGGAGCGGCGCGCCGGAGTTCGCTCGACTTTTTCAGGCAGTCCGAATCGCCGTCAACAATGAGCTCATGGGGCTGACCCACGCCCTGCCAGCGCTGCGCGATCGCCTGGCGCCAGGCGGCACCCTGGCGGTCATCGCCTATCACTCGGGAGAGGATCGTATCGTCAAGAACATGTTTCGCGAATGGAGCGCGGCTTGCGTCTGCCCGCCGAAGCAGCCGGTCTGTACCTGTCGCGGACGTCCCCTTGGAACGACTCTCACCCGTCGGGCGCTCACTGCGTCCGAAGAAGAAGTTCAACAGAATCCGCGCGCACGCAGTGCGCGCCTTCGTGCATGGCAAAGCGCCGCGTAGCCGCCCGACGGCGGTCGGTCTTTGCGCTGGTGCTCGTTGGTTTCGTCTTGGTGACGACGGGCGTCATTGCACGGAGAGTCTTTGGCGTTCGGCAGGCGGGAGAGATTCGCACCCTTCAGCGCAAGCGCGACGCTTTGATAGCGGACCGCGTTCGGCTGGAACAGGCGATTCGCGAGGCCTCGAGTCGCGCCCGACTCCAGCCGATCGCCGAGCAACGTTTGAACATGCACATCCCCAAGCCCGAACAGCAGATTCTTCTTCCGCGTCCCGCGGCAGGCGAGGCGTCGCGTGCAAAGCATGATTCGCTCTAGGCGAATCGGGCTGGCTCACGCAACGCTGGCGCTGTTCGCCCTCGCGATCCTCGTGAAGGCGGGGAGCGTGCAACTGGTGCACGGAAAGGGCTGGCGCGCGCGCGCGGAACGGCAGCAAGCCACGGAACGCGAGGTTCCGGCGCCGCGTGGCGAGATTCTCGATGCAACCCACCGCGTCCTGGCGCAGAGCCGCGAGATGGTTCGCCTGGAGATCGCACCGCGAGAAGTCCAGGAGCCGGCCAAACTGCGGCGCGCGCTCACAAAGCTCGACATCGACCCGCAGCTGATTCGTCGCGCGGTCGACACGTCGGCCAAGTATCTCGTGCTCCCGGGTCGCTTCGATCCCGTCGAAGCGGCGCCTGCCATCGCGCTCCGCGGCGTGCATTCGTTCTCCACGATCATGCGGTCGTATGCGCTGTCGCAGGGCGCTCAGGGGATCGTCGGCCATGTCGACGCCGACAACAAGGCCGTGGACGGACTCGAGCTGTCACTCGACTCCATTCTCCACGGAACGCCTGGCGCGGCGACGATCTTCAAGGACCCCAAAGGTCAGAGCCACGAGTCGCCGCTGGCGCCTGGCACAGCGCCCACGAAGGGCAGCAGCGTCGTGCTGACGATCAACGCCGATCTGCAGGAGATCGCCGAGAAGTCGCTGGCCGACGCCGTGGCGCGGATGGGAGCGGAGGGCGGTGACATCGTCATCCTCGATCCGCACGACGGTGAGATCCTGGCGATGGCGAGCCGGCGCCTCGATCCGAGACAGCTTTCGGTCACGGCGATCACCGAGCCGTTCGAGCCGGGTTCGACGATGAAGCCGTTCATCGCGGCGGGGCTGCTCGATCGTGGCCGCGTCACGGACAGCGATTCGGTCGATACGGGCAACGGGGTGTTGGAGATCAAGGGACGCGCGAATCCAATTCGCGATGAACACCTCGTAGGGCGTGCTCCGCTCTCCGAGGTGCTTCGTTGGTCGAGCAACATCGGCATCGTGAAATTCGCGCAGCGTCTGTCGGCGAGGGAGCAGTTCGAGACGCTGCGCGACTTTGGCTTTGGAACCCCGACGGGGATTCCGTACCCGACCGAGTCCAACGGAATTCTGCGCGCTCCCGGTAGCTGGTCCGCCCAGTCGGCCATTTCTCTGGCAATGGGGTACGAGATCTCGGCGACACCGCTCCAACTCGCGGCGGCGTACGCGTCGTTCGCGAACGGCGGAGAGCTCGTCGAGCCGAGCCTGGTCAAAGAGATCGTCGCGCCGGATGGATCGGTGCAGTTCAAGCATCAACGGCGCGTCGTTCGACGGGTGATGGCGAAGCCCACCGCCGACAAGGTGCGTCACATGCTGCTGGACGTGGTCGACGAGGGAACGGCACTGCAGGCGGCACTGGACAACTACCTGCTGGCCGGCAAGACCGGAACTCCGCGCAGCACGGTGCGCGGGCGTTATGTCGAGGGGCGATACAACCCGAACTTCGTCGGGCTGTTTCCCGGCGATAATCCGCAGTACGTGATCGTCGTGAAGCTCACGGCGCCGCGCAGCTCGATCTTTGCCGCCAACACCGCGGCGCCGGTCACGAAGGTCATCTTGCAAGCAGCGATCGCCGCTCGGGACGCGGCGCTCGATCGCTCGCAGCTTGCGGCAAGCGTTGTCCCCACGCGCAAACCGAACGCCAAGCAGGCCTCGGTCCAGCAGGCCGGAGAAGTACGTCAGGTTGCTGCGGCGGCGACGCGAAACGACTCGGCGCTGGAAACCGGAAGCGTTCCGTATGTGGTGACGCTCCCGCTCAAACCATCCGGCCCCGTTCCGCGAGTCGCGCGCCCTGTCCCCGATGTTCGAGGGCTCGATCTGCGCGACGCCGTTCGCTCGCTGCACAGTGCGGGCTTCCGCGTGCAGTTGGCACGAGCTGGCGGTCCGCCCACGACGAGTCCCGCAGCGGGAGAGGTCGCGGCGACCGGCACATTGATTCGATTGCATTTCGACTACTAGATGCTCGCCGACATCGATACGATCGCGCGCGCACTCGACGACGCCAGACTCCTCGTCGAGCGCCGTGGCGCGCTGCCCAACGCCATTACCGGGATTACCGACGACAGCCGATCTGTGCGCCCGGGATATGTGTTCGTCGCCGTCCGTGGAACGGAACGCGATGGCCACGACTACCTCGACGCCGCGGCCAAGGCCGGAGCTGTCGCGGCGATCGTGCAGGACGCGAGTCGCACCGCGTTGCCAACTCTCGTCGTCAACGACGGCCGTCGAGGCGCCGCGGTCTCCGCCGCGGCGGCGTACGGTTTTCCGGCGCGCGAGCTTCAGCTCGTCGCCGTCACCGGCACGAACGGGAAGACGACCACCGTCAACCTGCTGCGTCACCTGCTGGACGACCCGAAGGTTCGAAGCGCCTCGATCGGCACCCTCGGGGTTCTCGTGGGAAGCGAAGGCGTTCCGCTGGCCGGCGGCGGCGGCCTGACGACGCCAGGACCGATCGAGCTGCAGCGAATCTTCCGCGCGCTGCGCGATGAGGGCGTGCGGCGGGTGGCGATGGAAGTCTCGTCGCATTCGCTCCATCAGCGGCGTGTCGAGGGCGTGCTGTTCGACGCCGCGGTGTTCACGAATTTCACGCGCGACCATCTCGACTATCACGGCACGATGGAGGAGTACTTCGCCGCAAAGGCGATGCTCATCGACCATCTGATTCCGCACGGTATCGTGGTGTCGAATCTCGACGATCCGGCGTGGAGCCAACTCCGCACCGAGCGCCGGAGGGTTGGATTCAGCGAACGCGCGGCAGACGCCGAGGTGCACGCCGAGCATATTCACTTCAGTCCGCGCGGCAGCGAGTGGAGGATCGCGCTGGGGAGCGAGCGTCGTGACGTTCGTCTTCCGCTGATCGGCGATTTCAACGTGATCAACGCGCTCGGCGCTGCAGCGGCGGGCTACGCGCTGGGGCTATCGGCCGAGCGAATCGCTGAGCGTCTCTCGTCCATGCCGCAGGTGCCCGGCCGCCTCGAGGTCCTGCACGACGGCCCGGCCGTTCTCCGCGACTACGCGCACACGCCCGACGCGCTCGAGCGCGCGCTCGACGCAGTCCGACCGTTTACACCCGAACGCCTGATCGTCGTCTTCGGTTGCGGCGGCGATCGCGATCGAGGCAAGCGTCCCGAGATGGGTGCCATCGCCGAATCGAAGGCGGACATCGCCATCGTGACGAGTGACAATCCCCGAACGGAAGACCCGGAACAGATTCTCGATGACATCGAAGCAGGCATGAAACGCGACAATCACGAACGAATCGAGGATCGGCGCGCCGCCATTGCGCGCGCCCTCGAGATCGCGACGCCGCAAGACGTCGTCGTTCTGGCGGGGAAGGGGCACGAAGACTATCAGATTCGCGGGACGACCAAGCTGCCATTCGATGAGAAAATCATCGTCGGTGAGCTGTTGGCGGAGCGAGAGTCGTCACCGCGAGGCGCGCGATGAGTACCGCGCATCCCACGGTAGGCCGAACCGAATTCTGGACGATGGATCGGGTCGCCGACGCGCTGTCGCCGCTCGCAACCGTGAACCTTCCACGCGGTCCGAAGGTCTTCGGTCGCGTCTGGACCGACACACGCACCATCGAGCCCGGCGATCTCTTTCTCGCGCTGATCGGTGAGCGCTTCGACGCGCACGACTTTCTCGCCAACGCAGTCGCCAAAGGCGCGACGGGCGTGATCGTCTCTCGCGGGGAGGCCGCAAAGCGTCTCGACGTGCCGGTCTTCGAGGTGACGGATACCCTCGTCGCACTCGGCGCCCTGGCAACCTTCCGCCGGCGCGCACTGCAAATTCCCGTGGTCGCGGTGGTGGGTACGAACGGGAAGACGAGTACCAAGGAGCTGATCCGAGCGGCGCTGGGAAGCGCGCTCGAGGTACACGCGACAACCGGGAACCTCAACAATCTCATCGGCGTTCCGCTCACACTCCTCGCGATGCCGGATTCAGCCGAGGTGGCCGTTGTCGAGATGGGAACGAACCAGCCCGGTGAGGTCGCTCGTCTTCGCGCGATTGCCGAGCCGAATATCACGGTCGTGACTTCGGTCGCCGAGGAGCACCTCGAGGGTCTGGGCGACCTTGCCGGCGTGATGCGCGAGGAGCTATCGGCAGCCGATGGAGTTCCTGTGACGATCGTACCGTCGTCGCAGCCGGAGGTGGTCGAGGCTGCGCACGCGCGAAAGACCCGCGTCGTCTCGGCCGGCCTCGACGCTGGCGAGGTTCATCCGACCGCTTGGTCGATCGATCCCGATGGCCGCGGCCGACTGACCCTCGACGGAGTCGAGGCACATCTGCCGATTCGTGGGGCGCACAACCTTCGCAACGCGACGCTCGCATTCGCCGTCGCAAAGGAGGTGGGTGTGTCCGTGGCTGACGCGGCGCGCGGAATCGAGGCGATGGCGCCGCCTCCAATGCGCGTGAGCTGGGAGCAACACGGATCGGCGACGCTGATCAACGACGCCTACAACTCCAACCCTGGCTCGGCGCGCGCGGCGATCGAGCTGCTTCGCCACGCGGGCGTCGGCCGCCAGCGAGTCGCCGTGCTGGCGACGATGCTGGAGCTTGGCCCGACGACGCCGCAGCTGCACGACGACGTGGCGCGCGACGCGTTGTCCGGGGGGATTGAGCTCGTGGGTGCGCTTGGCGAGTTTGCTGCCGCACTCGGCCGTATCGCTCCGGGTGATCCGCGCGTCATAACGGCTGACGATGTCGACGGGCTCTGGGCAGCATTGTCGTCGCGCCTCGCGCCGGATGCGGTCATTCTTCTCAAGGGATCGCGGGGGATGCGCCTGGAGCGACTCGTCGAACCGATCGCTCGTTGGGCCAAGGAACGCGCCGATTCCTAACCACCCCACATCGTGCTTTATCATTTTCTCTTTCCGCTCGCCAAGCAGTTCCGCGTCCTTCAGTACATCTCCTTTCGAGCGGTTGGTGCGGCCGTCACGGCGCTCCTGCTGACGTTCGTCGTCGGCCCGATCATTCTTCGCGGGCTGAAGAGTCAGTCAGTCAACCAGGTGGTGCGGGAAGGCACGCCGGAATCGCACGCCGGGAAGGGAACGACGCCGACGATGGGCGGGCTGATCATTCTCAACAGCTCACTCATCTCAGTCATTCTCTGGGGCCGGTTCAGCCTCACCCATCCGTATTTGTTGATAGCCATCTTTGTGACACTGTGGATGGGCGTGATCGGACTGCTGGACGACTACCTCAAGCTCGATCAGAAGCGAAAGGGCCTGAAGAATCGGGGTCTCGTGGAGCGATACAAGCTCGCCGGTCAGGTCACGGCTGGGCTCGCGCTCGGATGGTACCTGCTGCGCAATCCACTCTCGCCGAATCTCCCAGCCGCCGCCACCACGCTGCCGTTCTTCAAGTACTACGTCGTCACGGCGATGGCGGGCTTCTCGTGGGTGTTCATCATCTTCTGGACATTCATCCTTACCGGAACGAGCAACGCGGTGAACATCACCGACGGTTTGGACGGACTCGCCACCGGCCTGTCGGCGATCGCGTTCGGCACGTTTGCGATCTTCTCGTACATCATCGGGCGCGTCGATCTGAGCCGATACCTGGGCATCTTTTACCTGACGGACTCGGGGGAGCTGACCATCTTCTGCCTGGCGATGGTCGGTGCGTTGATCGGCTTTCTCTGGTACAACACGCATCCGGCTCAGGTCTTCATGGGCGACACGGGCGCGTTGGCCCTCGGTGGCGGCCTGGGCGTCGTCGCCATCCTGCTCAAGTCGGAGTTCGTGCTCGCGTTCGTCGGCGCGGTGTTCGTTGCCGAGATGATGTCGGTGATCCTTCAGCGATCGGTGTTCAAGTACCGCCTGCGGCGCCATGGACGACCGTACGCTGAGAAGAACCGCGTCTTCCGTCGGGCCCCGCTGCACCATCACTTCGAGGAACTGGGGTGGAAGGAGACGCAGGTGGTCGTCCGATTTTGGATCATCGGAATATTGTGCGCGTTCTTTGCGCTGAGCACGTTGAAGCTTCGTTGAGGTATGGGGCGTTTCTCGGAATTGGCAATGCGACCAGAATGGCTGGGTGGGGAGATCGCAGTCGTTGGCTTGGCGCGAAGTGGCCGATCGGCCGCGCGCCTGTTGGCCCGCGCCGGTGAGCGGATCTATGCATCCGATTTCGGAACGTCGCCTGAGCTGGAGGCGACCGCCGCGGAGCTCAAAGCGGACGACATCGCCGTAGACCTGGGCCGCCACGATCTGGAGCGAATCGCTCGCGCGTCGCTCGTCGTTGCCAGTCCCGGAGTTCCCCCTGATGCGCCGCCCTTCGTTGCTGCGCGGAAAGCCGGTGTCGACATCGTCAGCGAGATCGAGATCGGGCTGCGTTTCCTGCCCGAGCTGGCTTACATCGCGATCACGGGCACGAACGGCAAGACTACGACGACGGCACTGATTGGTCACCTGTTGAAGAGCCTCGGGCGGCTCGCGTCGACCGCCGGCAACATCGGCACGCCGCTCACCGAGCTTGCGCTGTCGGCGACGCCGCCGGCCTGGGTCGCGCTCGAAGTGTCGTCGTTTCAACTCCACGACACGCCGAGCATCAACCCGCGGACGGGCGTGCTGACGAATCTCTCGGCGAACCACCTCGATCGGTACACGAGTGTCGACGAGTACTTCGCCGACAAGGCGCTGCTCTTCCGCAACGCCGGACCGGGCTCGCACTGGGTCACGAATCTCGACGATGACGCGGTGCAGAGCATGACGCAGGGCATCGCGGGCGTGAACTGCCGCTTTTCGGTGAAGGAGCGGTCCGACGCATTCTTCGATCGCGATGCGGGAATGCTCGTGGTGCTCGGACAGCCGTTGATCCACCGCGATCAACTGTCCTTGCTCGGCGACCACAACGTCGCCAACGCGCTCGCCGCGGCCCTCGCCGTCATGATCTCCGATCGGGAGCACACGACCGCGCGGAGCGTCGAGCTGATTGCGCGCGGCCTGTCCTCGTTTTCCGCCCTCGAGCATCGGATCGAGACGGTGGGAACCTACGAGGGCGTCACGTGGATCAACGACTCGAAGTCGACGAACGTCGCGTCGACCCTCGTCGCGCTTAAAGGCATGACGCGTCCTACGGTGCTGCTGCTCGGCGGCAAGCACAAAGGCGAGCCGTACACCGAGCTGGGTCCGGAGCTCCAGCGGACGGGGCGTGCGGTGATTGCGTACGGTGAAGCGGCGCCGTTGATCGAGCAGGATCTCGCTGGCGTCGTTCCCCTTACGCGCCTCGGATCGTCGTTCGACGAAGTCGTTTCAACGGCTCACGAGCTCGCTCACGACGGCGACGTGGTCTTGCTCTCGCCGGCCTGCTCGAGCTACGACATGTTCGACAACTACGAGCATCGGGGAACCGTGTTCAAGCAGCTCGCGTCCGGCGCACACGCGGGGCATTGAGAATGGCTGTCGACGATCGGAGGAAGACGACGCCGCGTGCAGTGGCTGCGGCCGATGTCAGGGAACGCTGGCGCATGGGCCCCGAGGCCCGCGGGCTGATGCTCGTGAGCGCCGTGCTCACGGCGTTCGGCCTCGCGGTGCTCTACAGCGCAAGCGCGTTCGTCGCCGATCACGATCACCACCAGAGCTACTACTTCCTGGTCAAACAGATCGGCGGCGTCGGCGCGGGCCTGATCGCATTTGCTCTTGCGGCGAAGTTCGACGCGGACAAGCTCCACGACTGGGCATGGCGGATCATGTGGTTCACAATCGCCACGATGGCCGCGGTCCTCGTCCTTCCAGGCTCGATCGCACCGACGATCCATGGCTCGAAGCGATTCCTGTTCGGTGCGTCGTTTCAGCCGTCGGAGTTCGGAAAGCTCGCCGTCGTCGTCTGGGTGTCGATGCTGATCGTGAAAAAGGGCGAAAGCCTTCGTCGGTTGACGAAGGGTCTCGTGCCGTTCCTCGTCGTGATTGGCGTGTTGGACGTCCTTGCCGCGTTGGAGCCCGATCTCTCGGTCGCCATGCTTTATACATTGCTCATGGCGCTTCTGTTGTTCGCGGGCGGCGCTCGGATGAGTCACTTCCTCGCCCTTGGCGCGATGTGTCTGCCGATCACGCTCTCCAAGATCGAGAAATGGCGCTACGCGCTGTCGCGTCTCTCGGCATTCTTCCACCCCGGAAGCGCCCCCGAGGCGGTGAGCTATCAGTTGACCCAGTCGCTCATTGCCGTCGGCTCTGGCGGTTGGTTCGGACGCGGGTTCGGGAAGGGAATGCAGCAGGCGTACTTCGTTCCGTTTCCGTATAGCGACTTCGTCGCGAGCAACGTTGGCGAGGAGTGGGGCTATGTCGGAATCGCGGGGCTCACGCTGGCGTTCGCGGCGTACGCTCTTCTCGGATTCCGCATCGCTCGCCGAGCGCGGTCGCCGTTTCTCCAGCTGGTCGCCGTTGGATTGACGTTCACGACGGTGCTCACGGCCTTCTTGCACATCGGCGTGGTGATCGGCCTGCTGCCGACGACGGGGCTGACGTTGCCGTTCATCTCGTACGGCCGCTCCAATCTCGTGCTGACGCTGCTGTTCACCGGAATCCTCGTGAACATCGGCAGCGAGCGTGAGCGCGTGGTGGGAAGCTCTGCGACCGATCCGCTAGCCGTCGCGGCCTGAGCGCCGGCGCGCTCGCTCAGCATGACACGAATCATCTTTGCCGGCGGTGGAACGGGTGGGCATCGCCATCGCGCGCGCCCTGGTGCGCGCTCGGCCGTCGATCGAGCCCTTCTTCGTCGGCGCGCGCCGAGGCATCGAGCGCGACGTGCTGCCGTCGACGGAGTTCCCGCACGCCTTGCTCGACCTGCACCCGCTGTATCGTTCGGCGTTCTGGAACAACTGGAAGACGGTGGTCGGCGCCGTCGGCGCGTGGCGGCAAATCGGGCGGTTGGTGCGCACTCAACGCCCCGCGGCGGTCGTCGGGACCGGAGGTTACGCCGCGGGTATCATGCAAGCGTACAGCGTCGTACACGGGATTCCGCTCGTCCAACAGGTTGGGGATAGCTATCCCGGGCTCACCGCACGCGCTTTCAGCCGATGGTCGCGCGAGATTTATCTAAATTTTCCCGAAGCGGCGGTGGCGTTGAAGTCGCATCACCCCGGATCGCTGATCGACACGGGCGCTCCCATCGAGCCGCCGCCGTCGCCGCGCCCGGATCGTCGCGCCGCGCGGCGCGCCTGGGGATTCCCCGAGGAGGGCGGCCACGTCCTGCTCGTGTACGGCGGAAGCCAGGGTTCGCTGGCGATCAATCGTGCTGTGGCTGACTGGATCGAGCACGGCCTTCCGGAGCGGGTGTTCGTGATCTGGGGAACGGGGCGAGGTACGTACGAGCAGTTCAAGCACCTCGACGCGCCCCGTGTGCGTGTCCGCGCCTACCTGTCACCGATTGCCGACGCCTACGCGGCGACCGATCTGGCGCTATCGCGGGCCGGGGCGATGACTACCGCCGAGCTGTTTTCGTGGAACATTCCCGCCGTGCTGGTGCCACTGCCGACCGCTGCGGCCGACCATCAGACCACGAACGCGATCACGCTCGAACGGGCAGGGGCGGCCGTCAACATTCCGCAGGCGCAGCTCAGTACCGAGCGTCTCGATGCAACCATGCGCCATCTGCTCGGCAACGACGCGGCCCTGCGCGCGCTCGGCAATGGCGCGGCCGCGCGCTCGCGTCCCGATGCGGCCGCGGACATCGCACGACGAATTCTTGCGCTGATCGACACCCTCCCGGGCTGACACACCTGGCAGTGAAAAACGTATACTTCTCCGCATGGCACTTCTCGACTCGAGCGATGCGCGGCCTGTTCATTTCGTAGGGATCGCCGGCGCCGGCATGAGCGCATTGGCGCAGCTCTTTCTCGGCCGCGGTGTGCCGGTGACGGGCTGCGACGCCAATCCGGCCTCGGCCCAGGATCTTCTGCGCCTCGGTGTGGTCGTAACGGCACACGATCCTTCGCACGTCGACAGCGCCCGCGCGCTCGTGGTGACCTCCGCAATGCCGAAAGATCATCCGGAGCTGATCCGCGCGCGGGAGCTCGGCGTGCCGGTGATTCGACGAGCCGAGGCGCTGGGCGAAGTCACCGCGGGCCGAGAGCTCGTCGCCATTGCGGGAACACATGGCAAGACCACAACGACGGTGATGACGACGATCGCGCTGGCCGCGGCCGGGCGCGATCCGACGGCCCTCGTTGGCGGCCGAGTGAGCGCGTGGGAGGGCAACCTCCATGCTGGGAGCGATCGTCTGTACGTCGTCGAAGCGGACGAATATGACCGCTCGTTTCTCGCGCTGTCGCCGACCGTTGCCGTCGTCAACAACATCGAAGCCGACCATCTCGACATCTACGCGGATCTCGCCGACATCAAGCGCACCTTCGCGCAATTCGTGCGGGGCGCGCGGAGCATCGTGCTCTGTGCCGATGACGCGGGCGCCTGTGGCCTCCCGACGCCGAGCAGCACCGAGGTCCTTCGATTCGGGATTCAGTCGGCGGACGCGCGCGTCGTAGCCAGGGATCTGGCGCTGTCGCCCACGGGATCGACTTTTCGCGTCGTGTTCGACGATGAGGACCTCGGCCCGGTCCGACTGCAGATTCCGGGACGTCACAACGTTCTCAACGCACTCGCGGCGCTTTCGAGCGGGCTGGCGCTGGGCGCGAAAGTGTCGGACATGGCGACGGGGCTCGCGGCATACGCGGGAGTCGAGCGGCGGTTCCAGCTCCTCGGGGAAGCAAGAGGCGTAGTGGTGGTGGATGACTATGCGCACAACCCGGGCAAGGTTGCCGCGGCGTTGGCGACGGCCCGGGTCGCCTACCCGAGTCGCCGACTGGTCGTGGCCTTCCAGCCGCACCTGTTCAGTCGCACGCGCGATTTTGCGCGCGAGTTCGGCGCTTCGCTCGCCGCGGCCGATGCGGTCTTTCTGACCGAGATTTACCCGGCGCGCGAGCAGCCGATGGCTGGTGTCACGTCGGGACTCGTGGCCGACGCGCTCATTGCGGCGGGTGGAACGCTGTCGTGGCGAGGCGAGCGTACCGCGCTCGCGGACGCGCTGGCCGCCTCGGTGCGCGATGGGGATGTCGTGCTGACCGTTGGCGCCGGCGACATCACGAAGACGGGTCCCGAACTGCTCGAACGACTCGCACGATGAGGGACGAGGGGAGCGAGGCGCGCGAAGCGGGCGCGAAGAGCGAGGCGAGCGGCGTCGGAGAAAGCCGGGCTGCGCCGCCTCTCCTCTCGCGGCGAGTGCTCTTGCTCGGCGGCGCAATCCTAGTTCTTCTCGCGGCGTCGCCATGGTGGGGCCCGGCGATCATGCGGCGAATGAGCTTTTTTCGCGTTCGGCGCGTCGAAATTCTTGGAGCGCATTATGTTGCGCCCGGTGACATTCTTACACGGTTGCACGTCGATACGATGGCTTCCGTGTGGGATCCTACCAAGCCACTCGTCGCGCGCATCGCTACGCATCCAGAAATCCAGAGTGCCGTCGTTCGTCGCAAGCTTCCCGGGACGCTCGTCGTCGAAGTCGTGGAGCGAGTCCCAGTCGCGCTCGTGCAGGCGGCTGGCGGCATGCGCGTCTACGATCAGCGTGGCGTGTCGCTGCCCATCGATCCAGCGAACACGCTGGTCGATGCGCCCGTGTTGATGCAGGCCGATGCACGATTGCTTCGTTTGCTTGGGCGGATGCGCGAGCAGATGCCCGAGCTGTACGCTCGCGTCAGTGCGATCCGACGTGTTGGGAAAGACGAGCTCGTGGTGCAGCTGAATTCACTCCCGGTTCGTGCCATGCAGGATGTAACGTTGGAACGACTCGCCGAAGTCGAACCCGTCGAAGGCGATCTCGCGCGAAAGCAGCTTCGCGTGACCGAGATCGATCTTCGCTATCGTGACCAAGTGATCGCCAGACTCCAATGACTGTCCCTCGCTTCGGCGCGGAGCCTGCCCTGAGAAGCGCAAGCGACGTAGGGCACCTCCGCTCGCAATCCCGCCGATCAAAATTATTATGAATCCGGAACGCCTCGTCGCTGGACTCGACATCGGGTCCGCGAAGACGACCGCCATCATCGCCGAAGTCGACGGCGACCTTCCGAAGCATCCGACGATCAAAGTGCTCGGTGTCGGACAGGCACGAACGACCGGCATGCGCCGTGGAGTCGTGTCGGACATCGAGGAAACCACGCGCTCGATTCGCAAAGCGATGCAGGACGCCGAGCGAATGGCGGGGGCGCAGGTTCAGGAAGTGTATACGGGCATCGCCGGCGAGCACGTTCAGGCGATGATCAGCAAGGGCATCGTGGCCGTGAGCCATGATGAGATCAACAAGGGCGACGTCGATCGCGCGAACGAAGTGGCGCGCGCGCAGGCGATTCCGCAGGATCGCGAGCTGCTTCACGCGATTCCGCAGGAATACACGGTCGACAAGAACGTCGGGATTCGCGATCCGATCGGCATGAGCGGCACCCGTCTCGAGACGGAGATGTATCTCGTCACGATCGGGAGCTCGCCGGCGATCAACCTGCGGAAGTCGGTCGAGCGCGCGGGCTACAAAGTGCGTGAGCTCGTCCTGGAGCCGCTCGCGAGTGCGTTGGCAACGTTGACCGAGGACGAGAAAGAGTTAGGTGTCGCGCTGGTGGAAATGGGCGCCGGCACGACCGATCTCGCCGTCTTTCACGAGGGGAAGATTCGCCACCTCGGCACAGTTGCTTTCGGCGGGAACAATGTCACGAGTGACATCGTTCACGGACTCGGCGTGACTCAGGCGGACGCTGAGCGACTCAAGGAGCGCTATGGTTGCGCCTACGAACCGCTCGTCGATCCGTCGGACGTGATTCAGCTTCCAAGCACCGTGGCGCAGGGCGATCGGCAGATTCCGCGCGAGTTGTTGGCCCACATCATCCATCAGCGGATGGACGAGATTTTCGATCTCGTGCAGCGGGACGTGTCGTCGGCGGGGTTCGCCGGGAAGCTCAGTGCCGGGGTGGTGCTCACCGGTGGAGCGGCCGCGATGCAGGGTTCGGCGGAACTCGCGAGCAACGTGTTCGGTACAGGTGTCCGGGTCGGTATCCCGTCGGAGAACATCGGCGGCCTGGTCGATTCGGTCGAAGCGCCCCGGTTTGCGACGGTGGTGGGCCTGGCCCAGTACGGCGCGAATCGCGTTGCGTTGGGTGGTGCCGCGGTCAATGCTCGACGCGTGTCGATCGGCGGCGGTGGAATGGAGAAGATGGTCGCCAGAGTGAAGTTCTGGTTGCAGGACTTTTTCTAGGCACGGGCGGTCGATTTCCGGCAGCTCTTCCTCAGGCAATCGGCGGCTTTTGGGACATCAAAAACCTGCATCGTAACGGTGGTGTTGTGGAAAAGTCACGACCTGGTCTGGTGTGATTTTTCCAGTGTTGCCTCGTCTCAAAAATGGGGTAGTGGTAGCGCTGGAAAGCGTTATATTGCCCGAGCATTTTTAGGAGAAGGCTGGCGTGGCGCCCACTGACCTTCCCACCGATTTGGCGCCACTGTAGGACCCCTTCCCGCTGTTCGATCACATCACTCCGAAGTCCGGACCGTTCTCAATGATTTTCGAGTTCGAAGAGAGCGCGACACAGAACGCCCGCATGAAAGTCGTGGGCGTCGGTGGTGGCGGCGGCAACGCCGTCAACCGCATGATCGACGAGCACCTCGAAGGAGTCGAGTTCATCTCGATCAATACCGACGCGCAGGCACTTCTGACGTCGAAGTCGGATGTGAAGGTGCAGATCGGAAAGAAGCTCACGCGCGGGCTTGGCGCAGGCGCTCGTCCCGAGATCGGTCGCCAGGCGATCGAGGAGAATCGGGACGAAGTGGGCCGCGCGCTCGTGACGGCCGATCTCGTCTTCATCACGTGCGGCATGGGCGGCGGCACCGGCACCGGCGCGGCTCCGATCATCGCTGAGCTGGCCCGCGAGGCGGGCGCGCTCACGGTTGGCATCGTAACCAAGCCGTTCCTGTTCGAAGGGCGGAAGAGAATGCGTCAGGCGGAAGAGGGCATTGCCGCCATGCGCAAGAACGTCGACACGATGATCGTCGTGCCGAACGAGCGTCTGCTCGCCGTCGTCGGGAAGGGCATTCCGTTCCAGGACGCTCTCAAGAAGGCCGACGAAGTCCTGTTGCACGCGACGCAGGGCATCTCGTCGCTCATCAGCGTCACCGGCCTCGTGAACGTCGACTTTGCCGACGTCCGCACCGTCATGCAGGCGGGTGGATCGGCGCTCATGGGCACGGGCATCGGACGCGGTGAGAATCGCGCCATGGAAGCTGCGCAGCAGGCAATCGCGTCGCCGCTCCTCGACAACGTCAGCATTTCGGGCGCGTCCGGCGTGCTCGTGAACATCACAGGCGGCGCCGACCTCACGCTCGGTGAAGTGCACCAGATCAACGAGATCATCCACGACGCCGTCGGCGACGACGCGGAGATCATCTTCGGTGCGGTGCACGAACCAGCCATGCAAGGCGAGATTCGCGTCACGGTGATCGCCACTGGTTTCGATCGCGCGTTGGCGACCGGCACGACGTCGGCCTCGACCACGGCGACAAACACGGCGGCTACGGGTGTCGATCCTCACGGCGTGGCGCTGCCAAAGGGGTCGCCCGTCATCCCATTCCCCGGCAGTCGTCCCGCTCGCGTCACCGGCGCACCGGTACGCAACGACGCGCCTCGGCCGCCCCGGCCCGCTCCGGAGAAGGGCTCTCAGGATCTGAGTGACATGGAGATCCCGACGTTCATTCGGAGACAGATGGATTGAAGGTCGGCATCGT
>Ga0310811_10005242_pt1 | contig 16376 bp, 10 predicted proteins | sample YCmetagenome_FD_207642 | JGI IMG/M metagenome (GOLD analysis project Ga0310811, IMG submission 207642) | Soil microbial communities from experimental microcosm in Duke University, North Carolina, United States - YC | ecosystem: Engineered > Artificial ecosystem > Soil microcosm > Unclassified ...
GCGCTCCTCTGCCAACGCGCGCAGTACCTTCTCGAGACTCTCGGGCGTCCAGTCCGCCGCATTCTTCAGCGCGATGACGCTCGCCGCGAGCGACGCGTGATAACCCGTCTTGTCCTTCGCGATCTCTGTTTGCGCCTTCTCGTCGAGCTGCACGAACTTCGCGTCGAGCCGCACAGCCACCTGGCGTGCCACGTCGAGCGTCGTGCGCGACCGCGTCTTCACGACCTGAGTCGCCTTAATCACGGCTTCCTTGTTTCCGTCGACACCGAGCTTCGCCAGCTCCGGCTGCACGAGCGGATAGAGCTCATCGGCGGATTTTGCCGAGAGGTACTGACCGTTCATCCACTCGAGTTTCGTTGTATCGAATACGGCAGGCTTCTTGAGAATCCCCTCAAGCGTAAAGAGGTTCCGCAATTCCTCCTTATTCAAGATCTCGCGATCGCCGCCGGGACTCCAGCCAAGTAGCGCGAGGAAGTTGCGCATCGCCTCTGGGAGAATCCCCAGGTGCTGATAGTCGCCGACCGCCGTCGCGCCGTGGCGTTTGGAGAGTTTTTTTCCGTCGTTCCCGTGAATCATTGGCACGTGACCAAAAATTGGGGTCATTTGACCCAAAGCCCGGTACACGGCCAGCTGTTTCGGCGTGTTGGAGATGTGATCGTCGCCCCGAATGACATGCGTGATGTGCATGTCGATGTCGTCGATGACCACGGCAAAGTTGTAGAGGGGCGATCGGTCGGCCCGCAAAATCACGAAATCGCGGATGTCCTCACCTTTGAAGCTGATGCGTCCATGCACCGCGTCGTCCCACGCCAGCTCGCCGGGGGGGACGCGCAGCCGGATCGCGTCCTCCTCCATGTAGGCTTTGCCCTCTTTCAGCAGCTGATCGGCGACCTGCTGGTGGCGGGCGAGCCGAGCACCCTGGAAGATGGGCGTCTCGTCCCAGTCGAGGCCCAGCCAGGTCAGGCCATCGAGGATGACCTGGGTGTGTTCATCGGTGGAACGGGCCTTGTCGGTGTCTTCGATCCGCAGCAGGAATTGGCCGCCCTCCTTGCGGGCGAACAGCCAATTGAAGAGCGCAGTGCGGGCGCCGCCGACGTGGAGGTATCCGGTGGGCGATGGTGCAAATCGAACGCGAGGAGGCATGCGCAATAATAACGACCATCATGAAGTCTTAGGGAATTCTTCATGATGTGTACCGCATCGTGGCTCCATCCTTTATTCACGAGGCGTCGATGCGGCGTTCCCTTGCGTTGGTGTTCGTCGGACTCATGATTCCGGCCGTGATGCGGGCTGGTGTGCCGGACCGCGTCCGCGCCTATGAAGCGGCGTACGCGCTCCATCTCTCCATTCCCAGCTTTTCGCGTCAAACGGGTCTCGCGTGCAACGTCTGCCATACCGCGTTTCCGATGCTTACCGCGTTCGGCCGGGCGTTCAAGCTGAATGCGTACACCCTGACCGGATTGCAGACGATCGGACCGACCGAGGCGACGCAGTCGCCGCTCAAGATCAACCTCATTCCACCGGTCTCGACCATGTTGCAGACGTCGTTCACGCAGACGGCGACGGCGCAGCCCGGGACGCAGAACGGCAATGTCGAGTTCCCGCAAGAGCTGAGTGTCTTTTTCGGGGAGGCGATCTCGCCGCGGATCGGCACGTTCATCCAGATCACGTACGACGGCGCCGACGGATCGCTGGCGATGGACAACGTCTCACTCCGCTACGCGAAACACGGGAGGTTCGCGTCGAAGCCCGTCCTGTGGGGCGTGACTGTGAACAACAATCCGACGGTCCAGGACGTGTGGAACTCGACGCCGGTGTGGGGATATCCGTTCGCCTCCTCCGGCGTCGCGCCGACGCCTGCCGCCGCGCCGCTGATCGATGGGGGCCTCTCGCAGAACGTCGCGGGCATGGGCACATACGCGCTGTGGAACGACCATGTGTACGGCGAGCTGTCGGTGTATCGCTCGGCGCCGCAGGGCGGAGCCCATCCGCCGGATGCCACGTCGGAGTTCATCACGAAGGGTGTGGCGCCGTACTGGCGGCTCGCCTACCAGCGGACGTTCGGGACGCAGTACCTCGAGGTGGGCACGTACGGACTGTCGGCGCAGCTGTATCCGGCTGGCGTCAGCGGCCCAACTGATCGCTTCACCGACATCGGCGGCGATCTCCAGTTCGAGCGGCACGCCGGCAAGGGCGGGCAGGGGACGTTCGTAGTGCACGCGAGCTTCATGCACGAGCAGCAGAAGCTCGACGCGACGTTCGGCGCCGGCGGCTCGGCGAACGCGAAGAACAATCTCAACACCTTCCGCGCCGACGCGGCGCTGCTCACGCCGTCGCGCTGGGGCGGCACGCTCGGGTTCTTCACGACGAGTGGCACGGCGGACACGCTGCTGTACACGGCGGCGCCCGTGACCGGCAACATCGCCGGCAAGCCGAACTCGAGCGGCGTGACCGCCGAGATCCAGTACATGCCGTGGATCAACACGCGATTCTCGCTGCAGTATGTCGCCTATCAGAAGTTCAACGGGGCGAGCAGCAACTACGACGGGTCGGTCCGCAACGCGTCCGACAATAACACGATCTATTTGCTGGCGTGGTTGATGTTCTAACGGCGGGTATCAGGTGTCGGGTGTCAGGTATTGGTCTGACACCCGACACCTGACACCTGACACCACGTACCATGAGCTTCTCTTCACGGCTCGCTGCGAAAAACGTCACTCGTCCGGGGCGAACGTAGTATTGCTATGGCGATCCCGCTGTGGTTAGTCGTGGCGAGTGCCGTGCTGCCCCAACAAATCGCGTTCTCCGATTCGATCCCGTTGGTGGCGCCGCCCGTGCTGCGCCTGAGCACGCGGCCGGCGCCGTTCACGCCGCAGCGTCCCAAGGCCGTGGAGTTGAGTGACGCCTACTACATTCGCCTGAAAATCCACCGTTACACGAGCTACGCGATCGTGCCGTTGTATGTGGCGCAGTACGCCATCGGACGCCGGCTGTACAATCAGACGACTGAGAACGAGTCCCTCAAGAGCCTGCACGGCATCGCCGCCGGCGGGATCTACGGGCTGTACGCGGTCAACACCGTGACCGGCGCGTGGAATCTGTGGGACACGCGGGCGCAGCGAGAGGGGCGAACGCGGCGGTACGTGCACTCCGCGCTCATGGTGGCGGCGGGCGCGGGGTTCGTCGCCACGAGCATGCTCGCTCCCGATGACGAAGACGGCATAGCAGGAGTGAACTCGAGTCGCCGCCGCGCACACCGCACCGTGGCGATCGCGTCGTTCAGTACCGCGCTCGCCGGGCACCTCATGATGTTGATCTGGAACAAGTGATGACGGCGGTCACGAGCTGGGCCCATCTCTACAACGACAACCACGCCGTGAACGCGGCGGTGACCTTTGCGCACTTCGCGGGGGTCCTCATCGGTGGAGGACTGGCGCTGGCGGCCGACCGTGACGCATTTCGGCCGGTGGCCGCAGCCGGCGACGCTCAGCTGCACCGATGGGTGGTGAGCGCCCTGATCGTCGTCATCGCGAGCGGCGTATTGATGATGCTCGCGGACATGGAGACCTACTTTTCCTCAACCGCGTTCTGGATCAAAATGGGCTTGTTCGTGCTGCTGGTGGGCAACGGGTATGCGCGGATTCGCGCTGAGGCGCGGGCAGACGGGGGCGCGTGGCTGCGCCGGACGTCGGCGGTGAGCGCCGCCCTGTGGCTTGCCGTGCTCCTGGTGAGCACGATGCTCACCTTTTGAATCGATGACCGATCACTCGTCGCGTGAACCGGAGTGCGAGTCGTGCCCGCTGGCCGGCAGGCGCGAGTTCCTGCGTGACGCGTTCTTCGGACTGCTCGCGGTGCGGTTCGGCGGCGCCCTCGCCAGGCGTGGCGCAGAGCTCACGTATCCGCTGCCGGCGACCGATGGCGCGACGATCGACAAGGACAACCAGCTGATCCTGGCGCGCTCCGAGGAGAAGGTCTACGCTTTCAATCTTTCCTGTCCGCATCAGAACACGGCGCTCCGCTGGTACCCGGAAGACAGCCAGTTCCAATGCCCCAAGCACCATTCACGTTACCGGTCGGATGGCGTGTTCATCTCTGGTCGCGCGACGCGCAGCATGGACCGGCTCGGCATCCGGCGCGACGGCGCCAACGTGATCGTGGACGTGAACAAGTTCTACCGTGAGGATCAGAATCCCGCCGAGTGGGCGGCGGCGGTGGTGACGCTGTAAGAGCACGGAGGAGGGGGGATTCGAACCCCCGATAGGGTTTTAAGGCCCTATAACGGTTTAGCAAACCGCCGCCTTCAGCCACTCGGCCACCCCTCCCGGGGTGTGAATTATCCCCGGACGACGCTCAACGAGCAAGGCCGCTCAGCCATCCCGCTCGAACCCGCAGCTGCGCCGGCGTCGCGTCGGGACTCGCTTCGATCCGCCACGCGGTGCTGTCGCGCACCAGCTTGAGCCCCACCCAGCCCAGCGCTGCGTCGTAGTCCTGGTCTTCCGTGCCGCCGACGTGCCGCTCGAACCAGTCGTGCATGTTCGTGCCCGCCGCGTCGCTCACCGCGCGCTCGACCTCATCCTCGGTATAGCCGTGCCCCTGCAGGTAGTACGACGCCTTCGCCGCGCCCCACGAACGCGCCTTGAGGTTGTTGAACGCATCGTCGAGCGACTTGGCGTTGCCCGTGCGATTGCGGATGAACAGATCGAGGTACAGCGCGAGGCCGGCGCCGTGCGTGTAGTAGTCGAAGAACGTGTTCTGAAAGTCCACCGGCTGCGCCTGCGGCGCGCCGTCCCAGAACGGCGCCTCGAATGACGCCATGCGCGCGGAGGTCTCCTTGCGGCCGGGGTCTGTGAGGTTGGCCCGGATCAGTCCCGCCATGCGATCGTAAAACGTCGCGGTGTCCTGAATCCCCGCCCGCTCGAGCGCCACCTGCCCGTAATACTGCGTCCATCCCTCGGCCACCCAGAGCGAGGGCTGGTACTGCTCGTGCGCGTAGTCGAAGGGGCCGAGCGCCGCGGGACGCACCCGCTTTACGTTCCAGACGTGGAAGTACTCGTGCGCGGCGGATGAAATGCCGGACAAGACCTGCGCGGTGTCGACCCACAACCGGCGGTTCTGAATCTGCGTCGAGTAGAGGTGCTCCATCCCGTCACCGCCCGGAAAGCCGATGTTGAACATGAACGTGTAGCGCTCGAGCGGCGGTGCGCCGAACACGGTGTTCTCGTAGCGCACAATGCGCTCGACATCCCGCACGAACCGATCGTGCGTGCCAGCGGGCGGCTGGCCGTTGTAGTGAATCATCACGCGGTAATTGCGGTCGTCCACGACGAACGAATCCATCGTGAACGCCCCCGCGGGCGCCACTTCGGTCGGCGTGTCGATCAGCAAGTCGTAGTTCGGGAACTCGAAATGCGTCTGCCCCGGCGCCGTGACGGCGCCGTTCATGATCGTCCAACCGTCGGGCGGGGAGACGTCCAGCGTCACGGGGTCCTGTTTGTGGCCGTCCACGTACATGAGCAGCGACGCGCCGTTCCAGTTGGCGTGCGCGCTGTCCAGCACCGAGAACGTGCCCGACATCGGCGCGTTGGCGAACACGCGGTACGATACGCGCATGCTCCGGCTCCGGCCTGGCGTGACGCGCCAGAGCGAGCCGTTGATCCGCGTATACGGCAGCGATTGTCCGGCGGAGTCGGTGATCGCGAGCTGCTGCACGTTCTTGGCGAAGTCCATGCGACCGTACCGTCCCGGCGACCATACGGGCATCTGCAGGTTCACCGGCGCCCCGCGGAGACCACTGACCGAGATCGTGATCGCATAGAGATGCGCTTTCACGTCGGGCATCGCGATCGCATAAGCGATCCGATACGGACGAGGACTGGCGGCGGGAGGCTGTTGGGTTTGGACGGCGGCGGCCAAGAGCAACACTTGCAGGAGCACGCGGTTCCTCCGGTGTCAGAGCAGGTGGATGCCTTCCGTGCGATAGCGCTGATGCAGCTGCTTGATGAACTCGTGTTGAATGAGGTGCTGGTCCACAATCTCGCGCCCGCGGAGCACGACGGTAAGCGCGACGCCGGGTTTCGCGAAGCCGTTGAACCGCAGGAACGGCTCGAAGCGGTCGAATCCCCCGGCGACGTGTTGCATCACGCTACGGGCAACCTCGAGCGAGACCTGTTCCACCCGGGCGAGATCGCTGTCGTTGGCGACGGTGATCGGCACGAGCACGGCGGTCTCCATCGCCGGCAGGTAGTAATTGGTCAGCGTCGTGCTCGCGAGCTTGGAGTTCGGGACGATCGTGAGGTTATCGGACAGCTGCCGGATCGTCGTGTAGCGCCAGGTGACGTCCTGAATGTAGCCCTCTTCGCCGCTCGCGAGCTGCACGTAGTCGCCGGGCCGCACCTGGCGCGACGAGAGGATGTGAATCCCCGCGAAGAAGTTCGCGAGCGTGTCCTGCAGCGCGAGGCCGATCGCGAGACCCCCGATGCCCAGCGCGGTGAGCGCCGGCGTGACCGAGACGCCGAACGTCTGCAAGATGATCAACACGCCCAACATCAAGACCAGCACGCGCGCGACGTTGACGAGCAGCGTCGCGGAGCCGAGGGTACCGCGGAGCGGCTTGGAGAGGTGCGCGACGATGGCGCCGGTCAGTCGCGCGACCGACCAGCTGATCGACAACACGATCAGCACGAACAGCGTGTGCCGGATGCCGAGGGCTAGCCGGCCGTCGATATCGAGGACTTCGAGGGCGAGGAAGAGGCCGGCGGCGGCGCACCACAGCACCGTCGGACCGCGCAGCACGGCGTACAGCATGTCGCCGAACCAGGGGCGGTGCTTCCGGCCCCCGGGGAAGAACAGGTATTGCAGAAGCAGGCCGATGATGCCGCCGCCGAGCGCGAACGCGGCCGGCGGCAACACGGCCTTCATGACTGCGGGTGCGAACATGGGACATGGTAGTCGGCAAGACGGCCAGCGGTTCCGCTGGCCGTTGCGGCGTGCTGCGGGCTTAACTCAATGCGTTTGGACTTCGATGACGCCGCCGGCGTGGTTGAGCCCATAGCGCGTCGTCGCGTCGGGACCGCTCAGGTGCCGCATCGTGACCACGTCGCTCGCGGGCACATCATGGAGGTGCGTCACGTCGCCGAAGTTGATGTTGTTGACGTAGACCTGCAGGGCGTCGCTGCCGGCGTTGCCGAACGACGTGGACCCCCGCGAGGCCAGCCAGTTGGGGCGATACTGCTGTACGAGCTGGTACGCGTCGGTCGCCGACGAGCCGCTGAACTCCTCCTGGTCGAGCACGTCGTTGCTGCGGCGCGATCGCGTCCGCTTGGGTTTCGCAGGCGTCGTGTCGGCGGGTTGCGCCGGTGCAGCGGTCGGCGCGGCAGCGGTCGCGGCGGGAACAGGGACGACCGGTGCCGGCTGTGCCGTGTCAACCGGCGGTGTCGCGGGCGTCGGGGGCGCCGCGGGCGGCGCGGGCGGCGCGGCGGCCGCCACAACCACCGCACTGTCCGGCAGCGGCTCGGCGCGAAACACGATCGCACCGTCGCGCCCCTTGATCTCAAACGCGCGCGCGCCGGATTCGCGGTACCCATACACGACCGGCGCGCCCACCTGGCCGGTCGGCGTCCGGCCTTCCTTCGCGAGCGGCATGCGGAGTGACCAGTCGCGCACGATCCAGGCGCCCGTCGGCACGCGCATGAACTCGAGCCGACCGCCCGCCTGCGGTGCATCGACGTGCTCAGGCAACCGCGTGTACTTGAACTCGAGATGCCGCAGCTCGGCGCTCGTGCGGTCGAGCCAGAGCGTGCCCGCAATGTCCGGCAGCTTGCGCCCGCGCGCCGGCGCGAACGCGAGGCCGACCAACCCCTCGGTCTCACCCTTGCCGATCTTCGTCTCGAAGCAATGCGTGCGCAGAAATGCATCCGAGAGCAGGGCGTCCGCGTCGGGTCCGAAGTACTTCCAGCTCTCTCCGGTGATCACGTAGCCGGTGGTGGCGAGCGATTCCGGTGGCGCACTGCGCACCGGCACCTGCTGAAAGCCGACGTAATGCCACGTCGAGTCGTGGCCGAGCTGCCGCCCGCCCGGCGAGAGGTCACGCTCGAAATAGACGATGTCGTAGCGGTACACGGGCGAGCGTGACGTCCACGCGACCGCCGCCAGCGCCGCGCGCACCTCTTCCCACAGCGCTGCCGTCGAGGCGCCCGCTTCGACGTCGCACTGCCGGTCACCGGCAACGACCACTTCGTCGAGCGCGATGGGAATGGGGTCGATCGCAGCGTTGTACGTCCGGGGTTCGGCGCCGGAGACTTGGAGCGGCGGCGACACCAGCGGACGGAAACCGATGCGCTTGGCCCGCACGTGGTAGCTCCCGGCGACGGGCGCGGTCAGCAGGTATTGTCCCGATGCGTCGCTGACGGTCTGCGCGCGCTCGGTGCCGTGCTCGTCGATCAGCGTCACGAGCGTCGCGGGCAACGGCATCCGGCTCACGCTGTCGATCAGCCGGCCCCGAACGGCCTGTGCGTCGGCGTCATGCGGCCGGGCGACGGCGATCGCGGCGGCGGCGGCCGCAAAAACCAGCAGTGCGAAGCGCTTCATCAGGGCTCCGGTTCCCACCAGCGGAACCGCTGCGGCTCGAGCTTGGCGAGCCGGTACAGATTCCGCGCAAATCGTCCGACGAAGAGCACCACCATCCCGGCGAGCAGAATGCCGAGCGTCCAGTTGGCCGCGACTTCCACGGGGAAGGGGATGAACATGAGTAACGTGTTCAACAACATCAGCAGCACGCGGACTTCGGTCGGGCCGATGCGGCCGTACGAGATCTTGAATACGCCGAAGACGGTCGACTCGAGATAGACGTTGATCGACATCGCGAGATAGACGATGACGACCCCGAGCGCGAGGCCGAGGTAGACGTACGGCGACAGTCCCAGTCCGAGGCCGATGATCGCGGTCGAGTACGCGTCCACCACGTGGTCGAGGTAATAGCCGTACTTGGGGCGCTGCGTCCCGCGCACGCGCGCGAGCGTCCCGTCGAGGCTGTCGCCGAGCCAGTTGACGAGCAGCATCAGGCTGGCGACCCAGAGCCAGTTGTGGCTGTACTTCGTGAGCGCGTACGCCATGCCGGTGCCGGTCGCGCCCAGGACGCCGAGCGCGGTGAGGTGGTTGGAGCGGATCGACCGCGGCACGCGCGCGGCCAGCCAGTGCAGGGCCGGCCGCTCGACGCCGGCGAGCAGGAACGTCATCTCCCGCTTACCGCCTCCCGTTCCGGTACCGGTGCTCGTCGTCGTCAATGCCAACCCTCCGTCTTGACCTCCGCCAGCACCGACTCGAGCGGATTGAGCTGCATCGTGGTCGGCTGGGCGGGGACGTGCATCTTGGCTTCGGTCGTCGGCCCGCGGACCAGCATGCGAATCATCGCTTCACCCTGATCGAACTTGATCAGCACCGGCACGTACATCCCGAAGTTATCGGGCACATCGCTCTGGCGCACGCGCATCTGGGCGGTGTAGCCGTTGCCCGTGCTGTCGGGTGTGGCGGTCCAGGAGAAGGTGTACGTCGGGACGTCGGTGCCGTAGACCCATTCGTCGAAGAACCAGTCCATCGGCTGGCCGAAGTGCTTCTCCACGACGTGTTGGAAGTCGAGCGTCGTGGCGCGTTTGCCGCGGTACGTCGTATAGAAATCGCGCATCATCGCGATGAAGCGGTCTTCGCTCATCGTGCGGGTGTCGATCATCATGTTACGCAGCATGTGCAGCACCCACGCGCCCTTCTGGTAGGTCTGCAGCTGGTAGTTGCCGTGCCAGCTCTCGCCGGCGCGGGTGCCGAGGCCGATGGGGACCGACTTGCCGCGCTCGCGGCGGATGTTCTGGCGCGCGTCGCGCAGCGTTTTGAAATATTTGTCGTTGTCGCGCAGGATCATCTGCATGTACCACATTCCGGAGAACTCGGCGAAGCCCTCCGAGATCCAGCGGTCGCGATAGCCGGCCGGCTCCACGCCGATGCCCCACCACTGGTGCGCCATCTCGTGCGCCCGAAAGATCTCGTCCTCACCGGTGCTGGACAGTCCGAGGAACGTCACCCACGACAGGTCGATCAATCCCGGGAACGCTTCGCCGTGGAAGTACGGCGTCTCGGTCGCTGTGTATTGATGAAAGAGCGGCGGTCCGAACATCCTCGTGAAGAACGACAGGCTGTTGGCGATGTCGGCGCCCACGAAGTCCGCCGGATTGCGCGCCGAGGGGATGATGCGGTTGATCGCGGCGTGCGCGTCGCTGTTGACGTGGACGGTGACCGGGGGAATGCGCGGGTCGCGAATGTCGAGCTGCTCGAACTTGCCGATGTTGAACGCGATGTTGCGCGCCGGCTGCTCGCTCACCCAGTGCGACGTCGTCACGTTGCCGCTCGTGCTGGAATCCACCAGCCGTCCGATGGTCGCGAACTTGTACTGCTTGGGCGTATGGAACGTGAGATCCACCGGCGCGCTCTGCGAGAAGCTGTAGCGCGGAATCCAGGTGCTCGTCGATTTGATGAACGCCCAGCTGTCGAGGAATCCCAGATCGCGCCGCGACTCGTCCCACCACGGCGGGAGAAAGTCCTCGATCGCCGAGCCGAAGCCGATGAGATTGCCGTGATAGACGACGCGCACGTCGACGGTATCGCCGGGGCCGACCGGCTTCGGGAAATGGATCCAGAGCTGCGGCTCGTGATCACGACGGTAGAACGCGAGCGGCGTCGCGCCGCTCATCACGGAGTCGACGTCGAGCTCGCTGTACAAATAAAAATCGGCCCACTGCTGGGTGCCGCCCGGCCGGCCGATCAACCGCTCGCCGACCTTCGCGGAGAATCTGTAGTTCCCGTCGATCGTCGCATCGATGGCGTAGTTGCCGAGCGTGAGCGGCTCGGGGTCTTCCGCCGCGACGGACACGCCGTTGACCAGATCTTCGGCGCGCTCGAACTGACACACCGTTTCGGTGCGCTGCCCGATCATCTTGCCCCGGCGGTACAGCGAGACCTCTTCCGCCTGACTGGGATCGTACGTCATCAAGACGCTCTCGCCCCGCGCGCGCTTGATGTAGGCCGAGAAGTACCCGGTCGTCGCGTTGTTGAGGAGCGCAGTGAGGAGCGCTTCGTCGGCGGTGTGGCTGCGGCCGTCCACGAGGTAGTCGAGCGCGTCGCCGACGGGCCCGTGCGCGTCGTCGGCGGTCCCTCGGCCGAGCGCCGGGACCGGCGGTCCGAATCTCAGCGATCGCGCGAGCTCGGCGGCGGTCGAGTCGGTGAAAATCAGGACCGCGGCGGTGATCGGGCCGTTGATCGTCGAGTCGCCCAACACGCGTCGCAGGTTGAGCTGCTCGACGAGGAGCGGCGGGATGAAGTTGACGGAGCCGTTGCCGACGATGGCGACGCCGATGGTGCGCCCGGAGACGGGCGTCAGGAGATAGGCTGCCCCGGAATCGAACCGCAGCTCCAACACATCGCGGTGCAGAACGAGACCGCGCACCGGCGCCGCCGCATCGCTGCGGGGCGCGAGGTTCTTGACTTGATCGAAGACGGTGTCGTACGGCGTTTGGACGGACGAGCAGGCGAGCAGGACGGCGACAATCGCATTCATCGAACCTCCTGCGACGGAGGATGAGGAGACGGAGGGCACAGGATTCGAACCTGTAAGGGCTTGCGCCCGCCGGTTTTCAAGACCGGTGCCTTAGCCATTCGGCCAGCCCTCCCAGCCGACATGATAACCTACTGTCGGGCATCAGCCCGCTAAAGCGAGATTTATGATGTTTTGGGCGGCTCTTGCGGGGTCTCGCGGCTTCGGTGTACGTTCGGGTCCCACCCCGAACACAAACGGGACCGACGCATGTCGATTTCCCGCGTTCTTTTTCGACGTACGAGTAGAGGAAAACTGGAACTCGCGTCGGACAGGTCCCGTTACGGTGTGGGCCGTCCGTCCGATTCACCCTCCTGGGAAACCTGTCGATGAAACTGTCTGAGACCGCGATCCGACGTCCTGTGCTGGCGAGCATGCTCTCACTCGCGCTGGTGCTGTTCGGCTTCATTGGCTACACGCGCCTCTCGGTGCGCGAGCTGCCCGACATCGATCCACCGGTCATCTCGGTGACGACGGTGCTGCCCGGCGCCAACGCGCAGGTGGTCGAGACCGCCGTGACCGACGTGCTCGAGGAAGAGCTGTCCACGATTCAAGGCATCCGCACGCTGCAGAGCACGTCGTCGGAGCAGACGAGCAACATCACGATCGAGTTCACGCTCGATCGGCCGGTCGACGTAGCGGCCCAGGACGTGCGCGACAAGGTCTCGCGCGTGCGCGGCCTCCTTCCGGTGGACGTGCTGGAGCCGGTGATCGCGAAGCAGTCGGCCGACGCGCAACCGTTCTTCTGGCTGTCGCTGGCTTCCGACAACATGGATCTGATGCAGCTGTCCGACGTGGCCGACCGGCTGGTGAAGGCGCGGCTGCAGACCCTGCCTGGTGTCGGGAGCGCCGCGATCTTCGGCGAGCGACGCTACTCGATGCGGGTGTGGGTCGAGCCGCAGGCGCTCGCGGCGCGCGGCCTCACGGTGCAGGACATCGAGAGTGCGATCGCGTCGCGCAACGTCGAAATTCCCGCCGGCCGCATCGAATCGACGCGGCGCGAATTCTCGGTCCGGTCGCTGGGCGAGCTGAAGACACCGCAGGAGTTCGGCGAGCTGGTGATCCCGGCCGCGCCCGGAGGGGCGGCGAGCACGCAGCTCATCAAGCTGAAGGACGTCGCGCGGGTGGAGCTCGGCCCCGAGGACGATCGCTCGATCTTCCGCTGGCGCGGCAGCCCGTCGGTGGCGATCGGCGTGGTGCGGCAGTCGAAGGCGAACCTGATCGACGTCGCGAAGCGCATTCGCGCCGAGCTGCCCGCGATCCAGCAGACGCTGCCCCCGGGCGTAAGGCTCGAGACGGCGTTCGACGGCTCGGTCTTCGTCACGCACTCGATCGACGATGCGAAGCTGACGCTGCTCATCGCGGCGATCCTGGTCGTGCTGATCATCTTCGTGTTCCTGCGGAATGTCCGCGCGACGATCATCCCGGGCCTCGCGATCCCCGCGTCCATCATCGCCACGTTCGCGATCATGTACTTCCTCGGCTTCTCGATCAACAACTTTACCCTGCTCGCGCTGACCATCGCGATCGGCATCGTGGTGGACGACGCGATCATCGTGCTCGAGAATGCGTTCCGCCATCAGGAAGAATTGAAGGAAGGACCGGAAGCAGCCGCGCTCAACGGCACGAACGAAATCGGCTTCGCGGTCATCGCGACCACGATCGCGCTGGTCGCGGTGTTCAGCCCGCTCGCGTTCCTGACCGGCACCGCGGGTCGGCTGCTCTCCGAGTTCGGTGTCGCCGTCGCCGGCGCCGTCGTGATCTCGGGCTTCGTGGCGCTCACGCTGACGCCGATGCTGTGCGCCAAGATCCTCCGGATGCAGCACCAGCACGGGGAGCTGTTCCAGATGTTCGAGCGCGGCTTTAACGCGCTGGCGGAGCGCTACGAACGCCTGCTGCGTGGCGCCGTGACCCACCGCGCGGCCGTTCTCCTCGGTACCGTGGCGATCGTCGCCGTCACGGTATTCCTGTTCCTGCTCTTCCCGCCGACGGCCTTGCAGAAAGAGCTGATCCCGGACGACGATCGCGGCTTTTTCCTGGTCGTGGTCCGCGGCCCGGAAGGCGCGTCGCTGCCGTATACCGACGGCTACGTTCGTCAGGTCGAGCAAATCATCGACCACACGCCGGGCGTGCACGGATATTTCACGATCATCGGCGGGTTTGCGGGCGGCGTGAATAGCGCGTTCATCGGCGTCATCATGAACGAATCGGGCAAGCGCCCGAGCGTGAAACAGACCATCGGCGGGCTGTTCCCGCAGCTCATGGGGATCTCGGGAGTGCTGGCCTTCCCCTACGCGCCCGGGGCGATCGGGTTCTCGCAGCCGATTCAATACGTCGTGCAGAACCCCGACTTCACGAAGCTCACCGACATGATGGGGCCGTTCGTCGGGCGCGCGTCGCAGATCAAGGGCCTCGCCAACGTGCAGACGGATCTGTTCGTGAACAAGCCGGAGCTGCGCGTGACGTTCGACCGCGACCGCGCGGAGGATCTCGGCATTCCGGTGCGCGACGTGGCGAGCGCGCTGCAGACATTTCTCGGCGGGCGGCGCGTCAGCACGTTCACGCAAAACGACAAGCTGTACTACGTGATGGTGCAGCTCGATCCCAAGGACCGCGCGACGCCGAGCGACATGCGCGGGATCTATCTGCGCGGGAAGGGCGGCCGGCTCGTGCAGATCGACGCCCTCGCGAACGTGCAGGAAGGCGTCGGAGCGCGGCAGATCAACCACTTCAACCGCGTCCCGTCGTTTACGCTGGGCGCGTCGCTGATGCCGGGCCTCGCGCAGGGCGCGGCGCTCGACTCGCTCGACGCGGTCGCGAAGCAAATGCTGCCGCCCCCCTTTACAACGGCACTCTCTGGAGAATCGCGCGAGTACAAGGAAAGCGGGAGCGCGATCTACTTCGCCTTCATCATCGCGATCATTGTCGTGGTCATGGTACTCGCGTCGCAGTTCGAGTCGCTGCTGCACCCCTTCACCGTGTTGCTGGCCGTGCCGCTCGCGATCACCGGGGCGCTGGCAACGCTGAAGTTCGCGGCGATCCTGGAGCCGACCTTCGTCGGAAGGTGGCTGGGCTTGACCGGCGCGACGATGAATCTCTATAGCCAGATCGGCATGATCTTGCTGATCGGGCTGGTCTGTAAGAACTCGATTCTGCTCGTCGAGTACACGAACCAACTGCGTGCGAAGGGCATGGACGTCATTTCCGCGGTGCAGGAAGCGGGCCGCATCCGGCTGCGGCCGATTCTCATGACGTCGGTCGCGACGATCATGGGCGCTCTGCCGGTCGCCATTGGCATCGGTGCCGGCTCCGACTCCCGCAAGCCGCTGGGCTACGCGATCGTCGGCGGCGTGTTCTTCTCCACTGCGCTCACGCTGTTCGTGGTGCCGGTGGCGTACGTGGTGTTCGATTCGCTCGTACGCACGCGCGCGAGCCGCGAACAGCTGGTCCCCCTGGAAGGGGAGGGCGACTGATGCTGGCGCTGTTGCTCCTATTGCAGGGACCCGTCGCGGCCGCGGCTCCCGATTCGTTGCCGCAGATCACGCTGGCCGAGGCGCTGCAGCGCGCGGCGCAGCTCGATCCGAATTACGTCTCGGCGCTCGGCCAGGTGGACAACGCGGCCTGGGCCCGCCGCAACGCGTTCGCGGCGTTCATCCTGCCGGCGGTCACGGTCAGCGTGAACGCGCAGCGCTCCAATCCGCTCGGATTCCTGTTCGCCGGCGACACGTTCTTTGTGGTGAAAACGACCTGGCAGGGACAGCTCACCGCGCGCTACGATCTGTTCCTCGGCGGCCAGAAGTTCGCGGAGCTCTCCAGGTCGGCGGCGGAGCTGGAAGGGGCGCACGCCGGCGAGCTGCGGCAGCGGTTTGCGACCGCGCTGCTCACGGAGTCGGACTATTACGCCGTGCTGCAGAACGCGGAGCTGGATCGCGTGGCCCGCGAGCGCCTGCGCCGTGCCCAGGAGCAGCTCACGGTCGCTCGTGCCCGCGTGTCCTCCGGCGCCGCGGTGCAGACGGACTCGCTCAACCTGCGGCTCGAGTTCACGCGCGCCCAGGTCGGCGTGCTGAAGCAGGAGTCGGCGCTGCGCGTCGCGCGGCTCGAGCTGGGTCGCCGCGTCGGCGCCGCCGGGCCGGTGGACGCCGCGCCGCTGGATACCGTCGCAGCGCCGGAGCTTCCGCTATCGCTCGCCGAAGCGATCTCGCAAGCGGCGCGGCAGGGGCCGGAGTATCGGACGGCGGCCGCCAACGAGCGGGCCGCCAGCGCGGCGTATCGCGCCGAGCTGGGCAATTTTCTGCCGCACGCGTCGCTGACGTTCAACGCGTTCTCGTTCGACACGGCGTTTTTTCCGAGCCTGCGCCACCAAACGAGCTTCTCGCTCGGCGTCTCGTTCCCGATCTGGAACGGCGGGCAACGGGAGCTGGCGCTCTCACGCGCCCGCGTGGCCAAGGACATTGCGAGCGCGCGGCGCGACGACCTGGACCGCGCGGTCCAGCACGACGTCTCGGCGGCGTACGATGCGTACGTGACGTCGCGGGCGAGTGCCGAGCTCGCGCAAGAAGGACTCGTCGTCGCGCGCGAGAGCTTCCGCGTGCAGCAGACGCGCTATCAGAGCGGCGCCACCACGATTCTCGACTTGCTCGATGCCGAAGTGAACCTGTCGCAGGCCGAAGCGGATTTGGTGCAGGCGCGGTACGGCACACGGCTCGCGCTCGCCGGCCTCGAAAGCATCTTGGGCAAGAGA
>Ga0310811_10005243_pt1 | contig 16373 bp, 15 predicted proteins | sample YCmetagenome_FD_207642 | JGI IMG/M metagenome (GOLD analysis project Ga0310811, IMG submission 207642) | Soil microbial communities from experimental microcosm in Duke University, North Carolina, United States - YC | ecosystem: Engineered > Artificial ecosystem > Soil microcosm > Unclassified ...
TATTTGCGCCCACCCGACGCGCGTCCCATGATGGACGTGGTGAAGAGATGAACGATCAACCCGCCCGAACGGTGGCGCGCGTGTCCAAGCCCGCGGGGCTACGAATCTCCGGCGTGACGTTCGCCCATTGCGCGCTGCTGGCCCGCCTGCACGGCATGTGCTTCGAGGAAGCATGGAACTCGGCGACGGTGGCCCAGGTCCTGCGCCTCACCGGCGCGTTCGGGCTGCTCGCCACGTTCCCCGAGCGCGTCGACCCGCTGTTTCCGGGATCCGACGACCGCACTCCGGCAGGGTTCGCGCTGGTCGCCGGCGCGCTCGACGAGCGCGAGCTGCTGTCGCTCGGAGTGACGCAGTCGTGGCGACGGCACGGCGTGGCGTCCTCGCTGATCGACGGCGTGATCGATCGCGTTCGCGCCGACGGCGTGGAGCGGCTGTTCCTCGAGGTGGCGGAGGACAACGACGACGCGCGGCGGCTGTACACGTCGTTCGGGTTCGAGCAGATCGGGCGCCGCCCCGGCTACTACACCCGCAAGGACGGCCCGGCGGTCGCGGCGCTGACGCTGGCGCTCAGACTGCCCTGAGCGCTGAGCCAGTTCATCCGCGCTTGCGTACCACCAGGCGGTAGACCGCGCTGCCGTCGGTTTCGGGGTCGCACGCCAGCACGGCGTGCCCGTGCTCCTCGACCGAGCGCGGCACGTTCGAGATCGGCTCGTCGCCGGTGAGGCGAATTTCCGCCGTTTCCCCGGGGCGCATCCGCTCGAGGAGAAGCTTGGTCTTCACGAACGTCATCGGGCAGACGTCGCTGGTGATGTCGAGGCGGTGGTCGGCCATGGGAACTCCGGGGGTCTCGGCAGCAGACCCGGTACGGTCCGGGTTTCTACTTTAACATGAAGGGGCTAGGGCCGTAGGTTTACGGAAATAAATTGTCTATAATCGCGCCAGCATGGATGCCCAGTCGCCGCCTAAGGACAAGCCGATCGGTATGACGTCGATCGAACAGCTGTGCCTGGAGAAGGGCCTCAAGATGACCGGGCCGCGCCGGGTCATCGCCAAGGTCCTGTCCTCGGCATCCAATCATCCCGATGCCGAGGAGGTCCACAAGCGGGCGTCCAAGGTCGATCCGCGGATTTCGCTGGCGACGGTGTACCGCACGCTCCGGCTGTTCGAGGAGCAGGGAATCCTGGCGCGCCGCGACTTCGGCGACGGCCGGTCCCGCTACGAAGCCGAAGCATCGCGGCACCACCACGACCACCTGATCGACCTGCACAGCGGCCGCGTTATCGAGTTCGAGAGCGAGGAAATCGAAGCGTTGCAGGCGAAGCTCGCCCGCCGTCTCGGTTACCGCCTGGTGAACCACCGCCTCGAGCTCTACGGCGTTCCCCTCCGCAAGGCGAAATGACCGCCTGGCCCAAAAGCGCCGCTGTCAAAACCGACACCGCGCGGGGCGGCGCGCCATTCGAGCCCGTTTCCGCCGGGAATCTGCTCGCCCGGGTCGCGGCGAGCGACGCCGACATCGACGCCGCCCAGGCGCTGCGCTACCGCGTGTTCTACGACGAGATGAAGGCGCGACCAAGCGCCGACGTCGCCCGGTTGAGTCGCGATTTCGATTCGTATGATCCGTTCTGCGACCACCTGCTGGTGATCGACACCGAGGCGAACCGCGGCGCCGGTGCCGTGGTCGGCACCTACCGGGTGATGCGGCGTGCGGCGGCGGCGCGCAAGGGCGGCTTCTACAGCGAGTCGGAATACGACATCAAACCCCTGCTCGACTTGCCCGGGGAGATTCTCGAGCTCGGGCGCTCGTGCGTCGACGCCAGCTACCGCACGCGCTCGACGATGAACCTGCTGTGGAGCTCCATCGCCGCCTACGTGTCCCACTACGACATCGGCGTGATGTTCGGCTGCGCCAGTCTCTCGGGCACCGACGTCGAGGCGCACGCGATGGCGCTGTCCTACCTTCATTACCATCACCTCGCGCCGCCGGCGTTGCGGCCGCGGGCGCTGCCCGAGCGCTACGTCGACATGCGCCGCGTCCCGATCGACCGGATCGATCCGCGCGCCGGCCTCGCGACGCTTCCGCCGCTGGTGAAGGGCTATCTCCGCCTCGGCGGGTTCGTCGGCGACGGCGCGGTGATCGACGCAGAGTTCAACACCACCGACGTGTCGATCGTCGTCAAGACCGAGCTGGTCACGGAAAAGTACGTCCGTCACTACGAGCGCGCGATGCGCGAGTCCGCCGGTTGACGCCATGGGGTCGCCGGTCCGCGCCGCCGTGCGCCTGTTCCTGTACCTGAGCTGGACGTTTCTCCTCATTCCGATTCAAGCGTTCGGCCTGCTGCTGCGGTTGCCGCTGCATCGCCGCCTGCCGCGCCTCTATCACCGCGTCTGCTGCCATCTCCTCGGCCTCGATGTGGTGCGCCGAGGCGCCATCGCGGCGACCCGCCCGGTGCTGTTCATCTCCAATCACACGTCGTATCTCGACATCACCGTGCTCGGTTCGCTGGTCGACGTCTCGTTCGTCGCCAAGGCCGAGATCGCCGGCTGGCCGCTGTTCGGCCTGCTCGCCAAGCTGCAGCGCTCGGTGTTCGTCGAGCGCAGGTCGCGGCACGCCCGCGAGCAGCGCGACGAAATCGCCAAGCGCCTGGGCCAGGGCGACGCGCTGGTGGTGTTTCCCGAGGGCACGACCGACGACGGCAATCACGTCTTGCCGTTCAAGAGTGCCTTGTTCGCGGTGGCGGAGCGCGAGATTCACGGCGAGCCGCTCCTCGTCCAGCCGATCTCGATCGCCTACGTGCGGCTCGACGGGATGCCGCTCGGCCGCGAATGGCGTCCGTACTTCGCGTGGTACGGCGCGATGGATCTGCCCGGGCATCTGTGGCGCGTGCTCGGCCTCGGGCACGTCGCGGTCGAGGTGCAGTTCCATCATCCCATCGACATCCGCTCGGCGGCCATCGCAGCCGGGCTCGACTGGAACGAGCCGCGCGACCGCTCCGCCAGTGCGGCCGCGCGCAAGGCGCTCGCCGAGGCGTGCCGCACCGTGGTCGCGCGCGGGGTCGCGCAGTCGATCTCCGGTGTCGCCGAAATGTCGCCTCCGGTCCCCTCAGGCCACGGCGCGGCGGCTTGACTCGCGCCATTTCGGTTCCGATGTTAATCTCCCGGTGAAGCCCGGCAGCCGCAGCGCGCTGCGGCTCGCGAGACGTATGAACACGCCGACTGAAGACGCCGATCGGGCGACCACGCGACCCAGCGAACACGCTTTGGCGAAAAAGCTCTTTATCCAGACCTACGGCTGCCAGATGAACGTCTACGACTCCGCCCGTATGGCGGATGTCCTGGCGCCCCACGGCTTCGCGACGACCGAGACGGCGGCGGACGCCGACGTCGTCGTCCTCAACACCTGCCACATCCGCGAAAAGGCCTCCGAGAAGGTCTATTCCGAGCTCGGTCGGCTCCGCCTGATGCGCGAGGAGCGCCGGGCCGCGGGCGACGACGTGGTGCTCGCCGTCGGCGGCTGCGTCGCCCAGGCCGAGGGCGAGGAGATGACGCGGCGCGCTCCGTTCGTCGACATCGTGTTCGGGCCGCAGACCTACCATCGCCTGCCCGAGATGGTGGCCAAAGCGAGCGAGGCCCGCGAGGCGGGCGCGTTCGGCGCCGGCGTCGTCGCGACCGAGTTCCCGCCCGAATCGAAATTCGATTCGCTGCCCCAACCCTCGAAGCAGTCCTCGGCGCCGGCTTCGCCGTCGGCGTTCCTGTCGGTGCAGGAAGGCTGCGACAAATTCTGCACCTTCTGCGTCGTGCCCTACACGCGCGGCGCCGAGTTCTCGCGCCCCGTCGCCAAGGTGCTCGACGAGGCGCGCGCGCTGGTGGCGCGCGGCACGGTCGAGGTCACGCTTCTGGGCCAGAACGTCAACGCCTATCACGGCGAAGGCCCCGACGGCCGGCCGTGGTCGCTCGCGCGTCTGATCCGCGCCGTCGCCGGGATCGACGGCGTCGCTCGCATCCGCTACACGACGTCGCACCCACGCGACATGGACGACGATCTCATCGCCGCCCACGGCGAGGTGCCGGCGCTGATGCCGTATCTCCATCTCCCGGTGCAGTCGGGATCGGACCGCGTGCTCGCGGCCATGAACCGCCGCTACACGGCGGGCGATTATCGCCGCGTCATCGACAAGCTGCGCGCGGCGCGCCCCGACATCGCGCTGGCGTCGGACTTCATCGTCGGCTTTCCGGGCGAATCCGACCGCGAGTTCGAGGACACGCTCGCGCTGGTGCGCGCGGTCGGCTACGCCCAGGCCTATGCCTTCAAGTACAGCGCGCGCCCCGGCACGCCCGCTGCCGAGCTCGACGACGCGATTCCCGAGGCGGTGAAGTCGGAGCGGCTCAACGTCCTGCAGCAGCTCCTCGCCGATCTCAGCCTCGACTTCAACAAGCGCTCGGTCGGCACGACCGTGCCCGTCCTGCTCGACCGCCGTGGCCGCCACCTGGGCCAACTCGGCGGCCGCACGCCCTATATGCAGGCGATTCACGTCGCGGTCGGCAATGTCGCCCCGCACGGCGCCGAGACCCATGTGCGCATCACCGGGGCGTTCGCGCACAGCGTCGAAGGCGTGCTCGCCGAGGCGGCGCTCTGATGGCGCGCAAGAGTCAGCCGCGCGGCCGCGAGCAGCGCAACGCGCCGGTCCAGATCCAGTTCGAGGACAATCGCGTGCTGGCGCAACTGTTCGGCGAGCATGACCGCAATATCGCCGTGCTCGAGGATCGTCTCGGCGTCAGCGTCGCGAGCCGCGGCAACCGCCTGGCGATCTCGGGTCCGCCGGAGTCGGCGGCGATCGCCCGCACGGCGCTCGCATCGCTCTACCGCGATCTGAGCCACGGCGCCGAGATCGGCCCGGCTGAGGTCGAGGCCGCGATCACCCGCGCGGGCGGCGGCGGCGGAACAGTGCTGGCGACGCGCAAGCGCTCGATCGCCGCGCGCACGGCCGCGCAGGAACGCTACCTGAAGGCGCTTAAGGACTATGAGCTGGTGTTCGCCATCGGCCCAGCCGGCACCGGCAAGACCTATCTCGCCGTGGCGACCGCCGTCTCCGCGCTGCTCGCGGGCGAGGTCGAGCACATCATCCTGTCCCGCCCCGCGGTCGAAGCGGGGGAGCGCCTCGGCTTCCTGCCGGGCGACATCCGCGAGAAGGTCGACCCGTACCTGCGCCCGTTGTTCGACGCGCTCTACGACATGCTGCCCGGCGATCAGGTGATGAAGCGCATCGCCAGCGGCGAGATCGAGATTGCGCCGCTTGCGTTCATGCGCGGCCGCACGCTCGCACACGCCTTCATCATTCTCGACGAGGCGCAGAACACCACGCCGATGCAGATGAAGATGTTTCTCACCCGTCTCGGCGAGGGCTCGCGCATGGCGGTGACGGGCGATCTTACGCAGGTCGATCTTCCGACCGGCGCGCGTTCGGGGCTCGTCGACGCCGTCGAGACGATCGAGGACACCGAGGGCGTCGCGTTCGTGCGCTTTACCGCCGAGGACACCGTCCGCCATCCGCTGGTCAATCGCATCGTCAACGCCTACGACCGCGCGGATCGCGCCCGTCGTGGCGCCATCGATCCCGACGTGCTCCCCGGCGGTTTCAGGTCGCGTCCGCGCCAGGGCGATGCCTGACGATCCACGCCAGATCCCAACTCGAGAAATCGAGGTGATCATCGAGGACGACGCGTGGCGGAAGGTGCCGCGCGTGCGCTCGCTCGTCGCGCGCGCCGCGGCGGCCGCCTACGACGTGGCGCTGCCCCGATCGCGCCGTGTCGCGGCGTGCGTCGCGCTTGTCGGCGACCACGCCATCGCCGGACTCAACATCGACTTTCGCGGCGTCAAGGGTCCGACCGATGTGTTGGCGTTCCCGCAGATCGACGGCGGCGTGCGGCGCATCGCGACCTCGCTCGGCCGCCGGCCGAGGCGCGACGCCGTGTCGCTCGGCGATGTCATCGTCGCCTTCGGCGCGTGCAAGCGTGGCGCGCGTGAATCCGGCGTGGCGCTCGACCGCCACGTCGCCCATCTCGTCGTCCACGGCGCGCTGCACCTCCTGGGGCACGACCACGCCGGCCGCACCGACACGGCGCGGATGCGCAAGCTCGAGCGCGAGGCGCTCGAGCGTCTCGGGATCGCCGACCCGTACCGCGCGGAACGTGCTATCACTTCCAGTCGGCGTCCGAAGACCTAGCAATGAGCGACTCCAGCGATTCTCACACGTCCGAACGGAAGACCGGCCTGCGCCGGCTGCTGTCGCGCCTCGTGCCGAAGCCGAAGCCCGAGGACGAGCTGCGCGACGCGATCGCCGAGATCATCGAGGAGCGCGACGAGGAGAACGGGGCGGAGACGGGCATCACCGCCGACGAGCGCCTCCTCATCACCAACGTGCTGAAGCTGCGCGACCTCACGGTGCAGGACATCATGGTGCCGCGCGCCGAAATCGTCGCGGTCGACGCCTCGATGAAGATCGCCGACCTGCTGGCGGTGATGACGCGCGAGGCGCACTCGCGCATGCCGGTCATCCGCGGCACGCTCGACGACGTCATGGGCTTCGTCCACATCAAGGACGTGCTCGTGCACATGAACGCGGGGCCCGACTTCGACCTGAGCCGCATCGTCCGTCGCGCGCTGATCATCTCGCCCGCGATGCGCGTGCTCGATCTTCTGCTCGAGATGCGCTTCACCCGCACGCACCTCGCTCTCGTCGTCGACGAGTACGGTGGCATCGACGGACTGGTGTCGATCGAGGACGTCGTCGAGGAGATCGTCGGCGACATCCAGGACGAGCACGACGTCGAGGATCCGGTGATGATCGCCCGCCCCGACGGCACGATGCTCGCCGACGCGCGCGCGCGCCTCGAGGACTTCGAGGCCCAGGTCGGCCCGATCCTCACTGAGGACGAACGCGACGGCGACCAGACGACGCTGGGCGGCCTGCTCACCGCCATCGCCGGCCGTGTGCCGGCGCGCGGCGAGGTGATCCGCCATTCGAGCGGCGTCGAGTTCGAGGTGATCGACGCCGACCCGCGCCGGGTGCGGCGGCTGCGCATCCGCAATCTCCCGAAAAAGCCCGCCGATGACGATTGAGTCGGGTCGCCGGAGCGTCGCCGCGCGTCTCGCCGCCCTGCGCGGCTGGCGGCGGGCGCTGGTCGCCTTCGTGCTGGGCGCGGTGCTGACGCTCGCCATGCCGCCCTTGTTCGCGGTGCCGGCGGCGTTCGTCGCCATCACCGGGCTTCTCTGGCTGATCGACGGCGCCGAGGACTCCCGGCATCCCATCCGCACCGGCTTCGTGATCGCGTGGTGGTTCGGATGGGGCCACTTCATCACCGGCATCTACTGGATTGCCAATGCGCTGCTGGTCGATGCCGAGCAATTCGGCTGGCTCATTCCGTTCGCGGTCGGCGGCCTGTCGGCGTACTTCGCGATCTACCCGGCGCTGGCGGGTGCCGCCTACGCCGCCGCGCGCGGAAGCCGCATAACCCGCATCCTCGTATTCGCCGCGGCCTGGACCATCGCCGAGTTCCTGCGCGGCACATTGCTTACTGGCTTTTCGTGGAATCCGCTGGCGAGCGTGTGGACCTTTGGACCAATCGCCATGCAGGGTGCCGCGTGGCTCGGCGCCTACGGACTCGGCCTCACCAGTGCGCTCCTGTTCGCTGCGCCCGCGGCGTTCGGCCGCTACGCCGAGCGGCCGAAGCGCGCGGCGGCCTGGCTCGCCATCGTCGGCGCGGCGCCGGTGGTGCTCGGCGCGCTGCGCCTCGTGGGCGCGCCTGCGCCCGAGGCGCGCGTCGTCCCCGACGTCCGCCTCGCGCTGGTGCAGGCCAACATCCCGCAGCAGATGAAGTGGCAGCCCGAGCAGCGGATCGAGATCGTCAACACCTACCTCCAACTCACCGCGAGTGCCGCGAGCGCCGGCGCCACGCACATCGTCTGGCCGGAGACGGCGGTGCCGGTCGCCATTGGCGAATCCCAGGAACTGCGCGGCGCGATTGCGCAGATCCTGCAGTCGACCGGCGCCAAGGCGCTGGTTTCGGGCACGGTGCGGTTCAGCCCGCAAGGCGCGCCGCGGCAGCAGATCTGGAACAGCGTCGACGCCATCGATGCCGACGGCAAGATCGTCGACACCTACGACAAGTTCCACCTTGTCCCGTTCGGCGAGTACGTGCCGCTGCGCGGCATCCTGCCGGTCGAGAAGATCACTGCGGGATCGGTCGATTTCTCGGCGGGGCCGGGGCCGAAGACCATCCGTGTGCCCGGCCTGCCGCCGGTCGGGCCGCTGGTCTGCTACGAGGCGATCTTCCCGGGCGACGTCGTCGAACGAGGCGCGCGGCCGGGCCTGATGCTCAATGTCACCAACGATGCCTGGTTCGGTGATTCGTCGGGCCCGCGCCAGCACTTCGCTGCGGCGCGGCTGCGTGCCGTCGAGGAGGGCCTGCCGCTGGTGCGCGCCGCCGGGACCGGCATCTCGGCGATCGTCGATCCCTACGGCCGGGTGCTCGCCCGCCTCGACCTCAACCACCGCGGCGTGCTGACCGGGCCCTTGCCCGAGGCGTTGCCGCCGACCCTGTTCGCCCGTACCGGAAACGTGATCGCGCTCTGCCTCGCCGTCCTGCTGGGGATCGCGGGTGTTTGGCTCGGGCGCCGCCGCAAGCCCGGGGAATCCCCTTGACGACGCTGGCAAACGTTGCAAAAACCGCCGCCGGGCCATATCCGCCGAAGCCGCGCGCCACCGCTGATTTCCGCATTCTTTCTTGATCTTTCCGGGAGACCTCCGTGTCCAAAGGCACCTATCTGTTCACCAGTGAGTCCGTGTCCGAGGGTCATCCGGACAAGGTGTGCGATCGCATCTCCGACACCATCGTCGACGCGTTCCTCGGCGCCGATCCTTACGCCCGCGTCGCCTGCGAGACGCTCGCGACGACGAACCGCATCGTCATCGCCGGCGAGGTCCGCCTCGACATCAAGAAGTGCGGCGCGCGCGCGCCGATGCTGAAGCCGGTCGGCAAGGGCTCGGCCAAGATCAACAAGCCGCTCCTGGAGAAGCTCACGCGCGCCGCGGTGAAGGACATCGGCTACGCCCAGAAGGGCTTCCACTGGAAGAACGCGAAGGTCGAGATCCTGCTGCACGGCCAGTCGGCCGACATCGCCCAGGGCGTCGACTCGAAGGGCAACAAGGACGAGGGCGCGGGCGACCAGGGCATCATGTTCGGCTACGCCTGCAACGAGACGCCCGAGCTGATGCCGGCGCCGATCCAGTACTCGCACAACATCCTGCGACTGATGGCGGAAGCGCGTCACTCCGGCAAGGAGAAGATGCTCGAGCCCGACGCCAAGAGCCAGGTCACCCTGCGCTACGAGAACGGCAAGCCGGTCGGCTGCACCGCCGTCGTGGTCTCGACCCAGCACAACGACAAGGTCGATCAGGACGACGTGCGCGAGATCGTCCATCCGTACGTCAAGCAGGTTCTGCCCGAGGGCTGGATGCCGTCGGACGACCAGTTCTACGTCAATCCGACCGGCAAGTTCGTTATCGGCGGTCCCGATGGCGACTGCGGCCTGACGGGGCGCAAGATCATCGTCGACACCTACGGCGGTGCCGCGCCCCACGGCGGCGGCGCCTTCTCCGGCAAGGATCCGACCAAGGTCGACCGCTCGGCGGCGTACGCCGCGCGCTATCTCGCGAAGAACGTCGTCGCCGCCGGCCTCGCCGAGAAGTGCCTGATCCAGGTTGCGTATGCGATCGGCGTCTCGCATCCGCTGTCGGTGTACGTGAACACCTTCGGCACCGGCAACGTCGACGAAGACCGCCTGTCGAAAGTGCTGCCGCAGGTCATGTCTCTGACGCCGCGCGGCATCCGCGAGCACCTTGGCCTCAACAAGCCGATCTACGCCCGCACCTCGGCCTACGGCCACTTCGGCCGCGCGCCCGACAGCACGGGCGGCTTCGGCTGGGAAAAGCTCGACCTCGTCGACGAGCTGAAGCGCGCGTTCAACTAACGCACGTTGAGCGGGTCGTGCGCCTACCGCGCACGACCCCCGACCTAAGGACCTTCCCATGGCGGCTCCGGTGGATAGTGCCGCGCCGCGCGGCGATGGCCTGCGGCGGCTCTACGGTCGCCGCCAGGGACGGCCGCTGCGCGCCGGCCGGCGTCATCTCATCGACGATCTCCTGCCCGGGCTCGCGATCCCGCTCGACAACGTCGCGACCGCGTCGCTCGATCCCAAGGCGCTGTTCGCCGCGCCCCGCGAGGTCTGGCTCGAGATCGGATTCGGCGGCGGCGAACACCTGGCCGCTCAGGCGCGGGCCAATCCCGCGATCGGGGTGATCGGCGTCGAGCCGTTCATCAACGGCGCCGCATCCCTGCTCAAGGCGATCGACGCCGAGAAGCTTACCAATGTCCGCCTGCTGATGGACGATGCCCGGCCGCTGCTGGAGGCGCTCGCACCACGGTCGATCGCCCGGGCCTTCATCCTGTTTCCCGACCCCTGGCCGAAGCGGCGGCACTGGAAGCGGCGCATCGTCTCCCGGGCGGTCCTCGACCAGCTCGCTCGGGTCCTGGTCCCCGGCGCCGAGCTTCGCCTCGCCACCGACGACCCCGATTACGCCGACTGGATGCTGCTCGCGGTACTCGCCCACCCCGACTTCATCTGGACCGCCCGCGGCCCCTCCGACTGGCGCGTCCGCCCTGCGGACCAGCCGCAAACCCGCTACGAATCCAAGGCGTTGGCGGCGGGTCGCAAGCCCCTATTCGTGGTCGCCCGGCGTCGTTAAGGGGCCGTAAAAGCTGTGGGTTTTAGCCGCTTCCTTCTTGAACGAGGGGAGTAAATGGCTATATTTTCCGCCAATCCTTCCTCGTATGGCCTTGATCAATCGGCACGATTGTTTGGGGTGGGCCACTGGCCCACTTTTTTTGTTTCCCAAACAAGCGTCCGCCACAAGACCGTGCGGGTGAGGCGTTTGGAGTTTGCATGAACGCGAAGGCGGACACGGTGGCGACCCTGATCGAGCCGACCCTGCAGGCGATGGGCTACGAGCTGGTGCGCGTGGCGATCGTCGGTGGCGCCGGCCGGCCGACGCTGCAGGTCATGGCCGAGCGGGCCGACGGCGCCGCGATGTCGGTCGACGACTGCGCCGACATCTCCGAGTCGATCTCGGCGGTGCTCGACGTCGACGACCCGATCGCCGGCGCCTACACCCTCGAGGTGTCGTCTCCGGGCATCGACCGGCCGCTTGTCAAAAAGGCGGACTACGATCGCTTCGCCGGGTTCGAGGCGCGGGTCGAGACGTCGGAGCCGGTCAGCGGCCGCAAGCGCTTTCGCGGCCGTCTGCTCGGAACGACCGAGGACGCGGTCCGGCTCAAGCTCGACTCCGGCGAGGACATCGAGCTGCCGCTCGCGCGCATCAGTAAGGCGAAGCTTGTGTTGACCGACGAATTGATCGCCGCGGGCAGTCGGCCGCGCACCTGACAACAACGCCCGTCGCGGACGACGGGCAGATTGGTGAAACCATGGCACTCGAAGCAACCCTTGGGCTGGCACGCCCCGAACTTCTCCAGGTCGCCGACGCCGTCGCGCGCGAGAAGGCGATCGACCGCGAGGAAGTCCTCGTCGCCATGGAGCAGGCGATCCAGAAGGCGGGCCGCTCGAAGTACGGCCACGAGCACGACATTCGCGCCCGCATCGACCGCAAGACCGGCGAGATCACGCTGGCCCGCTACCACGAGGTGGTGGAGACGGTCGAGAACGAGGCGACGCAGATGACGCTCAAGGACGCGAAGCGCCGTCATCCGGAGGCCACGGTCGGCGAGTTCGTGTTCGACGCCCTGCCGCCGATCGACTTCGGCCGCATCGCCGCCCAGACCGCGAAGCAGGTCATCGTCCAGAAGGTGCGCGAAGCGGAGCGTCAGCGCCAGTTCCGCGAGTACAAGGACCGCATCACCGAGATCGTCAACGGCACGGTGAAGCGCGCCGAATTCGGCAACGTCACCGTCGATCTCGGCCGCGCCGAGGCCATCCTGCGGCGCGACGAGACGCTGCCGCGCGAGACTTTCCGCCAGTCGGACCGCGTCCGCGCCTACATCTACGACGTCCGCGAGGAGACCCGCGGGCCGCAGATTTTCCTGTCGCGCACGCGGCCCGAGTTCATGGCCAAGCTGTTCGCCCAGGAAGTGCCGGAGATCTATGACGGCATCATCGAGATCAAGGCGGTCGCCCGCGACCCCGGCAGCCGCGCCAAGATCGCGGTGATCTCCAAGGATTCGTCGATCGATCCGGTCGGCGCCTGCGTCGGCATGCGCGGCTCGCGCGTGCAGGCGGTGGTCGGCGAGCTGCAGGGCGAGAAGATCGACATCATCCAGTGGTCGAACGATCCCGCGACCTTCGTCGTCAACGCGCTCGCGCCGGCCGAAGTCAGCAAGGTCGTGCTCGACGAGGAGACCCACAAGATCGAGGTCGTCGTTCCCGACGAGCAGCTCTCGCTGGCCATCGGCCGCCGCGGCCAGAACGTGCGCCTCGCGTCGCAGCTCACCACCTGGGACATCGCGATCATGACCGAGAGCCAGGAGTCGGAGCGCCGCCAGACCGAGATGCGCACGCGCTCGCAGGCGTTCATCGACGCGCTTGATGTCGACGACGTCATTGCCCATCTGCTGGTGACCGAAGGCTTCACCTCCGTTGAGGACGTTGCGTACGTCCCCGAGGAGGAGCTCGAGAGCATCGAGGGCTTCGACCCCGATCTCGCGAAAGAGCTGCGCCGCCGCGCCCAGGCGTTCCTCGACAAGGAAGAGGCCGCATTCGGCGCGCGTCGCCAGGAGCTCGGCATCGCCGACGATCTGGCCGACGTCGACGGCCTGACCCGCGCCCAGATCCTCGCGCTCGGCGAAAAGGGCGTGAAGACGCTCGACGATCTCGCCGATCTCGCGGCCGACGAACTGGTCGAGCTCTTGGGCGACGGCGCGCCCACGCTCGATGTCGCCAACCGCGTCATCATGGCCGCCCGCGAGCACTGGTTCCCCGAGGCCGCCGAAGGCGAGGGCGGCGAAGAGGCCCCCGAGACCCCGCAGGCTTGATCACACACCCGATACGGTAAGAGGACATCCGCACTCGCATGACTGCCGCCCGCATCCCTGAGGACACTCCGCGCCGAGCGCGGCCGCGACGCAATCTCGCGTCGGGCACGCCCGAGCCGCGCGGCGTCCTCGTGCGGTTCGTGGTCGGCCCGGATCGCGCCATCGTCCCCGACGTGGCGGGCCGCCTGCCTGGCCGGGGTTTGTGGTTGAGCCCCCGTCGCGATGTGTTAAAGATGGCCGCCGCCGGGCGTGGCCGCGTATTTTCCCGCGCCGCTGGCGGCGCAGTCGCGGTGCCGCAGGAGCTCGATCGCGTGGTCGAGCGGTTGCTGGTCGAGCGGATCGTCAATCTCATCGGGCTCGCCCGCCGCAGCGGGTCCGCCGTGTGCGGCTTCGAGCGGGTGCGCGAAGCGCTCGCCGGCATGAAGCCCGCCGGACACGGCTCGGCCGTATTGTTCGTCGCCGGCGATGCGTCGGCCCCGGACCGCACCCGCCTCAAGGGCGCGGACGTCGACGTGGAGACCTCCGAGGCGCTGACGGCGAGCGAGCTTGGCGCCGCGTTCGGGCGCGAGGATGCGGTGTTCGCGGTGGTGTCGCCGGGCAGGCTGGCGACGGAGATCGAGGCGCAGGCGCGTAAGCTTGCGCTTCTTCGTGCGGAGGATGCGGCCCTCCGCCCTGTAGGCAATCGTTTAAAGGACAGCTCGGCTCGATGACGGACAAGACCGATACCCAGGACAAAAAGCCGCTGAGCATGGCGCGGCCCGGCCGGCTCGAGCTGAAGAAGACCGTCGAGACCGGTCAGATCCGGCAGAGCTTCTCGCACGGCCGCTCCAAGGCGGTGACCGTCGAGGTGCGCAAGAAGCGCACCTTCGCGCCGGGCGCCAGCGGCCAGATGACCGAGATGAAGAAGGGTCCCGAGATCGCGCCGGCGCCGCAGCCGACCGCGCCCGCTCCGGCCCCCGAGGAGCCACGCGCGCCGCAGCCCGCGGCCCGCACGCTGACCGAGGGCGAGAAGGCCGCGCGCGCCCGCGCGCTCCAGGGCGCGATGCGCGCCGAGGAGATCGCCCGCCGCGAATACGAGGAAGAGCAGCGCCGGAAAGCCGAAGAGGAAGCCAACCGTCCGCCGTCGCCGGTCGTCGAAGAGCCGGCGAGCGCGCCTGAGTCGGCGCCGGTCGAGGCCGCGGCTGCCGCCGCGCCCGCAGGGGCGCCCGCGCAGCAGCGTGAGGCCCCACGTCCCGCCGCCGGCGCCAAGCCGGCGGCCGCGCCGCGCGCGCCCGAGACCGAGGAAGAAGAACCGCGCGGTCCCGTGCGCAAGCCGGGCGTGCCGCCGAAGCGCCCGGGTCTCACCGTTCGCAAGGAAGACGACCGCCGCCGCGGCAAGCTCACCATCACCAAGGCCCTCGACACCGAGGGCAGCGAGCGCGTCCGGTCGCTCGCCGCGTTCCGCCGCCAGAAGGAGCGCGAGCGCCGCCTCGCCCACGGCGACGGCAAGGGCGAGCAGATCAAGGTCGTTCGCGAGGTGGTGATCCCGGAGACCATCACCGTGCAGGAGCTCGCCAACCGCATGGCCGAGCGCGCGGGCGAGGTCATCAAGACGCTGATGAAGATGGGCGTCATGGCGACCATCAATCAGTCGATCGACGCCGACACCGCGGAGCTGGTGGTCGCGGAGTTCCATCACCATTCGAAGCGCGTCGCCGAATCCGACGTCGAGATCGGGCTTTCGGGCGACGTGGATTCGCCCGAGACGTTGCAGCCGCGTCCGCCGGTCGTCACCGTCATGGGCCACGTCGACCACGGCAAGACGTCGCTCCTCGACGCGCTCCGCTCGACCGACGTCGCGGCGCGCGAGGCCGGCGGCATCACCCAGCACATCGGCGCCTATCAGGTCACGCTCGAAAGCGGCCAGCGCGTCACGTTCCTGGACACGCCGGGCCACGAGGCGTTCACCGCGATGCGCGCCCGCGGCGCCAAGCTCACCGACATCGTCGTGCTGGTGGTTGCCGCCGACGACGGCGTCATGCCGCAGACGATCGAGGCGATCCATCACGCCAAGGCGGCGAACGTGCCGATCATCGTCGCCATCAACAAGATCGACAAACCCGACGCCAAGCCCGAGCGCGTGAAGAACGAGCTCCTGCAGCACGGCATCGTGCTCGAAAGCATGGGCGGCGAGGTGCTGTCCGTCGAGGTCTCGGCGAAGCAGGGCACCAACCTCGACAAGCTGCTCGAGGCGATCCTGCTGCAATCCGAAGTGCTCGAGCTCAAGGCCAACCCCGACCGCATGGCGCAGGGCGTCGTGGTCGAGGCCAAGATGGAGCGCGGCAAGGGCACCGTCGCTACGGTGCTGGTGCAGCGCGGGACGCTCGACGTCGGCGACATCATCGTCGCGGGCGGCGAGTGGGGCCGCGTGCGCGCGCTCCACGACGATCACGGCCGCAAGGTGAAGGCCGCCGATCCCGGCATGCCGGTCGAGGTGTTGGGCCTTCAGGGCACGCCGTCGGCGGGCGACGACTTCATCGAGGTCGAGAACGAGGCCCGCGCCCGCGAGATCACCGAGTTCCGCCAGCGCAAGACGCGCGAGGCGCGCGTCTCCGCCGGCGCTCGCGGCACCGTCGAGCAGATGCTGTCGGCGATCGCCGCCGGCGTCGCCAAGGACCTGCCGCTCGTCATCAAGGCCGACGTGCAGGGCTCGGTGGAAGCCATCATCGGTGCGCTCGAGAAGATGTCGACCTCGGAAGTGGCGGTGCGCATCCTCCACTCGGCGGTCGGCGGCATCAACGAATCGGACGTCACCCTCGCGCGTGCGTCGAACGCGCTGGTGCTTGGGTTCAACGTCCGCGCCAACCCGCAGGCGCGCGATCTCGCCCGCCGCGACGGCATCGAGATCCGCTACTACTCGATCATCTACGACCTCACCAACGACGTGAAGGCGGCGCTCAGCGGCATGTTGACGCCGGGCACCAAGGAGAACTTCCTCGGCAACGCGACCATCCGCGAGGTGTTCAACATCACCAAGGCGGGCAAGGTCGCGGGTTGCATGGTCACCGAAGGCACGGTCCGCCGCGGCGCCAAGGTTCGCCTGCTGCGCGACAACGTGGTGATCCACGAGGGCTCGCTGAAGTCGCTGAAGCGCTTCAAGGACGAAGTACGCGAGGTCAAGGAAGGTTACGAGTGCGGCATGGCGTTCGAGAACTATCAGGACATCCAGGCCGGCGACGTGATCGAGTGCTTCGAAATCGAGCAGGTCGCGCGCACGCTGTAGCGTGAGCGCGGCG
>Ga0310811_10005244_pt1 | contig 16372 bp, 16 predicted proteins | sample YCmetagenome_FD_207642 | JGI IMG/M metagenome (GOLD analysis project Ga0310811, IMG submission 207642) | Soil microbial communities from experimental microcosm in Duke University, North Carolina, United States - YC | ecosystem: Engineered > Artificial ecosystem > Soil microcosm > Unclassified ...
GACGCCGCCTTCGTAGGCGTGCAGTCGAGGCACGGCGTCCGGCGCCTGGAGATGGCATTCCTCGCCAGGGCCTTGGTCGAGGCGCGCAAGCGTCAAGGTCTGGTCGCCATGCTGATGCCGTCGCCGTTCGCGTCGGGCGTGCTCTACGGCCCGTACCGCCGCGCGCTGCTGGCTCAGTACGGCGTCGTCAAGGTGATCTCGATCGAGGGCACGCGGTTTCGGGACACTGAGGCCTCGACGGTGCTGCTGATCATCGACACAGCCTTGAGCTCGACGACGAACGTCGAGATCAGCCGCTACAGCCCCACGGAAGGCAAGACCGTTCTGCACCGCGGGGGCGTAGCCGACGACGACCGGTTAGATGCGCGGTATTGGAGCGCCGCCCGGTTGCGCCTCACCGGCGCGCCGACGCTTGGCGAATGCGGCGTGGACGTGACCCGTGGCCGCTATTGCAAGGCGGATGCCAACCGCATGAAGCGTGCGGTACTGCACACGACGGACCTGTGCCGCGTGTCCGGCCCGAGCATCGAGCTGCATCCGCTGTCGGTCAATGACTTCGATGACGAGGATGTGTTGGCCGAGGCCGGCGACATCCTCTTGAGCCGAACGGGCACGCGCGTGCGCTGGGATCCCGTGGAGGTCAAGCGAGGGGTCGCACCCATCACCGACCACGTGCTACGCATCCGCGCTCCGGAGTCGATTCGTCGGCAGGTGATCGAGTCCTTCATGCACCCGGCGTTCCCGGCCTGGCTGGCCAGCGTCACCAAGGGCGTCTGCGCCTCAGTCGTCACCAAGCAGGAACTGCTGAAGATGCCCTTGTTCGCGGCATGCACCGGCCTAGGCTAGAGTGCCGGCGCTCCGCCGGAGACCCGCTTGCGCCTCCTAGGGCTTGCGCGTCAGGTCGATCCGGTAGAGATGCCAGCGGCGCACCTTCGAGGAGCGGCCCTTGATGCGGATGGGGTGGTCATAGAGCAGGCTGGCCTGCTGATAGCTGGAGTGGTCGACCAGGAACATGGCAGCCGCGATGCCGTGCGGCTTGGTGCCGAGCGGAGCGACCGTGGTGTGCGGGTTCTCGTCGTGCCCTTCGGCATGGATCTGCGTCAGCAGGTCGTAGGCACCGCTGACACTGGACGCCGAGCAGTAGCGAACCGGGTGAAACTGATGCGTGTCCAGCGTGTCCACGTTGTTCGCCAGTGCGTTCTGCTCCCACCCGGGCGAGTAACCTGGAACGCCCACAACCGCAAACTTCCGCCAGGCCACCATCTCGGGGTCTTGCTCGAAGACCCCCGCCAGCCGTGAGGATTCGTAGCCGAGCATGGCCACCAGGCGCACGTTGCGATCTGTCAGCTGTGCCTGCATCGGCAGGAAGGGAGGCACGCCCGCCACGCGATGACTGTCGCTGAGGGAAAAGTCGCGCGACCAGGAGGACTCTAGGAAGGTGTCCTTCTCGTAGTCCTTGGGTTCGACGTACAAGCAGTCGACGCTGTCCAGGTGGGCGTCCCGCGCAGCGCGCAAGAACTGCAGCACCTCGACCGTGCCCAGCGTCGTGGTCTCCAAAACCAGCGAGCGAGCCTTGCCGATCAGCTTGGCCAATTCTTTCGGCCCCAGCAGGTTGGCGCCCACCCGCAGCCGGTGGGGCTGCTCGACGGTGAACGCAGCCTGGTGCGCCTCCTTGGCGGCCGAGTTGACCAAGGTGATGGCGGCCCTGGAGCGCTCGTCAAGGTCATCGCCTACGAAGGCGAGGTCCCAGCGGAACGCGCCAAACTGGTGCTGCTCGTCCGTCGAAGAGTAGGTTCTGACTCTCACGCTTTGCCTTGATCAAAAAGGGAGAGCTGCTCGCCCTCATCGAGCTTCCAGGTCTTCTGATAGCCCTTGACAAGCATATTCATCTCGTCGCGACTGCCAACCAGCAGACGCGTGGCGTCGTCAGCCTTGATGTCGAGTTTTCTGCCTTTGTTGTACGAGATTCCGAAGTGAGGCGCAAAAATGGGATTCAGCACGAAATCTGCATAAGAGAGCTTGGTGTCCTTAACCTTGGTCTCCTTGACCTCGAAAAGCACCGACCATTTGATGCACTCGGATAATATCGTGCTGGCCTCCTCGCTCAGTTCTCCGCTGGAAACCGAGAAATGAGTTCGCTCTGCTTCACTTTGCGAAGGTCTGGCATGGGATAGCCGGAAAATTTGGCCCAACGTGTTGGCCACGTGAAATAGCCGGTTGCCATATTGGCCTGAGCCTTGCGTCTCCTTCATAAAAACCGCGCTGGCCGCCCGCGCCGCTGCAGCCTGCAGCTCGGGCTCGACGGGCATGATATCTCCCTCCGCCGTCAGCTCGACATTTAGCATGGCCAGGTGGCACAGCTCAAGGAAATGGCGGGCATTTTCCTTAGAAATACTAATGAAGGAATCAAAGCCGGCATAAAGGATGCAAGGCTTTTGCTGCGGGAGATATAGGTAGTAAAGACAGCCCTGGAAATAGGTGTGCGACCAATCGGCGGTTTTGAACTTCGACATCTGGCCCAACGCGGCCTTCTCCAGTTCGCTCAGCACCATCTTTGGGTCCTTACCTTGATGCAGCAAGGCGCCCGTGCAGATGGATTCGATCGGCACGTCGTCGCGCAGGAACAAGTCGGCCCTCAAAGAATCCTCCGCACGCCCCAAGACCTCATCCAACTGCTGCTTGAGCTTGTTCCGAAGCCCGCCTTGCGTCAGGACAGACCTAGCGGCTTCGACCCCTCTTCTGACTGGCAGGATACGGCGCGCCGCTTCCACCGTGGAGCGCTTATAGTCCTCATTCTCTCGACGCTGAGCGAGGTCGGAGGGCGAGCACAACAACTCCGTCGAGATTGCATCGGGCCCAACGTTGAAGCCCTTCTTACGCAGCCTGAAGCAGAATAACTCGGCCGCGAAGAGCTGGAAGTCTGGTTCCAGGTGGGCTTCCACATCAAAAACATTGAAGTCGTGACTCTGTTGAATCCGTTCTTCACTCAGGGTCTCCCGTGTCGCCATGCCGTTTCTCTTGGTGGCGACGTGAAATACGAGCGGATCCCCTGAATGCTTCAGATACGTGTTAATGATTCGCATCTGATACGGCAGCAAGTTTTCGTATTCGTCGAGGAAAACAAAGAATACTGTGCTACTTAATTGGGGCGCCTGCGCACGAATGTCATCAATTAGTGCCGTGATGACTTGCTTGAGTGGGAGAAACCGTGGCTTGGCTTCGTCCTCGGGGTTGTTCAGCCACATGGCCAACTGATTGCGCATCCGCTTCACATGCGCAAGCAGCGCTGGCGGTTCGACCGGCGCATCGCCGATGAAGTCGGTAAAGCTCGTCAGCCTGACATGCTGGACCTCGTTGAACTCGGCAATGCGATTTGGCAAGGTCAGCGCTTTGAGCGTAGACAGCAACTCGCCGACAATGATTAGGCACAAGTCATGTTCAAAAGCTTTCTGCCAATCTCCTTCTTCAAGTGCATCCCCCTGGAAGGCGCGGAGGTATCGCGTATCAGCTCGCAGATATAGACCGAGCTGCTTTGGAAGCGTGTCTTTGGTGATCTGCCGCCTAGGGCTCAACTGCGTCGCGTGAGACAGATATCGTAACAGGGTCGTCTTTCCGCACCCGCGGCCGCCTTCAAAAACGATGGGCTTACGGATTTCGTCCAGCGACAGTTTGTCGAAATACAGCGGCACCACGAACTCGCCCCAGAGATCTAGTTCCCCTTCCTCGGAGCGGTTCTTAGCGAATGCCTGCGCGGCAGCAAGTTTGTTCATCGATTCACCAACGGGGTCCAATCTTCACTGGCGTACCAGTAGATCGGCAGGGTGTTGTTGGGGGTTCCATGGTCGAAGGCGTAGGTCAGCCCCTGTGCCTCGAAACCGTACGGGCCGATCTTCTTCCCTCCGAGGCTGACCTCTCTGGCGATGGCGTCGTAGTCCGTCTTGAGTCGCTCCTCGATCCCATCCACCTTAATCCGGGACAGGCGCTCGCCGCCAAAAAAGCCGTGCTGCGGTGTGAGGACCTCACCGGCGATGAATTCGACCCGGGCAAACTCGTCCTGGACCTTCTTGATGCCACACGAGTGTGCCGCAACCGTGAGGTACACGATCCGGCATTTGGGCCGTGCGCGCATGACCTCGTCAAAGCCGGTCAGCGTGACAAAGTCAGAGAACTGCTTGCCGCTGCCGCAAAAATCATCCACCAGCACAATGGTGTGGACACTGTCTGGCATCTCTGCCAAGGACTGCGGCCACAGCATCCACTTGTCCTGGATTCGCAGCGACTTGGCCAGGCGCCGCAGGACGTAAGTGCCCGACTTCGTCGGAGGTTGGTCCAGCCGGATGACAGGCGCAAGTCGGATGCCGGGGTCAACACGCCGGCTGCCCAGGGCCTCGACGACCTCACCGTCCCATTTGGCTGCCGGGGTCAGCATGGCCGGACTGCACAAAGCCGCCTTCAGCAACGCTTCGACCTGTCCCTTGCCCCTGAAGATGAAGTTATCCAGCAGGCACGCACCCAGCAACTCCTTTTGCCGGGCCACGAACTGGTTGAACCAGCTTTCGAAGCGCCCATGGTCAATGCCCTCCCAGGCTCCGCAACGGATCAGCTTTTGCGCGCGCTCCTTGGTACCGTCAATGAAGAGCCGCTCGTCTCTTTCCATGCTCCTCCCCGAGCAACGTGCGATGTTCTTGCCCACACTTCTAACGAAATAGGCTAGCACAGCCGGCCGAGCTAAAGCTCGGCAGCCTAGATTACCTTGATAATCGCGTCTTTGTCCGCCTCTCGCAAGATTCGCACGATTTGCTCGTCGCTATATCGGCTCTTCTTCATGACGCCCTCCGACCTCGGATGCGCCATTATCTCCAGTTTGTTTCGGTCCGCAAATCGCCGGTCAGGTCACACGCAGGTGTCCGGGCTGTACCGGGCCTCCATCCCTTCGTGTTCATTCATCCATATTTCGATGGCAATGGACGCATTGCGCGATTCCTGATGAATGCCCTGCTTTCATCTGGCGGATAACCGTTCTGATCAAGCCTCGCAAGCTAACCTCCTCGCGGCGCACTCCCGATTTGGCAAGGACATCACCAACTTCGTTACGTGCAATCTCGGTTATTCGCATCCCGCAAGTGACACCGAGCAGCAGGATCAGCGTGTCGCGCTCCGGAAACCGGCTTGTCGCCTCAGTAACTCGCAGGAGGTGGCGAAATTTGGCGGGGGTAAGGACTTTGGCGTGTTTGGGTTCCATGTTTCCTTTCTCGGAATACGCTCGAAAATCGAGCCTGTTACGAGAGAAAGAACGTTGGGCGCTCCTTTCCAATATATCGCCCGCTGCGCCTCACTTCTCCTCGGAAAACCGCCCGATCGGACCGAAAGAGTCAGAATAGGGGGGCGGGTCAGGCTGGAGCCACAGCGCCGCTCGCAACCCGGCCATGACGCTGGCCCGTTGGTGGCACGAACGATGCCGCCGACAACCTGCACCCAGGAGAAATCACATGGAACGAACGTTCGAGCAAACGATATCCGATCTGCGCATGCTGCTGCGCGACCAAGACCCCTCAACGACGGCCGACGTGACGGATGGGGCTGGTGTGTATCTCGCCGGCAACAAACTGCGCGGCGTTTTCCTGAGCGCCGACGAACTGGACGGGCTGGATCAGCCTTTTAAGGTTGATCCGTGGTTCGTGGGTCAGGTCGAAGAAAATCTGGCGGAATGGTTTTGCCAGCCTCGGTTCACGCACCGGCCCTCGCTGCGTGCTTGGGCACTCGATGCACCGCCAGCCGAAGCCGCGGACTGAATCGCAGCGCAGACCGTTATCGCGACATAGGAAAACACGCCCCTGTATCGAGGCGGCTGCTACACGCAAAAAAATAGCCCACCGTTCCGAAGAACGCGTGGGCTGGGTCGAGAAAGTTGGTCAGGCTGCAAGAGGCAGTCGGAACTGATCGCCCGCCGCCGGCGCGGCACGATCACGCGCGCCGCCCATCCAGCGAGACATCTCTTCGGAACGGTGAGCGATCGAGTTCGAAATCCCGCGCTGCCGTGCTTTAACGCGTGCACTGAAGTCGAAGGCCATTGAATCGGCGGAAGCGATCCAGTCGTACATCTTGATCTCCGACAGGCATGGGCCCTTTACACCGAACAGATGCAGCTTCGCACCGGGCGGCAAGTACCCTTCGAGGCCCGCAAGGATCGCGTACAGGCCGTGCTTGCGATCCGTCAGGTCGCGCCGGCAGACTGAACCAAGCCCGATCAGTACCGGAGGCGCTAACCACGACTCCCATCGGCGCCAGACCTGCATCATAAGATCAAGACTGCGCTTGTAGCAGTCCACTGTCCATCCCTGCAGCACCGGAACGGGTATCCGGATCATGTTGCGCACGACGTCTGCGCTACTCGTCCTCGCCAGCTCGTTCTGCCACGCGTAGACCACCCGGAGAAAGCCCTCGAGAAGGGTTGCTGTCGCATCGATGCGATAGTCGACCTCCTGCTGGTTTGCAGCGATCGCTGGCTCGCAGCACAGGTCAGGCCGTGCCACCCACGAAGCACCGGAGAACGATGCAAGTTCGACGTACTCCTCGAACGTCCAGGGGTACACGCCTGCAATCCCTCGTTGTGCGCCCTTCGCTTTCCACAACATCATGGCGGTATAGCCAGCGCTATCGAGTGCGAAATCGAGTTCGGTCAGATCAGTGGCCGCCGGAATGCGGAACCTCTGCTTCGGCGCGTCCCAGAATGCACTTGCCGAGACCATCGCCGCGTATCCCTCGTTAAAAGCATGAAAGGCGAGCTTGCCTCCGCTATGTGGAATACCGACCCTGACCAGCAGGCCATCATCCACGTGCGCGTTCCGCTGAAACAGCGGCATCCCGTTGCCCGGGCAGTAATCAAGATCCATGGGTTGCTCCAGAATAGGCGCGGAGCAATCCCCTTGCGGGGGACTGCCCGCAAGGGGAAAAAGGAATATTGGCGATCAGGCTGCCAACGAAAAGAGATCACCAGCAGGTGATGCAAGAAGCGCGTTGTGTGCGCCGTCGGATATGGCATTGAGAATCAGATGACGGTCGAGCTCGGCTGGCGTCACGTTCAGACGTTCGGCGAGGCGCGCGAAGTACTGCCCGCGCTTCGCCATGATCTGATACCGCTGCGACATCCGGTGCGGCAGGCGAAGCATCGCCTCGTTCAGCCAGAAACGCGCCGATTCGATGGCGGGATGCAGTTGAGCCCGTGTGTACCAGTCATGCTCGAAAGTGCAGGTCACGAACTCGCACGCTGATTCTGCGTCGACGTCAAGCTGGTCGCGCTCCTCAAAGTACACGACCCGTTCCCCCGCCGTCGTCTGCGCGTGGGCCGACAGGCGATCCGGATGCCGGTGCGGATTCCATTGCTCGGCGCCGTAGTCCCGCAGGCCATCTGTGGGTGCTTCGGCGTCAAACTCGCCCACCTTGAACCACCCGTGTACCGGAACCGGCACTTTGGGATAGGGCGTGACGTCCGGAATCCGGTACCGCCGGCCGAGCCGATGCACTTCGAACCACACCGAGACCGCCGGGAAAGCGTGCGGCGCATAGTGATGCATCGACAGCATGAAGTCGATCGCGACCAGTTGCGCGGGCGTGATCATCTCGAACTGCACGTCGCACAGTTCTCGGTTCGCCGGCGTGTCGGCAATACGCCCGGTCGCGAGATCCGCCTCGTGCTGGCCGGCGCGCTCGACTTCGAGCGCGTCCAGCGTCAGGAGATATCCCAGAAGACTGATCCTCTCCTGGTACGAGAGCACGTCAGGCTTCACACGGATGTAGCCCGCCGTGCTAAGGGAGCGACCAACGAGCTCGCGTCTGCCGAGATCCCATTGCGTGGCCTGGAGGTAATTGCGAAAGCGGTTGAGACCGGCGAGATGAGCGTGTTCCGGCTCTTTCACCATGGACTCCATCGACTTGTCACGCTCGCCCGTCACGCAGCAGAACGCACATCCGAAGCGGGACCCGCACGGTGAGCGGTTTCCCGTGTCACCGAGCACGACGCCGCACGTGCCCTCGTTACCGGCCCGATAAAGGTCCGCCATCCGCTCGATCGAGCGCGCGGATATCGCCGCCGGGAACGGGCTGTTAGCGCCATCGCCGAACATCGCGAGCATGAGCCACACGTCGTCGACTGACCAGTCCGCGATCGGCGAGTAAGTCAGATCGCCGTCGGCATTCCGGACAGGACGCACGGCACTTTCGGCCCGCGCCAGCATTGCGGTACCGCGCGATGCGCTTTCGCCGAAGCGATTGCCCAGTACGGTGATGATATCGCGGTCTCCGCTGGCCACGACGTCATGCTGGAGCTTCGTGCGAAGTCTGTTCTGTGGCTCGACTTTCCAGTCGGCCGCACACGCCCGGATCCGCTTGCCCTTACGCACACCGTTCTCAGGTGTGCGTACGAGCGTGCCGCGCCCGATCGTCGATACAACGAACTGGGCCGCGAGAGACGGCGTTGCCACATGAACCGTGACCGGCAATCCTGCTGCGTCGGCGTGATCCTGGATCTCCGCCAGCATAAGATCGAGGTGACTCAAAAGGCTCGGGTTCTCGATCATGGTGTTGGCCGACATGATGAAGTGGTCAGCTTGCGGCTGCCCCTCATCAGCGACACGTCGGATCGCTTCCAGCAGAAGGATCGTTGTGCATCCCGAGTCCTTGCCGCCGCTCGCGGTACCGCAAAGTGAGTGCCCCGAAAGAATCAGACTCACCATCGCGGCGATAGCCGCTTCCATCCTGATCAGAATATCTTCGAACATATGTCCTCCAATTTGATTGGAAGCACCCCCTGTGGGAGATGCTCCCACAGGGAATGAAGGCCGACTTGCGTCGGCCGGTTCTCGTCAGGTTGACGCGTCAGGCGAAACCGCCCGCTCGACGATCTGGACGTGTTTCATCCATTCGTCGGCCGAGGGAAGTGTGCTGATCAGTTCAACGGCGCCCATCTCTGGCGCGTCGATCTCGACGTATGTCTCGTTATTGATCGCGGCCTGCAGATAGAAAAGGATCGCAAGGACTCCAACACCGTGCTGATCGGCAATCGCGCTAACCGATTCAACGCCGGCGAGCAATTCACTCGTGAACCGAGATGCGAGGACCGATCGTTGCATTCTCACGATCGCCTCGATGGCAATATCCGACTGATCCCCCGGACTGTCGGCGGGAATGGCTGCAGCGTCTATTGCGCCTGCGGAAGCCAGGCAGTTCAATACGTCGTCGGTGAAATCCGAACAGGAATAGGTCACGTTTTGCTCCGGGTATGTTTCGAAGCGGACAAACGTCCCGTGCGGGGCGTTGCCCGCAGAGGGATTTGAGGGGAATGTCAGCCTTACGGCGCGCGGTAAGGCTCACCGAGCCTGGAAACCTGTGTCCAGTTCTCGAGATACCGCGCCGCAAGTTCCGTGTCGCCACGGATCACCAGCGCGTTCTCCGAGTTGTATCGCGCGGCCATGGACGTGTAGTTGTAGCTACCCGACTCGACTGTCGCGTCATCAGCAATCAGGTACTTGCTATGCTGGATTGCGAACACTTTGACGACCCGCACAGGAACGCCGGCGTACACCAGTGCGCCTAGTGCGGCACGCGCGCGGCCGCTACGGTCTTCGTCGATGTTGCTCCGATAGTCGACCGTCACGGCCACGTCGACGCCGCGGCGTTTCGCGAGTATCAGCGCACGAACAACGGGCTCCGCTGTGAACGAGTACGCCATCACGCGGGTCGATCGCTTTGCTCCATTGATGGTGCCGAGGACCAGGCGTTCGGCACCGCCGTCAGGCGAGAAGGCCACTTGCACATCTGCTGCAGCGCATGCAGGCTGTACCAGAAGAAGGCACCCTGCCGACACAAGCGCCGCGGCGACCGCTGCAATGATGATCTGTTTTTTCATGATCAGATTCCTTAACGTATACGTCGAAAGCCCCGCCTCTTTCGAGGACGGGGCAGGCGACATGAAAGAAATCGCGCTCAGCAGCTCAGGAGCACGTTTGGGGGTGACTCAACGGGAAGACCAGCACGCGGCCGTCCTTGCAGAGAATGAAATCACCAGGCTCGCCCTTCGGCGGGTGGACGACGATCGTCGGATGCATGGTCGGTTCATGAACCTGGGGTTGAAAGCTGCAGGCGCACAGCGACGTGCCGCCAGCTGCGATGAGCAGCATCAGGAGATTGGACATAATGAAAAAGGAGTGAGCGCACCCCGGAGGGCACGCGGAAAGAGATAGCGGCTCAGGCAGCGCGCTTATGCACGTCGCCGGCAGGTACCGCGCGTTTCGTGATCCACTTGCCGTCTTCCAGAACGTCATGCAGGAGCGTGCCGTTCAGTTCGTACGTGTGGGTCGTTCCGACGCGCGGTTGCGCCGGGCGCACGGACACCGTTACAGCCGACGTCCGCGCGTTGCAGTTGAATTTCGACTTCATGGCGTTCCTCGTAAAAAGAGACCGAGGAACGCCCCTGTGGGGAGCATTCCCCACAGGGTTAAGAAAAAAACATCTGACGCTCAGGCCGCGAGCGCTTCGACGTCGATAACAGCGTCAGCTTCCGAAATCAGTTCGGGGGTTTGCGAGATGAAGAACTCCCGCTCGTACCCGCCCTGCTTCAGCACTTCACGCTTCATGCGCATGAACTGCACCTTGCGCTTTGGATCGAGCGGACCATCGGACTCGTCGCTGAACAGCGTCTGATACGGCTGCCCGGCGTTGCGTGCGAGGTACAGTGCGATGCCACGCGTCAGACACTCGTTGATCCAGACCTTCTGGCCACCCGACATCACCGATACCGCCTTGGTGTTGTCGTTGTCGGCGTCGTGAACGAGGATTTCAAACCCCTCGCGCAGTTCGCCGCTGGTGAGCTCACGCTGGGTCTGAACCTCGACCGTAAAGCGCATGCCGTAGCACGCCAGCAGGAGGTCGTTGACCGTTTGCGTGAGCGCCGGACCTGCGTCGTCGATCGTCAGGGCAATAACCCCGTCGTTGCCGAGACCTTTCGCGGTCAGCTTCCAGCGGGCAATCTCGTCGGATATCCGGTCGGCGCGCGACTGCGTTGCGTCGAAACCGGACAACTCCTTCGCCATAGCGTCGCGTTCAGCTTCACGCGTTGCCTGTGTGCGGATCAGTGCTTCGATCCGCGCGTCGATTGCAACAATCGCTTCGCGGTTGGCCGTCAGCTGACGGTCAAGCTCCGCGATCGCGCCCGTAACATCAACGGCCGCGAGGCGCGCAGTTTCCGAATCAATCGCGAGCAGCAAGGCATTCAGACGGGTTGTTTCCGCCTCCCGGCGTATCAACCCCTCCTGATGCCCGGTTTCGAGAGCCGTCAGTTCCTGCCGGGCAGTGTCGAGGCCAGTGACAGCCGCATCGAGCAACGGCTTACGCGCCGCAAGCTCCGTCGCCTTCTGGAAGTCCAGGCGCGCCGCCGCAAGCGCGGCGTTGACGGTACGCAGTTCAGCCTGCTTTGCCGCGAGTTGCGCGACCTGAGGCGTCAACAGATCCGCCTGCTCCCGTTGCTGCCGGAAGTTTTCACGAAGCTTTGTCAACGAGATGACCTGCTCGGCCGCTTGCGACGATGCGTTTCGAGCCTGTGCAAGCAGCGGACACGTGGTGTGCATCTCGTGTCCGGCGCAAGGCACCTCGCTGATCACCGCTGCCTGTTGCTGCAGCGTCTTGAGCAGAGCCGCCTGCGATGTTCCCTGCGACTGGAGCCCGTTAAGACCTGTCGTCAGGGAGGCCAGCGATAGCCGCTTCGTTTCAAGGTCAGCGATAGCAGCCTGGAGCGGCTCGACGCGCGATTCCTCGCGACCGATCCGCAACTGGGCATCATCTCGCGCGGTAGCGGCACCAAGGATCAGGTCGCGCTGCCGCAGCGTCGCCTCATGTCCAGCGATGGTCTGCTGGATAGTGGTCCGCCGCTGACTCGCGCCTTGCGTTGCCGCGCTCTGCTCACTGGCCACTGTCTTCAACGAACCGGATAGCTCGTTGCGTCTGGCGGCCAGTTCTCGCAACCGCGTCTCGACAGCTGCGCTCTCACCCTGTTTCGCAACAAGGGAAGCACGCTGCGTATTGAGGTTCGCCGCGCACGAGTGCAAGGCTTCCCGATCCTGCCGGGCCCCCGCAAGCGCCTGTCCATCAGCCACGATCGCGCGTTCGGTTTCTGCTATCCGTGCGCGCTTGCCAGACAATGCAACCAGCTCCTGTTGCACCGCCAAGAGCGTTCGACCGAGCACTTTCGCCACGTCGCCGGCTTTCGCCGACAGCGCGCGCAGGTGATCGATCTTCAGCAGCTCGGCGAGCAGGCCCTTGATCTCGCTCGCGCCGTAAGACGCAAGCGGACGCCGGTTCTGCGCGGAGAACACGCTGGTAAAGAACGACTCCAGCGAGCCGCAGATCGCTTCAACGCAGCGGTCGTAGGTTTCGCCCTTGCCATCAGAGACAGTGCCGTCAGGCAGCGTGAATGGAGTCCACGTGCCGTCGGACGCGAGCCAGGCCAGGTAGTACTCGGCCTTTCCGACCTTTCCCGGTTTGCGGAATGCGAACGACGAGCGGTAACGGATACCGTCGTGCTCCCATTCGAGCGCCTTCGATGCCTGGGTACCGGAAATGTTGTCCCAGTACGAGAACGCGTCGACGGACAGCTTCGTCGCACGCGACGGCATGATCCGGTACGGATGCAGGTTGTCCATGATCGTGGACTTGCCGGCGCCGTTCTCGCCTGTCAACGCGATGAGACCAGTTGGCAGCGATTCGAGATCAAGCGTCAGGCGGTCGCGCTTCATTCCGTCACGAACACCGTAGAACCCTTCGAGCGTCAGTTTCAGAGGTCGCATGGTGCCCCCCCCGGAATGGGCGAATCGAAAAGGTAATCTGACGGCAACCACGGCACGCCGTCATCGTTAGAGAACGAAGCCGACAGGACTGGATCCGGCCTTGCATCGACCGAAGCGGTCTCGGCAGGAGCCGGTTTGACGAGTGTCCCGTCGACGGCCCTCTGTACGTCATCGCAGACTTTCGCAAATTGCGCAGCCGCATGTTTCAGGACGCCGTCCCAGTTGTCGCAGCCCGTCAGAACCTTGAGTTCCCGGCTACCCCACTGGTTTGCATATCCCGAGTTGAACGACCACAGGAGGTTTTGCATCTCGACGTCGGGTACGACGACGAGTTCAGGCTGATCGGAGTCGATAGAATTCGTCAGCACAAGACAGCTATCGCGTTGAGCGAGTACGGCGCCGCGTTCAGCGCCAAAAGGTTGATGGAAAATGCCCGCAGTAAATCGTGCGTGATTCACGAGATCCTGCTGCAGCAAACGGGCAGACGCGGTCGCGTTGTAGTGCCGGACCCAGTTGGAGCCAGCGGGATACAGTCCAAACATAGTCACACTCCACAGAAAAACGGCGGAGTGCGCCCGGTAGGGATCGCTCCCCGCTAGGGTCTAAAAGAAAATGGATGCAGCGAACTGCGATCGATGCGTCGTTGACGCGGGTGAAACCTCGTTTCGATAGCCGGTGATGGCTATCGGAACACGGCTGTGTCCGCGCGGGAGCGCCGTACTGGCGACTCCCACGAAAAGGCGGCGTTACGCCGCGAACAGGTCATCGGTGAGCCACGACAGCGTCGTCGATTCAGATGACGGGCTCGCCACCGGCATGACGACTGCCGGCGCCTCCGCGGTGCCATCCATCTCTGCCGACACCTGCATAACGCTAACCAGACTAAGCGACGGTGCGACCGGTGCGGCATCGATGCCGGCAAGCACCCGGGCTGCGATCGCTTCCGCGTCCCCGGTCTCAAGCAGTTGAAGACACTCCACGACCGGGCCGGACTCAACATTCGAGAGCTCGCACCAGCGCGCGACCTTCGCTTCAACCGTCGTTTCCAGGCTGATGCCCTGGGCACGGCTACAAACTACAGGCAACACGCGACCTTCAACCTTCAAGCCTGCAGCCCCCGCAAACATCGCGGCGATCGCATCACGATCGACCAGCTGACGATGCTCCTCGTCGATCTGCCAGCGAACCCGGACAAACTTGTCGCCTGCGCTGTCTGCGATCTCCTGCAGCTTCTTCATGTCGGGAGGCCCGTCAAACTCGACGCTGATCATTTGCCGCGAGGGCGTCGGGATCAGCAGCGAGTCCGCTTCTTCCGGATACACGCCCCACAGGAGGTAACCTTTATCGCCCTCCTCGCCGTAATGAAAGCGCCCGATCGATCCCGGGTAGGCAATCCGTCGGCCCGCGCGCGTCCAGAACTGCTCCTTGTGGATATGCCCGAGCATGAAAGCGCTGCACTGCGCATCGAACAGCGCGCTGAGCGAGAACTCATGGTCGAACCCCGCCATCGTCACACCGTGTTCGGTAGTACAACCGTTCACGGTGCCGTGCGAGACGCCAATCGTCGCGATACCCGCTTCGCGAAGCTCTGCGTTCACCCGGCCCGCCGCCGCCAGATATGCGGCGAGCACTTCGCCCAGTTCCGTGCCCGCGGCGAGCGCGCCAACGCTCACAGCGAGTTGGCCCTTGTTGACCGTAGGAAGGCAGGTGAATACGGCTTCGGGCTTCACGCGGATGAGCTCGTGCAACTCCTCCGGGGAAAAAATCGGTCCCTCGGATGCCCAGAACTTTCCATCGATCAGTGCGACCTGCGACACCCGGTCTGCGATGTGCACATGGTGCGCGCCGCCCATCAGCGCAAAGTTATCGAGCGTGCCGGGCGGTTCGTGCGAGAACGTGCCCTGAAGCATCAGGACCGGCATCGCAACGGCCAACCGGTGAACCTGGGTAGCCAGCGCATTGAGCGATGGCGCGTGTGCATCGAGCCGGTGATCGGTTGAGTCTCCGGAGATCACCGCGACTTCCGCCTGGCGCTCGATTGCGTCGCCAACTGCGAAAGCGAAACAACGGTCGGCCTCATCGAGGTTATCCGGTGAGTAATGCAGGTCAGAAAAATGTGCAACTTTCAATTTCGCCTCCGAAAATGCAAAAAGACCACCCTTGGGCAGCCTCAATGCTTAGGCGTCGGAAAACGACGCGATCAAAAAGGTGGAATGGAAGAACGTCAGGTCAGGTGAAACCGCACCACTCAGAGCGACTCAATCGTGGCGTTCTGGATCTCCGTTCCGGCAGGCGGAGCGCAGGGGTCCAGCAATGTCGCAAGACATGCCCGAACGTCGATGGCTCCGTCATCAGTGAGCAGCGGCAATGTGTCCACCGCGCTCAGAAGCGTTCCAGGATCGTTGGCATGATGTAGTGCCGAGGCGTAGAGCGCTTGCGGATCAAGCACGCGTATGTCGAGCGATACGCGAAAACAGTTTGTATCGGGCATGGACTGCTCCGTCGTTCAATAGATGGCCGCCGAAGCGGACGGTTTCGATGCGCGGGATGCGCTGTCGAAAGCACTTGAGCAAGCGTGCTTGCTGAAATGTTCTCGTGGAGGAAGAGAAACCAGCCCCGAAGGGCTGGCAAAAAGTGAAGGAAGGCGAGGATCAGATCAGCAATGACCGCTGTCTGGCTTCCGCGATTTCCTGAGCGAGCAGCGCGGGGGCCGATAACGCCTGTTCCAGCCGTACGTTCATCGCATCGAGATCCTGTGCACGTTCGACCCAGCCACGCCCGAAACGGGCGTGAGCAAACACCTTGAAGTCGTGTTTGCGGTCTTCCGCGCCCAGGCCCAACCGCTTGAGCAGATCCGACATCCGGTCCCGCTTTTCCTCGATTGACTCGGTAGCGGCGTGGCCATCCGGATCTTCGCCATCCCGTTCCATCACATGGGCAAGCAACGAACCAGACCCCTGTGACTCGCCGGCAGGTCCACCGTCGGACTGACTGGCCAGCGAGCCGTCAGACTCAGCGTGCAATGTCGCCGACTCTCCCTGAATCAGGACAGCCGATTCAGCGTTGCCAGTTTCGATGGCCCCGTCGACACGCAGCGGAAGAACGTTGCCTCCCGCTTCAACGAGGGCGACCGCGCGGTTTGCTGCTTCCAGCGCCGGCTCGGTATCGTCGGCGCCGTCCAGCAGGGAGCCGATGTCGATCTCCGCGTCCAGTACCGTGAGCATCTGCTTTGCCCGCATCGCTTCGCCGTTGTCACCGATACGCGTGATATCGAATTCCCGCTTTGATATCCAGAACCGCGTGCCGGTCAGCCTGCCGCGCGCGAGTACGACGGTCTGCATGGCCGAGTAGGCTTTCTGCAGCACGTAGATACTGTTCGTCGGTAGCTCGATCAGTCCGAGCCCCTTGATATCGGGGACCGCGAAGACAAAGCTCGCCGAGAGATTGCACTGGCGCGACTGATACTGGGGACACTGCTCGGGGTCGCAGATGCCGTCCGGGATTGCATCATCCTGGCGGAAGATGATGTCGCGGCC
>Ga0310811_10005245_pt1 | contig 16372 bp, 14 predicted proteins | sample YCmetagenome_FD_207642 | JGI IMG/M metagenome (GOLD analysis project Ga0310811, IMG submission 207642) | Soil microbial communities from experimental microcosm in Duke University, North Carolina, United States - YC | ecosystem: Engineered > Artificial ecosystem > Soil microcosm > Unclassified ...
CCTTGCTGGTTGCCCTATAGCCATCGCAAAGCCATTGTCCCGTTTCATCCGAGGCGCACGGGCGACTCACCCTCAACACCGACATTGCCTTCCATGGTATTGTCCCGGCAGGGAGATTCGCGCCCTGCCAACAGAGATTCCTGACTTATGAAGCTGACGCGCCTTCGCCTCCATGGTTTCAAGTCGTTCGTCGAACCGACTGATTTCGTGATCGAACCCGGCCTCACCGGGGTCGTCGGTCCGAACGGTTGCGGCAAGTCGAATCTGGTCGAGGCGCTGCGCTGGGCGATGGGCGAGACCTCGCACAAATCGCTGCGCGCCGCCGACATGGACGCCGTGATCTTCGCCGGTTCCGGCAACCGCCCGGCGCGCAATCACGCTGAAGTCGTGATGACGATCGACAATGCCGATCGCACCGCGCCGGCCGCCGTCAACGACAGCCAGATCCTGGAAATCTCGCGCCGCATCGAGCGCGAGGCGGGTTCCGTCTATCGCATCAACGGCCGCGACGTGCGCGCCCGCGACGTGCAGATCCTGTTCGCCGACGCCGCCACCGGCGCGCGATCGCCGGCCCTCGTCCACCAGGGCAAGATCGGCGAGATCATCCAGGCCAAGCCCGAGCAGCGCCGCCGCGTGCTGGAAGACGCCGCCGGCGTCGCCGGCCTGCATGCCCGCCGCCATGAAGCCGAGCTGCGGCTCAAGGCGGCCGAGACCAACCTCACCCGCGTCGAGGACGTGATCGGCCAGCTTGCCGGCCAGGTGGAAGGCCTGAAGAAGCAGGCGCGCCAGGCGATCCGCTATCGCGAGGTCGCCGCCAAGGTGCGCAAGGCGGAAGCCATGCTGTTCCATCTGCGCTGGTTAGAGGCCAACAGCGATGTGACGGAATCCGCACACACCCACGACCTTGCCGTGCGCGAGATGGCCGAGCGCACCCGCGAGCAGGCCGAATCCGCCCGCATCCAGGCCGAGCGTGCTGCCGAGCTGCCGGGCTTACGCGATGCCGAGGCCCGCGCCGCCGCCGGTTTGCAGCGGCTCACCACCGCGCGCGACATGCTCGACCGCGAGGAAGAGCGCGCCAAGGAGCGCGTCGCCGAGCTCGACCGGCGGCTGACGCAATTCGCCGCCGACATCGCCCGCGAGCAGCAGCAGGCCTCCGATGCCGACATCGCGCTCGCACGGCTCGACACCGAGGATGCGGAGTTAAAGGAAGAGATCAAGTCGCGGGTCGAAAAGCGTTCGGGCGTTGACGAACGCGTCGCCGCCGCCGAAGGCACGCTGGCCGACACCGAGCGGCTGTTCGCCGAGCTGACCACCGCGCTCGCCGACCTCACCGCCAAGCGCACCCAGTTCGAGGCCAATGTCCGCAGCCACCGCGATCGCCTCGCCCGGCTCGATCACGACATCGCCGCCGTCCAGGCCGACGAGCGCAAGCTCGCCGAAGAAACCGGCGGCCTCGGCGATATCGCCGCGCTTGCCGCCGCGATGGAGAGCGCGCAGCAGCATCGCGCGGAGTGCGAAGCCACGGTGCAGGAGAGCGAGGCCGCGCAGGTCGAAGCCCGCGCGAAGCTGGAGGCTTCCCGCGGACCGCTTGCGGAGGCCGAGAAGCGCGTGCAGCGGCTCGAGACCGAAGCGCGCACCATTTCCAAGATGGTCAATGGCGAGACCAAGAATCTCTGGCCGCCGATCATCGACGGCGTCACCGTGGCCAAGGGCTATGAGAAGGCGCTGGGCGCCGCCCTCGGCGACGATCTCGACGCCCCCGTCGATCCCTCCGCGCCGATGCGTTGGACGGTGGCCGGCAACGATGGCAGCGATCCCTCGCTGCCATCGGGCGCCGAGCCGCTCGCCGCGCATGTGCAGGCCCCGCCGGAGCTGACGCGACGCCTGAGGCAGATCGGCGTCGTGCCGAAGGAGCGCGGCGCGGAACTGGTGTCGCAGCTCAAGACCGGCCAGCGGCTGGTGTCGCCGGAAGGCGATGTCTGGCGCTGGGACGGCTTTGTCGCCGCCGCGCATGCGCCGACCGGCGCTGCCCGCCGCCTCGCCGAGCGCGCCCGCCTCGTCGACATCGAGCACGAATTGGAACAGGCCCGCCTCGATGCGACCGCCAAGCGCCAGGCGCTGGAGACGGCCGATGCCGAGGTGAAGGCTGCGGCCCACGCAGAAAGCGCCGCACGCGAAGCCTCTCGCGCCGCCCAGCGCGAGGCCGATGCATCGCGCGAGCGCCATGCCGCGACCGAGCGCGAGATCAACCGTCACGCCGCGCGCAAATCGGCGCTGTTCGAAGCCTATAGCCGCCTCACCATCGACCGCACCGAGGTCGAGGGCGCGCATCAGGCCGCAAACGACGCGCTCGCCGAGCTGCCGCCGAGCCTGGAGACCGAAACCAGGCTCGCCTCCGTCCGCAGCGACATCGAAGGCCATCGCCGTATGGCCGCGCAGGTGCGCGCCGAGGCGCAGGCGCTCGCCCGCGAGGCCGAGCTCGCCGACCGCCGCGTGCAGGCGATCCTCGCCGAGCGTAAGGAATGGACCAGCCGCAGGGCCTCGGGCGCCTCGCAGATCGCCACCATCGAAGCCCGCATCACCGAGGTCACCGCGGAGCGCTTCGAGCTCGAGAACGCGCCGGCGGTATTCGCGGAGAAGCGCAGCGCGCTGATCTCCGAGATCGAATACGCCGAGAACGACCGCCGCGTCGCCGCCGATGCGCTCGCCGCGGCCGAGACCGCCATGGCCGAGACCGACCGCGCGGCGAAAGCTTCGCTCGAAGCGCTGTCGAGCTCGCGCGAAGCCGCCGCCCGCGCCGAGGAGCGCATGGAAGGCTCCAAGCGCCGCCTCACCGATGTCGAACGCGAAATCCGCGACATGCTCGAGGTCGAGCCGCAGGCCGTCGCCGGCCTTGCCGAGATCGAACCGGGCGCGGAGCTGCCGCCGCTGCCCGAGATCGAGGAAAACCTCGAAAAGCTGCGCCGCGACCGCGAACGACTCGGTGCCGTCAATCTGCGCGCCGAAGAAGAGCTGCGCGAGGTCGAGATCCAGCACACGACGCTCGTCACCGAGCGCGACGACCTTGTCGAAGCCATCAAGCGCCTGCGCCAGGGCATCCAGAGCCTCAACCGCGAGGCGCGCGAGCGGCTGCTCACCTCGTTCGAGACCGTCAACAACCACTTCAAGCGGCTGTTTACCGAACTGTTCGGCGGCGGCGAGGCGGCGCTGCACCTGATCGAGAGCGACGATCCCCTGGAAGCGGGCCTCGAAATCATCGCCAAGCCGCCGGGCAAGAAGCCGCAGACACTGTCGCTGCTTTCGGGCGGCGAGCAGGCACTGACGGCGCTGGCCCTGATCTTCGCGGTGTTCCTCACCAACCCCTCGCCGATCTGCGTGCTGGACGAGGTCGACGCGCCGCTCGACGACCACAACGTCGAGCGCTTCTGCAACCTCCTGCACGAGATGACCGGCTCGACCGATACGCGCTTCATCATCATCACACACAACCCGATCACCATGGCGCGCATGAACCGCCTGTTCGGCGTCACCATGGCCGAGCGCGGCGTGTCGCAGCTCGTGTCAGTCGCGCTCGATGAGGCGGTGAAGATCCTCGACCAGCACGTGGCGTAAACATCTGCTGTCGTCCCGGCCAAGCGAAGCGCGAGCCGGGACCCATAACCACAGGCCGTTGTCGTGGAGGACGGCTGTGGCAATATCGAATCCGACAACAAATTCCTGTGGTAATGGGTCCCTGCTTTCGCAGGGACGACAGTGAATTAGTGGCGCCGATGATCCCTCCCGACCTCCCCGCCGAACTCAAGGCCGCGCTGGACGCCAGACTGGAGGGCCGCTCGCGCAGCGACGTGGCGGCTCGGGCGGCGGTGATCTCGAAAACCTATCGCGACGGCGGGACGTCGTCCGCGATCAAATCCGACACCGATGCGCTCGCTTATGCGCTGGCGCGGATGCCCGCGACCTATGCCGCCATCAGCGCCTGCCTCAACGCCTTGCTCGAAGCACGCCCCGACTTCGCCCCGCAAACGCTGCTCGACATCGGCGCCGGCCCGGGCACGGCGAGCTGGGCGGCGTCGGAGGCCTTTGCATCGCTGACATCGCTCACGCTGCTCGACACCAACCCGGCCCTTCGCGCGCTGTCGCTCGAGCTGCAACGCGGAAGCACGCGGTTCGCCGACACGAAATATGAGGCCGGCGAAGCGCGAGCTGCGCTCGCAAAGGCTGACAGCGCCGATCTCGTCATCGCGAGCTATCTCATCGGTGAGCTCGGCGAGGCCGAGCGCAAGTCGCTGATGGAAGCGATGTGGGCCAAAACGCGCGATACGCTGCTCATCGTCGAGCCTGGCACGCCGGCGGGCTATGCGCGCATTCTCGGGGCGCGCACGCAATTGATCGCCGCCGGGGCGCTTGTGCTGGCGCCCTGCCCGCATGATGCAGCGTGCCCGCTGCAATCGCCGGACTGGTGCCATTTCTCCCAGCGCCTCGCCCGCTCGCGCGCGCACAAGCAGGTCAAGGGCGCCGAGGTGCCGTTCGAGGACGAGCGGTTTTCCTATTGTGTGCTGACGCGCGCGCTGGTCGCCGAGCATCCTTCCCGCATTCTGGCGCAGCCCGTGATCGGCAAGGCCGAGATTTCCGCCAAGCTGTGCACGGCGGACGGCGTCGCCATCGCAAAGGTACCGCGCCGCGATAAGGCCGCCTATGCAACCGCCCGGCATTGGCGCTGGGGCGATGCGGTGATTGAAAAAAGTTAAGATTTTCCGCGGCTTGTCGTTGAACTTGAAGCTTACTAGCTGAGACCAAGGGAAGCCCACCTCTTGGCGGCTGATGCTCGCTCCCATTCTCGGCTAGACTGTCGCCTTCCTTGTCCCATCAGGAGTTTCTCCATGTCGTCCGGCTGGATCGTTCTCGGCATCATTATCGTTCTCGTTCTCTTCGCCTTCGGTGCCTACAACCGGCTGGTCACGCTGAGCCAGCGCGTCAACCAGGCCTTTGCCGACATCGACGTGCAGCTCAAGCAGCGCCATGACCTGATCCCGAACCTGGTCGAGACGGTGAAGGGCTATGCGGCGCATGAGCGCGGCACGCTCGACGACGTCATCAAGGCGCGGGGCGCGGCGATGAACGCCCAGGGACCGGCGCAGGTATCGGCCGCGGAAAACCAGCTCTCCGGCGCGCTGGGCCGGCTGATCGCGCTGTCGGAATCCTATCCGGACCTCAAGGCCAACACGAATTTCCAGCAGCTCGCCAGCGAACTGTCCGACCTCGAGAACAAGATCGCGGCAAGCCGCCGCTTCTTCAACAACGCCGTCCAGGAATACAACACCGGCATCCAGCAGATGCCGGCCGCGCTGTTCGCCGGCATGTTCGGCTTCACCAGGAAGGACTTCTTCGATCTCGGCGCCAGCCGCACGGAAGTCGAGGCCGCGCCGAGCGTGAAGTTTTGAGGCATTATCGCGATGTTTCTCTTCCTTCGTCATTCCGGGGCACCGCGAAGCGGTGAGCCCGGAATCCATAACCACACCGTGCTTGCGGCTTGCCGCATTCGCGGCGACCACAAGACGAGTGCGCTTGTTTTTTGAATTTTGCGCGAATGGCCCAGGGGCCAAGCACGCTCGTGAGTATGGATTCCGGGCTCGCGCCTGCGGCGCGCCCCGGAATGACGAGGGATAGGATAAAACGTCATGGCCGCGTACGGTCTTTACACCCACATCGCCGCGAACAAGACGCGCTCGATGATCCTGCTCGCGTGCCTGCTCCTGCTGGTCTATGTCATCGTCTATGCCGGCGCGCTGATCATCGAGGTGATGAACAATGGCGGCGGCACCGTCAATTACTACCTGACGGTCGCGCTCTACGACGTGATCCGCACCCTGCCCTGGTCCACGGGCGCGGTGCTGCTCTGGATCGTGATCGCCTATTTCTTCCATCAGTCGATGATCGACGCCATCACCGGCGGCGAGGCCGTGACGCGGCAACAGCAGCCGCGGCTCTATAATCTGCTGGAAAATCTCTGCATCTCGCGCGGCATCCCGATGCCGAAACTGAAGATCATGCAAAGCGACGCGCTGAATGCGTTCGCAACCGGACTGAACCCGCGCCAATATTCCGTCACCGTCACCACGGGCCTGCTCAACAATCTCGATGATCAGGAGATCGAGGCCGTGCTCGGCCACGAGCTCACCCATATCCGCAACGGCGACGTGCAGATGATGGTGATCGCGGTCATCATCGCGGGCGTGGTCGGCTTCTTCGCCGAGCTCTTGTTCCGCGGCTTCTCCAATTTCGGCTATGTCGGCTGGGGCACTGGCGGCCGCGGATCGTCCTGGTCGTCTTCGTCGTCCTCCTCGTCATCGGATAGCGGGAGCGGGAGCGGCGACAGGAAGGGCGGCGGCGGTGCCGCGATCCTTGTCATCGTGGTCGCGGTGGTGCTGATCGTCCTCGCCTGGGCGCTGTCGCAGTTCGTCAAACTCGCGCTGTCGCGGTCGCGCGAATATCTCGCCGATGCCGGTTCGGTGGAGCTGACCAAGAATCCCGATGCCATGATCTCGGCGCTGCGCAAGATAGAGGGCCGCGGCGAATTGCCGGGCGCCACCTCCGCGGTGATGGAACTCTGTGTCGACAACCCCCGCGAGGGCTTTGCCGACCTGTTTGCGACCCACCCCTCGGTCGAATCTCGCGTCGAGGCGCTGGTGAAATATGCCGGTGGCCGCTACGAGGGCCCGCTTGCGTTGCCGATGCACCCGAGCGAGGAGCAGGGACAGCCGACCGACGCACAAGTGCCACCGCCGGTCCCCTCCGGCCCCTGGAGCGATAACGTCACGCCGCCCGGCACGCCTCAGGGCGCTCCGAATGCGTCCCCGCCGCCTCTGCCGGGTCCTTGGGGCAATCAGACCGGCCCGTGGGGCCGCCATTAGTGCCTTGTTTCTCCACACGGACTGAATTAGTCGCCACGCCGCACTGCAATGATTTCAATTCTCCCTTGTTTCTGCCATGTTCGCGCCCAAACAAGGGGACGGGGATCATCCGGCCGCCATTTCGCGGCCGGGATGCGTTTTAAGGAACGGACATGGCGAAGCCGGCAGTGGTGGTGGTGGGCGCGGACAAGGGCGGGGTCGGCAAGACCACGGTGTCGCGTACCCTTCTCGATTATTTCAGCGCAAACAACGTGCAGACCAGGGCATTCGATACCGAATCCCCGCGCGGCACGCTAAAGCGCTTTCATCCCGACATCACCGAGATCGTCGACATGACGGCCACGGCCGACCAGATGAAGATCTTCGATACGCTGAACACGGCCGCCCCCTCGGTGACCGTGATCGACGTCCGCGCCGGCCTGCTCTCGCCTGCGCTCGCCGCCTTGCGCGACATCGGCTTCCTCGATGCGGCCAAGGGCGGCCAGATCACCTTTGCCGTGTTCCACATCCTCGGGCCCTCGATCGCCTCGCTCGACGAGATCGCCGAGACCGCGAATTTCATGAGCGGCGCGAAATATTTCCTGACGAAGAATTTCATCAACGACACCCAGTTCTTCCAGTGGGACCAGGCGACCTACAACTCCTACTTCCACCGCATCAAGGATGCGACCGACCTCGTCATCCCGAAGCTCAACGAAATGGCCTATGAGCAGGTCGAGGTGGCCTCGGTGCCGTTCCTGAAGTTCGTCGCCAACAAGGGCATCCATGACGACGCCGCCAACTATTCCTTCGTGCTGCGCGGCTATGTCCGGCACTGGCTCGCCAACGTCTGGAGCGAGTACGACCGCATCAAGCTGACCGACATCGTCGGGGCCGGCAAACCGATGCCCCGCAACACCGAAAAATAATTTTTCGCGCCCGCCGGCATATTCGGCTGGATTAGCGGAAAAAATCTTCTGATATAGACGGGATGCCCGCGACCCCCGTCTATATCATCTGCTCGCCACGCCCGCAGGTCGGCAAGACGCTGATCGCGCGCCTCCTGAGCGAGTTCCTGCTGCTCAAGAACGGCGGGGTCGCGGCATTCGACATCAACCTCAAGGAGCCGTCGCTCCTCGACTACCTGCCGAACCTGACCGAAACCGCTGACGTCATCGACACCTATGGCAAGATGCAGCTGATGGACCGCGTCATCGTCGACGACGGCCTCTCCAAGGTGATCGACCTCGGCTTCCATGCCTTCGACGAGTTCTTCAAGATGAGCGACGAGATCGGCTTCATGAAGGAGGCGGCGCGGCGCAACGTCGCGCCGATCATCCTGTTCGTCGCCGACACCGACCGCATGTCGGGACGCTCGTACGAGATGCTGCGCGAGCAGATTGGCGCATCCAACCTGATCGTGGTGGACAATGAATTCGTCGTGCGCGGCGAGCTGCCGCCCTCGATGTCGCGCGGCCGCATCCTGCGGATGAGCGCGCTGCCGACCTTCCTCAAGACCTATATCGATCGCCTGACCTTCTCCTTCACCGGCTATCTGCGCCAGGAGAAGGACTCCTCCACCGAGCTGCATCAATGGACCCGGCGGAACTATTTCATGTTCCGCGAGCTGGAGCTGAATCTGATCCTGCAGCGGTCGTAGTGGCGCGCTCTATTCGCGCACCGCAACAATTGCGTGCCCACAATTACACCGACGATCAGCAATGGGCACGGCTACCCAAGACGGTCAGCATTACTGACCTGGCGTGCACCGTCATCGGTTTTCCATCTTTGGTAGCCAGAGTTGTTCCCGTACGCTATCGGCGTCGGGCAAGGGGTGTGCACCAGCAGTCCGAAAGTAGCTCATCGGCGACTGTTGGCCGGAGGGTCAAACGGATCGACGGGCTCTGTGTGCAATGAGGAGACCGACGCATACTCGACTGCAGCCGCCGCTCGCGTCCAGCGTCTTAAAAAACAATTGGAGGAAATGTCCATGAGGAAACAGTGGCGTCAATCCAGCTTCTGTATCGCGGCTACCGTCGCGGCGCTCGCCGCAGCGCCGGCGTTTGCGCAAGGCGTCGATACGGCGCGCTCAACGGCGCCACCGGCGAGGTGATCTGGTCCTACTTCCCAGAACTCGACGAAGCGTTGATCGCACGGCAGACGCACTCGCCGTACAATCGCGGCGTCGCGATCGGCGAGGGCAAGGTCTATGTCGGTACCATGGATGGCCGGCTGATCGCGCTCGACATGAAGACCGGCAAGGTCATGTGGGACACCAAGCTGGTCGATTCCCAGAAACTGACCGTGGGCTTCACCGGCGCCCCGCTCTACGCCAAGGGCACGGTCGTCATCGGCGCACAGGGCGGTGAATGGCCGGGCCGCGGCCCGATCTTTGGCGTCGACGCCGCGACGGGCAAGAAGAAATGGGAATTCCTGACGGTAGCCGGCACCGACGAGGCCATGAAGACCTGGGGCAATGATTCCTGGCGAACCGGCGGCGGTGGCGGCTGGATGCCCGGAACCTATGACTCCGAGACCAATACGATCCTGTGGGGCACCGCCAATCCGGCGCCGCTCTATGACTGGTCGGGAGCCGATTACAAGACGCAAGGAGCACGCCCCGGCGACAATCTCTACACCAGCTCGGTGATCGCCCTCGATGTGGATACAGGCAAGCTGAAATCCTATCATCAGGAACTGCCGCACGACACCTGGGACTTCGACAGCGCGGTCGGCGAGTTCGTGATGCTGGATCGCGACGGCCAGAAGTACGTGGTGCATCCCAACAAGAGCGGATACATCTTCGTCTATGACCGCAATCTGGGCCTCAAGAACGTCTGGCGGATCACGCAGAACAGCAACTTCGTCAAGAACATCGATCCCAAGACGGGCGAGCTGATCGGCCGTCGCGACTTCTCCGCAGGAAAGGTCGCCGAGCCGCTGTGTCCGCATATTTCCGGCGGCGTAAGCTGGAACTCCGGCTCCTACGATCCGAAGACGGGCCTCTACTACAAGCTCGGCCAGGAATGGTGCATGACGCTCGACATCACCAAGACGACGCCGATCGTTACCCCCCAGGCCCAGCTCAATATCGGCGCCGACTTCAAGATCGCCCCGCCGCCGGGCGGGGAGATCTATGGTCATCTCGATGCGCGCGATCCGATCACGGGCGCCAAGAAGTGGGAGGTCCGCTTCCCCGAGCCACCGCTCGCCAGCGTGCTGTCGACCGGAGGCGGCCTGGTGTTCGTGCCTGACTCGCGGGGCACGATTCACGCCTATGATGCCGAGTCCGGAACGGAGCTGTGGAATCATGGCGATGGCACCGGCCACCAGGGCGGCATCATCAGCTATGCCGTCAACGGCAAGCAGTACATCGCGGTCGTCGCCGGCTTCGGCGGCATGGCCTCCGATGACTACGCGCCGACTTTCGGCGGTGTCTACAAGAGCATGCCGCGCGACGACGGCGCGCTCATCGTCTACAGCCTGAAATAGGCCGTCAAGACGATCGATGTGGAGAGCGGCACGACGCCGCTCTCCACATGCCAAACGGCTAACTGCGTTCGAGACAGATGGATGTGACCGGCATGCAATTGAATTGGAAGCTGAACTGGAAGATCCCGGCGCTCTTCCCGCTGATTTTCGCCGCATTGTTTGCGGCTTCAGCCCCACCCGCTCGCGCGCAGCAGGGTGCTGCTCCCGCGGAACAGATCGATGTCCCACAGTTGTTCGCCACGACCTGCGGCTGGTGCCACTCCGATGGCGGTCGCGCCGCGGGCAAGGGCCCCGAGCTCATGGACACCAAGCGAGACGACGACTTCATCCGCAACCGTATCAAGAACGGCAAGGAGGGGGCGATGCCAGCCTTCGGCGCCACCTTCAACGATGCGCAGATCGACGAGATCATCAAATATATCCGGGCCTTGAAGCCGCACCAAGGCTGAGCAGACGTACGGCGGAAACAGCATGAAGCTCATTCTCCCCCTCATGATCAGCGCCCTGTTCGGGCTGACCGGTCTGGCGCAGGCGCGAACCCTCGATGCCATCCGCGAGTCCGGCACGCTCGGACTGTGCGCCCATCCCAACTCGTTGCCATTCGCCAGCAAGGACGGCAAGCCGCCCGGATTTCAGATCGAGCTGGGGCAGGCCCTCGCCCATGAGCTCGGAGTCTCGCTCAGGCCCGACTGGATCATCACGCAATACCAGATGCGTAGCGCGGGCTGCGACATCGTCCTGGACGTCATCGCCGATCGCGAGGCGCAGGGCGAAACCAATCTGAGGATATCAAAGCCGTATTATCATACGGGCGTTGCGCTGGCCGTTCTCCCGGCGAGCCAGCTCACGTCGTTCAAAGGCCTCGACCAGCGAACCAAGGTGGGGGTCCTGGTCGGATCGATCGCGGCGATGACACTTGGTCAACGTCATGTGCCGACATCGACCTTCGGGTTCGAGGTCGACAGCCTGGAGGCCCTCGCCAACCACGAGATCGACGCGGCGGCGGTCACGCCGACGATGGCGAGCTATTTCAATCTGACCCATCCGGACAAGGCCGTACGCATCCTCGACTTCGACGAGAGCGAGCCCAACCTCTCCTGGAATGTCGCGGTCGGCATGGTCCGGCCGGACGACGACTTCCGCAATGCGGTCAATCGCGCAATGGAGCGGCTCAGCACCGATGGCACGGTCGAGCGCATCTACCGCCGCTACGGAGTAACGTTGCAAAAACCGAAATAGGCGAGCCAACCCCGCACGTTTCCGAACGATCCGCACAGACGCGAACGACCGATTTGAGAGAGCTCCACGTGGAGTGCCTCATCGCGGCACCCGCAAACTGCGGCATCGGGACAGTCTCGTCCCCCGATGCCGACTTTTTGCCGCGCATCCCTGCTCCAGTTCCTGCATCGGAACAGGTGCAGCGCACGATAACAAAAGCAGTGCACGGCGATCCCGTCTCGTTGAGGCCAAGAGAATCCAGATTACGATCTTCGCATCGATTCCAAGGTAGCGAACCGCCTGGATGGCGACTGCAACGCCGGTCAACTGGAGGGGGACGATGCGTCAAGGGTTTTGCGTTCGAGGTTTGTTGCTTGCGGCTGGCATCGTGGCGTGCGGGGCCTTGTGGCCATCGGCCAGCCGGGCGTTCACGCAGGAAGATCAGCGGCGGCTTTGTACGGGCGATGTCCTGCGGCTCTGCTCTTCGGAAATACCCGACGTCGAGCGGATTACAGCCTGCATGCGGCGGAGATAGAGAGCGGGCACGAGCGACGTTTATAAGGTAGGCAAAGAGGCGTGATTAAAATCTATCGCTCGCCCGGCGCGGTGAAGAACTTCTCGCCATAGGCGAAACGATTTGGCTTGAGAAAGAAGCCGAGCAGTACCGCGCCGTCGGGCGCGACCGCCTCGTGCTGATTGCCGGCCGGACGCCAGACGAACTGGCCGGGCCCGCACTTGCCTTCATGGTCCTCGAGCGAGCCTTCGATCACATAGGTCTGCTCGAGCGCGGTGTGCTCATGCAGCGGTACGACGGCGCCGGGATCGAGCTTGAACAGCGCGGTGGTGATGCCGTTACCGTCGGTGTAGAGCACCTTGATCCTGATGCCCGGAAATTTCGTCGGCTCCCAGGGCATGTTGGGTACGTCGAGATAGTGCGCGGCGCGCTCCGGCGGATTTTCCGGCTTGATGTCGGAATGCACGAGCGTGCGTTCTGGCCTGGACATGACGCTCCTCCTTGCAGGCGCTTTCCTCGTCTTTCGGCGAAGTCGGCCGAGCCTATCGCACTTGCCGCCATGCTTAAAGGCCGCCCCTCCTGCCTCCCCGCATTGAACCAACCCGCCGGTCGGCGCCACCAAGCAGTGCCGGACATATTTTGGCCCGGTCATAGGCCGGAGGATCGTTTATTTCGCATGAGCGGGGAAAATTTCGTCGACGAAGCATTGCAGATTCTGACAGTGATCCGGGTGCCGCCGGCGCAGCGCAACGAACGTTCGGTGCTTACCCTGCTCGCGCTCATTGATCTTCAGCCCGATGGCGCATGGACGGAGGCGAAGTCGCCGCTGGTCGGCGTAGCTCGCATCATGGACTGGATCGCCACGCATTACGGCAAGCGCTACGCTCCCAACACCAGGCAGAATATCCGCCGCCAGACCTTGCACGGCTTCATCGATGCCGGCCTGGTCCTGCACAATCCCGACAAGCCGCACCGACGGACCAACAGCCCCGAAACCGTCTATCAGATCACGCCCGCTTGCCTTGCGCTTCTCAGGACCCGCGGCACGGCGCTGTGGGACACGCAATTGCTGTCCTATCTGGAGCAATGGCAGAGCGGCGGTGCTTAAGCCGGCGGAAGCTGGCTCGCGGGCAACGCGGCGCAATGATCGTAAATGGCTGATGGCCGCGTGAACCACACTTTATCCTTCTGCGGATGGTTCACGATGTGCTGCAATGCCTCGCGAAGCATGCGCAGCCGGTAGGGTTGCCCCACGATCATCGTATGCAGAGCGATACCGCAGACCAGCGGCTGTTTGGCCGACTGACGCAGCAGCTCCTCGAACTGCCCGATGATGAAATCCCGGAATTGCTCCGGCGAATGATGCCGCACCAGGATCTGCGGGCTGTCGTTGATCTCGATCGGATACGGCACGCTCATGATCGGACCGGAGCGCGTCTTCATCCAGAGCGGCTGATCGTCGGCCGGCCAATCCATCAGGAAATCGAACCCGACTTCCTTCAGGAGGTCCGGCGTATGGTGCGTAGACGCCATCCACGGGGCCATCCAGCCCCGTGGCAGCTTGCCGGAGGCGCGCGCGATCGCTTCGCGAATTTCCTGAAGGAAGCGCCGCTCGTCGGCCTCCCACATGTGGCTGTGGCGCTCCGCATTGGTGCGGCCGTGGCCGATGAACTCGTCGCCGCGCGCTTTCAATGCATCGACGATGCGGGGTGCATAGTCGAAGACGGAGGTGTTGATGAGGTGCGCCGCCGGCAGATTCAGCTCGTCGAACAGTTCGAGACAACGCCAGACGCCGACCCTGTTGCCGTAATCGCGCCAGGCAAACGTCCTCGGATCGGGAGACGCTCCCGCCACCGTCAGCAGATGGCCCTCGCCCGCGCCGAACGCGAAGTGCTCGATGTTGAGGCCGAGATAGACCGCAAGGCGCTTGCCGTCCGGCCAGGAATAGTCCGGCCGGTCGATGATCGGCGAATAGGCATAGCGATGATGATAGGGAAGCTGCATTTCAGTGCGAGCCCGTCGTGTTGGCGGTGGGCGCACGCAGGATGGTGAAGCGGGTTTCGTCGACGAAATTCTTCTCGTCCTGACCGGCCTTGCGGTACAGGCTGCGCTCGATCGTGAGCGCGCGTCCCTGCGTCGTCTTGGTGCATTTCTCCTTGACGTGAACCCCGCCGACGGACTCTTCGCCGGCGGCGAGATCAGCCTCGGTGCAGGTCCAGCCGTCCGATCCATAGCGCGCCTTCACCTGCGGGCCGAACAGGAAGGCCTTCTTGCGAAGATAAAGCCGCGTCTTGGGATCGGTATCGATTTTGAGACCTGCGACGATGCCGTCGTTATCGATCAGCGCCGTCAGCACCACCGGGTGACCTGCCACGATCGTCCCGTCCCGGCTCGTCGCCGGATCAAAGCCGAAGTGAAGTGCGTGCAGCCCGTCGGGGCCGGCGGGGCAATCGCGCCAAGCGGACCAGCCGGCCGGCTTGGCATTGGCGTCACTGGGGCAGGAAAAATCCACGTAGCCTGCTGCCGGGAGATCGGCGACCTTGCCGCCGATCTTGATGTCGCGCAGATCGTTGCCGGAATAATCCTGGGCGGACGCTTGTTGCAGGGCCGCCAGCAAGAACGCCGCCGGCAGCACACTTCTCATCCAGATTCTCATTTCGGCTGTCCCGTGCTGGTCTGCGCGCCTGACGGCTGCGCGTTCTTGTAGATGTCGCAGACATGCGAGGTGTTGCCAAAGAAGTCGGTGCATTCGGCATAGGTCGGCTCGCCCTTGCCCTTGATATGCGTCAGCACATAATCCGCCACGGCTTCCACATCCTCATGCCGGAGGAAGACGTTGGCTTCCTGCGGTATCTGTGCACCGATCTGCTTGCGGTCCATGTCGTAGCATTTGGTGGTGTCGTAGGCGCCCCGCATGAAGAACGGCATGCCGGTTCCGGGTCGGCCGCATTCCACGGTTTCGACGATCTGGTCCTTTGTCAACTCGGTCTTGCGCAGCGACAGGGCGTCACCGCCATAACCGCCGCCGCCATTGCCGTGCCATTTGTGGCAGCCGAAGCAGTTGGCGCGCTTGAACACGGCTTTGCCGACGTCGGTGGGATCGGCCGACTGTGCGAAAGCGCCGGCCGTCGTCGCGGCAAACGCGATCACGGCAAGCGCAAGCATCGCTCCCAAAGGAGTCTTGTTGGTTCGTTTCATCTTGCTGGCCCGGCTTAAGGAAGGAGAACGGGCGAACGGGATGCGATCCCATTCGCCCGCTCGTGATGCGTCAGAGTGCGAAGACGTAGAGCATCGATCCCGGCTGCATCCGCTTCAGCTCAGGCGTGGCGTCGATGAACCACTTGTCCCAGGCGCCGCCGAGGCCAACGAGGATGGCGATATATTGCTTGCCGTCGACGGAGAACGTCATCGGAGGCGCATTCACGCCGCCACCGGTGTTGAACTCCCACAGCTTCTGCATCGTCTTGGCGTCGACCGCCTGCACTTCGCCCGAGGGCTGGCCGGAGAACACCAGATCAGGGGTCGCGAGGATGCCGCCCAGGTTCGGGAACGGCGTCTCAAACTTGCCCGCGATCTTGCCGGTCGTGACGTCGATCGCCGTGATGCTGCCCGTGATCTTGACGGGCTGGCTCGGTCCGCCGCCGGTCCAGAATTCACGTGGCTTGAGCTTGTCCTTGGTCATTTCCTCGACCGTGATCCGGTTGCAGCTCTCGATGACGGGGATGTACCAGAGCTTCAACTGCGGATTATAGGCGGTCGGGGGCCAGTTCTTGCCGCCCATGTTGCCCGGGCAGATGTCGGTCACCTTGTTGGTCCGGCTCGGCGTGACCGAAGCGTTGTAGACCTGCACCTGCTTGTTGGGATCATATTCGGCGGGCTTACCGGTTTCGGGATCGAGACCCTTGGTCCATGTCACCTTCTTCACGAAGGGCAGGCCCCAGAGGAACTTGCCGGTGGTGCGGTCGATCGCATAGGCAAAGCCGTTGCGGTCTGCCTCGAGCGCGATCTTCGTCGTCGAACCGTTGGCACCGGGCACGTCCACCAACACGTTCTCCGCGACGCTGTCATAGTCGTAGGGATCGTTGGGCGTGTGCTGGTAGTGCCACTTGATCTTGCCGGTATCGGCATCGAGCGCCAGCGAGCTGTCGGTATAGAGGTTGTCGCCGGGCCGATAGGCGTTATCCCAGTCCGGTCCGGGATTGCCAACGCCCCAGATCAGGGTGTTGGTCGCGGGATCATAGCTGCCGGTCACCCAGGT
>Ga0310811_10005246_pt1 | contig 16371 bp, 20 predicted proteins | sample YCmetagenome_FD_207642 | JGI IMG/M metagenome (GOLD analysis project Ga0310811, IMG submission 207642) | Soil microbial communities from experimental microcosm in Duke University, North Carolina, United States - YC | ecosystem: Engineered > Artificial ecosystem > Soil microcosm > Unclassified ...
GTGCCGATCCAGATGGCGAGGTTCAATCCCAACGGTGCTCGCAGCAGCAGGTCCCCGAGTACTCCGAGACCCAGTCCCGACGCCAGGACGGTGAGGCCCAGCTCGGTGCGGGGCGTGGCCGGCAGCGTCGCGGCGGTCATGCGGCCAACCGGAACAACAGCTTCCCGTGCAGGAAGGCGTTTTCGTGAGCGATCATGAGGTGCGTCGGCCAGTCACCGCTCTCCAGCTCGAGTCGCGGCTGCCCTGCGTCCACCGGCACGTCGAAGACGAAGTCGGTGCTGTACTCCTGACCCGGGAGCAGCGTGCGGTCGAGGGCGTCGGGTGCGGCCGGATAGCGCCGGCCCTGCGCGTCGATCAGCGCCACCCTCCGTCCGTTCGGGTAGAGCGGGACGTCGCGCGGGCGCCAGCTGGCGATGGTCCCCGAATCGAAGCGCACGCGGACGGTGACGATGTAGAACAGCCCCTGGGCCGCCTTGCCCGCCCAGTCCTTCGCCGTCTTCACGCCGGCGACCGAGTAGGCGAGGTGGCAGTCGACCTCACAGATGTGCTTTTCCTCTCCCAGGGCCAGATCGCGCGTCCGGCTGGCGAGCGACGTGATCAGGAACAGGCCGGCGTACAGGGTGAGCCCGCCACCCTCGATCCAGGCGATGACCCGAGCCCACGCCGGCTGCTTGAGCATCAGGGCGAGGAGGAAGCCCGCTCCCAGCGCCAGCGTGCCGAGCACGGCCACGATGAAGAGACCGAACGAGATGGGGCCCAGACTGTCGGTGATCATTTCGAGCTCCGAGGACAGGGGTCAGCCGGCGGCGGCCTCGGAGATTCCTCCGAAGCGGCGGTCGCGGGCGTGGAACCAGTCGATGGCGGCCGCCAGGTCGGCGGCGCCGAAGTCGGGCCACATCGTGGTCGTGAAGTACAGCTCGGCGTAGGCGCATTCCCACAGCAGGAAGTCCGACAGGCGCTGCTCGCCGCCGGTGCGGATCAGCAGGTCGACGTCGGGGAGGAGGTGGCCCGTCTCGATGGCGTGCCGGGCCGAGTAGTCCACCGCGAGCCGCAGCGCGAGCTTCGTTCCGGCGCGCGTGCGCTCTTCGGCAACGGCGATGGCCTCGACCAGCGGCCCCGCGAGGCGGTCGCGCCGGCCGATGACGCGCAGGGCGACTCCGTGCTCGATGCAGCGCGGGGTCTCGGTGCGCAGGTGGCGGGCGAAGAGGCGCATCAGCGTGTTGACCTCGGCCGGGGGGCGCTTCCAGTTGTCGCTGGAGAAGGCGAACAGCGTGAGCGCGCCGACCCCGAGGCCGGGGGCCGCCTCGATCGTGCGGCGCACCGCTTCGGCGCCGACGCGGTGTCCGGCGGTGCGCTCGAGCCCGCGGCGCTGCGCCCAGCGGCCGTTGCCATCGAGGATGATCGCGACATGCAGAGGACTTTGTGACATAAAGTTTACCCTCAAAAAAAATTGGGGCTCACCGCGTAGCGCGGATCAACGCCTCCATGTGGTCGAGATAGCGCTCCAGCGCCCGGCGTCCGGAGGCGGTGAGGCGGTACTCGGTCTTCGGGATGCGGCCGTCGAACGACTTCGTGCAGCTGATGTATTCCGCTTCCTCGAGCTTGCGGGCGTGGACGCTGAGATTGCCGTCCGACACCTTGAGCAACGACTTGAGGTCGTTGAAGCTGAGCCGATCGACGCCGGCCAGCGCCGACACGATCCCCAGCCGTACGCGCTCGTGGATCAGGCGGTCCAGCTCGGCCGCGGCGCGCGCCGCTCCGCGCGCGGCGGTTTCGCCGCGTGGGGACGGGGTCGTGTGCCGTGCAGCCGACGATTTAGCCACCATACCTCCGCGCGATCCAGTATCCGAAGACGATGTGCAACCCGCCGAAGCCGGCGGCGAGCAGCCACTCGGCTGCCCCGGGAGCAAACAGTGCCGCCGACCCCAGCAGGAGAAATCCCAAGCCCATGACCGGCACGATGGGGACCGAGAAGGCTCCCCCCGCCACAACACCCGTCCCGTACAACAGCAGCCAGACGGCGGGAATCAGGCGGCGGTCACCGCCGAAATACAGCGCCACCGTCAACAGCCCGCCCACGATGAGCGGCGGGAGGAAACTCAACCCGAAGCGCCGGCCGGGGCCGGAGAGCAGCGAGTCGTTGGCGGCGCGCGCTTTACGCACCATCGTCCAGCCGCCGATCGCCAACGCCAGGATCGCTTCACCGAGCCAGGTGACCAGCCAGTTCAACACCGACGTCTGCCGGGCGGCGAGCGCCGCGGCGCCGAGCGCCGTGACGCCGATCGCGACCTGGCCCCACCCGGGAACGGCGGTGAACGATCCGGCGCGCTCCATGGTGCGGCGGATGTAGCTCAGGTTGTCGAGCGCACGGTCGGCGAGCGGCTGCGGCGACGCCATGCTGGATACTAATATCTGATATCCGAATGTTCTTGTCAAGTACTTTGTGATACAAAGAAGCGAGGATTCTCAACCGATTACGGTGACCGGTCTTTCAGGCGCCGCACCAGCTTCAGCCCCGACCACACCTCGTCGATGGCGCAAACCTTCACATCGACGAGGCCGCCAGCCAGGGCCACTTCTCGCACGACGTCCTCCGTGAGATCGGTCGCGACCCCCGACGCCTTCTTGGGCCACGACACCCACAGCGCGCCGTCCTGTGCCAATGCTCGCTTCAGGGAAGGGAAGCGCCGTTCGAGCTGCGCTCGCCGCGTGGTGAAGAAATGAATGAAGGGGAGCACGCCGCGCAGAGACGAGGCAACGGATACCCCAATGGGCAATGGGCCGAGCGTGGACCGGTAGCCGCGCCGTGCGGCGATGATCGCGATGCGGAAGCCCGGTTTGATGCCGAGTTTGTCGACGAGGCGCTTGCCTGAGTATCCGGTTGTCCTCATCCCTCTCCCCTGGGCGTTCACTCAGCGGCTCTGCGGCCCGGCGTCTGCCCCGACGTCTCAGCGTCTATTGCCCGAACAAAACGAGACCGTATGCTCCTACGGCGCGAAACCCAATTCCCCGGTAAGCCCGCTTTGCATCCTCGCGCTCCGCGAACAGCACGGCGCGTCGCACCCCGGTTTGCGCCACCTCGACGAGCGAGCCGGCGACGACCGCCCGTCCATACCCCCGTCCCCTGAGCTCCCGCGGCGTCCAGACGCCGCCGATCTGCACGATGTCCGGCAGCCGGGCGTTGAACGCGGAGTACGAGACGAGACCGCCGTCTTCCAGCACCCAGTTCGAGCCCTGCTCGTAGGCGAGCGCGAGCTCCCGCTCGCATTCGCCGCGCAGCGTCGGCGAGTCGGGGAATTGCAGTGCTTCGCGAGCGAAGTCGACGCGCCAGTCGACGAGGAGTTCGAGCTCGTCCGGCCGTGGGTGGCGACAGATCCAGCGGCCGTCGGCAAGCGGCTGCGGAACCACGAGATCGGCGAGGTCCAAGGCGAACAGCTCCTCGCGGCCGAATTTCGGGGCGGGGCGATCGTCCAGGCCCAGGGCGGTTCGCGCCGCGCTGACCTGCTCGGCGGGCCCCGAGAGCCCGGCGATTGGCCGGCCCGATTGCGCGACCGCCGCGCGCGCCACCGCGGCGATGTTCACCGGCGCCTGCAACAGGAGCATGCCGTTCCAGCAGTGGGCCGCGACGGCGACGATCTGATCGCTGTCGAACGCCGCGACGTACTCCGCTTCGAGCGGCTGGCCCTGGTAGACGAGGCCCGCGGCGCGGGAGTTCGAGCGCAGAAACATCGAGAAGTCGGCGTGGCGGACGAGAAATGTCTCGAGCTGCGCTGCGTCGCCGGGCCGGAGCGGACGAATCATCTACGGCGTCGCGGTCGTCGCCTTGGGGTTTCGCACGAAGTCCGCCACCAGGTTCGCGACGGGATCCGCGGGATCCAGGAAGCCCGTCGTCGTCGTGATGTGACGGCGGCCCGGAAGGATCCGGATGTCCGCGGGACGCTCGTGCTCCCGCATCAGACGGACGAAGCGGGCCCCTTCTTCGAGGATCGATGGAAAGAAGCGCTCGGACTCCGCCACCAGGACGAGAAATGGCGGTGCGGTGGGCCCTACCCACGCTGTGGGGTTGGCGCGCAGTCGCCACGCGAGGGTCCCGTAGAGCTGGCGGTCCGTGGCGTCACGGGCGAACGCCGCGGCGAGCTTTTGCGGATTCACCTCTCTCCCCGTGGTGTCCCACGGCGCGAGCGTGCACCCCATCGCTACAACGCCGGCGACGGCAGCGGGCGTGAGGCCGCTCTTCTGGAGATAGATCGAATCGAGGGCGACGAGCGCAGCAAGGAAGCATCCTGAGCTGTGGCCGACGAGAAAGATCCGGTTGGGATCGCCACCGTGCGCGGCGACGGAGTCCTTCAGCCAACGCACCGCCGCGGCCACGTCCTCGGGCATCGCGGGCCACCGGTAGGAGGGTGAGAGTCGATAGTCCATTGTGGCGCAGACAATGCCGCGCAGGGTGAGCCCCGGGCATACTTGAGCATAGATCGGGGACGTACGGCGCTCGCCCGCTTCCTCGAGCGAGCCCCCGTGGATGAACAGGACGACGGGCGCATGCGCGGCGTCTGCCCGCGCGAATAAGTCCAGGTGTTGTTCCGTCGCGGCGTCCAGCCGATACGGGATGTTGCGGTCGACACGTTGCGCGCTGAGGACAGTGGCGACGGCAGCGTGAACGGCACAGGTGAGGGCGGCCAGGAACCGGATGTCCACGATCCTCACGAACCTATTGCAGGACCGTCTGCTGCATCGCGATCGCCTGCCAGCGACCATCCCGACGGACGAACACGCGCGTGTACCGGATCTTGCCCGTGAACGGGAAGCCGCGAAACGTCCCGGTGTTGTCGGCGATGCCGCGCAGCACGGCGACGTCGCCGTAGATCCGAACGGCCAGGCTGTCGTAGTGCACCGTCACGAGCTTCAGGTCGCCGCTCGCGATATCGCGGATGTTGTCCGCCCGCGTGCGGATCTGGCCGAGGCGCGAAACTTCCACGAATTCCTCGGCGATCATTCGCGACAGCGCGACGGTATCGGCTTTCACGAGCGCCTGCGCCCGGGCCTGCTCCGCGGCGCGCACCGAATCTTCGGCTGTGCCCTGGGCCGCGAGTCGTGCAGCCAACACCAGTGCGAGCCCCATCGAGAATATGGCCTTCACTTGACGTTCTCCCATGCCATCGTTAACGCCTCGCGCACCGCGCCTTTCCGTGCACTCGGAAGGGCCACGTTGGTCGCGCCGGATCGGCCCCACGCTCCTTTGACCGGCACAAACGCCTTGGGCTGACTGCGGACGAACAGCTCCTGCTGCTCGGACGTGAGCTTCACCATCCCCCAGCCGCGCCCGGGATAGCCGAGCGTCGCGAAGATCTTGCCACCGACGCGGAAGTCGGGGTGGCCCATGTGCGATTGGGCGGTCGCACCTTCGAGACGCAGGGCCATGCGCCGGAATTCCTGGGCCGTCATTTCCGCTCCACGAAGCGATAGCTGGCGTGCGAATCGTAGTCGATGCCGTGCTTCTGCTTCAGCTGCTGGATGTAGCGGAGCTGGCTCTTCGTGTGCGGGCTCGCGACGCCGTCGCCCAGCGGCTCGAAGGTGTGGAGCAGGGTCTCCTCGAGGCAGCTCGAGAGACTCATGTGCTTGTGGGCAGCGAGGTCCTGGAGCACCGCCGCGAGTCGCTTCTCGAGCCGGACCGGGACATCCGTCCGCTCGATCTCCAGCGGCTCACCCGTGTTGTAGATGTAGTGCCCGAACGTGAGCCGGTAGCCGTACAGGTCGCGGATGCTGTAATCGCGCAGGCCATAGGGCCGGTCGGCCGGGGGCTCGTCGACGGTGACGCCCGCGGCGCGATGAAACGCATGCAGCGCGTCGGCGTCGCCGACGACGAAATACACCGATGTCCCGCTGGGAGCGGGCGCACCCTGCTCCAGGAAGATCTGCACCTGGTCGAGGTTCATCCCGGCGAACGTGGGCGGCTCGCCGTAGACGAACCCGGCGTGGAAGCCGAGCTGCTTGGTGTAGAACTCGACCGCCCGGGCGACGTCGGTGACCGCGAGGCCGGCGTGATGCCGCTCGCAGTCGACGGGGGGCGCGGTCACCGCTTCGCGCTCGAGAGTCGCAGCAGACGGAACGCCCAGATGGACAATCCCGCAGCCAGGAACGTGAGGACCCACAGGGTCGGTTCCCGCAGTGCTCCGCCCTCGGTGATGAAACGCAACACGTGTGACGCGACGATCAGTGCGAAGACGGTGCCGGTGGTGATGAGGTAGGCTTTCATGTCGCGCAGACGCCCGGATGAAGTTGGGTCTCGAATATTGTCCGGCCGTCCAAACTTGGCGAGGAGGGGTCGGATCGTTAACCCCGGGGCGCGCCGGCGAGAAGGACGGCGACCGCGCAAGAGAACGGATGCATACACGAGCTCCAGGAAAGGGAATGAGAGAGCCTTCCCGGGGTGGACGACCGAAGACGGCAGACTTGCACACGGCGTGAGGCTAGGCGGGGACCCCGTCGAAGAAGTCGACCTCTCCCGTGTCCAGCGAATACTCCGCACCGACGATGACCAGCCCGTCCCGCTGCACGAGCCGCTCCAGGATTTCCGAGCCGTGCCGCAGGTGATCCGTCGCGGCGCGGACGTTCGCCCGCACCGCCTGCGCGATCAGTGCGTCCGGATCCTGGCCCAGCGGGGTGGAGAGCAGCGGCTCGACGGACGGGCGAATCCGGTCGACGATCGATCGCAGATTGGGCGAGCGGCTCGGGACCGGCTGCTGCAGCTCCTCGAGCGTTGCGGTGACGGCTCCGCACCGCGTGTGACCGAGCACGACCGCGAGCCGGACCCCGAGCTTCCCTGCGGCAAACTCCACGCTGCCGACTTGAGACGGGGCCACGATGTTTCCGGCGACGCGGATCACGAACAGATCCCCGAAGCCTTGCCCGAACACCAGCTCGGCGGGGACACGGGAGTCCGAGCATCCCAGAATGACGGCGAACGGCTCCTGCGCCTGCGCGAGGGCGTTGCGGCGCGACTCGTCGAGCGCACCGGCGAGATCGAGCCGGCCGGAGACGAAACGCTGGTTGCCGTCGCGCAACCGCGCCAGGGCTGCGGCGCCGGAGATCACGCCACGCGACGCAGCGGTTGCGGCCGCGCGTACGTCAAGGTCCGCCACACCCACTCCAGCGGTCCGAAGCGAAACCGCGTGAGCCACGCACCGCTGAACAACACCTCGATACTGAACAGCAACACGGCTGCGACGACGTAGAGATAGGGCCGCAGCCTGAGTCCAAACCCGTACCCGCTCGACAAGACATCCAGCGCCGCCGCCTGGAACATGTAGTTGGTCAGGGCCATCCGTCCGGTCCACCCGAATGCCCGGAGCCGCACCGTCCAGATCGGCCGGTAGGCCAGCAACAACACCACGGCGCCGATGTAGGTGAAGCACAGCCACTGATCCTGCACCAGCCCGAACCCGTACGCGATCGGCCAGTCGGCGCCGGGAATGGATGGTGTGGGGATGTTTCGCAGCACGAGCCACGCCATCCCCCAGGAGAGCGCCCCGAAGATCATCCACCCGACGATAGTGCGGACGTGCCGCGTCGGCTGATCGAGTATTTCGTGCCGCACCGCCAACAGGCCGAGTATGAACAAAGCGAGGTTCACGTCCGGCAGAAGATCCCGCCAAGTCCCCGGGTGAGTACCCACGAAAAGCGACCAGCGCGCCGCGAGCAGCGTGAAGTAGTTCGCCTGGTGAGTAGCCGCCTCCACTGCCTGATAGAGCGCAGCGGTCGCTGGAGCCGCGGTGGCCGCACCGCTCGCTCCGGACAGCGCGCTGACCTCTGCTATGACAGGCTTGAGGCACGCCGCGAGCACGGCGGTGATGAGGAGTGCGCGCGTCGACCACTTCCTCAGGACGAGCAGCGCCACGCCCCATGCGGCGTAGGCGAAGAGGATAGTGAAGCCGAACCCGACCTCGGCGATGATGCCGAAGGCGGCGAGCGTTGCGAGCCGGCGCAGGTAGATGGGAACGACTGGAGCCCCTCGGGCTTCGAGCCGGCGCAACAGAATCGCGAAGCCGACGCCGAACAGGAAGGCGAACGTGCCCCAGGCCTTCTGCTCCACTCCGACCCACACGCCCCACGGGATCAGGTCCTCGATGCCCGTGACCTCGAGGCGCATCTTCTGGTGAAAGTGCACCAGAATCATGCCGAACAGCGCCAGGCCGCGGAGAATGTCGATCGCGTGCAGCCGCTCGGCGGCATCGAGCGGCGCAGCCGCGATCCCGGGTGCGGTGGGCGTTGGCGTGGTCATACGTGGGCGGCCTAAACTGCTACCGCTCCCGGCCGCCATCAAGCCACCTGGTCGGATTACCCGTGCAGGGGCGTGACGCGCTCGTCCGTGAAGCTCAGGGCCCGCGCGGTGATGTCGTACCGCACCCGGAGCACGCTGTGGGTTCGCGTGTCGACCCAGACGGTCGCGGGCGCTCCCGGCACGCCGACGCTCACGATCCAGACGTCGCGCTCCCCGAGCTGCGCGAACGCGACGGTGGCGCGGTCGCGCACCGCGACCGGCATCGAGACCCGGCCGCCGCGCTCATAAATGAAGAAGGGCAGCTCGGTCGAAAATCCCGCGTGCAGCGGCAACGCCGCCACCACCAGGTCGATCACGTTGGAGTCGAAGATCGGTCCACCGACGGATTGCCGCACGGGCGACACCGAGTCACCGGCGGGGCGGATCGCCGTCACCGTTCCCTGGGCGTCGTTGCCCTCGAAGGTGAAGCGCATGGTGCGCGTCGGCTGATGCGAACTGTGGGCCACGGCGCGCAGCGTGGCAAGCTCCGCGACCGCAGTATCGACGATCTCGCCACCGCCACCTGGGAAGCGTTGCTCGACCTGGAGCAGCGAGCGATTCGCAGCCGACCGGACGACCTGCAGCACGACGGTGCGCGTGCCCGCGGCACTGTCCCGATCGGCATGCGTGATGGTGCGTTGATACACGATCGTGTCGAGTCCTGCAGCCGGATCGAAGTGGAGCGCGAGGCCCGGCACGACGGTCGATTCGGTACGCTGCACATGGGCGCACCCGGGTACGATCAGAATCAGGAGACAGGAGAGGCAGGAACGGCGAGCCATACGGCATTTCCCCGATGAGGTCGCTCCTCAGATGCGGGGTGACCGAGCCGGGTCGCCTGCGATCGTACCGCCTGACCAATTGCTCACACTCGGGCGACCCCTTTGAGGAGGAGCCAGAACCCGAGCGGGATCTCGAACGCCGCCATTGGTAACCACATCAGCTGGGTCAGGGGACCGTGGAGAACGTCTGCGAGTTGTAATGGCAGCCCCACGACGAGCAGGACAGACGCCAGCACGCCGAGCCGTGCCAGTGCGATCGGAATGGCCCGGCCGCGCAGCAGGAGCCAGGAGAAGAGCGTGCTGCCCACGGCAAAGAAGAGTGCGCTGACGAGCGGGGTCTGCTCGAGCACGAACGCGGCCAGCGCCTGAGTGGCCGCGCCGTCCGGCGCCGCTTGTCCCGTGGCCGTGGCAAGCTGGAGCAATGCCACGGTCGCCGGGATGGAGGCGGCACCGATCAGGCCCTCCCCGACGCGACACGTCAAGCCCAGCAGGGCGAGATCGGGATCCTCGTCGCGCGTGATGGCGTAGAGCGTCACGGCCAGGACCAGAGCGGAAAAGCACCCGCCCAGCGAGAGCACGACGGCGAGGCGCAGGTCTGCTGCGTGCCGGGCGATGCCGGCCAGCTGCGCGGCGAGTCCCGTGCCGCTCGTCGCCCGGTTGAACAGGACCATGCTCGGGAATGCGACCGCGATGTAGAACAGGAACGTGAAGCCCGCGAGTCTCGCGTTCGTGGTGCGCGTCATGGGTGTCCTCCTACGCCGAACGCATGGCGATGGCCGGGTCGATGCGTGACGCCCTGAGTGCTGGAATCCAGCACGCGACGATCCCGATCGCCATCATCAGCAGCGCCACACCGACGAACGTCGCGGGATCGCGCGGCGCGACCCCGAACAGCAGGCCGCGAACGAGGCCGGTGGCGAAGAAGGCACCGGCGACGCCCAGCACCAGTCCCAGGGCAAGCAACACGCCCCCCTCCCAGAGAATCATCCGCTGCACCTGACCGCGGTCGGCTCCCAGGGACATCCGGATCCCGATCTCCGTGGTCCGCGCGCTCACCGAAAACGCCAGCACGCCGGCGATCCCCACGGCGGCGATGATCAATGCCAGGATGCCGAACGACGACACGAGCTCGGCGTTGAGACGCCGGGGCGAGACGCTCTGGTCCTTGATCTGGGCCACCGTCAGCACGCGCACGATCGGCGCCGCCGGCGCGATGCGATGCACGATGCGCGTCGCCGCGGCGACCAGGCCCGGGGCATTGCTGTCGGCCCGGATCACCAGCGCGCCGCCGATCGACAACATCTGTGCGAACGGCATGAACACCGAGGCACGGGGCTCCGCGTCCAGCCCGCCGTCGCGTGTATTGCCGCTGACCCCGACGATGGTGCGCCAGTCGCCGCTGATGGGGCTGAGCTTGAGCAGTGGGCCGGTCCACGCGATCCGCTTCCCGATCGGGTCTTCACCGGGGAAGAACTTGTCGGCGAACGTCTTGTTGACGATCACCACGAGCCCCGAGCCGGCTCGATCGGTGCTGGTGAACTCGCGGCCCAGGAGGAGCGGAGTCCCGGAAGCTCGGAAGTATTCGGGGCTCGCCGTGCGAACGTCGGCGCGCGGCATGGCTTCGCCCACGGCGAGGGGCTGGCCTTCCGCCTTTACATCGAAGATCAACATCGAGGCCGCCAGCGGAATGCTGGAGCCCAATCCCGCTTCGGTGACGCCGGGGAGCGCCCGGATCTCGCTCCGCATGCGCTCGTACTGTTCCTTGGCCGCGACGTCCAGCTCCATGATGTGCCGGAACCACGCCATCGGGTCGGTTCCGCCGCTCGGGCCCCCGCTCAGCTGCAGCAGCGGCACATCCATGGCAAACACTTCCTCGGCCACGAGACCGCTGTCCACCTCGGACAGCCGGATCATCGTACGGGTGAGCAGGCCGGCGCCGGCGAGCAGTACGACGGACACCGCGACCTGCGCCACGACGAGTCCGCGCTGCAGTCGCTGCTTGCGCAGCGATCCGCTCATCCGCCGTACGCCCGCGGAGATCCAGGCAGCGAACGTGCCTTCCTTCGGCAGGGACGCGATGAACGAGAGCAGCAGGGCGAGCGCGACCGACAACGCGAGCGTGAAGCCGAGCACGACGCCGTCGAGCCGGATCTCGCCGGCGCGGGGCGAGTAGCGCGCCGCGAGCGAGACGAGCAGCCGCACGCCGACCAGCGCAATCACCACGCCGAACACGGCGCCGAGCAGGGTGAGGACGAGATTCTCGACCAGCAAGAGCCGCCGCAGCCTGGCGACCCCCGCGCCGAGAGCCGCGCGGACCACCAGCTCGTGCTCCCGGCGCACGCCGCGCATCAGCGTCAGGTTCGCGACGTTGGCGGCGGAAATGATCATGACGAACGCGGCCGCTGCCATGAGGAGCCAGAGCGTCAGCCGGGCGCGCTCGCCCAGCGCCTCCTTGAAAGGCGTGACCGCGATGCGATAGTGGGATCCCGGGTTATAGGCTTCCGTGTAGTCGTTTTGCAAACGTGTGTAGACCGCGGCGACTTCCGTCCGTGCCTGCGCCACGGTGGCTCCCGGTGCGAGCCGGGCGACGACCTCGGTCATGCGGTGCGACCGGTTCTGCACCATCATCGCGCTCACATGATGCGGGCTCACGACCATGTTGAGCAGCGCATCGATCCGATCGGGGAAGAACGGGGCCGGTTGGAGCACGCCGATGACCGTCACCGACTGGCCGTCCAGCTTTACCTGCCGGCCGACGACGCCGGGATCGCCGCCGAAGCGTTTGATCCAGAAATCGTGCGTGAGCACCATGACCGGCGGAACGCCGGCGCCGTCGTCGCTGGGGCGCGTCAGCCGGCCCAGGACCGGCGAGAGCCCCATGACGTCGAAGTAGTTCCCGGTCACGAGTCCCACGTCGAGGCGGACTGCGTCGTTGTCGCCCTGCAGGGTGAGATTCCACGGAGAGTATTCGGCGATGCCACCCAGCGACGGAACGCCGGTGCGGAGATCGTGCACCTCCGGAACGGAGAAGGAGATGTTGGCTTGCCCGGGGCCGTCGGCCGACTGCCGCAGGTAGAGCAGCCGATCGCCGTCACGGTTGGGAAGCGGTTTGAGCAGCACACCGTGGACGACGCTGAAGATCGCGGTGTTGGCGCCGATCCCGAGTGCCAGCGTCAGTACGACCACGGTTGTGAACGCTGGGCTGCGTCGCAGCGTGCGCAACGCGTATCGGACATCGGCTACCACACTCTCGAGCCACGGGAGCCCGCGCTGATCGCGCACCGCCTCCGCCGCCTGCGTGAGCCCGCCGGAGGCGAGCAGCGCCCGGCGGCGCGCCTCGTCCGGCGCCATACCGCGCCGGATGTACTCGGCCGTCTCCATGTCGAGGTGTGCCTGCAACTCTTCCTTGAGATCGTCGTCGGCGCGGTCTTTGGTGAAGAAGCCAGCCAACCGCGCGAGCGCGGCGCGAATGTGTCTCATGGAGCCTCCCGGCGGGGCGCGAGAAAGGCGGCGATCAGATCGGCGGTCTCGTGCCATTCACGGGTTTCGCGCGCCAGCCGTTTGCGCCCCGCGGCGGTGAGCGCGTAGAACTTCGCGCGCCGATTGTTTTCGGATTGGCGCCATTCCGCTGCGATAAAGCCCTCCTGTTCGAGCTTCAGGAGGGCGGGGTAGAGCGTGCCGTAGTTGAGGGTGAGGCGGTGCCGACTCGTTTCCTCGATGCGGCGGGCGATACCGTAGCCGTGCAGGGACCCCAGGACCTCGAGGGTTCTGAGGATCATCAAGGCGAGGGTACCCTGTTGGACGTCCATGTCCCCGGTCCTTCGTCATATGGGATACCCATATGACGGGAGGGGCCGAGGAAAGGTTTCAGGCGAGTGGCGCTCTACGGCTTTTCGGTGGGACTCCCCAGTTGCTGCTGGGCCTCACGCGAGCGGCCTAGCATCCGCTCCACGAAATCCAGCCGTTCCTCCAGCTGCTCCACCCGGACGTCTGCGTGCTGCTGCTCGGCGAGCCAGGCACGAATAGCGTCGACCTCTTCAGCGGTGAGCTGACCCTCACTCGATGTCGCCCCCATTCGCTTGATGCGACCGATCGCCAGGACGATGGTCCAGATGACGGTCACCGCCGCTCCGGTGAAGGAGAGCAACATGACCAGGAAGTCGCCGATGCCCATGGGGTTAGCCTTTCCGTACGCGTGCGCAGGAGGGGAGTTTCACGCCTGTCTCTTCCGCGCTCGCGGCCGCCGTTTCAGCTCCAGGTCTTTCGGGGCCTGGCAGCGCCACGCCTCCGTGATGATCGGTCTGAGCTCACCAACGGTAATCGCCGCCAAACGAATGAGAACGGCAGGGAATCCGTTGTAATGCGGCTCGGTGAAGAACTTTTCCGGGTCGAGCGCGAGCAGAATCTCCTTGTCGTCGAGATTGGCGACTCTGGCGGCGATGACTTTCGGCTGCGGCACGCGCGCTTTCTTCGGGTGGACGCGCTCCATCCACACCCAGACGAAGCCCTTCAGTTTGCCCTTGTTGCGAACCGAGAACGCGAAGTGGTTCGGCGACTCCACAGTGCCGGGCAACGACAGGGCGATGCGGCGCACGTCCGCCTGAGTCGCCATTCGAGCGCCTCCTGATATGACTCAGTGTAAGCGTCGAATCGCAACTCGGTGAGACCTGACAGGATGGAGCGGCGGCGAAACCGGCTTTCTACGGCGGCCGTAGGGTACGGATCCCCCAGTCCATCGGCATCGTCATGCTCGACTTGCTGAGACACGACGTTCGCTACGCCGCCCGCGCGCTCTCGCGCAGCCCCGTCTTCGCGCTCGTGTCGGTCGTCTCGATCGCCATCGGCGTCGGCGCCACGACGGCCATCGTCACTATCGCGAACACCCTGCTGCTCAGTCCACCTCCGGGGGTCGGCCACCCCGGGGGCCTCGTGATGCTGGGACGCACGCAGGACGGTCACGGCTTCGATACGTTCTCGTTCCCGACATTCCAGGAATTCAGCGCGGCCAGGTCGCTGAGCGGCGCCGCCGCCTTGGACCTCGAGCCGAAGGCCGTCAGCCTCATTGGGCCGAATGGCGGCGAGCCGATCCAGGTGACCGCGGTCAGCGGCAGCCTGTTCGGTGTCCTCGAAGCGCGCCCCGGCCTTGGTCGCTTCTTCACGCCGGAAGATGACCGTGCACCCGGAGGCAATTCCGTCGTCGTCCTCAGTCACAAATTCTGGGAGCGGCGCTTCGCCGCCGATTCATCGATAGTCGGCCGGCCGATCGTGTTGAACCGGTCGCCGTTCACCGTCATCGGCGTCGCGCGGGAGCGGTTCCAGGGCCCGTTCGTGGTGGCGCCCGATGCGTGGGTCCCGTTGGCGGCGTCGACGCACCTCGGGACCCCGGCGGCGATCTTTTCCGAGCGCGGGTCGGTCTGGCTGATCGGCATCGCGCGGCTGGCGCCCGATGCCGGCATCAGCCAGGCACAGGCCGAGCTGTCGGCGATCGCCGCACGACAGGCACAGGACTATCCCGATGCGAATGCCGGGAAGGGCGTAGTGGTCGCACCGGCGAGTCTCTTCCCGGCGGACATGCAGGGACCGATCAGCGGGTTCATGGCCATGTTGCTCGCCGTCGCCGGGCTCGTCCTCGTCATCGCGACCATCAACGTCGCGGGGATGCTGCTCGCGCGCGCCACCGTCCGGCGGCGGGAAATCGCCGTGCGGCTCGCACTCGGCGCCTCGCGGGTGCAGCTCGTTACACAGCTCGTCGTCGAGAGCCTGCTGCTCTTCGTGGCTGCGGGAGCGGCCGGGTTGATGCTTGCGCGCTGGCTCGTCTCTGGGCTCTTGGCCCTCGTCCCGCGCCTCCCCATGCAGCTCTCGGTCGACCCGCGGCTCGACTGGCGCGTGCTCGGCTTCGCCCTGGTCCTGTCACTCGCGACGGGGCTCATCGCCGGCCTCGTGCCGGCGCTGCAGACCACGCGCCCCGATCTCGTCCCCACGCTCAAGTCCGGGGATGGGAGCGGTGCCGGGCGCCGGCGCCTGCGGCTGCGCAGCGGCTTGCTCGTCGCCCAGATCGCCTTCTCTATGCTGCTCCTGATCGTCGCGGGGCTGTTTGCGCGCACGCTCGCCCATGCGCGCAGCATCGATCCCGGCTTCGAGCCGCGAGACGTGTCCATCGCCTCGATCGATCTCGGGCTCTCGAACTACAACGAGGATCAGGGTCGTCGTGTGGCCGCGGCGATCCTGGAGCACACGCGCGTGCTGCCGGGTGTTCGCACCGCGGGGCTCTCGGCGATGTTGCCACTCGACGGCGGTGGGCTGGGGTTGGGGGAGATCACCGTCCCGGGTCGCGAGCCGCCCGACCCACGCGCCGGATGGCGCGCCGACTGGAACATCGTGACGCCCGGCTATTTCGCGACGCTGGGTATTCCGATCGTACGAGGCCGCGACTTCGCCGACCAGGACCGCACCGGCGTGGGGGACGTCGCGATTGTCAACGAATCCTTCGCCGCCGCCCTGTTCCCGGGTGAGGATCCCATCGGGCGCACCCTGACGAACGAGGGCCGCAACGTCACGGTGATCGGCGTCGCGCGCAACGCGAAGTACCGCTCGCTCGGCGAGCAGCCACGCAACTTCATCTACATGACGCTGGGGCAGCGCTACTTCGGCCGCATCCACCTGCTGATCAAGACGGCCCCAGGCGCCCCAGCGGCGGGAGGAGCGGTCCGCAGCATCGTGGCCGGGATCGATCCGTCACTGCCAATCCTGCGGCAGCAGACGATGTTGGAGCAGACCGCCACGTCGTTGTTCCCGCAGCGATTGGCGCTCTACGTCTCGGGCGGGCTTGGCGCGGTGGCGCTGCTGCTCGTGCTGATCGGGATCTATGGTGTGACGGCGTTCAGCGTCGCGCAGCGCACCAGGGAGATCGGCGTGCGGGTGGCGTTGGGCGCGCAGCGGTCACACGTGCTGGCCATGGTAGTGCGCCAGGGCTTGGTCCTGGTGGGGATCGGCGTGATGCTGGGCTCGCTCGCGGCATTCGCCGCAACGCGATTGATCCGCGACCTGCTCTACGGCGTGCCGCCAACCGATGGTGTGGCGTTGAGCGCCGCCGCCGCGCTACTCGCGCTCGCGGCGCTCGTGGCCAGCTGGATTCCCGCTCGGCGCGCGGCGCGTCTGGATCCAGTCATCGCGCTACGCAGCGAGTAAGGGTCCAGCGCGGGCCGCGCCTCAGTCTTGCAGCAGTGCCGTCAGCGCCCGGATACGCGTCGCGCGCTGCGCCGGGAGATA
>Ga0310811_10005247_pt1 | contig 16370 bp, 13 predicted proteins | sample YCmetagenome_FD_207642 | JGI IMG/M metagenome (GOLD analysis project Ga0310811, IMG submission 207642) | Soil microbial communities from experimental microcosm in Duke University, North Carolina, United States - YC | ecosystem: Engineered > Artificial ecosystem > Soil microcosm > Unclassified ...
GCTTCGTACTTCACGCCGGTGAAATGCTTGTCGAGGATGAAATTGACCACGCCGGTGATGGCGTCGGAACCATAGACCGCTGACCCGCCGCCGGTGACCACGTCCACGCGGCTCATCAGCATCTGCGGCAGGGTGCTGACGTCGACGGCGCCGTTCTGGGCCGAGGGCTGCAAGCGCTGGCCATCCAGCAGCACCAGAGTGCGGTTCTGCCCGAAATTGCGCAGATTGAGGAAGTCGCCGCTGCTGTTGCCGCCGCCGCTGCTAAGGTTACGGCTCGACCCGCTGTTCTGGAAAATCGGCAGCTTGTTCAAGCCGTCCGCGACGGTGCTCGGGGTGGTGGCCAGCAACTGATCGGTGCTGACGGCGGTGATTGGCGTCGGCGAATTGGCGATGTCCGAGATGACGCGCGAACCGGTGACGACCACGGTCTCCGTGGACTCCGAGTTTGCCTGCCCGCCCGCTGACGCGGGCTGTGCCTGGGCGCAGACCGGCGCGCTGAACAGGCTGGCGAGCAGTGCAAGTACCGATACGGTGGATTTTGAATCACGAAGCATGGCTTCCTCCCCTGGGTTGTCGCAACGTCTTTTCAGCCGGGAGATGGAAACAGCTCCCTGCGCAGTGACATCACCGGAGAAGCCAGTCCCTTGGAGCATCAACTGCAGCACCTCGGGGACCGTGTACGAACCTTTGACCGGATTGCTCCGGACCTGGGCCAATGCGTAAGGGTAAAGAACCACCACCCCCGTCTGCCGTGATAAGGCAGGCAGGGCTGTCAGCAAATCCGACCCCGAAATATCTACGTCATATTTCGTGGTCTGCGCGTAGGACGAGGCTGCGAAGACTGGTGTTGAAACTGCCAGACATCCGCAGAGCGCGACCGCCGCGAGCGTCTCTCCCCTTAACGTCATTTTCTGGCCCAGTGGGTTGGCACAACATTTTGCCTTCACACCGGCCTTATGATGATGGAGACCGGCGGAGAGGCCAATCCACCTAGGGCCGGCGGCAAAAAAATTGAACCACCTTCAAAAAGTTGAACGGAAGCGCGCCCTTGTTGCCCCTTTGCAACAAGCAATCCGGCCCGAAGGCGGAAGAGCAGAGCTAGCAGGTCCCGCCCCTGCCCACGCCACTATCCTCTCACGCTGGAAGGGGCACTGAAATGTCCGTGGGGATTCTCGTTTGTATACGGACAAGTTGGCGCGGCGGCGCCAGAGTGTTTCAGTTGCTGGAGGGCGCCTTTTCAGGGGCGGAGGTGAAGCGCACATGCTGGGGGTCCACCCACTCTGCGCGGATGCCGAAATTGTTCTCCAGGGCGGCGAAGATGGCCTCGATCTGGTCTGTTCTGAACGCGCCGGCTACGGGGAGATTTTCCAGCGCCGGATCCGCCAGCTCGATCTTGATGTCCGAATAGCGGCTGACATCGGCAAGGACTTCGGCCAGCGGCTGGCCCGTATAGTTCAGCTCGCCCTGCCGCCAGGCCAGCTTGCGCTCTATGTCAGCACTCGCAACGACTGCGGCGCGCTGAACTTTCTCGCCCAGCACAATGTTGTGCCCCGCGGTGACGACGCCCAGGCTTTTTGCGAGGCCGGAAACAGGACCACCATCCGCAGGCCTTACCTCGACACTTCCCTTGGTGACGCCGACCTCAACCAGGCCTGTCTTTGACAGATGAACGTCAAATGCCGTCCCGATGTCACGCACCACATAGTTGTCTGCATAGACCGTGAACGGGCGCGCTTTGTCGTGCACGACGTCAAAATAGGCCTCTCCGCGCCTCAGATGAACATCCCGGTACTTGCCGGAGAAATTTACATCCAGCAGGCTGTTCGTATTCAGGATCACTGATGAACCGTCAGCCAGGGTGATCCGCCTCTGTCCGCCGACCGGCGTTTCATAGGAAACCCTGGTCAGTGGATGGAAATGCCTGGCAGGAGGATGGCTCTGGGCCTTCGCAATCTCCTGGGGCCTGGAATGGAGAAACACGGCCCCTCCCGCGGCCACAAACGCGGCTGCCGCGCATGCCGCAAGCCAGGGCCTTACTCTTTCCAGCATGGTAGGATGGCTATCGCCTGCGCTGGCGCCCCGCCCAGCTTCATCAGCGGCAGTAAGCAGTTTCAGCGCATCGAATTCGGACCAAAGATTGCCATATTCCGCAATGGACTCGCGATGGAGTGTGCTGCGGTTCAGCCATTCCTGGAATGCCGCCTGGTCCCTGGCGGAGACCTCACCCGCATCGAAGCGCGCCACCCAGGCCGCAGCCTCGGCCTCGATGGCTGCGGTATCGGGAAACGTCAGAATTCTGCCCTTGTCAGTCATACCGCTTTCAAGCCCAGCACGGAACTACTCTGCCTTTTTGGCTTTGACAAAAGCCGTTGGAAACTGTTCGGGCATCCGGGAATTCCTGCTGCCCTTCTTATTCGCGCCGCCATGAGCCCGCATATAGGCCCTGCATCGCGACAGCCCGAGAGCGACATGGTTTTCAACCGTTCTGACGGAGATATTAAGCCGGGCCGCGATCTCCTTTTGCGACAGGCCCCGCATCTTGCGAAGGATGAAGACCTTCGCGCATTGGGGCGGCAGGGCCGCAATCGCGCGCGCCAGCAGACGAACGCGTTCCCGACTATCAACAACATCATCAACCGCGGCCTGACTGCTATCTTCTAAGACCTCCAGGCCCTCGAAATCCCCTAGTGGCTCAATGGCCATAGTGGACTGTTTGGCAAGCTCGTTCAGAGCTAAGTTCCTGGCAACTCTGAATAAAAAGGCTTTTGGCGTCTCGATCACGCGCTTCGATTCCGCCGCAAAGGCCCGCAGAAAGGCCTCCTGCGCAAGATCATCGGCAGCCTCACGGGACCTGATAAAGCGTCTCAGATAGCGTTTAAGGGCTACTTCGTTCTCGAGATATGCTTCGAGGATCGTCGACAATTCCCCCGCCCACCTTCGACCCACTGCAGCCTAGCGCAGATCTGGCGGAAATAAAGTGGCAAGAAGCGAAGTGGCCCCTTCCATTTCGCAGACGGTCGGTTTCACGCAGTCTGCCAATAGACCACATAGCGTTGTTGGCTGCGGTAAAAGGGCTTGAACACAATGTCATGCCCAATGCCCGTCGTGCGCCACGTCATGTCGCCATCCCGCTTCAGCCAGGTCTCGACCGCCTTTCCCGCTAACGGCAGAACGGGGACGCCGATGGCATTGTGCGCCACGTCGGGGCCATGCGGCTTGTCGGCGGGCATCGGGACCGCGCTCAGCGGAAACTGCCCGGCAAGAACGAGTGGCCCGTACAGTACCGCCCGCAACGACGGATCATCGGCGAAGCCTTCTGTTTGCAGGGTCATGGGCATCTCCAGAGCCACCACATCGCCTTTCTTCCAGACACGGGCGATGCGCATATAACTGCCTGGTGTGGGAGCGATATCCAGCGGCTCGCCATTGAGCAGCACGCGCGCGTTTGCATTGGTCCAGGCTGGTATCCGCAGATTGATGGCAAAATGCCCGGCCGGCGCCTTGTCGACGACAAGCCGGGTACGCGCCTCGTCCGGGAAGCGGGTATGCTGCGTCACCCTCAGGCCGCGTTCTTTCCAGTCCAGTGTGGAGTCCAGGAACAGGTTGACCCACAGATCGTGATCGTCATGGGCGTAAATCGTATCAGCCAGCTTGTTGTATTCTTCGCTCGCCGTACCGTTGCAGCACCAGAAAGTGTCGGTCTCGCCACCAAAGGTACGCCAGGCGCCTGGCGTCAGCGACAGGAAATACTCGTTCATACCGTCGGCCCGGATCGTGCCTAACCGGTGGTTGAACAGATTGCGTTCGTAATAATCGATGTAGCGCACATCCGGCTGCCAGCCAAACAGGTGGCGAGTCAGCTTCATCATGTTGTAGGAGCAGCAACACTCCTGATGGCTGTCGGCGGCCTTGTATTCCTCCGAGAGGCGTGAGGGATTTGAAAGCCAGTGCTCCCGGGCCGACGCGCCCCCTGTGGCGTAGGTACGGTTGTCGCGCACCGTATGCCAGAAGAAATATGCGACGTCGTGGAACCGGTGATCGCCGGAGATCTCATAACGGCGTGCCGCGCCGATTATCTGCGGCACGTGGGTGTTCATATGCAAGCCGGCCAGTTCGTCGCGCGATGCCGCAAGCGGATTGAACACGACTTTCTTCGTGAAGCGATCGCCCACGCGGCCCCAGCGATTGTCGCCGGTCAGGGCAGCGAGATTGTAAAGCGACTCCTGCATCCCTCCAAACTCGACGTTCAGGATGCGCTGCATATGGGCCTCGTCCCATTGTGCGGTCCAACTATCGACCCAGCCGCACATCCCGAGTAGCACCGCCAGCGCCTGCTGATTGCCGGTCAGCGTGTGCATGTCATAAAGGCCCGCCAGCATCTTGTGCATTGTATAGAACGGCGCCCAGACATAGGTTTCACCCCTCTGCAGCCGCTCATAAAAATCCACCGGATAAGCCGAAAGATACCCACCCTGGTTCAGTTTGGCCTGGCATTCCGCCAGCCCGCCCACGATGGCGTCCCCGCGCCGCTTGAGTTCTCCGTCGCCACTGGCATAGCCCAAGGCACAGGCCGACAAGTAATGGCCGATAAAATGACCCCGCAGCTCACCCTCGGGGGCCTCCCAGCCACCCAGCGGCTTTGCGGTCGAAGCAATACCGGCATTGAGACGAAACGTATGAAGCAGCCGATCCACCGCCAAGCGTTTCAGATAAACAACATTGGCCTCACGCGCGTCGCGGAATGGGCCTTCGCCCAATCTCACCTCGGTAAGCGGAAATGTCCGAAGCTTCGACACGATGCTGTTGCGATGGAATTCGATAGGCCGGGTGAAGGGATCGCCGGCAAGTCGCGCCACGGTATCGCGGACGATATTTGTGCCGGTGGTGGGAGGAGCGGCCTGAGAAGGGCCCGCGGCCCCCTGAGCGGCTGCCCTGCCCGCGCAGGCGATGAGGGGTATCGCGGCAGCGGCGGTCGAAAACTGCCTGCGATTTACGCCTTTGACCGATGCCATATTTTCTCCTGACTTATTTCGCCGACAATATCGCCCCGGGGGCGATGAGACGATTATGCGTTGGAGCCACACCGACCGCCGTTATCAAATAGGAAGGCACACGAGAGGGGCAACGGCTTGGCAAGCGCTGTTCATGCCGCAGAGCCACCTCATCGCACGGGATTTCATTCCCGGTGCCCTGATCGCAAAACCTGTTGAACCCTCAGAAGATAGGGTGTAAACATCATATATTGCGCCGTATACATCAGGTTTGATGTTTTAAACATGATAACCGCGTCCCAACTCCGCGCCGCGCGGGCTCTTGCCAATGTCGATCAGCGCCAGCTCGCCGAACTGGCGGGGCTATCCCTGCCGACCATCCAGCGGATGGAAGCCAGCGAGGGCGTGGTCCGAGGCAACGTCGACTCCCTTATGAAGCTGATCGCTGCCCTGGATGCGATCGGCATCGAGCTGATCGGCGAGAATGCCATGAGCCAGAGCGGGGGCCGCGGTGTGCGGCTCAAGGAGGTGGCGGCGCTGCGGACGAATGGTCCGGACAAATCCGCGGATGTCACGCCGATGCGAGCGGCTGAATAGAGGCGGGCCATATGCCAACAGCGGTCTTGCTTTGGTGTGCCGCGACCTTGCTGGCATTGGCTGTCGTCGCCGTTCTTCTCAAATCACATCGCATCGCATCGCCGTTAATCTACGTTGCCACCGCGATTGTTTCCGCGGCCATGTGTGTGGTTGCTGCCACCAGTATCGGGGCTGCGCAGTCCGCGGCCGTGGTCCTGCCGCTGGGCTTGCCATGGATCGGAGCCTATTTTCTTGTCGATCCGCTATCGGCATTCTTCCTCGCCATCGTCAATCTGGGCGGTCTGGCAGCCAGCATTTATGCGCTGGGCTATGGCCGGCACGAACAATCGCCACACCGCGTGTTGCCTTTCTTTCCGGCCTTCTTGGCGGGCATGAATCTGGTGGTCTTGGCAGCCGATGCGTTTTCCTTTCTTACCTCTTGGGAATTCATGTCGCTCACCTCTTGGGCGTTGGTGTTGGCGCGACATCGAGATGAAGACAATCGGCGCGCGGGGTACGTGTACATTCTGATGGCAAGTCTCGGCACCTTCGCGCTGCTGCTCGCCTTCGGTCTCTTGGCGGGACCCGATGGCCATTATGGCTTCGCGGCGATGCGGGGGCAGAATCTTCCAGCATCCTATGCTTCCCTGGTGTTATTGCTGGCCCTCCTGGGCGCGGGATCGAAGGCCGGCATCCTGCCGCTGCATGTCTGGTTGCCGCTGGCTCATCCTGCCGCTCCCAGCCATATCTCCGCTCTCATGAGCGGGGTCATGACCAAGGTCGCAATCTACGCCATCATCCGCATCCTGTTCGACCTGGCGGGACCGCCACAATGGTGGTGGGGGCTGATTATAATTCTGTTGGGCGGTGCCACGGCACTGATGGGTGTGCTCTATGCCCTGTTTCAGGCTGACATGAAGCGTATACTGGCTTACAGCACGATCGAAAATATCGGCTTTATTTTTGTCGGGCTGGGGCTCGCGCTGTCGTTCCGAGCCGACCACTTCGACGCCGCCGCAGCGCTGGCGCTCACCGCCGCGCTGTTCCATGCCTTCAATCATTCCCTCTTCAAGAGCTTAATGTTCTTCGGCAGCGGCGCGGTGCTGACGGCGACAGGCGAGCGCGACACGGAAAAGCTGGGTGGGCTCATCCATCGCATGCCCGTGACGGCGCTGGCCGTACTGGGCGGGGCAGCAGCCATCTCGGCGCTGCCGCCCTGGAATGGCTTCGTTTCTGAGTGGCTGACCTTTCAGACGATCCTTCTGTCGCCCGAACTGCCACAATGGGGGCTCAGGCTGTTCGTGCCTGCCACCGGTGCGTTGCTGGCCCTGTCGGTAGCGCTGGCCGCCGCCTGTTTCGTTCGATTCTACGGAATTACATTCCTCGGCCGCCCCCGCAGTACGCAAGCGGCCAAAGCCGAAGAGACAGACCTCTGGTCGCGCGGCGTGATGCTTGCACTCGCGGTGTTGTGCCTGCTGACCGGCATCCTACCCGGTTACGTGATTGACCTGATGGCGCCGGTGACACAGAGCCTGCTTGGCACACATATGCCCCAGCAATCCTCGGTCGCCTGGCTGTCCCTGGTTCCGATTAGCAAGGCAAGAAGCTCCTATAACGGCCTATTGGTGTTTCTGTTTATCGCCACTTCCGCCTTGCTTGCTGTCTTCGCGATCCACCGGCTCGCCTCGAAAGCAACGCGGCGCGCGCCAATCTGGGCTTGCGGCTTTCCCCAACTGAGTCGCGAGGCCCAGTACACCGCGGCAAGCTTTGCTCAACCCATCCGCCGCGTGTTCGGGCCGCTTCTGTTTCGCGCGCAGGAGCAAGTCGAAATGCCCGCACCCGGCAGCATGGCGCCGGCCCGGTTTCGCATCAAGTTGGACGACGTGATCTGGAACGCGCTTTACCTGCCGCTGGCTGAAGGCGTGCGCGTCGCCACTGACCGGTTGAACGTGCTGCAATTCCTTACAATTCGCCGTTATCTGAGCTTGGTGTTCGGGGCGCTGGTGGTTCTGTTGCTGGTGATCGCGATATGGCGCTGATCCGCGACCTCACCGTACAAGGCCTTCAGATGCTGCTGGTGGTGGCATTGGCGCCCTTGATCACCGGCCTCATCCGCAAGATCAAGGCGCGGCTGGTGCGTCGCCGCGGCCCGCCCGTGCTCCAGCCTTATCGGGATCTTCTGAAACTGGTCCGTAAGGAGACGGTTCTCGCCGAGAACGCGTCCTGGTTATTCCGCGCGGCGCCCTATCTGATCTTTGCAGCGACCTGGGTGGCCGCGGCTCTGGTGCCGACCTTCGCGACGGGCCTTCTGTTCAACTGGACGGCAGACCTGATCGCCATTGTCGCGCTTCTGGGCAGCGCGCGGTTCTTCTTGGCGCTGGCCGGTATGGACGTAGGCACGAGCTTTGGCGGTATCGGCGCCAGCCGCGAGGTGATGATCGCCTCCCTTGCCGAACCAGCCATGATTATGATCGTCTTCTCTCTCGCGCTGCTGGTGGGTTCGACGCAGCTTTCGACAATTGCCGCCTTCATGGTCTCGCCTAACGTGGGCCTGCGCGTAACCTTGGGATTGGCGCTGGTCTCGCTCATGATGGTTGGGATTGCCGAGAATGCTCGCATCCCGGTGGACAATCCCGCCACGCACTTGGAACTCACCATGGTGCATGAGGCGATGATACTGGAATATTCCGGACGTCATCTCGCGTTGATCGAGTTGGCTTCCTCGTTGAAGCTCTTGCTCTATCTGTCGCTGATCGCCTGCCTGTTCCTGCCTTGGAGCATGGTGCCGCTGCGGCCGGAGCTCTCCCTCTCCACGCTCGGTGCATATGCCCTGGGCGGGGGAGCCTACGCGGTCAAGCTCGGCTTTGGCTGTGTGATGCTGGCGTTGTTCGAGACGGCAATCGCCAAAATGCGCGTGTTCCGGGTACCGACTTTCCTGGGCGCGGCGCTGATGCTGGGCTTCCTCGGCGCCCTTCTCCTGTTCGTGTCGCGGGGGCTTTGATGCACGGGCTCAATTTCGACATCGCCCATCTTCTGGCCGGCAGCCTGGTGCTGGTGAGCTTCCTGCTGCTCTATCAGGACCGGCTCTATGCTTTGCTCAACATGTTTGCCGCTCATGCGATCGTACTGTCGCTGTCGGTCGCCTGGCAGGCTCATATCCAGGACGCGCCACATCTTTATATCACCGCCTTCATTGCTCTTATTTTCAAGGGTATTATCATCCCCGTCGCGTTGCACCGCATGATCGTGCAGCTCGGTATCCATCGCGAGATCGAGACGGTGGCGGGGATTGGGCCCATCATGCTGGCCGGGATGGGACTGGTCGGCCTCTCGCTGGCTGTAATGCTTCATATCACCACCGATGCCAATTTGATCGCGCGTGAAGACCTGGCCTTCGCCTTATCGGTCGTGCTTCTCGGCCTTCTTATCATGGTGACGCGAAGAAATGCGGTCGGCCAGGTTGTCGGCTTCATGTCCTTGGAGAACGGCCTGGTTCTGGCTGCGACCGGCGCGCGGGGCATGCCCCTGGTCGTGGAAATCTCCGTCGCCTTCTCGATTCTCATCGCCTTCATCGTGATCGGTATCTTCCTGTTCCGCATTCGCGAGCGTTTCGATACGGTAGACGTCCATGCATTGGACAGGTTCCGGGGAGAAAGACGATGAACGGGATCGCGTTCGTCCTGGCCATCCCCGCGCTGTCCGCGCCGTTGCTGGCAGCGCTACCTGGCTATCGCCTGTCCGCCCTGGTGAACACCCTTGCCAGTTTTCTGACTCTATTGGCGGCACTGTCGCTGTTGGGTTGGCGCGGCGCGCCAACGCCTTACTTCCTGGTGGACGACCTCAATGTCGTATTCATCGTGCTCAACACACTTGTCGGCTTCACCACAAGTGTGTTCAGCGCATCTTATATCGGTCACGAGCTTGAGACTGGCCGCCTCACGCCGGCTTATCTGCGTTTCTATCACGCCATGTATCAGGTGATGATGTTCGGCATGAACCTCGCGCTCATCGCCAACAATATCGGCCTGATGTGGGTCGCAATCGAACTGGCCACGCTGGCGACGGTGGTGATGGTAGGTATTTACCGCACCCACGAGGCCCTGGAAGCTGCTTGGAAATACTTCATTCTCGCCAGCGTCGGCATTGCTTTTGCGCTGTTTGGCACCATCCTGGTCTACATGGCCGCTCAGCCGGTGGTGGGCGAAGGCCTCCCCGGCATGACCTGGACGATTCTGGTAACGCGTGCCGCTCATTTTGATCCCGGCTTGCTCAATGCCGCCTTCGTGTTCTTATTCTTGGGCTATGGCACCAAGGTGGGCTTGGCGCCGCTTCATGCCTGGCTGCCAGATGCCCATGCCGAGGGACCGACGCCCATTTCAGCGGTGCTGTCGGGACTCCTCCTCAATGTCGCGCTCTACGCCATCCTGCGCTTCAAGATGTTGATGGCGCTCAATCCGGGCGTGATCGCCACCGGTCCCCTGATGGCGACCGTGGGCTTGATCTCGGTCTTGTTCGCGGCCTTCATGCTCTATCGCCGGCGCGATATCAAAAGACTGTTCGCCTATTCTTCCATCGAGCATATGGGCATTGTTGTGTTCGCTTTCGGCATGGGCGGGGCGCTGGCCAATTTCGCCGGCCTTTTGCAGATGACCATGCATAGCCTCACGAAATCAGCGATCTTCTTCACGGTGGGTCATATCGCACAGGTCAAGGGTACCCAGCGCGTCTCGGAGATTCGTGGCCTCACCGAGAGCCACCCCATGCTGGGCTGGCTGTTGGTGGTAGGCGTGATCGCCATCGCCGGCATGCCGCCGCTCGGCATCTTCATGAGCGAATTTCTCATCGTCAGTTCGACCTTTGCGCGCGAGCCACTCTTGGCGGGTGCGTTGGTCCTGGGTCTGTTGGTAGCATTTGGGGCTCTACTGTTGCGGTTGCAGGGCTTTGCTTTCGGCTCGCCCTCCGAGGGTCGCGCACCGGTGCGGGCCTCCTATCTGCCGATCTTTGCGCATCTGGCCCTGGTTCTGATTGCGGGCGTCTACCTGCCGCCCACGCTGGTCACCTGGTTTCAGCATGTCGCGCGGATGCTGGGGTAGCGATGACGGACCTGGCAGCACTTAAGGGACAGCCGGTCGAGGGGCACCACCCCTGGCCACGCTTGCTGGTGAACACCGATACCTGGCAGGACGCGATCAATGGTCTGGCGGAGGATCGCTGGACCTTGTCGGGCCTGTGGGGTGATGACGGCGCGGTGCACATGGCGCTGATGGCGGCAGCCGATCTGCGCGTCCTGAGCCTTCCTTGTCCAGACGGCGATTTCCCCAGCATAGGACGTTTGCATCCTCCGGCAATCCGGCTGGAGCGCACGATTTCCGATTTGTATGGCCTGGTGCCGCGCGGCGCGGCTGATACGCGCCCCTGGCTGGATCATGGAAGCTGGGGATTGCGTCATCCGCTCGGCACACCGCAGGGTGGCGTCGCGCCGCAGACCTATCCGTTCCTGTCCGCCGAGGGGGAAGGCATCCACCAAATCCCTGTTGGCCCCGTTCATGCCGGCATCATTGAGCCGGGACATTTCCGCTTTCACGCCAATGGCGAGACCATCGTGCGGCTGGAGGCGCGATTTGGCTACACCCACAAGGGCGTCGAAGGTTTGATGCAGGGCGCCGACCTCGACCGCGGCTCCAAACTCGCGGGCCGCGTGTCCGGAGACAGCACGGTCGCCTATGCCCTTGCCTTCGCACGCGCTACGGAAGCCGCATTGAACGTGGACGCGCCAGATCGCGCCCAGTGGTTGCGCGCGCTTATGGCGGAAATGGAGCGGCTGGCGAACCATTTGGGCGATATCGGCGCGATCTGCAACGACGCGTCCTTCTCGCTGATGCTGGCTCATTGTGCCGTGTTGCGCGAACGCGTGTTGCGGGCGGCGAATATCTGTTTCGGCCACCGTCTGATGCGCGACTGCGTCGTGCCCGGCGGTGTGGTTCGCGATCTCGACAAGGCGAGCGTGTCGATCCTACAGGCCCTAGTCAACGAGATCCGGACACGGTTCCCGGGCCTGGTGGCCCTTTACGACAGCACCACTTCACTACAGGACCGCACTGTTGCAACTGGCATCCTTAAGGCCGGCCTCGCGCAGAAATTCGGTGCGGGCGGGTATGTCGGCCGCGCTTCGGGGCGTGACTTTGACGCGCGACGCGCCCTCGCCTATCCGCCCTATGACCGGCTGTCCTTCGAAGTGCCTGTGTTCCAAGAAGGCGACGTCAATGGCCGCGTATGGGTCCGTATCCGCGAAGTAGAACAAAGTCTGTCTCTGATCGACCAGATTCTTGCCGGCCTTCCGGACGGGCCGATCCATGCACCGGTTGGGGCGCAAGCTGGCGAAGGCATGGCGGTGGTCGAGGGGTTCCGCGGCGATGTCTTGGCATGGCTGCGGCTGGATGAGGACGGGCATATCGAACGCTGCCATCTGCGTGACCCGTCCTGGTTCCAGTGGCCGCTGCTGGAAGCCGCGATCGAAGGCAATATCGTCGCGGACTTCCCGCTCTGTAACAAGTCGTTCAACTGTTCCTATTCCGGCTGCGATCTATAGAGGCAATGATGCGTCGCTTGTTGCTCCAGGCCCTTGTCAATTCGCCGCTCACCGAACCTCTGAGCCATGACGACGTCGAGCTGGCCGAACTGGCCTCCCGGCTGAATCAAACCACCCGAGACCGGCTTGGCCGCAGCCTATCCATTCGTGAGCTCGACGCGGGCTCCTGCAATGGCTGCGAGTTGGAAATCAACGCGCTCTCCAACGCCTTCTACGATTTGGAGCGTTTTGGTCTGCGGTTCGTCGCTTCACCTCGTCACGCCGATGTCTTGCTGGTCACCGGTCCCGTAACGAAAAACATGCACGATCCATTGAGGAAGACATATGAGGCGATGCCCCATCCCAAGTGGGTCGTTGCCGCCGGCGACTGTGCCATCGATGGCGGCTGCTTCACCGGTAGCTATGCAGTCGCGGGAGCCACGTCACAAATAATACCCGTTGATCTTGTCGTTCATGGCTGCCCCCCTTGCCCATCCTCGATTTTGCAAGGCCTCGTCTCCCTTATGAAAGGGCCGATTCACCGGTGACGAAATTGATAGCCATCGCAACACGCTACGCCGGAGTAGCGCCGTTGAACAAATGTCTCCTTGGCATTTCCGAAACTTTGTAAACAGGACCTAGTTCGGGACCAGATGAATGCCGTCGATTCCTTTGGATAAACTTCTCAAGCTGGGCCCCGACGGCGTGCAGCTCACCGTTAAAGTTTCGCCTAAGTCCCATAAAAACGCCATTAAGGGCATTGTCGATCTGCCGCATGATCGCATTGGGCTGGCCGTTCGAGTCTGCCCGCCCGCGGTGGATGGCGCCGCAAACGAGGCGGTAATCTGTTTGCTTGCGGACTTATTTGAAGTTCCGCCCAGTCGCGTGGAGATCAAATCGGGGGCAACTGGTCGCGTAAAGGTGATCGGCATCAAGGGAGTTCCACAGACACTCCAAACGAGATTGAGCAAGGTCTTCGAACCGCGCCCGGTTAAGACTTAAAAGTGTGACATTAACATTTCATCCCGGTTGCCCAATAGCGCGGCAGCCGCGAGTCTTTGGTGGTGACACAAAGCTGTCGCAGTGGACGGTTATCCCGCCAGCTCATCCCCCCGACTCAAAGGCCGCACCCGTGACGACCTATAAAATTCGCATCCTGCGCAAGGACGGCCAGACCCTGCTACTCGAGAGCCGGTTTATGGGCGATCATGCCGCAATCCGGCGGGCGCAGACACTGGCCATGCCGAACGATCTGGTCGAGGTTTGGCGTGGCTTGGTCTGCGTCTACCAGACGGCGACGGGTGCTTCGATAGACCGGGCCGGTTCAAAGCCGTGAAGCGCCCATTGGAGGACATGCCTGGTATCCAGGCGCGTAGCCCAAGAACCCGGCTCAATATTCTGCGCCTGTGACCTCCCTATCCGGTCGTCTTCTAAATCGGAACCTGCTAGGGTTGACTATGATCAACAAGTTATCTCCGAATACAGCCGCATCACTTGCCACTGAGGGGCACATCTATTGTGCCGGTACGCTGGCGCAATGCCTTCATCGTTGGAAAAAGCTTGCGTTGCCTCAACAGTCCTGCGCCTTCCTGAAAGTGGGCCGCGACGGCTTCTCCCCCACGCTCATTCGGGGTGAGGAATTACAGAATTTGGCGGCAGATCCGGGACTTCTCGATGCTTGGCTGCGCTAAGCCGGCGAAAATGGGCAACTACTGGTCCAGCAAAGAGCTAGCTTGGCTTGGCTAGACCTGTTCGCCGATAAAACGCCATAGATGGCGCGCGCGCGCCAAGGGGTCGCTATGAAAAATGCTCAAAGTCCGATGCTGCACCCTCCGCTTTGCGCCAAAAGCGGGCACCGCAAACCGGCTCCGCACTTGCCCGCCCGCTTGAGTCCGATGTTCGGATGGATAACATCGCGCCAAATGTCCGGGCGAAGTCGCTACCACGCTCCGGATCACTGGCCTACCATCAAAGCCGTGCGCGGACACCGATCGTGAAATACCGGCCGACATTGTCGACACCCCCGATGCCGCCACCGGTCGAAAGGTGCCCACCATAGGGGGAGCCGCCGGGAACGGTGCTATTGTCCGGCTCGATCGGCGGCGGGGTGTTGATCAGGTTCTTGATGTGGAAGAACCAATCAAGTGTGTTCCCATCGACGTCGAATTCTTTCTCAATGTTCAGATCGATGTAATTGAGCGCCTTGCCGTAGGGATCAGCATAGAAAAGGACTCCCGGCTGGGTGGTGCGCTGGAATTCGGTGTAGTACCGGTCCGTCACATCGAAGCTCCAGCTGCCCAGCTTGTAGTTGATGATGCTGGTGAAGCGGCCTTTCGGCACCGGCGGTTGCGTCACCGGCGCACCGGGGAAGGACGAGAGGCTGGTCTGCGGCTGGTAGTCGGCAAAGAGGCGCAGCATGATCGAGCCGGGTGCTTGCTCGACGACCTGCTTCAAGTCAAATCCATAGTCCAGTTCGAGATCGACGCCGCTGGTCTTGTTCAGCGCCGCGTTCAAGGTCTGCGACAGCACTGCCGTTGGATAATTCGCCAGCGAACGATCGCTAAACGGCAGGGGACGGACAAAGAGCGCGCAGAGCGGCGAGGTGCCGTTCGACGCTTCGCACACTTGCTGCACGCCCGCGGTGCTGCCGTTAATCGAGGTGATCGCGTTTTTCAGGACGATTTGATAATAGTCCAGCGACAGGGTCAGACCGGAAATGAAGTCCGGCGTGAAGACCCCGCCCACCGTCCAGGTCCGCGCCACTTCCGGCTGCAGGTTGGGGTTACCCTGCGAGATGTTGGTGGCCTGCTGGATCTGGTTGCCCGTATGAACGTCCGTGAAGCCCGAATGGGAGATGGTCTGCGGCCGGTAGAGATCGTTCATCGTGGGCGCCCGGATGTCGGTCGACGTCGTGCCGCGCAGATGAACCATATCGTCGATGTGCCAGTCGATGCCGATCTTCCAGGTCTGCACCGGGCCGGAGATGCTGTAATTCGTGTAGCGGCCGGCCAGGTTGAGGTCGAGAGTCTGGATCATCGGCAAGCCCTTGAGGAGCGGCGCATCCATCTCCCCTGCAAACTCCCAGACATTTTCGGAAACCTCGGGCAGCGCCAAGGTGACCGAGTGCTGGGTCTGGGCCATGCCGGCAACGCAGGTAAGCCGCAGGCCGGTGCAATCCACCGTGCCCGGTAGGGCGTTCGGACTAGCGGCCACTTTATAGGTCAGATCGCGATATTCGCCATTGAGCGCGGCCTTGAGGGGGCCTGCGGGCAAATCAAATATCTCACCCGAGATGGAGCCAGAGAAGTCGTCAAGCGCCTGGCTGGTCGTGTTCCAGGTATCTACCAGGATGTAGTTGTACATGGTGGACGTGGTCGCGGTGGGCCCGAAACGATTCAGGGGCACGCAGCCGGGATACAGATTGGTGAACGCTGTCAGCGATACCTGGCAAACGATTTGGCCATTCGCCGGATTAACCACCGCATCCATGGCCGCCGCAATCTTGGCGTTCGACTCGTCATTGGGGCTGTCGAATTTCAGGCGGTTCTCGCCGTGGCCGTAATAAAGGTCCCAGGCGAATTTGCCGAACAGCACGCCATCCAGGCCGACGGAGACGCCAAGATTGCGGTTGAGCTGGGTGTCCAGATTCGCGTCGTAATAGGGAAACTGGAAGTACTGGGCGTCGGTGAATGTGGGATTCTTGTTCCCGGTCGTAACGAGCGCCTGCGCTGCCGGCGACAGAAAGGGATTGTTGTTGTAGACGATGTTCGGATTGGCGCCGGTCTGGACGTAGTTGTTGACGTGATAGCCGCTGGTCCAGGACTGGGCGGCGATACCCTGAATATAGAAATTCGTCGTCTCATTGATGTCGTAGCTGAACCGCTGGAACGCCTGGTAGGTGATCTGTCCGACCTGCAGGGACGCAGCCTGGTTCACGACGCCATCACCGCCGGAGGTGATATTGCTCGCCGCGGTGGGGGTGCCGAGCTGGAAGGGCCCGATCACCCCATTCTGGACGAACTGCATATTGTTGGCCGCGCAGCCGGTGCAGGTGATCTTGCCGCCGTAGGAGAAAGCGGTGAGTGTTGCGTGCTCGACATTCACCAGCGGTTGCGCCTGGGTGCCGGCGCCTTCAACTTCCCAGGCGGTCTCCGGACCCCATTTGCGCGCACTTAGCAAGATGGGATCCAGGTGATAATAGCGCAACGAGCCTTCCCAATGGCCCTTGCCGCCGA